>Ga0207868_1000927_pt1 | contig 24690 bp, 17 predicted proteins | sample Passage237B_FD_187370 | JGI IMG/M metagenome (GOLD analysis project Ga0207868, IMG submission 187370) | Cellulose adapted compost microbial communities from Newby Island Compost Facility, Milpitas, CA, USA - Passage2 37B (SPAdes) (version 3) ... | reverse complement strand
CGCCCGCCGTGTGGACAAGCTTGAGGAAGTCGCCAGCCAGGTCCGAAGCCTGGGCAGGCAGGCGATCATCCAGGCGTGCGATGTCTCCAAAGATGGCGATGTCCAGCTGCTGGTGGATTACGCACTCGAAACCTTCGGCAGGCTCGATGCCGTCCTCGCCCACGCCTGCTCCGGCCAACTCACCGAAGACTGGCGGGGCACCGATGTCGACGACCATGACGACGGGTTACCGAGAGGATGGTCGCGACCTCCGCTAAGCGAACTATGCACAGCGTTTCAGTACGGCTCCTCCCAGAAATCGGATGACACGGGTGATGTGCCTGTGCTGCGCATGGGTAATCTCCAGGACGGTCGAATTGATTGGTCCAACCTCAAGTTTTCCTCCGACGCAGCTGAGATCGACAAGTACGCACTGGAACCGAACACCGTCCTATTTAATCGCACGAACAGCCCGGATCTTGTGGGCAAGACCGCGATATACAGGGGAGAGCGACCGGCGATATTCGCGGGTTACCTGATTCGGATCGTGCATGGGCCGGAGATCGACCCTGAATATCTCAACTTCTGCCTCAACGAACAGGCGTTCCGTGAATTCTGCATGCGGGTCAAATCCGATGGCGTGAGCCAATCCAACATCAACGCCAAAAAGCTGGCAGCCTATGAGATGCCGCATGCCCCGCTTGCCGAGCAGCAGGAGATTGTCCGCCGTGTGAACGACCTGTTCGCCTTGGCAGACTCAATAGATCAGCGTGTGGTCGAGGCGACGAGACGAGCCGAGGCGATGACACAGAGCATTCTCGCCCGGGCGTTTCGTGGCGAGCTGGTCCCCACCGAAGCCGACCTCGCCGCTGCCGAGGGGCGCGACTACGAAACCGCCGAGGAACTGCTCGCCCGCATCCGCGATGCCTCGACAGAGCCCGCTGACGGCCGCTCGCGCCGACGCCGCCGGGAGGTGACGGCATGAGACGACGGGGCCCCAAGCGACTGACGCCACAACAGGTAACCGGACCCCTCGGCGTGAATCTGGTCGAGGGCATCCTGCTGCGGATGGGCTTCCCCTGGCACCCGACAAGGCAGGAACTTGAGGGCGGGATTGACGGTTTCATCGAAATCCGCGATCCGACCACCGGCAACCTGACCAACACGGTGCTAAAGGCCCAGATCAAGACGACGACGAAGAAGTGGTCGCATGAAAGCAGCACCGAGTTTTCGTACCGCTGCGACGCGCGAGACATCGACTATTGGATGAGCGGCGACGATCAGCCGGTCCTCCTTATCGTGGTTCGGCCCGATGGGAATGAAGCGTATTGGGCCAACGTCCGGGAGGTGTTCTCCGACCCGCAACGGCGCAAGGATCAGTGGGTGCGGTTCGATAAAACGACTCAACGTCTGTCTGCTTTGTCGGCTCGGGATCTGATGAACCTGGGGTCGCCGAGAGACAACGGTTTGTATATCCCGGCAATGTCAGTCGAGGAGACGTTGATCTCGAACCTGCTGCCGGTTACCTCGCTCCCGCCGCACATCTACGTCGCAAGCACTGACTATCGCGATCCGAAAGACGTGATCGCATGGGCCAAAGACAACGAAGTGCAGTTGCCCAGCGGCTGGTTCCTGGGCGATGAACTGATCTATTCGTTTCATGATCTGCGCGAAGGCGTGTGCCGGGATATCTGTGACGTCGGGTCGGTTGAAACTTTCGGCACGGATGAGTGGTCGGACAGCGACGACCCGGATCGACAGCGTCAGTTTGTGCGCCTGCTGAACCAAGTGTTTCGCGGCGACATGCGGATTCGGCGGTTGTGGCGATCCAAGGATGAGAAGTGCTACTACTTTCCGCCCCGCCGAGGGCCGAATGATGAACCTAAACCTCGCACTTATTCCTACCGGTCGCTGCAACAGAAGACATCGAGCGAGGTCGTGAAGGTCGAGCCAGACCGAAGCGGCGATGGCATCTGGTATTGTCGCCACGATGCCTTCCAGCATGCGTTCCTTCGGATCAACGACGGCTGGCATCTGGTGATTACGCCGCATTACGTGTTTACGACCGATGGGCGAACGCCACACCCGCACGGCGAGGAACTGCTATCGGGCCTCAAACGGCAGGAACACCAGCTTGCGGTGCTTGGCCAGGTGGTCATGTGGCGGTACAAGCTCACGGAGCAGAGGGGCCAGATGCGGCTCGGGGAGGGTGAACGTGAGCAGCCGCTCATTGGGTTTGGCGACCTGACGCGGTTCAGTTGCCCACGCGGCATCAATGACGCCGACTGGTTACCCAGCGATTCAGGGGATGAGGCCGAGGGTGATGATTCGATGGACGGGGGGCTGTTCGCATGACACAGGTCGGATTCATTGATGAAACAGAGGTGCCGCTGGAGTTTGGCGATGAGCGCCGGCACATCGACATCCGCTACGGCATTATGAACCATGGCGTACTGGATCGCTCCGAGCGTGACGAAGCGCGGTTGATACGGGTCGGGTTGATCGGTTCGCCGCAATCGAATGAAGCATGTCTGAAATGGATCGATCAATGTGCGGAGGGGGTCGACTCAGCAAGCAATCGTGCCAACCTGCACCCTCGGTTCCCTGGCTTCGGTGACGACTCTCCGTTCAACGCTCAGATCAGCTGCGATTCACGCAGCCAACGCACGCTGAACACGAATGACCTTGCACGCTTGGCCAGCGCCACAGAGCCGGGTCGAATCGTCAAGGAAGCTGTGGCGCTCTACCTGAATGAGGTCAGTTACCTGGTGAATGAGGTGCGGCCGGATGTGGTCATCTGCCTTGTCACCGATGAGGTCAGCGACCATCTCGATCGCGCCGCCGCATTGAACACGAGGCGAGGCGGTGTGGAAGACGAAGACGATGGAGAGGCCACGGATCGACTGCGCCACGATTTTCACCATTGCCTAAAGGCCGCCGTGATGCGGTTCCATACGCCCATCCAACTCATCCTGCCCTCCACGTTCGGGTTGGGCGGTCGGTCGAAGTCCACCAAGCGGAAAAGGCCGAGCCGCAAGAAACGTCCCCGTCAGCTTCAGGATGAGGCAACACGGGCGTGGAACCTGTTCACGGCGCTGTATTACAAGGCTCGCGGCGTCCCGTGGCGACTGCCGCGTGAATCATCTGATTACGACACCTGCTACATCGGTATTGGTTTCTACAAGAGCTTGGACGAAAGCCGGGTGATGACCAGCGTTGCTCAAGTGTTTAACCAGCGAGGTGAGGGCGTCGTAGTCCGTGGCGGTCAGGCGCGCGTATCCAAAGATGATCGAGTTCCGCATCTTCCGGAGACGGCGGCAACGCAGATCATGGTGGACGCCCTCAAGCGATATCGCGAGGAGCACCGTAATCATCCTGCACGGGTGGTGCTGCATAAGACATCCGAATTCGATCCGCCCGAGATTGCCGGCGTAAAGGCCGCGATGCAGCAGGAACGCGTTGAGATGTGTGACATGCTAAGTATTCGGCGCAGTTCGATCCGTTTGTTCCGACAAGGCGATTACCCGGTTCTTCGTGGCGTGCATGTCCCACTCGGCGGCAGTCGCCATCTGCTCTACACACGAGGCAGCGTGCCTTTCTTCGAGACTTACACTGGCCTATATGCGCCGAGGGCTATGGAGCTGAGGTTCGACAGCGTTGAGCAGGGCCCAGAACTCCTGTGCCGGGAAGTCCTTGGACTGACGAAGATGAACTGGAACAACACGCAGTTCGACATGCGAGACCCGATTACCACCCGGGCAGCGCGACGCGTGGGCGACATCATGAAATATGTGCCCGACAACGCCCCCGCTGATGAAATCGCCAGGCACTACAGTTTCTACATGTGAGGCATGCCGCATGACCCGTAAGATACACACGCTTCGCATAGCGCTCCGTGACAGCAAGCCGCCGATCTGGCGGCGGGTGGCGGTGCCGTCGGACATCACGCTCGGGCAGTTGCACGAGGTGATTCAGATGGCCATGGGGTGGACGAACAGCCACCTGCATCAGTTCGTGCTGCGGGACAAATCGCTCAAGCCCAGTCGGGATGAGATTCGCAAGGTTAGTGAGGCCGATATTTGGGATGACGCGTTCATGGCGCGAATGCGCGGCGAACGGGTGTTTACCATGCTGACCACGCCGTTTGGCGACCCGACGGAGATGGAGGGTGAAGACGAAGACACCGTGACGTTGGCCGAGGTGTGCCCGAAGGTCAAGAGCAAGCTGACCTATGAGTATGACTTCGGCGACGGGTGGGAACACACCATCGAGGTGCAGAAGATCGAGGAGCCGAAACCGGGCGTCGAATATCCGGTGTGCCTAGCCGGGAAACTGGCCTGTCCGCCCGAAGATTGCGGCGGCATCTATGGGTACTACCACATGCTCGACGTGGTGGCAGATGCCGCTCACGAAGAACACGACGACCTGGTCGAGTGGCTGGGTGACGATTTCGATCCCGATGCGTTCGAGATCGACGAGATCAACGACATGCTGGCCGAGTGGCGGAAGGGCTGAACATCGTGGCTGACACGCCTGAATCACCCGACATTTCGCAATGGCCTCTACTGGTGTTGATGGAGAACATCAACGCGTGGTGTGCCTCAGCACGCGGGGAAGATTTCTGGCGGGACACAGTCGAGCACCGGATGTGGGCCGACCGACTGCGCGATGATGCGAAGGGGATCATCATCTGGCTGGAGTTGAGGGGCCAAGATGATGCTGCCGCCCAGCTCGATGAAGCGATGGGTGCCTTTCGACAGGCGGTCTGGAGTTTTGAGGAGGCCTGTAGAGGCGTCTATCCCGCCGACGATCCCGGCTGCCGTGATACACAGGATGCGATGATTGACGCGGCTGGTCGCGCATCGGGGGTGGCCGAAGATATGGATTCTGAATTGCCTGCGGACGTCTGGGAGGGCTTCTTCGATGCCTGACCTGGCGGACATAGTGCAATCGGCGCTCGACGCCCACGCTGCGGGCCAAGCGGTCGACCTTGCTCGATCCGAGCAGTGGCTCCAGGTACGTCAGCGGTACAGCGAACTGTCGGTCAACCTGATCGTCAACGGTCATGAATCGCTCGCACGACGGATCGATCGTGAATATCAGGCGGTGCGAGAAGCGTTGCGTCTGTCAGTGGAGTCGCAGAACGGCAAGAGCGTGGCGGATGACTACGCGCTGTGGGAGGCGGTCACCGAGTTCCAGTTCACGGTCGGACACCTGGAGCGCCGACATCGCCAGTTGAATTCGATGTCCCACGTCGAGCCAGTCAAGCAACTGCCCAAGCCTGCGAGCCAAGGCGTCCCACCCAAGCGATCGTGGACCCAGGGCGAACTTGATGATGCAATCCGGGAGTACAAGGCCAAGCGTGCATCGTCGTATCAAGGGTTACTGTCGGTGTTGGATGACCCGAAATCTTCACCATCATCCAAGCGCACGGCACGCAAGCAGGCAAAGGAATTGTTTGGCCGGAATGTGATTGCACGCGCCCTGGGTGTCAAGTCGGCGAAGATGGTCAGCCAGTCCCAGCCATGGGTTGCGATGGCGAAGGAACTGGGGCTGGAACGTAAGACCGGGAAGCAGGCCGGTGCTGACCGCCCCACCAGGATCGGGCAGGATATCGCCATCGAGCAGGCATCGATGAATGCGGCCGACACCGATGATCATGCCGCCGCCGACGCTGCGATTCTGCGAGAGGAGCGAGAGGAAACGCTCCGACAAATTCGCAAACTGGCCGAGTCTGAACTGCCGAAGGCGAAGGAGAGCGCCAAAGCATTGATGGACAGTTTCGATGAAGGCGAGATGACCGACGATCAGGTGCGCCAGAACGTGGCGATCCTGATGGGTTGCGACGACGACTTCGAATAGCGCCCGCTGCCATCCCCACCCGTCCCCACCTGCAATTGGGGATACCCACTTCATTTCATGTAGACGCCACTCTTGCCCGGGTATTCATGCACTTGCGCGCATGGTGCGGGCTGGGGATGTCCCCTCGTGCCTTCCTCTGTCCGAACGCGACGGTCGTGTTCGGCAACCGAATCCCCACAGAGGAAGGTCCAAACATGACCGACTCGAACTACGCCACCGTCGACCGAACCGACGGCCGCCCCCGGAATGCAGGCCCGGGCGTCTTGCCTGCCATGCTGACCATCGATCAGGTCGCCCGCTTGCTCAACTGCTCGACGCGCACCGTGTATCGGCTCAACGACGCCGGTCGGATGCCCCGCCCGGTGCGGCTGGGATCGCTGGTGCGATGGAACCGCGGTGAGATTGAGCAGTGGATTGCTGATGGCTGCCCCGCCGTGAAGGGAGGTCGTCAATGAGTGATCGCCAACAGGAACTGGTTGATGCTGCTGTTCGATACGCCGAGATGGGGTGGCCGGTGTTTCCATGCCACCCCACTGAGCATCGACCATTGGTGAAGAAGGGCTTTTATGCTGCGACAACCGACGTGGCCACGATCCGTGAGTGGTGGGGAGTCCGGGGGCGGTGGCCTGATGCTGCGATCGCGCTGCGAACCGGCGAAGAAGCTGGCGTGTTCGTCGTGGACATCGACCCTCGCCACGGCGGCGACATCTTCCTCGATGAACTCGAAGCCGAACAAGGAACGTTGCCCCACACCGTTGAGTGCCAGACCGGCGGTGGTGGCCGGCACATCTACTTCAAATGGCCCGGGAAACGGGTGAAGTGTTCGACCGGCCAGATCGCCTCGGGCATCGACGTCAAGGGTGACGGCGGCTACGTCATCTTGCCCCCGAGCGATCACAAGTCAGGTAACACCTACAACTGGCTGTTCGAGCACGAACCGGGCGAGTGCCCCATTGCCGACGCGCCGGCCTGGTTGCTCGAACGAATCGCCGAGGGGAATGACGCCTCCGCGAAGCAGACGGATGAGAATCTGCCAGCCGCCACCGATGCGATTCCCGAGGGGCACCGCAACAATACGTTGATGCGTCTAGGTGGCCACCTTCGTCAGGTCGGCATGGACGCCGTCGAGATCAAGGCCGCGTTGCTTGCGCGGAATGCTTCCAAGTGTCAGCCTCCGCTCGATGTGAAAGAGGTCGAACGCATCGCCGAAAGCGTCAGCCGCTACGAACCCGATAGCGCCCGCCAGGCGAATATTGAATGCTGGCCTGAGCGGTATCTTGGCGATGGTGATCCCAACGCCTGGCCCGATCCGCGGGCGATCCCCGATGACCTGCCGCCGGTCAAGCCGTTCGACCCGGTGTTGCTGCCCTCGACACTTCGGCCTTGGATCGTAGACATCGCCGATCGCATGCAGTGTCCGCCCGACTTCCCGGCGGTTGCGTCGATGGTCGCGCTGTCGGGCATCCTCGGTCGCAAGATCGCAATCCGTCCCAAGCAGCGAGACAACTGGACGGTGTACCCGAATCTGTGGGGTGTGCTCATTGGTCGGCCAAGCCTGATGAAAAGCCCGCCGATGAAGGAGACGTTGTTGCCGATTCGGCGTATGACGGCCGACGCGCTGGCCGAATACGAAGCCGCCATGGCTGAGTATCTCGCCGCGTCCGACCTGCAGGGCATCCAGACCAAGGTCATCCGCAACGATATCGCCGCCGCCATGAAGGCGGGTGAGGATACGCAGGACCTGCAGGCTGAACTGGCATCGTTGGCCCGGCCCGAGGAGCCGAAGCGGAAACGCTACACCGTGAACGATGCCACGGTCGAAGCGCTCGGTGAGATTCTGGCGGCCAACCCCAACGGCGTCATCATCGAACGAGACGAACTGATCGGCCTGCTCAAGTCGCTGGAGCGTCCCGGTCAGGAAGGCGCTCGTGCGTTCTATCTTGAAGGTTGGACCGGCGACGGATCATGCGAATCAGACCGGATCGGGCGCGGCAACGTTCGCATCGACGGGTTCTGCCTGAGCATCCTCGGGACCATTCAGCCCGGGCCGTTGGGCACCTACCTCGGTGAAGCACTTCGCGGCGGCACCGGTGACGATGGTCTGATGCAGCGGTTCCAGATGGCGGTCTGGCCCGACGATCCGGGTGCATGGCAGGTTGTTGATCGCTGGCCCGACTCCGATGCGAAGAACGCCGCCTATGCGGTGTACCAACGGTTCGACGAACTGCCCGCCTCGTCCATCGGCGACCTGCCCGGCGCGTTCGACAGCAACACGACACCGTTCCTTCGGTTCGATGCCGGGGCGCAGGATCGGTTCTACGCCTGGATGGTCGATCGGGAAAATCATCTCCGAAGTGGCGCGGAACACCCCGCCGTGGAGAGCCACCTGACCAAGTACCGCAAGCTGGTGCCGGCGCTGGCTCTGAGCATTCACCTTGCTGAGTCCGACTGTGGGCCGGTCACGCTTGATGCCGTGACACGGGCGGTTGGGTGGGCCGACTACCTCGAGTCGCATGCCCGGCGCATCTATTCCCGAGGTATCCACCCGGCCACGGCTCATGCCCGGGCGCTGGCCCAGCGCATTGAACAAGGCGATGTCACCGCCGGGTTCACCGTCCGCGACGTGTACCACGGCCACCATTGGTCGTTACTGGCGGACGCCGAGCAGGTTCAGCTTGCCGTGGATGAACTGGTCGAACTGGGCTGGCTGCGATCGGAGACGCTCAACACGCCGGGTCGCGCCAAGGTGGTCCATCACATCAATCCCAAGGTGGCGACCCCCTCGTCTTGATCGACCGCCTTGGTTCAGGGGTTCAAAAGGTCCCAAAGCCACCCCCGGAACCAGCCCGGGCGACCTTCTGAACCTTTTGAACCTGCGGACCTGTGGCCCCCTTACGCAATGGGTCCGGATCGCCCTTGCTTTCAGGGGCGACTGACCGCTGACTGTGTCAAGGACGACCCCCCGGAACTGCGCCAGGCGAGTGGCCCGGTTCCGGGGGATGAAGGGATTCGAATATGGCAAACATCTTCAGGAAGACGTACACCCAGCACCTGCCCAAGCAGTGCGACATCGTCGAACGGCGGGGCCAACGCGTGGCGATGTGGATCGACCGGCGCGGTCGCAAACACTACGACCAGATCACCACCGGCCAGCAGGGGCAGACCAAGATCATCCGTGAAAGCCCGACGTGGTTCGCCCGGTATCGGGACGCCGACGGGGTCGAGCGGATCGAATCGACAGGCTGCCGGGATGAACAGGCGGCCCGGCAGGTGCTGGCGGACCTGCTGCGTCGGGTCGAGCATGTGAGGTCAGGCATCCTCACGGCTGAGCAGGATCGACAGGCAGACTTCGCCGACCAGCCCCTCGCCACGCACATCGCGGCCTACCTCGAACACCTCAGGGCCAAGACGGTACGGGGCAAGCGGGTATCGGCCCACCACCGGTGCAACGTGAAACACCAACTCGAACGCGTCGTGGCCGAGTGCGGGTTCAAGCGCGTGGCTGACATCTCGCGCGAGGCGATGGAGACGTGGATGAACCAGCGTGATGCCGAGGGCATGGCTGGGCGAACGCGCAACACGCATCGCGCGGCAATCGTCGCGTTCTGCAACTGGTGTGTCGAGTCCGGGCGGCTGAGCTTCAACCCACTGGCGCGACTGCACAAGGCCGATGAACACGGTGATCGTCGGCGGAACAGGCGGGCGCTCACCGAAGATGAAATCACGCGACTGCTGCGGGCGGCGGAACTCAGACCGATTGCCGAACTGGGGCGCGAGAGCGTGCCCAAGCGCGAGAAAGAGAAGTCGGGTCGCAGCACTTGGACCAAGGCGGAACTGACGTTCGACACGCTCGACGCCGCCTACCAGCGTGGGCTGGACATGCTTGCCGATCAGCCAGACCGCATCGCCGCGTTGATATCCGTCGGTCGTCAGCGGGCGCTGATGTACCGCATGATGATCTGCACCGGCCTGCGCAAGAGCGAGCTGGCCAGCATCACCTTGGGGCAGGCCCATCTCGACGGGCAGTACCCATGCCTCGAACTACTGGCCAAGGACGAGAAGGCCGGTCGCGGCGCGATGATCCCGCTTCGGGCAGACCTCGTTGACGCACTGCGGACATACATCGACGACCTTCAGGCACGCGCCGGCTCAAACTCGCTTCGGCATGACACGCACCTGTTCCCGATGCCCAAAGACATGATCCGCGTGTTCGACCGCGACCTTGTCGCCGCGAGCATTGCCAAGCATGACGAGCGGGACCGGGTGGTCGATCTGCACGCCCTTCGCCACACGTTCGGAACTCATCTCGCCCGGGCGGGCGTCGCCCCGCGCGTCGCCATGGCTGCCATGCGGCACAGCAGCCTTGAACTCACCATGAACGTTTACACCGACCCGGCCCTGCTCGATGTGGCGGGTGCCGTCGAGGCGTTGCCTGCCTTCGGCACGCCAGCGAGTGAGGTCTCCGATCGGCCACTCTCCGTGGCGGGCTGAGGCCCACCTCTGACCGCCCAGTCCTTGCACGAAACCTTGCACGTGAATTCGAGCGCTTGCACGAATCCTTGCACGGACGGTAGGCCGCTGGTGGCACACGTTGGCACGTGTTGGCGAGCGGCGGGGCGTTGACCGGGGGTGGTACGACTTGGTCGTAACTCGCGACGTGGGCGAAACAAAGACGCCTTCGGGCGACGGGTGTCACGCGAAGGCGGTTGGTGGCGAACTTATTTCCCGGGGCCGGGGGAAAGCGGGCGAAGGGACTCGAACCCTCAACATTCAGCTTGGGAAGCTGACACTCTACCATTGAGTTACGCCCGCAAGGCGGACTGGCTGTCGCAGCCAGAGCAAGGCATAAATTACCGCAAACAGGCGGTGTCGGCAATGCGTTGATGAATCGGCCGGCGTTCCACCAGACATCCACCATCAAAGCAGATGGCAGGCGAACCACGCAGACCGATCACCCGCAGGTGTTACGTGGGCAGCTGGTAGGACCTGCCCAGCGTGGCTGTCTTGAAGGGCTCGGCGTAGCGCACGCCGATTCGGCGGCCCCAGTGTTCGGCGTGATCGCGCACCATCGTCAGCCGCTCGGGTGTCATCTGGCTGGCGTGGAGGTGGCACAGCTCCACCTTGGTGTCGTAGGTGTCGGTGATGTCCACGATGTAGTCGTAGTTCGGATCGAACATCCCATCGGGCGCACTGGAGCCCGGCGACCAGAACCGCAGGGGCACGTCATGCAGCGCAGGCTCGAGCATGAAGGCCTGCCAGACCATTGTGGCCACCATGTGATGCTCGGGGTCCAGATCGATCACCGTCTGCGTGAGCACCTCGGCCGGCGAAAGCGATCGCAGCAGATCACTGAGCTTCTGAACTTCCTGACGATTGCGGAACGCCTGAATCAAAGGCAGCCTGCCCGCGATGCCAGGCGGCGCGGGCTCGGTCATCTCAAAGCCCACCGTGACCTGCCTGTGGCCATTCCAGTAATGACGCTGGCTGTAATTGAGATAGATCACCTTCGCACCCAGATGCGCCGCAGCAGCATCCTGCTCGCAATGGCGCACGGCCGAGGTCTGATCGGGAGGCAGGCGCACGGCCTGGCCATCGGTGGCATCGGGCAGCAGCAGCGGGCCCGAGCAGTTGCTGGTCACCATGATGATGACCACCTGCCCGCCATCGCGGATCCAGCGAAGGGCGTAGCCGGCGGCGTTGAGTTCAAAGTCGTCCGCATGGGCGGCGACGGCCACGAGCGTTCGGGAAGGCATCATCACTCTCAGGGGGAAGGGAGTATCCGTGGTTCATCGGCCTGCGTGAGCGATCACAGCGGGCGGATGATGGGCAGGTCTTCGATCACAGGGCGATCGGTCTGGGTGGCATGGAAAGTTCTGCCCCAGCCCAGGAAGCGGGCGTGACCGTCGACGTAGAGGAAGTTGAGGCCCCGGCTCTGATGCCTGGCCCGGTAGTTGTAGCCGCCGGCGGGGCGGGGGATATCAAGCAGCGACTGCTGAAACGTCGGCGGATCCGCCAGGGTGGAGCCCCCATTCAAGCTCTGGACATTGTGTTCAAATCCGAGCATGGTATTGCTCTGCCTGATGCGGACATCATCGGGCTTGAGCCAGACATTGCGGGAGTTGAAGGTATCACCGGCGGCCTGAGCCTTGAGGCCCAGAATGTAGTGATTCATGGTGAAGGCCACCGGCAGCGTCAGATACGCTTCCTGCCAGGTGGGGCAGCCATTGGTGCGATAGTAGAACTTATTGGTGTCGTCCGGCTCGCCGCCGTAGCCGAAGTAGCGGTCGAGACCCTTGAAGGCGATGCGGTCGGCGCTGGCTTCGCGCCCCTTGTGCCAGTTGGGATACAGCGCGCCGGTGTCGAAGGTGTTGGGTGGGCCGTAGCCTTTATTGTCGGCCATGTACGCGGCGGTCGCCGGGGCAATGGCACGCAGCTGCGTGAGACACTTGAGCTGTCGGGCGTTTTCGCGGGCCGAGCTCAGGGCAGGCAGCAGCAGGGAGATAAGCAGCCCGATGATGGAGATGCACACCAGCAGCTCAATGAGCGTAAAGCCACGCCGGCGAACGCAGATCATCTGATCGTTTCCCATGAACCCGGTCGATTGAGCTGTACCCTGGAATCTCATGCCCTTCTCCCCGCCTTCATGACATGTAATTGATCGCCCCCGGTCCATCGGCCATGAAAAGGAAATCTGCCCGGCCGGATTCCACCTGAGAAGATCACCCTCTGTTCCCTCAGCAGCCTGGCAGATATAGCAACGCCTGTATCACACCAGGCGATTGATGGCTGAGCCTGCATCGGGCATGCAGGCTCTGAATTGGCGCATCTCTCGTTTCCCTCCCGATCGGATCCCTCCTGACCTGGGACTACCCGATGATCGTCAGTCTGGCGGAAGACAGCCCCGGAGCCTGCCCTCCCTGCCCCCAGCTGTGATCTGTGCGCCAGCGGTTTCATAGTTTCGTCCCGGATGCGAAACGCGTCACCGAGATAAATTGTAGTTATACATAGCCTGTTCCGTCAAGATAAATAACCCAGGTTGATCAGATATTTTTCCACCGATAACCCAATACACAGGATGGAAGTTAAAGCCGTTTATTACCAGTTTTACGATTGTATCGCCTCCTCCCAGGCAGTTTTTCATTGACAGAACACCAACCTTGGTTACCATATTCACAACCTAGGCTATTCAAGGCGGGTCCAATGCCCTCTCCCAAACTGCTTCCGCTCTATGCTCAGATCGCCGGCCGCATCGCCGAGCAGATCGAAGCCGGGCAGTTCGCCCCGGGCCAGCGCATCTATTCCATCCGCGAAATCTGCGAGACTTTCCACGTCGCCGATGTCACCGCCAAGAAGGCCATCAGCCACCTGCGCAGCCGCGGGCTGATCCACACCATCAATGGCAGCGGGGCGTATGTGTCCGAGTCAGGCCAGGGCCATGAGCCCGCCAGCGATGCCACCGACAACCGCACCGTCGCCTTCGTGAAAATTGGCAAGCACCCGGCGGCAGTGTTCACCCATGAGATCGACCTGCTCCAGCGCGAGCTGGCTCAGCTCGACCACCCCATGCTCTACGCCATCGTTCAAAGCGAGCATGAGCTGGAGATGACCATTCAACAGCTGCAGCGGCTCAAGCCCTGCGGCCTGCTGGTGTTCCCGCCTCACCACGATTACGACGACATCCCGGGCAGCCTGGCGAAGCTCGCCACGCTCGGGGCGCCGATGCTGGTGATGGAATCCCGCCGCCCGCGGATGAGCTACATCACCACCAACACCGAGCGGGCCACGATGGAGCTGGCCAACTATCTCTATGACCTGGGCCACCGCCGCATCTGTCTGGCGACGAACTTCGCCCGCAAGGTCGCCGGGTTCGAAGCTGCGGTCGAGCGATGGAACAACCCCGACCTGCAGTACTGGATCATCGGCGAGCCGGGCAAAGCCGACGCCGACTCGCGCCAGCTGGCCGAGCATCTGATGGCGATGGACCCCAGGCCCACGGCTGTCATCGCCGCGGACGATCACGCCGCCGCCATCATGGTCAGCACGTTCATGCAGCATGGTCTGAACGTGCCCGGCGACATCAGCGTGGTGACCTATGGCGACCATCCGCAGTCCCGGCCGCTGTCGCCTGTGCCCATGACGGTCATGCGTCACCCGTTTGTTGAGATCGCGCAGGAAGCAGCGCGGTGGGTGCACGAGCAGCGTCAGCCTCGCGCGCGTCATCGGATGATCAAACGCGAGATCACGGGCACGCTCATTGAGCGCGACAGCAGCGGCCCGCCGCCGCAGTAACCCCGCCATGACCTGCTCCATGCAGGAAGGCATGAAGTCTGATTCCGGAGTGATCGTTGATGGCCCCCCAATCGTCGGTGTCTCACTGTGTCGAACCCCTCAAGGCCGATGCGCCTGTGAAGGTGGATCTGCAGCTGCGCATCGAAGAGCAGGGGCAGTGGATTGATCCTGCGCGCGATTCTCGGTGGCGCATCAGCGGACCCGCTGCATCATCAGCGCATGCTCAGCGCATCACCCTGGCCCGCGCTGATGGCAGGGCGGCAGGGCTCGTGAAGCTTCAACTGGCCATTGCGCTGCCGCTGCTCAACTATGGCGGCGTGCTCGTGCCCGACTGTGGCAGGCATTACATCAACACGCCCAAGGCGCTGGATATCCGCCAGCCGCTGGCGCCGATCACCGCCGCCAACGCGGGGCATCCCTTCTTTGCGGTCAATGACGAAGCAGGCAATCTGCTGGTCGCGGCGGGGCTGCTCAATCACGCCGGGCTGACCACGACCCGCCGACTGCTGCCTGTCATCAGTCAGCGGCGCTCGATGGTCGGCGGCGATCAGCTGCTGCAGCTGGCCTTTGAATGGACGGCCGATCATCAGTCGACAAGCCCGCTGGCAGTGGATGTGTTCATCGATCAGGTGTCACCGCACTGGTTCTTCGCGCTGCGACGCTACACCGACCTGATCCGCCAGCGCGAAGAGATTGTGCATCCCCAGCATCCCGCCGCGTGGGATCCTGTGTGGTGCACGTGGACGGCTTTTCCTTCCGATCAGATCAATATAAGCAGGGTGCTTGAGAACGCTCGCATCGCACGCGACATGGGCATGGGCGCCATCATCCTCGACGATGGCTGGTTCGGCCCGGGTCTGGACGATGACGGGCCGCGCCCCATTAACCATGGCGACTACCAGCCCGATCCGGTGAAACTCCCGGATCTGCCCGCGCTGGTCAAGGACGTCCAGGCGATGGGGCTCAAGTTCCTGCTATGGCACGCCCCGCTCTGTGTTGCTCCGCGCAGCACAGCGGCGGCTGCCTTGAAACACCTGTTCATGCGCGACGCATCGGGCGACTATCTCTCGGCCAACGGGCTGCATCAGCTCTGCCCGGCCTGCCCGCAGGTGCGCGCGTATGTTCAGCACGAAACGCAGCGACTGCTGCGCGACTATGGCATCGATGGCCTGAAGGTGGACCTGTTCAACTGCCTGAGCCCGCAGCCCTGCACGAGCACCGACCATGAGCATGACATCCGCGATCCGCTGCATGCGCTGGATCGACTGATGGGCGATCAGTGGGCCGCTGCGAAACAGGTGAAACCCGATGTGCTCATCGAACTCAAGCAGGACTATGGCAATGTCCGCCTGGCGCGCCATGGCACCATGGTGCGCGCGGGCGACACCGCCTACGACATCGACACCAACCTGCTGCGCTGCGCCTACACACAGGCCGTGGCCGATTGTGTGCATGTCGATCCGCTGGTCACCAGCATTCACGCCCGACCGATGGCCGTGGCATGGATGATGATCAAAGCCCTTGCAGGCGGCGTGCCCACCTTCAGCATCGATCTGCCTTCGCTCTCGCCTGAAATTCAACAGGTCATCAAGGCCTGGCTGTCATACTACAACGCGCATCGCAGTCTGTTCCAGAAGCGACGCGCACCGCAGGGGCGCAGCCTCAATGTCTGGCAGGGCGGAAGCGATAAACACCCCTGGCTGGCGGTGACCGGGCAGGCCTGCGAAGTGAAACTGCCGGCCTGTGGGAGCGTCACGCATCTGCTCAACGCCACCGATCGCGATCGCTTCTACGTCCTCATCGACAAGCCCATGGCCGTGAAGCTGCGCTGTCACAATCATCTGCTGAATCCAACGAAAGAGCTCTCCCTCACCCTTACGCCGGGCAGTCAGCTTCCCGCGCTGCCTGGCGGCCTCACGGAGATTCGCTGCGCATGATTCGGGGACCCCAATCCAGGCTGATCACGGCGATGCTGGCGCTGTCACTGCTACCTCTGACAGCCGATCGCGCCGTCGCACAGATCAACGACGCCACCGAGCAGGTCGACACCGTCACCATCACGCAGAGCTGGACGGTTCCCGACAATCTCTTCCTGCGGGCGCGCGTCACACGCATCGAGCCAGCCGAGCCGTTCATCCTCAGCTGGCGACAGGGCGGCGAAGGAACCGGTGGCAACGTGGTAAGGCAGGACTTTGTCCCGCAGGGCTATGTTGCGCCCGCTGCGGCGAGCACGAGCAATGCTCGCGCGCCCCGGGACAGCGATCGGCCACGCCACACTCTCAACCAGTGGTCGGAACCCGTCAGCCTCAAGACGCTCACCGCCGGCCGCGCCCCGGCGTACTTCTTCCTCAACGTGATGGCGGGTAACAGCGGCCGGCGTCATCCCGACAATCCCGAACGCCGCCTGGATTACTCCACCAATGTGCATTTCGAGTTCGAGCTGATTCAGGATGGCAAAGTCGTCAAACAGCTCACCGCCGAAGGGCCACTGGGCGGAACCGTCGGGCTGGTCTTCCCTCTGGAAAAAATCTCTCCGAAAGAAAAAGCCGTTCCGCAGGCCTTCATCGATGGCGTGTGCGATCTGCTCACCTACGCGAAACAGCGCAACGAGGCGCTCAGGGCGCTGCCCTGGAGCAGCCGCCCGCTGCCCACGAAGCTGGGCATCCTCACCGACGTGAATGGTCATGGTGAAGGCATCGGCTACGGCGTGCGATACACCGACCCGGCCATCGCCGAAGCCGAGCTGAGCAACGTACGCGAGTTTGGCGTCAACGGCATTCGTGGCGCATCGTGGAAGATTCAGGACATTATCGAGCAGCCTGACGGACCCTTCCCGCAGATGCGTCGGATCGCGGGCATCCACAACCTGGGCTTCCCGTCGCCGGCGCATCGCAAGGATCGCAGCGACAACGATCCCGAAGCAGGCTGCCCGTATGCGCCAGGCGTGGCGCAGCGTCAGCAGCAGAACATTGCGCTGATTCAGTCGATGCTCAATCGGCCTTATGAAGAAATCTGGTCGCTGACGGTCGATGAAATCGGCGCGGTGGTCGACCGCAGCGCCGAAGGCAAGGCCCATCTGTCCACCTGCCCGCGCTGCATTGAAGCCTACCGCCGTTACGTGCGCGAGCAGGGCCGATCGCCGCAGGAGTTCGGCGTGGCATCGTGGGAGCAGCTCAACCCCATCAACGTGTGGGACCGCTCACCCGAGAAGCCCTGGCTCAAGGATGCGAAGCAGTCGCTCAACGCGTATTACAGCAGGCTGTTCATCAATTACTCCACCGCGCAGCTGTTCACCCCGCTGCGTGATGCCGCCGCCCGCGCCAACGCTGCCAGACAGGCCGCGCTCGATTCCGGGGACACCTCCAGCGCGGCGGCGAAGCAGCCCTGGCTCTACACCTTTGCGCTGCGCGGGAACACCTTCCTCATGCGCGGCCACAGCCTGGACTTCTTCGACTTCTACCGCCTGGCTGACAATGGCTTCTGCCATGAAACGAGCAACCGCGATCCGCGCGTGTGGAACTGGGACAGCTATCTGCTTGATGTGGGCCGGGTGATCGGTCAGGAGCAGAACCTGGCGCTGGCGTTGTACATCAAGCCGCATCGCGGCGCGCCGATTCAGCGATCGCTCTCGGCCGCCAGTCGCGGAGCGCGCATGCTCTTCTGGTACACCTACGGGCCCGACTACGCCAAGGGCGACAGCTTCTCGGAAAAATTCCCGCACATGGAGCTGACCAGCAAAGCCGCGCGTCTCCTGGCCAGCGCGGAAGACGAGCTGTGGCTCAGCCGCGATCAGTTCCCCGCGCAGGCCGCCATCATCAAGCCCCGCGCCACTGAAGTGTGGATGCAGTTCACCAGTGACAACGCCACCACTGCTTCGTGGGAAGATGCCAAGTTCACCTACACCGCACTGACCGACAGCTTCGTGCCCGTGGATCCGCTGGACCCGGTGATGATCGAGCGCAATGATCTGTCGCGCTATCGCACGATTCATCTGCTGGGCATGCAGCATCCGCGATCGGCTTCGGAAAAGCTGCTGGCCTGGGTGGAAGCCGGTGGCACGCTGGTGCTTCACGCCGGGGCGATGTCGCGCGATGAAGCGAATCAGCCTGCGTCATATCTGAATGCGAAACTCGGTGTGCGCTCGCGCCAGCCTGTGGAGATGTGGAAGAACATTCAGGGCTACAGCGGCGGCATGCTGCATCCACTCAACAACAACCACGCCATTGCAAAGCCGGTTCCCGACAGCGCGAAGGTGACCTTCATCGCCGGGCCGCTCAAGGGTCAGCAGGCGCAGCCGACCATCGGCCGGGAGGTGCTCGATCCACTGCCCGGCGCGACAGTGCTTGCCCGCTACGCCGATGGCGGCGCTGCGGCGATTGAGCATCGGCTGGGCAAGGGGCGCGTGGTGCTCATCGGCCTGTTCGCCGGGCTGGAGTACACCGCGCCGCAGCGCGATGGCGCCTTCAGCATGCGGCGCGATCTGGCTCCGCTGTGGCGCGATGCCTCGGCGGGCATCGCGCGCGATCTGACCAAACGCCCGGCGTGGACCGATCACACCGGCGTGGAACTGCGACGCATCGTCAACCCGCAGGGGCAGCGCAGCGTCGCCGTAATGAACTGGGCCTACGAAGTATCGGGCACGCTCGTCCGCCAGGCGGAAGGCCGGGCGCGCAGTGGCAACATCTATCGCCACTCGGCGCTCAAGGATGTGAAGATCACGCTGCCCAATGCAGGCGACATCAAACAGGTACGATCCGCCTGGCTGCAGCAGCCGCTGAGTATCGACAGGCAGGGCGATGGCTCCATCGTCGTCACGCTGCCTGTGCTTGAAGAAGCCGATGTGCTGGTGCTTGAGTAATCGCACTGCATGACCATCACGCATGACCCGCAAAGGAAAGTGAATGATGTCCACCCGTTTCCTCACGCTGGCAATGGCTGCCTGTCTCTCGTTCACCTCGTCGGTGATGGCGCAGGTCACGCTGGTGGACAAGGGCCAGCCTCGCGCGGTGCTGGTGATTCCCGAGCAGGCGATTCCCGAAGAGAAAATCGCGGCGGAGGAAATTCAGCTTCACATCGAACGCATGTCCGGCGCAAAGCTGGCCATCGTCACACCCGGCCAGGAGCAGGGGCTTGCGGCAGTGCGCATCGGCAGAGCCGCGCCGCCATCGCTGGCTCAGCGCCTCGGGCAGGCCACGAAGGATCAGTCAGCTTTCGTGCTGAAGGTGGACGCCAGCGAAATCGCCTTCACGGGATTGATCAACGACGAAGAAGCCGCGATGCTGCATGAGCTTTTCAAGCAGCCTGTCAGACAGCTGCGCAATCAGCTGCGTGAAATCGGCTACACCGACCAGGGCAAGGGAACCACCATCGCCGCGTATGAGCTGCTTGAGCAGCTTGGCGTGCGCTGGTACGCCCCGGGCGACTGGGGTCTGGTGGTTCCCAGGAAGGACACCATCATCGTCGCCGCGCAGGACAAGGTGCATCAGCCTGTCATCCGCACGCGTCTGACGGCCACCACCGTCAAGCATGATCGCGTGTGGGACCGCCGCATGCGTCAGGGCGGGCCGAACTTTCCATCGTCGCACGGCCTGCCTGGCATCGGTCACACGCGCGACTACCTCAAGGAGCATCCCGAGTGGGGCTCACTCAACGATGGCGAGCGCCGCGGCCGACAGGTCTGCATCTCCAACCCGCAGGTCATTGAACACGTCGCACAGGCCACGCGCGAATACTTCCGCAGGAATCCCTGGGCCGACATCATCGGCATGGGCGCCAACGACGGCCGCGGCTTCTGCGAATGCGACAACTGCAGGGCTCTGGACGGCGGCGACTACGACGCGCTGGGCGGTTACGAGTCGATGACCGATCGCTACATCTGGCTGTTCAATCAGATTCTTGATCGCATCAAGGATGAGTTCCCCGACAAGCGCATCGGTTTCTACGCCTACTCGGTCTACAACCGCCCGCCGGTGAAGGTGATTCCCAATCGGCGCATCGTGCCTGCGGTGGCCCTGATCACGCTCTGTCGTCTGCATGGCATGGACAACCCCATCTGCCCCGAGAGCCAGTATCAGCAGCGCATCATCAGGCAGTGGGGCAAGCTGGTGGATGAAGTGTACGATCGCGGCTACTGGTTCAACCTGTCCGACCCCGGCCTGCCTTTCTTCATTCTCGATCGCGTGCGCACGGAAATTCCGCTGGGCTACAAGCTGGGCCTCCGAGGCTGGCGCGTGGAGACCAATCCCTCGTGGGGCAGCGAGACGCCTTCGCTCTACATCGCCAGCAAACTGCTGTGGAACCCTGAAGCGGATGTCGATGCGATGCTGCAGGAGTTCTACACGCTCTTCTTCGGCCCTGCTGCCAGGCCGATGCAGCAGTACATTGAAATGCTCAGCAAGCGTCTGAACTCGGCCGACCATCACACCGGCGCGGCGTGGGACATGCCTTTCATCTACGATGCTTCCGTGCGCAAAGCCGCGGTCGATGCGCTGGCGCAGGCTCAGGCGCTGGCCACCGAGGAACCTTACGCGGCGCGCGTCAAAGCCTACGCCGACTGCTGGCGCTACTTCGAGCTGTTCACGGAGGTGATTGAATCGCGCTGGCAGCATGACTATGCGGCGTCGATGAAGGCGCTCACGGAGCTTGAAGCACTGCAGAAGCAGCTTCGCGCCGCCACGCCGCCGATGATCAATGTGAAGTTTGAAGAGTACATGAACCGCTTCTACAACGCCGCCACGAAGCAGGGCTATGCGTGCGTGACGGGTGAGAACCAGTTCATCGCCGGCCTGTTGCCCACGTGGCAGTTCCTGCTCGATCCGGGCAACATCGGCGTGGACATCAACCTGTGGGATCACCACAACACCGGCGGAAACTGGCAGACAATCGATGCGCGCACCAGCTGGGGCAACCAGGGCCTGCGCCACTACAAGGGCATCGTATGGTACAGGCAGAGCGTGGAGATTCCCGCCAGCGCCAAGGGCAGGCGGCTGTTCCTCTGGTTCGCCGGCGTGGATGAAGCAGCCACCGTGTGGGTCAACAGCAAGCTCGTGGGCGCCAGCGCCAAAGGTACCTTCAAACCGTTTGATCTGGACATCACCCCGTACATCAAAGCCGGGGAACGCAACACCATCATCGTTCGGCTGGCCAACGAAACGCTCAACGAGCTGGGCACGGGCGGCATCGTCGGCCCGGTGATGATCTACGCCCCGGGCAACCCGGAAGCCAAGCCCACCGGCGGCGTGCCCGACCAGAAGATCGTCGAAGACATGGAAACCATCGGCGGCGAGTAATGACCTGCGACTGACGCACTGCAGTCTGCTGCGTTTTCTGTCTCCATTCTCACTCCTGTGATTCCCTGAAGCATCCCGCGAGTTCATCGGGGTGACAGGGTGTTATGCATGACATGTCTGAGGACTTGTCGGGTGGTCGTTTTCATTGAGGCCTGCTTTTCCCTTTTGTCATTTCCGCGCTGGCGGGAATCCAGGGGATGACGCAAGCATCCTGCGAGTTCCCCTGGGGCCCCGCCTGCGCGGGGGTGACGAAAGGGGGAGGCCCTTATCAATCGACATGCATCACGCCCCTGCGCGGTAATGACGAAAAGGGGCTGGCCCATATCCATCGACACGCATCAAGCCCGAGGGCCGAGGTGTCCGCATGGACATCACGCTTGACCCGAGCACCATAAACCGCTAATTTAACACGTGTTATCGGTTCGCATAGGATGGACGACATGAAGCACCGACCCACCCGGCCCACCGGCCCGTGTACGCAGGCTGATGTCGCAAGACATTGCGGCGTCTCGCGGTCGACCGTGGCAGCGGTGCTGCGGGGGGATCCGGCCACCACCGGCGTCAACGCCCGCACGCATGCCCGTGTGATGAAGGCTATCGCCGAGCTGGGCTATCGGCCCAACGCCGCGGCGGCCATGCTCCGCCGAGGCAGAACGCACAGCGTGGGCATCGCGGTGCCAAGCCTGGATCTTATCGGAAACACCATCGCTTCGCAGATCATCGCGGGCATCGGCGCGCAGTCGATGGAGCTGGGCTACACCTTCACGCTGGCCAGCTACGCCGAGACGGACGAACGCTACTCCTTTGAAAAGCTGCTGCGCGAATCACGCTTCGATGGTGTGTTCGTACTCTCGCTCCAGCAGGATGCCGACCCGCGCTCGGGCGTCCTGAGCAACCTGGGCATTCCCTACATCGCCATGGAAAGCCAGTCGCAGGGCGGCTCGTCGATCAACTTCGACAACGTCGGCGGCGCCAGGGCCATGACCCAGCACCTGCTCAGGCTGGGCAGGCGGCGCATCGCCTTCGTCGGCCAGCATGCGAAATCGCTCTGGGCGTCGCAGCGCCACGAAGGCTATCGCCTGGCGCTGCAGGAGCAGGGCATCGCCTACGATCCGCAGCTGGTGGTTCCCGTCTCGTTCCCGCTGGCTGAACTCGGCCCGTCGGCGGTCAGGCAGCTGATGGAAAAGAAGATCGCGTTCGACGCGCTGCTCTGCGTGAGTGACGTTACCGCGCTGGCGGCGATCCGCGAGCTGTCGCTGGCGGGACTGCGCGTCCCGGATGATGTCTCGGTCACTGGCTATGACGACATGAACAACGCGCCTCTCACGCTGCCTGCGATCACCACCATCCGCCAGGACGGCCGGGCGATGGGGCGCATGGCCATGAATATGCTCCATCAGCAGATGACGCACGGAACCCGCCCGCGACACGAGCAGCTGTCGGTCAAGCTCATCGTGCGCGAATCCTGTGGCAGCCCAACGCCAGGCGAGTATGAAGTCTGATCAAGGGTGCGCAGGCTCGGCGGCCTGCGGCTTGTCTTCCAGTCGCCCGGACCAGCGGCGGATATTGTTCAGCACATATTGATGCTCGGAAGTGACACCCCACTTCTCCAGCGGCCGCCAGTACCAGCGGGGGTACAGCCTGGAGCCGATGGTGGTGTGACGGATCACGCGCGTAGCGCCGGGGATTTCTTCAAGGTCGTAGCTGGCACTGTCAAAGCGCAGCCAGAGTCGGCCGGGCAGCGTGCTGCGATCAACGCGGATGTTCATGTGTCGCCCCGGCTCCCAGGCGGTGATGGTCTGCTCAATGCGGCCCTGGTCGAAGTAGCAGATGCGCCGGGCGCCGACCGATTCACTCTCCAGCTCACACGACAGAGGCAGAGGCAGGCCGCGACGGATCAGAAACGGGCGCGGGCCATCGAGCGGCTGCATCTGCGCCAGCAGCTGCCAGGCCTGATCGCGCGTCACAGGCAGATCGATACTCGTGGTAAAGGTGGTCAGCGATTCCACCTCGCGATAAGGCTTCTCCAGATGGCTGGCCATGCCCACCATCAGCGGCGAGAGCAGGAGCATGAGCACAATCAGCGGTTTTTCGCGCAGACTGGGAAAGGCCCGCTGCAGCAGCCTGCGGAACACATAGCCCGTCAGCCCGCCGAACCAGGCCCCGAGCAGCAGGATGGGCGAGGCCATCACCACGCAGATGATTCCTTCAAGCCCGGTGAAGAACAGCACAGACAGGGCGATGAGGATGCTGGCCGTCGTACACGCCGCCAGTCGCAGCGCGTCGCGCGTGAGCATCGCCACCACCAGCCCCGTGACAAAGGGAACCAGGCCGAACATGACCAGGCCCATCTCCCCGCGATCGTTCACACACAGGCCGTAGCCCACCATCATCATCGCCAGCCCGATCAGCAGGCCGGGCAGCATGCTCAGCCAGAATTCACGAGGACTGTATTTCGGCTTCTGGTCCATGGATGAGGCCCCCGTCGGAAAGATGATCCTGCGATGCATGCATAATAGCCGATGTCCGACGACCGGGCTTGAGTCGGCCGCGCACGTCGGCCATCTTCTGTCGCACCGGGCCAAGCACGCGACGCATCAGCGGAACGCGCCAGGCCAGGCCTTCCTTCACCGCGCACTGACACGGGCTGCACTGGCCGCAGGGCTTGTTGCCCCGGGGATGGTGACAGAACCACGTCAGCGCCATGATGGCGTCCCACCCGTTGCGCCTGACAATCTCGGCCATGTCCTTCTTGGTCAGGCCCACCGTGGGGAAATCGAAATACTGAAAGACAATATGTTCAGGCGACTGCTGCGCTGCGGCATCCATCCCACAAGAGCGGTCAAAGTATGCCAGCTCACTGGACCGCCGCAGCGCCTGCGTGATGCACAGCTGCAGCCCGCTGATCTGCTGATGCGCACAGAACCGCGCCAGCCAGTCATACTGATGGCCGATGGGGTACCTCTCGCGCAGCTTATTGAACGCCTGGGTGATGGTCGCCTGAGGCGGAATGTCGCATTTGGCAAAGTAGCGCGTGGGCTCAAGCAGCGGAGCGCTGGCCGGGTCGCGCGCGATGATCGCCTGCTTGATGCGCTTAAGGGCGCGCAGCTCGATCCCCGTCGACTTGCGATCTTCATCGATGATGTAGTACGTCGTCACCGGCCGGCGCTGCTCAAGCACCAGTCGCAGCAACTGAAAAGTAGAATCCCAGCCGCCTGTCCAGAGCAACTTCGCCGGGTATGAGTCAGATGGATGTGTCATATAGGGTTCG
>Ga0207868_1000925_pt1 | contig 24771 bp, 17 predicted proteins | sample Passage237B_FD_187370 | JGI IMG/M metagenome (GOLD analysis project Ga0207868, IMG submission 187370) | Cellulose adapted compost microbial communities from Newby Island Compost Facility, Milpitas, CA, USA - Passage2 37B (SPAdes) (version 3) ... | reverse complement strand
AGCTCGTCCTGCGCGCGCACGAGCCGAACCCGGCGATCGCCGTTGATCGGCACTGGAACCTGGTGCTCGCCAACCGGGCAATCGCGCCCTTCATGGCGGCGGCCGCGGACAAGAGCCTGCTCGAACCGCCGATCAACGTGCTGCGACTCAGCCTGCACCCGCAGGGGCTGGCGCCGCTGATCGTGAACCTGGTGGAATGGCGGGCGCATCTGCTCGAGCGTCTCGCGCAGCTCAACGACGTCCACGCCGATCCCGGCCTGGCGCAACTGGAGAGGGAATTGCGCGCCTATCCTGGTGGAGCGGCCGGGCGGCCGGCTGGCCACAATCCGGGCGGCGCAATCGCCGTGCCGCTGAAGCTCAAGGCAGGCGACGCAATCCTGTCGTTCATCTCCACGATAACCGTATTCGGCACGCCGCTCGACGTGACACTGTCGGAACTGGCGGTGGAGACGTTCTTTCCGGCGGACGAGGCGACGGCCGCCTATCTGAGGCAAGCAGCCGCGAAGGCGTAGCCACCCGGCATCATCTACTGCGGCGGCGTGACCTTGCGCGCCTTGCCGCGATCGAGACCCAGCCAGCGCTCGCGCAGGATGATGAATATGCCCGCCGCGACCACGATGGTCCCGCCGACAAGCGTGTAGATGGTCGGGATGTCATTGAACACGAAGTAGCCCGCGACGATGCCCAGGATCATCGACGTGTATTCGAACGGAGCGATGATCGACATGTCGCCGTGACGGTAGCTCTCGGTCATCAGGATCTGGCCGACGCCACCGCACAGGCCGGCCGTGACGAGCCAGAATACCTGCCAGCCGTCCAGCGGCGTCCAGCCGAACGGAAAAGTCGCCAGGCTGCAAACCGCACAGGTGAGCGAGAACCACATCACGATGGTGGCCGACTTTTCGGTGGTCACCAGCTGCCTCACCTGCAGCATGGCGAACCCGGAGATTACCGCGGCCGTCAGCGTTGCGACAACGCCGACCGCCTGCTCGCTCTGCATCGCCGGCCCGCTGAACAGCGTGAGTTTCGGCCAGGCGATGATGACCACGCCGACAAAGCCGATGATGACCGCCGACCAGCGGTAGACGCGCACCGTCTCGCCCAGGATGAGGGCGCTGAACACCACGACGACCAAGGGCTGCGCATAGCCGAGCGTGATGGCTTCGGGCAGCGGCAGGCGGGTCAGCGCGAAGAAGCCGAGCCACATGGACGAGACGCCGAAGATGCCGCGCCCTATGTGGGCCAACGGGCGATTGGTTCGCAGGGCGTAGGCAAGCTCCCCCCGGAACGCCAGGAAAATCAAGATCGGCACGACCGCGAACAGCGAGCGGAAGAACACGATCTGCCCGGCGGCGACCTGGCCGCTCAGCTTGATCGAGGTGGCCATGCCGACGAAAACGGTGACGGACATCACCTTGAGCCCGATCGCCAGCAACGGTCGCGCTCCAAGTGTGAACGGTGTGGCGGCGGGCGCCGCCATCTCAGTGCAGCGCCTCGCTGGCGCGGTCAGACATGTCGATCAGCGCCTGGCGGTGTGAATCGCCTGCCAGACGCGCTGCGGCGTGGCGGGCATTTCGATGTGGCGAATGCCGTAGGCCCTCCAGAGAGCGTCGGTGACCGCGTTGATGACGGCCGGCGTCGAGCCGATCGAACCCGCCTCCCCCGCTCCCTTGATACCCATGGCGTTCGTCGTGGAGGGAACGTTTCGGGTCTCGAAATGGAAGGACGGCACGTCGTCCGCCCGCGGCATGCCGTAGTCCATGAAGCTGGCCGTCACCAGCTGGCCGTCCTCCGCGTAGTGGGTCAATTCCGTCAGCGCCTGGCCGATGCCCTGCACGACGCCGCCATGGACCTGTCCAGCGAGCAGCAGCGGGTTCACCGTCGCGCCGAAGTCGTCCACGATCGTGTAGTTGAGGATGGTCGTCTCGCCGGTGTCGGGGTCGATCTCGACTTCGCAGATGTGGGTGCCGTTCGGATACGTCGCCTCGTTCTGAACGTATTTGCCGAACCCCTTGAGATCGTCCGGATTTTTCGCGGCCTTCGCTATCGAGGCGAAGTCCATCGAACGATCGGTGCCGACGATCCTCGCCACGCCGTTCACGAGCTCGATGTCGGCAGGTGCGGCCTCCAGTTCGTCGGCGGCGATCTTGCGGATCTTTTCGGCCAGATTCTCGCCGGCACGCGCCGCAGAAACGCCGCCCAGCGGAATCGAACGCGAACCGCCCGTGCCGCCGCCTTCCGCAAGCTCGTCGGTATCGCCCTGGCGCACCTCGACCTGCGAGACATCGATGTCGAGCTTCTCGGCAACGAACTGCGCGTAGGCGGTCGCGTGGCCCTGGCCGTTCGACTGGGTGCCGATGAAAAGCGTGACGCTGCCGTCGCCGTTCAGCCGGACATGAGCGGGCTCGGATCCCGCGAAGGCGCAGGCCTCGATGTAGGTCGCCATGCCGATGCCGCGCAGCTTGCCGCGCCCGGCAGACTCCTCCCGACGCTTTTCGAAGCCCTTCCAGTCGGCGCGCTCCATCGCCGTGTCCATGTGGCCGGCGAATTCACCCACGTCATACATGCGGCCGGTCGGCGTGGTGTAAGGGAATTGTTCGGGCTTGATGAAGTTGCGGCGGCGAATCTCGTCGGGCGACAGCTTCAGGTCGCGCGCGCAGGCGTCCGCCAGCTTCTCGATCAGGAAGGCCGCCTCGGGCCGGCCGGCGCCGCGATAGGCATCGACCGGCACGGTATTGGTGTAGACGCCCTTGATGCTCACATCGAGCGCCTGGATGTCGTACACCCCGGTCGACATCGTCGCCCCCATCCAGGGGATGAACGGGCCGTACTGATTGCAGTAGGCGCCCAGGTTGGCGAGCATGGAGATGCGCAGGCCCAGGAAGCGGCCGTCCTTCGACAGCGCCATTTCCGCCGTGACGTAGTTGTCGCGCCCCTGCGCGTCCTGCAGGAAGTGCTCGGTGCGGTCACCGGTCCACTTGACCGGCCGGCCGAGGCGCTTGGCGGCTTCCAGCACCAGCGGGTACTCCCGGTAGGCGAAACCCTTCGGACCGAAACCGCCGCCCACATCGGGCGTAATCACGCGAAGCTGCGCCGGTTCTATGCCCATCACTCTGCACAACACCGACTGCAGGCCGTGCACGCCCTGCGAGCCCGACGTCAGCACAAACCGATTCTCGTCGGCCCGCCATTCGCCGATCGCGGCGCGCGGCTCCATGTAATTGCAGACCAGCCGCGAATTGGTGAACTCGATGCGGGTGACGTGATCTGCCTTGGCGAAAGCCTCGTCGGTCTTCACGCGGTCGCCCAGTTCGTAGAGAAAGGCGCGGTTGGTGCCGAGTTCCGGCCAAACGAGGGATGTACCCTCGTCGAGAGCGGTTGCCGTTTCCGAGGCGGCATCTTCCGGGTCGAAATCGATGTCGATCAGCTCCGCCGCATCCTGCGCCAGGGCGCGGGTGTCGGCCACGACGAACGCCACGGCGTCGCCGACGTGATGGACCCTGTCACGGCACAGGATCGGAATGTCGCGGGTCGGCGCCCGGGTGCCGTCGGGCTGCTTCTGCATGACGCCCGACTTGAGGTCGCGCAGATGTCCGATGTCGGCCGCCGTCAGCACCAGGTGGACACCGGGCGCCTGCTTCGCCGCCTCCACCGAGTTGATCCTGAACGAGCCGTTGGCGATCGGCGAGCGAAGCACATAGGCGTGCAGCACGTCTTGCGGCGCAATGTCGTCGGTATAGCGGCCCTTGCCGGTGATGAAGGCGTTGTCCTCCTTGCGGAGCACCGGGGCGCCCATCCCGAATTTCGGCGTCATCACGGTCATGAGATCGAACCTTGGGGAGTGGAAACGAAGCGGCAGGCGAGCGCTCATCCCTAGTTTTGTCGGGTAGCGCATTTCATGTAAAGGGCTGCGAACCGATTTCCATCTCCCAGCGGCCGGCGCGCGTGCTGCCGGGCGACTGACTTTGTCGAAGGGTGCTCCATGGTGACCGATACCGGACAGGTTTTCCGCCTAGAGGACTACCGGCCGACCGACTACCTGATCCCCGAGACCAGCCTGACGTTCCGGCTCGATCCGGAGCGCACCCGCGTCGTCTCCGAACTGACCGTCGAGCGGCGCGACGGCATCGATGTGACGACGCCGCTGGTGCTCGACGGGGACGGACTGGAACTCGTCTCGCTCGAGATCGACGGGCAGCGCACCAACCTTGACGAGGTGGAAATCAGCCCGGAGCGCCTCGTGCTGAAGGGGCCGCCCACCGCCAGGCGCTTCAAGCTTCGGATCGAGACGCAGGTTTCACCCGCCGCCAACCTGGCGCTGATGGGTCTCTACCGCTCCAACGGCATCTATTGTACGCAGTGCGAGGCGGAAGGCTTCCGCCGGATCACCTACTTCCTCGACCGGCCCGACCTGCTGTCGGTCTACACGGTGCGGATCGAGGCAGACCGCAGGACTGCGCCGCTGCTTCTATCCAATGGAAACCCCGTAGAGGCCGGTGATCTTGACGGCGACCGCCACTACGCCATCTGGCACGACCCCCATCCGAAGCCGTCCTACCTGTTCGCACTGGTCGCCGGCGACCTGGGCAGCGTGCGCGACGCCTTCGTCACGGCTTCGGGCCGCAAGGTGGATCTCGCCATCCATGTCGAGCACGGCAAGGAAGCGCGCGCGACCTACGCGATGCATGCGCTCAAACGCTCGATGCGCTGGGACGAGGAGGTGTTCGGCCGCGAGTACGACCTAGACGTGTTCAACATCGTCGCCGTGTCGGACTTCAACATGGGTGCGATGGAAAACAAGGGCCTCAACATCTTCAACGACAAGTACGTGCTGGCCGACGAGGAGACCGCGACCGACGCCGACTACGCCAATATCGAGGCGATCATCGCCCATGAGTATTTCCACAATTGGACCGGCAACAGAATCACTTGCCGCGACTGGTTCCAGCTCTGCCTGAAGGAAGGGCTGACGGTTTTCCGCGACCACGAATTCTCGGCCGACATGCGCTCGCGCCCGGTCAAGCGCATTTCCGAGGTGCGCACGCTGCGCGCCCTGCAGTTCCCCGAGGATCAGGGGCCGCTCGCGCATCCGGTGCGGCCCAGGCGCTACCGCGAGATCAACAATTTCTACACGGCGACCGTCTACGAGAAGGGCTCCGAGGTGGTGCGCATGATCCGCACCATTGTCGGCCGCGAGGCCTTCCGCCGGGGCATGGACCTCTATTTCGAGCGCCACGACGGCGCGGCGGTGACGATCGAGGACTTTCTCCGCTGTTTCGCCGAGGCATCCGGACGCGACCTGAGCCAGTTCTCGCTCTGGTATCATCAGGCCGGTACGCCCAACGTGGCCGTCAACACCAGCTACGATCCCGACAAGCGCGAATTCCTGCTCGAGCTGGAGCAGTCGGTGCCACCAACGCCGTCCGAGAGCCGCAAGCGGCTGATGCACATTCCGCTCGCCTTCGGCCTGATCGCCAGCGGCGGCAACGACATCGACTTCGAGCCCCCCGAGGACGGCAGCGTGGAAGGCAACGTCATCCATCTGCACAAGCGCAAGCAGACGCTGCGATTCCGAAACATCGCGGAACGCCCGGTGCTTTCCGTCAATCGCGGCTTCTCCGCGCCGATCACCCTCACCTACGAGCAGAGCGAGGCCGACCGCATCTTCCAGGCACGGCACGACAGCGACGCGTTCGCCCGCTGGGAGGCACTCAACACGCTGTTCACGACCGAGCTGATCGACGCGGTGAAGCAACGGCGCGGCGGGAAGACACCGGCATTCAGCGAGGAAATCGCCTCGCTGGCGGGCGATCTGGCTGCAGACGATCGCCTCGAAGCCGCGTATCGGGCGCTGATGCTGAGCCTCCCCGCAGAGGCCGACATAGCGCGCGAGATCGGCTCCGACATCGATCCCGATGCCATCCGGGCCGCGCGCGACGGGCTCCTGCACCGGATCGCGACGGCGAACCAGTCCGGATTCGAGCGGGTAATGGCCACTCTGCAGGACGCAGGACCATTCACACCGGACGCCGCGAGCGCGGGCAGGCGCGCGCTCAAGAACGTGCTGCTGGACTACGTTTCGATCGGCGCCGGGAACCCTGCGGCCGCAGCGCGGCAATTCCAGTCCGCGACCAACATGACCGACAGGGCGGCCGCGTTGACCGTGCTGGCGCACCGGTTCGCCGGCTCGGCGGAAGCGGACGCAGCACTTGTCGAATTCGAGCGCCGCTACGGCGAGGACGCACTGGTGATGGACAAGTGGTTCCAGATCCAGGCGACCGTGCCAGGAGCAGAAACCGTCTCTCGCGTCAGGAGGTTGATGGAACACCCCCGCTTCTCGATCGCCAATCCTAATCGCGTTCGCGCGCTGATCGGCACGTTCGCCACCGCCAACCAGACCGCCTTCAACAGCGCCGATGGCAGCGGTTATCTCCTGCACGCCCAAACGATTCTCGATATCGAGAAGCGCAACCCGCAGGTGGCTGCCCGTCTGGCGACCGCTTTCCGGTCCTGGCGGTCGCTGGAGCCGGTGCGCCGGGCAGCCGCACGGAAGGCGCTGTCCAGCATCGCGGCGACGAAGGGCCTGTCGCGCGACCTAGCGGATATCGTGGGGAGGACCTTGGGATAGGCAGACGGTCGTAGTCCGCCGGCCTCCGCTCGTAGCGCAATACTTCCATTCGACCGACGGACGCACGATCGACGGCCGACGGTCGATTGCCGCACTTTTCCTCTTGCCACCGCGAATCACCTCTGATTCCTTATCGATGATTCGGGAGTGCGGCGTGTCCGGATCGAAATCAGAAGGGCTACGGGGAGCCGTTTCATGGCCAAGGCGGACGCGTTGCGCGCGCCCGAAGGGATCGTCTTTGCCTCGCGTGTGACTTCGCGGTCATCGCGTTCGCGGCTTGTCGGCAACGTCAAGATGATCGCGGAGCCGGCCTACAAGCGGCTGCTGGCAGCGGAGCCCTATTTGCGGCGATCCATCCCGACCCTGATCGTCATCTTTCTGATCGTCGTGGCGACCTCCCGTGCACTGTCGCTGATGACCCAGCGCGACGAGATCGAGCGCGGGGCGCGCGCCATGCTGGCGCTCGCCGCCGGCCAGGCGGCAGCCGCCCTGGAGATTGCCGCGACTGAACGCAACCCGGCGACAGCCCAGGCATTCCTTGACGACTTCAGCCGTGGGGGATTGCTCAGTCCGCAACACGTCGTGGCCGTTACCGATCGCAGCCTCAAGCTCGTCGCCGCCACGCGGAATGCGGAGGGCTGGGTCGGCCGTCCGCTCGAGGGCCTGTTCGTGGGCGGGCAGCCGCTGTTCCTGTTCGGCGAACGCGCCGGGGTGCTCGAGGTCTGGCTCGGCGGCGACGTCTGGCTCGCCGCACTCGACATGACGCGCGACCGCAGCGCCGGGGCGCTCGTCATGGTGCCGCTCGAAGCGGTGCTGGCAGAGTGGCGAAAGACCGTCTCGCTCAACGTCACGCTCTTCGTGCTGACGGCGACGATCCTGATCGTCATCCTCTACGCCTATTTCAGCCAGGCCTCGCGCGCGGCCGCGGCCGACCGGCTCTATCTGCAGGCCCACGAACGCGTCGATCTCGCGCTGGTGCGCGGGCGCTGCGGGCTGTGGGACTGGGATATGGCACGCGGCCGTATGTACTGGTCGCGCTCGATGTTCGAAATGCTCGGCTATCAGCCATGCGAGGCGATGCTGTCGTTCGGCGAGGTGGCGAAGATCATCCACCCTGACGACGGCGATCTGTTCGAGCTCGCCAAGCGCATCGTGGCACGCGAAACCGGCCAGATCGACCAGGTCTTCCGGATGCGCCACGCGGACGGCCGGTGGGTGTGGATGCGGGCGCGTGCGCAGGTCGTCGATCCCGACGCGACCGATCTGCACCTCATCGGAATCGCCGTCGACATCACCGAGCAACGCAACCTTGCCCAGCGCTCGGAGGTGGCCGATCTAAGGCTGCGCACGGCCATCGAAAGCATCGGCGAGTCGTTCGTGCTGTGGGACTCGAACAACCGTCTGGTGATGTGCAACACCAAGTTCCAGCAGGACAGCGGACTGCCCGCGAGCGAAGTGGTGCCCGGGGCGCACCGCGAGCGCATCGAGAAGCGAATGAACGCCTACGTCACCGAACGGCGGCTGCCCCGACCGGCGTCCAACCGTGGCGGCGTCTGCTACGAGCGCCAGCTTGCAGACGGGCGCTGGCTTCAGGTCAACGAGCTGACGACACGCGACGGCGGCACCGTCTCCATCGGCACCGAAATCACCCAGATCAAGCTGCACCAGGAAAAGCTGGTCGATAGCGAACGGCGGCTGATGGCGACGATCCACGACCTAAGCCTGGCGCGCAAGGCCGAGGAGGAGCGCACGCGCGAACTCGTCGAGCTCAACCGCAAGTACATGCGCGAAACCGAGCGCGCGGAAGCGGCCAATCGGGCCAAGTCCGAATTCCTTGCCAACATGTCACACGAGCTCAGGACGCCGCTCAACGCGATCATCGGTTTTTCGGAGTTGATGCAGCAGGGCCTCTTCGGACCGCTGGGCTCCGAAAAATACGAGGAGTACGTGCGCGACATCCACGCGAGCGGCAGCTATCTGCTAGGCGTCATCAACGACATTCTCGACATGTCGAAGATCGAGGCTGGCCAGTTCTCCATCGACCGCGAAAAGATCGACGTCGGCCCTCTGATCCACGAGACCGTCCGCGTGGTGGCGCTGCAGGCGGAGGACAAGGCGATCAAGCTCGAGACGAAGGTGGACGACAAGCTGACCCTGGAGGCCGACCGGCGCGCCATCAAGCAGATCGTCATCAACCTGCTGTCGAACGCGGTCAAGTTCACCGGTCAGGGCGGGCGCGTCACGCTACGCGCCAAGAAGGTAGGCGACGTGGTGACGCTGACCATAGAGGACAATGGCTGCGGCATCCCGCGCGAGGCACTGAAGAAGCTCGGGCGGCCGTTTGAGCAGGTCCAGAACCAGTTCTCGAAGAGCCATGCAGGCTCGGGTCTCGGACTGGCGATCTCCCGTTCGCTCGCCGAACTGCATGGCGGCGCTCTCAGGATCAGGTCGACCGAGGGCAAGGGCACCATCGTCTCCGTCCGCATTCCGACGCTGAGGAAGCGGCGGCTGAGGAGCGCCACCAAGGAAGCCGCCTGACCCAGCTTGCCGAACGCGCCACCGACGCGCCGGGAACCGGCCGTCTGGTATCGCCGAAGCGCACTCACCGATCGGCGGATCGCCTCCCCGCGGATGGGCCCTTGGCGCCAGACCTCATCAGGGCTTCGAAATGTCTCCTCACCTTCTTCGCCGTGTCGGCGAGATGCGCTTCCAGGACGCCGATGGCGGGAAGGCCCGTCTTGGCAAGCAGCAGGTCGGCGAGGCCGGGCGGTACGCCCTCGCGATCCAGGGGCCCTCCCAGGCACAACCGGATCACCTGGGTGAGCGCGAGGTAGAGCGCGTAGGCGTCGCATAGCTCCTGCCGCGTCTGCGGGTCGGCAAAGGCCGACGACAGGTGCGCCAGAACGTCGGCGGTCGAGGTCAGCCGCCGGTCCGCCTCGACCTCACCCGTCAGCGTGGCAACCTGGGCGACGAATTCGAGGTCGATCAGGCCTCCAGGAACGAGCTTCAGGTCCCAGATGCCTGACGGCGGCTTTTCCTGCTCGATCAATTCGCGCATTTCCAGGGCATCGCGCCGGATTTTCGCGGCGTCGCGCGGCAGCGCCAGGATTTCGGCCACGTTCGCCTCCACCTCTTCGGCAAGCCCCGCTTCACCCGCCACCACCCTGGCTCGGGTCAGCGCCATGTGTTCCCAGGTCCACGCCTCCGTGCGCTGGTACTTGGAAAAGGCCTCGATGTGGGTCGCGACCGGGCCCTTGTTTCCCGACGGCCGAAGCCTCAGGTCGAGCTCATAGAGCACGCCTTCGGCGGTCGGTGCGGAAACCGCCGTGATGAGGCGTTGCGTGAGCCGCGCGAAATAGTGGGACGGCGCGAGCGGCTTTTCGCCATCCGACTCCTCTGCGCCCTGCTCATGGTCGTAGAGCAGGATGAGATCGACGTCGGAGCCAGCGGTCAGTTCGCGGCTGCCGAGCTTGCCCATGCCGAGGATGACGACGCGTCCGCCCGGGACCACGCCGTGGCGCGCAGCGAACGCCTCCTCGACTGCGGCAAGCGCCGCGCCGATCGTGAGGTCGGCGAGATCGGAAAACGCCTTGCCGGCGCGGGTGGCGTCGATCGAGCCGGTCAGGAGCCGCATGCCGATCAGGAATTTCTGCTCGGCAGTAAATATGCGCAGCCGGTCGAGAATTTCCTCGTACGCCTCCGCGCCGTTCAGGAAAGCGACGAGGCGCTCGTTGAGATAGGCCTTGCTGGGCAGTTCCGACAAAAGCAGCGGGTCGAGCAGGCCGTCGAAGACGTGCGGCCTGCGCGTGATGATCGCGGCCAGTCGCGGCGCCGTGCCCATGATGGTGGCAAGCAGACGCAGCAAGCGCGGGTTGGACTGCAGCAGGGAAAAGAGCTGAATGCCGGCCGGCAGCCCGGCGAGAAACTCGTCGAAGCGCAGCAGCGCCTCGTCGGCACGGCGGGTCTCACCGAAGGCCTCCAGAAGGGCCGGCGTCAGCTCCGTCAGCCTTTCGCGCGCCTCTGCCGAACGGGTCGCGCGGTAGCGGCCGTAATGCCAGGTGCGGATGACGCGGCAGATGTCGCTGGGCCGTTCGAAGCCGAGCCGCTCCAAGGTGCGTAGTGTATCCGGGTCGTCCACGTCGCCGGTGAAGACGAGATTTCCGGTGGTGCTGGTGAGCTGTGGTGCGGCCTCGAACAGGGCGGCGTAGTGCCGCTCCACTTGCTGGAGCGAGGTGCGGAACGCGGCCGAGAAGGCTTCGGCGTCGGCAAAACCCAGCATGCGTGCGATCCGCTCCAGACCCTCGTCATCCTCGGGCAGGGTATGGTTCTGCTCGTCGGCGACCATCTGGATGGCGTGCTCGACATCGCGCAGGAACCAGTACTGCGCGGTCAGTGCATCGCGTGCCTCGGCCGTGATCCAGCCACGTTCGGCCAGCACCGCCAGCATTGGCACGGTCTGCTGGCCTCTGAGCTCGGGGAACCTGCCGCCCGCAATCAGCTGCTGGGTCTGGACGAAGAACTCGATCTCGCGAATGCCGCCGCGGCCGAGCTTGACGTTGTGGCCGCGCACCGCGATCTCGCCATGACCCTTGTGTGCATGGATCTGGCGCTTGATGGAGTGCACGTCGGCGATCGCCGCATAGTCGAGATACTTGCGCCAAACATAGGGGCGCAGCTCCTTCAGGAAGCGCTCGCCGGCCGCCAGGTCGGCAGCGACCGGGCGCGCCTTGATCATGGCGGCGCGTTCCCAGTTCTGCCCGCGGCTTTCGTAGTAGGTGAGCGCCGCCTCGACCGGGATGGCGAGTGGCGTCGCGCCGGGATCGGGTCGCAGCCGCAGATCGGTTCGAAACACGTAGCCGTGCTCGGTGCGATCCTGGAGGATACGCACCAGCCGCCGTGTCAACCGGACGAACAGGTCGGCAGCGTCGTACGGATCGACGATCGCAGGAGCTGCGGGATCGAACAGGGCGATCAGGTCGATGTCGGACGAGAAATTCAGTTCGTACGCACCGAGCTTGCCCATGCCGAGCAGAATCCAGCCCGAGCCGAACTCGGCCCTTTCCGGATCTGGCAGCGCAAGCTTGCCGCTTCCGTGCGCGTCGCGCAGCAACCATGAAGCAGCGGCGCGCACGCTGGCCTCGGCAAGAGCGCTCAGGCGCCGCACCGTCGTCGCGCAGTCCGCCTCGCCCGCGAGACTGCCGAGCGCGATCAGCACATGCGCCTCGCGTTTGCACAGCCTCAGCTCGCGCATAAGTTCGGCTTCGGCGAACTCAGCCCTTGTACCGAGGGCGCCGATTTCGCCGGCGATCTGCTCCAGCCTTGCGGCCAGCGGCGTATCGAACAGCCGCTCCGCGATCTCGGGCGCCAGCCTCAGGCAGTCACGGACGTAGGGCGAAAGATCGATCGCTGCGGCGAGAAATGCGGCCAACGGCCCGCTGCCGCCGAGAGCCTTGGCCAACCGGGTCGCGCCGGCCTGTTCGGCGTTGCGAGCCAGATCGGCAAGCTCGGCGTCGGCGTCCTGACCAAGCGGCTGCAATTTGCGCACCGGCCGTCCGAACCACGCTTCTCCGCTTCGTACACGCGCTGCCGCGGTCATGCCCCGGCATCCGCTTTCGGAAACACCATGCGTACGGTCAATCCCGGTCGGGCATCATCGAGTTCGAGCCGACCGCCGTGGTAGGTCATCACGGCCTTGGCAAGACTCAGGCCGAGGCCGGAGCCGGGCATGTTGCGGCTTGCCTCCAGCCGGACGAAGCGCTCGGTCACGCGCTCGCGATCAGCCTGGGGGATGCCGGGGCCGTCGTCGGTCACGGAGATTATGTTTGCGGCTCCCGCCTGCTCCAATCTCACGCTCACTTCCGCCTCGCGCCCTTCCACGCCCGCGCTGTACTTGATGGCGTTGTCTACGATGTTTGAAAGGGCCTGCCCGATCAACTCGCGATTTCCGGCGATCGCGCGCACGGGAGCTATGCTTGCAGTGAGGCGTACGCCCTTCTCCTCGGCAAGCGGTTCGTAGAGCTCCACGACATCACGCACCGTCTCGGCGAGGTCCACCTGCGTCGTGGGTTCCGCCGAATTGCCTGCTTCGAGGCGGGAGATCATCAGGATGGCGTTGAAGGTGCGGATGAGCTGGTCCGATTCGGCGATCGTCGCTTCCAGCGCTTCCCGGTATTCACGGGTCGAGCGCTTGGCGGCGAGCGCGGATTCGGCCCGGTTTCGAAGCCGGGTCAGCGGCGTCTTCAGGTCGTGGGCGATGTTGTCGGAGACTTGCTTCAGCCCCTCGTTCAGGGCCGCGATGCGACCGAGCATGGTGTTGAGGTTTTCGGAAAGCCGGTCGAACTCGTCGCCGGAACCGCTGACCGGAAGCCGCCCGCTGAGGTCGCCGCCCATGATCCGGCGGCTCGCTTCCGACAGCTGGTCGATGCGCTTCAGCGCACGACGGCCGACGAAGAACCAGATCAGCAGCGCGCCAAGGCCCATCATGCCGAAGGCCACCACCATCGACCGGCGCACGACGTGCCGAAACTGCTCGGGCTCGCCCAAATCGCGGCCGACCAGGAGGATCATCTGGTTCGGCAAGCGCAACACGAGTGCCACGGCCGAGTGTGGCCCCGTCGTGTCATTCGCAGCCGCCTCGCCATAGCGGCGATAGAAAAACGACTCCTCCGTCCAGCCGTCCGTTTCCAGAACGCCCGGCTGCAGGGCCTGGACGTTGCCCGTCAGGATGCGGCCGTCGGGGGTGGCAATGAGGTAGAGGTTGGCGCCCGGCTGCCGTGCCCGCTGCTCGATGACACGCACGAGGAAGGGCAGCCCGCCGCGCTCGTAGGCCTGGGCCAGGCCGCCTGCCTCCTCGCTGATCGTGTTTCGCGTCTGGGTCGTCAGCATGCTGACCGACAGCGACGTCATGTAGATGACGAGCACGCCGGCACAGATCGCAAAGAGAACCAGATAGAGCGCCGAAAGGCGCGCGGCCGTCGTGTTCCAGATGGCCTTGAGGGTATTCAATCGCCCTTGCCCGCCTTGAGCATGTAGCCGGCGCCGCGCACGGTGTGCAGCACCGGAGAATCGAACTCCTTCTCGATCTTCGCCCTGAGCCGCGAGACGTGCACGTCGATCACATTGGTCTGCGGGTCGAAGTGGTAGTCCCAGACATTCTCGAGCAACATGGTGCGTGTCACCACCTGTCCGGCGTGGCGCATCAGATATTCGAGAAGGCGGAATTCGCGCGGCTGGAGTACGATCTCGCGGCCGGCGCGCTTGACCGTATGGGATAGCCGGTCAAGTTCGAGGTCGCCGACCTTGTAGACGGTCTCGACATCCTTCGACTGCGAGCGGCGATTCAGCGCCTCGGTCCGCGCGAGCAGTTCGGAGAACGCGTAGGGCTTGGTGAGATAGTCGTCGCCGCCGGCGCGCAGTCCGGTGACGCGGTCGTCGACCTCGCCAAGCGCGGACAGGATGAGCACGGGCGCATCGTTTCCGCGCGCCCTCAGCTGGGCAATGACGGAAAGCCCGTCGCGACGCGGCAACATACGGTCCACGACGAGCACGTCGTAATCGCCGCTATCGGCCAGCGAGAAGCCGGTTTCACCATCGGCCGCGATGTCGGCGCTGTGCCCGGCCTCGTAGAAGGCCTTCTGGATATATTCGGCAGCCTCGCGGTCGTCTTCGATAACCAGAATCTTCATGGGCACTGCTTATACGGCAAAACGCAGAATGGCCGCAGATCCATTCGTGGCGAAACGGCAGCGGAAGGGCCTCCCGCTGCCGCCGCGATCGACTGGCGACCTCGCCGTGCTGATCGCCCTGCGGGACGCAGCACGAAGCCGCCCCCGCCGGATCAGCCCTGCGCGACCGGCAGAGCCACGAAGCGATTGGTGCTGTCGCGCTCGATCTGCAGCAGGATCGCCTTGCGCCCGGACTCGGAGGCTGCCTTCACCGCCTCTTCCATTTCCCTGGCGCTGTTCACCTCTCGCGCATTGACCGCAACGATCACATCACCGGCCTGGATGCCGCGCTCGGCGGCATCGCTGGCGGGATCGACGTCGGTGACGACCAGCCCCTTGCCGTCCTCGGCCGGCGTCACGGTCAGGCCGAAACTGTCGAGCACGTCCGGGCTGGATGGGCTGCCCGGTCCGGCCATGGCCGTCCGCTCCGGGGCGGGCAGTTCGCCGAGCGTGACGGAGACTGTCTTGGTCTCCCCGTCGCGCCACAGCCCGATTTCAGTCTTGGTACCCGGCTCCATGTTGCCGATCACCCGGGCGAGTTCGCGTGGCGACTCCACTGCCTTGCCGTTCACCGACGTGATGACGTCGCCGGCCACGATGCCGGCCTTCCTGGCAGGGCTGTCGTCCTGCGGCTCGGAAACGAGCGCGCCGGCGGTCTTTTCGAGGCCGAGCGATTCAGCGATGTCCTTGGTCACCGGCTGGATCTGCACGCCCAGCCAGCCGCGCTCGATTTCCCCGTCCTCGATCAGCTTCGTGACGACCTCCTTGGCGGTCGAAGCAGGGATCGCGAAGGCAATGCCAACATTGCCGCCCGAAGGCGAGAAGATCGCGGTGTTGATGCCAACGACCTGGCCATTCACGTTGAACGCCGGGCCGCCGGAGTTGCCACGGTTCACCGCTGCGTCGATCTGGATGAAGTCGTCGTAGGGGCCGGCTCCAATGTCGCGACCGCGAGCCGAGACGATGCCGGCGGTCACGGTGCCGCCCAGGCCGAACGGGTTGCCGACCGCAACGACCCAGTCACCGACACGAACGGCCGAATCGTCGGCAAATTCGACATAGGTGAACTTGCGATCGTCATCCACCTTCAGTACCGCGAGATCGGTGCGCGGGTCCGTGCCGACCAGCTTGGCCGGCAACTCGGTGCCATCGTCCATGACGATGGTAAACTCGGCGCCGCCATCGACCACGTGGTTGTTGGTGACAAGGTAGCCGTCCTCGGAAATGAAGAAGCCCGAGCCCTGCGCAACCGGACGCATGCGTTCGGGTCGGTTGCGGTACTGGTGTTGCTGCTGGCCGCGGAAATCATGGAAGAAGCGGTTCAGCGGGTGATCGTCGGGCAACTCCGGGAAGCCGGGGAAATTGAAGAAGCCCTGCACGCCATTGGCGGCCGGAGCGGTCTTGGACGAAACACGGACGCTGACGACTGCAGGCGTGACCTTGCTCACCACATCGGCAAAGCCGGGGTTCTGCTGCGCGCCCTCCACGCGCACGGCCTCCGCCAGGACCGGCGCGGTGCCGGTCGTCACTGCGCCAAAGCCGATCGCGCCAGCGATGGCGAGCGATGCAACCGCGGCCATCAGGCGGGCGCGTGTTTTCGACACACTCGAATTGATCTTGTGTTCCATCTCTGCGATTTCCTCTTGAAACGCGATGCGGAGCGCATCGTTCGCGACAGAGATAGGAACGATCACATTACGCCGCTCTTTCCGGCGCATGAAAATTTGTTAATGTGGAAGCGACCGGACGAACCGGCAATTCTACTCGCGCAGCATCTCCTTGAGCCGCTTCTGTTCCGAGCGGCTGAGTGGCGCTGCCGGATCGGTTCTTGGCTTGCGGCCACGCAGAATGAGAAACAACCCGCCGGCGACGAGAATCAGCAGCGGGGCCGTCCACAGCAGTGCGTTGCGCAGATTGAACCGCGGCTTGAGCAGAACGAACTCGCCATACCGCGATACAATATAGTCGACGACCTCCTGGTCGGTGTCGCCGGCCTTCAGCCGCTCCCGCACCAGAACCCGCAGGTCATGGGCAAGGTCTGCATCGGAATCGTCGATCGACTGATTCTGGCAGACCATGCAGCGCAGCTCAGCCGAAATCCCCCTTGCCCGTGCTTCCAGAGCCGGATCGGCGAGTACCTCGTCGGGGCGCACGGCGTGTGCGGCAAAGGAGGAAGCGAGCACCAGCACCGCCGCGAGGATTGTCGCCTTCAGCCTGCTCATGCCGTCGCCTCCTCGGCGGCAGTACGCCGCTTGCGGCGCGCCGGCGCGCCCACGCGAAGCCGGCGATCGAGCAGCGACAGCGTGCCGCCCGCCATCATCACCAGGGCGCCGAGCCAGATCAGCGTCACCAGCGGCTTCCACCAGGCGCGCACCACGATTCCGCCATCCTCGGTCCTGTCGCCAAGGGAAACATAAAGCTGGCTCAGCCCAAACGTCCGGATGCCCGCCTCGGTGGTGGGCATGCCGCGCGTCGTGTAGATGCGCTTCGCGGAGGATATGCTCCCTCGCTCGGTGCCGTCTTCGGTCGTAACCGTGAACCGGGCGCGATCCTCGACGAAGTTCGGGCCTCGGAGCGGCGTGCTTCCCTCGTAACGCAGCACATAGCGGCCGACCTGGGTCGTCTCGCCAGGCTTCATCGTCACGAAGCGCTCGGCCTGCAGGGCCGTCACCGAGACGATGCCCATCACCGCAAGTCCCAGCCCGGCATGGGCAAGGGCTGTGCCGTAGACCGATCGGGGCAGCCCGGCCAGCCGGCGAAGCGCGACGGAAACCGATACCTTGGGCAGACCGGCTTTCAAGACGAGGTCCGTGGCTGCGCCGGCGATGAGCCAGGTGGCCAGACCGAAGCCGACTGCCGCGAGGGCCGATGCGCGATCGATGAAGATCAGCACGACCAGCATCACCCCCAGCGAAATGCCGAAGGCCGCCAGCAGCCGCTGCGACACGGCTGCCAGGTCGCCGCGCTTCCAGGCCAGCAACGGCCCGAAGGGCACCAGCAGGAACAGCGGGATCGCCAGCGGCACGAATGTCAGGTCGAAAAAGGGCGCGCCAACCGAGATCTTGTCGCCGGTCACCGCTTCGACGACGAGCGGGTAGAGCGTGCCGATCAGAACCGTCGCGGTCGCAGTCGCCAGGAACAGATTGTTGAGCACCAGCGCGCCTTCGCGCGATACCGGCTGGAAGAGGCCGCCCGCGGCGAGGCGCGAGGCGCGCAGCGCAAACAGCGCCAGCGCGCCGCCGATGAAGCAGGTCAGGATCGCCAGGATGAAGACGCCGCGCGTCGGGTCGGTGGCGAAGGCATGGACCGATGTCAGTACGCCCGAGCGAACGAGGAACGTGCCGAGCAGCGAAAGTGAGAAGGTCAGGATCGCGAGCAGCACGGTCCATATCTTCAGCGCCGCGCGCTTTTCCATGACGATGGCCGAATGCAGAAGCGCGGTGCCCGCCAGCCACGGCATGAAGGAGGCGTTTTCCACCGGGTCCCAGAACCAGAAGCCTCCCCAGCCGAGCTCGTAGTAGGCCCAGTAGGAGCCCATGGCGATGCCGCCCGTCAGGAACACCCACGCAACCAGCGTCCACGGGCGGACCCAGCGTGCCCACGCCGCGTCGATGCGCCCCTCGATCAGGGCCGCGATCGCAAATGCGAAGCTGACGGAGAAGCCGACATAGCCGAGGTAGAGCAGTGGCGGGTGGATGGCGAGGCCGATGTCCTGCAGGACCGGGTTGAGGTCACGCCCCTCGATCGGCGCCGGGTCGAGCCGCGCGAACGGGTTCGACGTCGTCAGGATGAACAGCAGGAAGGCCGCGCCGATCATGCCCTGGACGGCCAGAACGTTGGCCCGCAGCCGCTGCGGCAGGTTACCGCCCGCTACCGCCACCAGCGCGCCGAAGAAGGTCAGGATCAGTACCCAGAGCAGCATCGATCCTTCGTGATTTCCCCACACGCCGGTGAACTTGTAGAGCGTCGGCTTCAGCGAATGGGAGTTTTCCCACACATTCGCGACCGAGAAGTCGGACGCCAGATAGGCCATGGTCAGCGTCGCGAATGCGCCGGCAACCAGCGCGAAGCCGGTCATCGCAGCCGGCTCGGCGACGGCCATCAGGCGCTCGTGGCCGGTTCGCGCCCCGATCAGCGGCAGCATTGCCTGCGCCAGCGCGAGGGCCAGCGCGAGCACCAACGCAAAATGGCCGAGCTCGACGGTCATCGGCGGAAGCCTTGCGCCCGGCGTGGGTGGGCGTTGCGCCTCATTCCGGCTGCCATACGCCCTTTTCCTTCAACCCCTCGGCCACTTCCCTGGGCATGTAGTTCTCGTCGTGCTTGGCGAGCACGCTGTCGGCGACGAAGACGCCGTCCGGGCCGAAGCTGCCCTCGGCCACGACCCCCTGCCCTTCGCGGAACAGGTCTGGCAGGATGCCCGTGTAGCGGACCTTGACGGCCTCCTGCGTATCGGTGACGGAAAACGCGACCTCCAGCCCCCGCCCGCGCGCAATCGATCCGTCCTCGACGAGACCGCCCAGGCGGATGCGCTGCCCCGGCGCGACCGAGGCCTCCCGAAGGTCGGCCGGCATGTAGAAGTACGATGTCTTCTGTCCCAGCGCGTAGAAGGTCAGGCCCGTCGCCATACCGAGGAAGGCGAGGCCACCGATGATGATGGTCAGGCGTTTCTGCTTGCGGCCCATGCTACCGTGAAATCCCCAGTTGAGCGGCGAAGGCAACGAGCCGCCTTGCGTCTTCCGAGCCGTCGCCGAGAGCCCTGGTCCCGCGTGCCAGCGCATCCTTCGCCTCTGCGGTCTTGCCGAGTACATGATAGGAGCGAACCAGCCGCTGCCAGCCTTCCGGGTCGTCCGGGTTCTGGCGCAGTCGCGCATCGAGCCGCGAAACCATGCCCTCGATCATCGCCATCCGGTCCTCGGACGGCATTTCCTTCGCCGCGTCCGCTTGCTCCGGCTTGGGCGCCGGCCGCGCGCTTGAGGCGACCTCGCCGGCTGCGCTGTCCGATGCCGTCCTGGCGAGTTGCTGATCGGCGGCGCCGCGCCAGGGCGAGTCGGGCGGAAGGTCGCCCTTCATCTGCGTCCACAGCGCGCGCGCCTCGGCCACGCGGCCTTCCTGCGCGTAACCTATCGCCAGGAAGAAGCGGGCCCGGGGATCCTTGGCGTCGATCGCCAAGGCCCGCTCGAAGGCGGCCTGAGCGTCGGCCGTGACGATCCCGCCGGCTGCCGCCATTATCGCCTGCCCCAGGCCGGCCTCACGTTCCGCGGACGCGCCGCTGAGACGTATCGCGTTGCCGAAGGCGATCACGGCGTCCTGGTTGCGGCCAAGCCGCAGGTAGATCGGCGCCAGCACATCCCAGCCGCGGCCGTCTTCGGGATTTCGGCGCAGGTGCTGTTCGGCGCGGGCGACCAGTTCCTCGAGCGAACTGCTGGCGGGGTTCTTGCTCAATCGGGTTGCGAGCTGCTGATCCGGCAGGCCCGGAGAGCCCAGCACGGCATAGGCGCTCCACGCGAGAACGGGAACGACGACCGCAGCGACGATGATCGCCGCGCGCGCCAGACGGTCAAACCCGCCGGTCGCCCCGGAGTCCGCGCCCGCGTCAGCCAGCCGCAGGATGCGCCTGCCGATTTCGGCGCGCGCCTCCTGCGCTTCTTCAGCCCCTATCAGGCCGTGCCCGGCGTCGCGCTCGATCTCCTTGAGCTGGTCGCGATAGACGGCCAGGTCGTGCGCAGCGTCCGGGGCCGCGCGTGTGTTCGCCCACAAGAACGGCCAGGCAACGGCCATGCTTGCGCCAAGCGTCAGCAGCGCTGCGATTACCCAGAAAGCCATGCGCCTCAATTAGCCCCGTGAAATGGGCGTGCCAATGGCAAGGCTTGCGACCAATTGGCTGCGACCTTGCAACAATGCGGCGACGCCGCAGACCTTGCGCCAACCCTATCCCAGCGGCGTCCAACTGCCGTCCGGATTGCGGCAGGCGGTTCCGCCGACGCTGCGCGACTGTCCGGCGTATGACACCTTGTGCGTGTACTGGCGGCAATCCTGCGAGCCGACGCGATAGGGTTGATAAGCAACCACTTCGCCTGCGAGTTCGCCGCTGTCGCTCGTCCAACTGACCGGCTTGCCAGCCTCGCCATACTCCAGCGCCTGGTACTCGGCTTCCAGCGCCCGAAGCCTGTCGCCGCCGGCAAGCGGCGAGGAGAAGGCGGTACCGACCAACCCGTCGCCCATCGCCGCGATGATCGACTGCGAGGCGCGGTTGCCTTCTCCATTGCCGGGAGCGAAGCGGCCGATCAACGATCCCGAGGTCGCGGGGTCGGAGCCGCTGGACGCGCAGCCGGCAAGCATCGCCGCGCCCATCAGCAGTCCGGCACTGATCAGCTTCGCCGCAATCGCCACGGCACCGTTCCCTTCAGACCTCAATCTGCGCTAGTTCCCGTGTTGGGCCGAATTTTGTCGGGCCTGACATATGGTGCGCGGCGACAGTTCTCAACTCACGGTGCGTCTGAGCGTGACGACCGCCCTGAGACCTCCGAGGTCGGACCTTCCCAGTTCCAGGCGGCCGCCATATTCCTTCACCAGGTCTGACACGATGGCAAGGCCAAGCCCGGTGCCCGGCTTGGTTTCATCCAGTCTGCGGCCTCGCTGCAACGCCTCGCGCGCCTTCTCTTCCGGAATACCCGGCCCATCGTCCTCGACGATCAGCTGGAAATGCGGCTGCGCGGGGTCGTCTTCCCGCGGCACCGCAATCGCAACGCGCACGCGGCTGCGCGACCATTTGGCCGCGTTCTCCAGCAGGTTGCCGGTGATCTCCTCGAGATCCTCTCGCTCGCCGGCGAACGTAATCTCCTCGGCCGGCAGGCTGAGTGATACCTCCTTTTCGCGAGCGAGCTTCTGTACCACCCGGGTCATCCGTTCCATCGTCGGACCGACCGGTGTGCGGAACACGACACTCTCGCGCTGGGCCGCCATGCGCGCCCTTTGCAGATAGTGCTCCACCTGCTGCTGCATGGCGGTCGCCTGCTCGACGACGATCTGCCCCTTGCCGGCGCCGATCGACCGGCCCTCGTTCAGGAGCACCGCCAGCGGCGTTTTCAGCGAGTGCGCCAGGTTCCCCACCTGGGTCCGGGCGCGCTCGACGATGCGCCGGTTGTTTTCGATCAACGCGTTGGTTTCTTCAGCTAGCGGCGCAATTTCGCTTGGGAATTCGCCTTCGAGCCGCTGGGACCTGCCTTCCCTGATCTCTGCCAGCGCCTCGCGGACGCGACGCAGCGGCTGCAGGCCCAGCAGGATCGCTGCCGCGTTGATCGCGATCATGCCGAGGCCAAACAGGCCGAGATAGACGAAGACCTGACGGTTGAAGGCGCTGATCTCCTGCTCGAACTCGGTCCGGTTCCCCATCATGCGGAACCGGGCGATCCGGTCGGCAGCATCGAGCAGATATTCGCTTTCAAGAACTTCGAGCAGCTCGCCCTCGGGTCCGAACTCGAAATAGCGGCGCTGGAAATCGCGGTCGAACGGAACCTCGCTGGTGGGCGGCGACGCCACCGGCTGTGTCAGCGACAGGGAGCTGAGCTCGCCTTCGACGTTGTCGGAAACCGGAACGACGGACCAATACCAGCCGGAACCCGGCTCGTTGAAGCGCAAATCGCCAAGGTTCGGAGTGCCGACCAGATTGCCGTTCTCGTCCACACCGACCGAACTGATCAGGTTGAACAGGTGCGCCGAAAGCAGGCTCTCGAAGCCCCGCTCGCTCGCCTGGCGGAAAAGCGCGGAAATGATCGTCGCGATGACGAACATGGCCGCCACCGCCCAGATCGTCGAGAAGGCGATGACGCGGAAGGCAAGCGAGCGGGGCAGGAGCCTCGACAGCCGCATCGGGTTCACCGGCGCCGCCGGTCGCGCCCCGCCCTCACGCCTGCGGCTCGCGTATCCGGTAACCCATGCCGCGCACCGTCTCGATCATGTCGACGCCCATCTTCTTGCGCAGGCGACCGACGAACACCTCGATCGTATTGGAATCGCGGTCGAAATCCTGGTCGTACAGATGCTCGACCAGTTCCGTGCGCGACACCACCTCGCCCATGTGGTGCATGAGGTAGGCGAGCAGCCGGAATTCGTGCGAGGTCAGCTTCAGGGTCGAGCCGTTGATGGCGGCCTTGGAGGCCTTGGTGTCGAGCCGCAGCGGCCCGCAGGTGAGCTCCGATGATGCGTGGCCGGCTGCGCGCCGGATCAGCGCACGCACCCGCGCCAGCACTTCCTCGATGTGAAACGGCTTGGTGACGTAGTCATCGGCCCCTGCGTCGATGCCCGCGACCTTGTCGCTCCAGCGGTCGCGCGCGGTGAGGATCAGCACCGGCATCTTGCGGCCGTCGCGGCGCCAGCGCTCGAGCACGCTGATGCCGTCCATCTGCGGCAGACCGATGTCGAGCACGACCGCGTCGTAGGGCTCGGTGTCGCCGAGGAAGTGGCCCTCCTCGCCATCATAGGCGCGATCGACGACATAGCCGGCGTCGGTGAGCGCCTCGGAAATCTGCCGATTTAGGTCCTTGTCGTCTTCGACCACCAGAATGCGCATCGGTCCCCTCGTTCCGATATTTCCAGTTTTCCGGCCTTCCAGCCGAGACGCACTATAGTGGCACGGACAGCTCGATGCGACGCCCGCGCTGGCCGTCCTTCGGCGGCACGACGATGACGATATGGCAGACGGTTCGATCGCCCTGCGACTGCGCCGTAGCCGAGGTCAGCATGCCGCCTTCCCGGGCCGCCATCTGCTGGCCGATCGCCCGGCAGTCGCCGGCGACCTGAACCAGTGGCGCGTCAGGTGCGGACGGAACCGCCAGCGGGACCGCGGCAGCCGGGGCCGGAGCGAAAGCACTCGCAAGCAGCAGCGCAGCCGGAATATGGACGAGGGTCTTCTTCATGGCGCCGGTTTTAGCGCAGCCGGGCTGAACGTGGAATGAACAATTCGCAGCCCGGCTGCACGCCCGATCAGCCGATGCGCTTGCTGGCGCCAAGGCGGCCGAAGATCGCGATCACGCCCGAAATCGCGGTCACCGCCTGCAGCACGGAGTCGGTCAGGGCCCCGCTGTCGAGGTCGTCCACCGGGAAGCCCAGCAGCGACGCCGCGGCGCTCGCCACGGTGACGACGGAGGCCCAGATGGTGCGCGACAGATACCAGGGTTTGATGGCGGTCATTGAAAATCTCCTTCTTCAATTGAGGTCGAACAGGATGTTGGAAGGATCGCCCAGCCCGGCCGCGCCGATCTGGCGTACCGTGAAAGTGACGGTCGTGGGCACGCCGCCGAAATCGGCCGTGACATCGGCGGCCGGATAGGTCCATTGCGGCCCCGAAATGGTCACGGTGCGGATGGTTGCGCCACCTTCCGGGGTAACCTCGACACGGTACGACTCGGCTTCCTCGTCGAGCGGAACGGCGCCAGCCAGTCCACTGTCGGCGTCGATGCGGGCGCGCCGGATCCAGTCCAGCAGGACATCGCCGTCCGGCGTCCGCCGTGCCGACAGATGCACGGGGGACAGCGGCGTGCGCGCGCGTACCCCGCCGATGCTCGTCAGGCTGGCGAAGGCCGGCCCGGCGAAATCGTAGCCGACGGGGCCGATCCGCCAGTTGAGTTCGAGCCCGACTTCCGAGGGCTTCAGCCCGGCGGGCATCACCGCGGCGTCGAGCAGGACGAACCACGAGCCTTCGGCTGCGCCGGCCAGCATCGCCGGCCGCGTGCCGTACTGTCCGCGCAGCAGGCGCGTCAGCCGCCACGTCGCCGCTTCGATCTCCTCTGCCTCGCCGAACTGCAGCAGCTCCCATTCCCCGTTGGCAGCGAGCACGGCGGCGAGATTGGCGCTGTTGAGCAGTTGCAGGTCGCTGACGCTGGACAGCTCCCCGCGCAGGAGGCTGACCTCGATCGCCGTGACATTGTCGAAACGGCCCTCGAAACCCGGCCGCAGGCTTGACTGGAGAATGCCGATCGTCGCTTCCTGCCCGGCCAGGGCACGCCGTTCGAAGCCGGTCGTCTCGGGCGAGGCATAGGTCGCGTGCGGCAGCCAGGGCGTGGCACGCACCGCGCAACGCAGTTGCTCCTCCGGTCCTGCGGCTCCCGGCAGCATGGGCAGGTCGAGCAGAAGCGCCAGCGGTGGGCCTGCTCGCGAGACCCGCACCTTGACCGGCGGGTGGAGCGCCGTTCGCCAGGGCGCGGGCGCGACGCGCCGGATACGACGCGCCGTTATCGCCCGCGCCGCCCCCGTTTCGATTGACGTGACGAGATAGTCGGTGCCGCCCGCCTCGTCGTTGAGCCGCACCGTTTCGCCGGGGCCGAGGTCGATGCGCCCCTGCTTCACGGAGAAGCGCACCTGTTCCCGCGCCGTCCACTTGCGTCTCAGCCAGTCGGCAAGCAGGGCTTCCGCCTGGCCAGC
>Ga0207868_1000923_pt1 | contig 24798 bp, 22 predicted proteins | sample Passage237B_FD_187370 | JGI IMG/M metagenome (GOLD analysis project Ga0207868, IMG submission 187370) | Cellulose adapted compost microbial communities from Newby Island Compost Facility, Milpitas, CA, USA - Passage2 37B (SPAdes) (version 3) ... | reverse complement strand
CCGCGGACCGCGGCGAGCGCGCGGCGCGAGAGGACGCGAGCAGACGCCGCCCTCTCGCACCTCACCGGGGGAAGACGAAGGCGGCGGCACAGACCCGTCGCAGCTCGGGCCGTGCCGCCGCCTCAGGCTCAGGAGTCGGTCAGGACTCCTTGAGCCTCTTCATGGCCAGCTGGACGACGGCGATGAGGGCCTGCTTGGTAGCGGCCTTCTCGCGCGCGTCCGTGTACATGAGCGGCACGTCGGGGGCGATGCCCAGGGCCTCACGGACGTCCTCGAGCTGGTGTCGGGCGACGCCGTCGAAGCAGTTGACGCACACGACGAACGGGATGCCCTTGCCCTCGAAGTAGTCGACGGCGGGGAAGCACTGGTCCAGGCGCTCCGTGTCGACGAGCACCACGGCGCCGATGGCACCGCGGACGAGGTCGTCCCACATGAACAGGAAGCGGTCCTGTCCGGGAGTGCCGAACAGGTACAGCCACAGCGAGCCCGGCAGCGCAATGCGGCCGAAGTCCATGGCGACGGTCGTGGTCGTCTTGCGATCGGTGACACCGCCGGCATCGTCGACGCCGACCGAGTGCTCGGTCATGGCGGCTTCGGTGTTGAGCGGGTCGATGTCGGAGATCGATCCGATGAACGTGGTCTTGCCCACGGCGAACCCGCCCGCGATCACGATCTTGACAACGGTGGGAGCGACGTGGGTCTCGGTCGTCGTGACCGAGGCGTCAGAGGGCTGCGATGCCATCGAGGACACTCTCCAAAAGGCTCAGCGACAGTCCGCCGCGCTCGTCGTGAGACGCGGCATCGTCGGCGGTTCCGGCGGTGTGAATGATCAGGTGGTGCTGTTCTGCCAGGTCCGTCACCAGCACCCGGACCACACCCAGCGGAAGTCGGGTGTGAGCCGAGAGCTCGGCCACAGACTGGTATTGACCTGCAGCGAGCTGCAGGATCGTCTTCTTCTCGGGCGTGAGGCCCTTGACTGATGCAGGGTCGGAGGTCGTCTCGACCAGCGCCTCCATCGGCAGGGAGCTCGCGCCCTTCACGCGCCCGCCGGTCACGGCGTACGGCCGCACCGTGTAGGCGTCGTCGTCATCCGCGGCGTTGCGGTGGACCAGCTCCGTCATCTCCTCAGCTTCCTTCGTCGTCAGCGCGTGGCGCCGTCGGTCGGGAGATTGGCGCGCATCTCCGAGATCAGCTGCGGCGTGAGCGCGTTCTCCGTGCGCGACACGAGCAGCGTCATCTCGTATCCGACCAGACCCACGTCGCAGGTCGAGTCGGCGGCGACGGCGAGGACCGCGCCGTTGTTGATGCTCATGAGGAAGAGGAAGAGCTCGTCCATCTCGATGATGGACTGACGGACCTCTCCGGCCTTGAGCTGACGGGCGGCGCCTCGCGTGAGAGACGCCATGCCGGACACGACCGCGGCAAGGGTGTCACCACCGGTGCGGTCGAGGTTCTTGGACATCGCCATGAGCAGGCCGTCGGCACTGACGACAAGCGTGTGGCGCGTGCCCGGCACCGTCTGGACGAAGTTGTCCAGCAGCCATCCGAAGTTGGTGGCTTCTTGACTGAGCGCGGTCACTGCTCCTCCTTGTTCTCTTCATCCCCTGCTTGGGGCAAGTTCATCATGACTGGGCCTCAAAAGCCGAGGTCTGCTGCTCGAATGCCTCCACATCGTGGCGCGCCCGCTGCGTTCCCGAGTAGAAGTTCGAGAAGCGAGCGCGGATCTCCTCCGGGTCCCGCTCGACGTGCGCGATGGCGAGCTCCTCCTCGATCGGCTCCGGCGGCGGCGCGACCTCCTGGCGCTGACGCTTGGTGAGGCCGGCGCGAGTCTTCTCCACCTTGGGCCGCTCGGACGTGAGCGAGCTGAACTCGTTGAAGACGGCGCTCGCGAGGTCGGCGTCGTCGTCGTAGGCCGCCGGCTCCGGGTCGAGCTGGACCACCGCCGGGGTGTACGTGCTGACCACCTCGGGCGCTGCGGCGGCGAGGGCGCTCTCGCCGGCAGTCTCCCAGCCGACGGGGCGCGCCAGGTCGTCACGGGTGTACAGCGGCGGAGTGCCGCCCAGTGCGCCGGGGTTGTACGGCTCGGCGGCCGCGGCGGGCGTGAGCGCGGGCGCCTCGGCGGGCACCTCGGAGTTCCATGCGTCGCGCGGGCCGCGGTAGTCACCGCTCGGCTCGTACTGGTCGAGCTCCGTGCCGTCGGCCGACGGCACGAAGACCGGGACGGTGTCCGAGCTGGGCGCCGACGCATCAGCCGCAGGCACGGGGAAGCCGGCTCCCGGCGTCGGGACGGCGATGCCGCTGCCGGGCGTGGGAACCGGGATGCCGCTGCCGGGGGTCGGCACGGCGCCGGGAACGACGGGCACGCCGCCTGTGCCGGGACCCTGCGGGATCGACGACAGGAGCGCGGTGGCCGGGCTCGGCTCGTCCTTGGCGCCGCCCCTCTTGCGGAACAGCTTGGAGAAGAAGCCGCCGCTCTTGGGCTCCTGACCGCCGCGGATGAGCTCGTCGAGGCTCGGCGTCGACACGATGCCGGCGTCCGCGCCCGGCTGCACGGCGGGGAAGCCGCCCGTCTGGGCCGGGATGCCTCCCGTCTGGGGCGCGGCGACAGGCGACGGGAACGCGCTGGCGCGCTCCACGGGCCCGACGCCCTGCTCAGCGGGAAGGCTCTGCTCGGCCGGCGCGAAGCCCTGCTCGACGGCCGGTGCGGCCTCGAAGCTCGCCGCCGGGGCGTGCTGCTGCACGGGAGCCTCGACCGCGCCTTCGACGGGCACGGCGGGCGCGGCCGCGAGCAGCTCCTCGGCGAACTGGGGCGCGTCGTCCTGGACGAGGGGCGTGGTCGCCACGATCGGCGGCGTGTAGGGCTCCTCGTCCTCCTCGAAGGCCGGGATCGCGAACGGCGCCGCAGACGTGGCCACGGGGACCGTGTCGCCGTAGTCGTCGTGCTCGTATCCGTGGCGGATGAGGGGGTCCTGGCGGGCAGGCGCGGGCGCCGCTGCGGGCTCGGGCTCTGCAGCGGCCGGCGCGAACGCCCCGGTGGGGACGGTGTCGCCGTCGATGTCGTCGTCGAAGGCGACGGCTGCCGCGGCGGCCGCACCCTCGACATCCTGCGGCGGCACCGCGGCGCCACGGCGCACGGCCTGGCCGAGCGACTCGGCATCGGGCGGCAGCGGGGCGGCAGCGGCGGCGTCCTCACGACGCGAACGGAAGCCGCGGAACATCGCCGCGCGCTGCTCGGCCGTCTGCGGCGAGACCTCGCTCGCGGCGACGACCGGCGTGAAGCCGCTGCCCGCGGACGCCTCGAGGGCGCTGAGCTGAGCGTCCGTCGCCTGCGCGGGAAGGCCGATGATCGAGTCGGTCTCGCTCTTGGCCTCCTTGCCCTTGGCCTTCGAACCGCGACGGCGGGTGGGAAGGCCCGCCGGCGTCACGCCCTCGGTGAGCGCCTCGAGGTCGACGGGCTGCGCCTCGGGCGCCTGGGCGGCGTCGGCGGCGACAAGGTCCTCCGTGCTCGGGCTGTCGGCGTTGCGACCGGTCAGGCTCGGCCCGTCGACGATGACCGCAGGCTGGTACGCCTGGAGGTTCGCGACGCCAGCGCGCTCTGTCGCGGAGGCCACGGCGGACGAGGTCTCGAGCACCTCGTCCTTGATGTCGGGCTTGGTGAGCGGCCTGAACGCGCCGGACTCGTCCGCCGCGGTCGCGGGCGAGTAGTCCGCGCTGGCGCTGAGGTCGAACAGCGACGGCGGCAGGTACACGGTCGCGACGGTGCCCTCGCCCTCCTGCGACGTGATCTCCACGCGGGCGCCGATGCGCCGCGCGATGCGGCCGACCACGAACAGGCCCAGGCGCTGGGCGCCCAGAATCTCGGACGCGGCCGAGGACGCGACGCGGGAGTTCGCCTCCGCGAGCTCCTCGGGAGTCATGCCGATGCCGGAGTCGGAGATGCGCACGACGTAGTTCGTGCCCTCCTGGGCCGTGCGCACGATGACGGGCGTGCCCGGGTCGGAGAAGACGGTCGCGTTCTCCAGCAGCTCCGCGAACAGGTGCGCGGCGGTGAGGGCGGAGTGGCCGACCATGGGCGGGTCGGCGTCGAGCTCCAGCTGGACACGCTCGTACAGCTCGATCTCGGACGACGCGGTGCGGATCACGTCGGACAGCGGCATGGGGCGACGCAGGCGACGACCGGTGTCGATGCCCGCGAGAACGAGGAGAGACTCCGAGTTGCGGCGCATTCGCGTCGCCAGGTGGTCCAGGGCGAAGAGCTTGGTCAGCGTCTCCGGGTCGTCCTCGGTGCGCTCCATCTCATCGATCGAGGCGAGCTGGCGGTTGAGGAGGACCTGGTCGCGCCGCGCGACGTTGACGAACATCTCGGAGATGGACCCACGCAGGGCGGCCTGCTCCGACGCGATGGCGAGCGTCGCCGCGTTGACGGAGTTGAACGCCTCCGCCAGACGGCCGATCTCGTCCTGCGACTCCACGGGGATCTGCACCTCGGAGACGTCGACCTTCTCACCAGGCAGCGCGACGCGCTCCACGAGGCGCGGCAGCTCCTGGCGCACGGCGGTAGCCGTCGTGGTCAGGCGGCGCAGCGGGTTCACGATCCGGCGGGCGATCAGGAGCGCCAGGATGAGCGACGCCGCGACGATGACGATCGACGCGACGACCGTGACGATGGCTCGCACGATCGCGTCGCGCAAGGTCTGGTTCGCCTGGGCCTTGGACAGCTCGAGCGTGTCGTCCGCGAACGGGTACAGGACCGACAGCTCCTCACGCACCTGCGTGGGCCAGTCCTGACGGGCCGCGGTGGCCAGCTGCAGGCCGGTGGAGTCGGACACACGGTTGCGGACCGACTCATACGCGACCTGCGAGCCGGAGTCGAACGACGCGCCCGTGTTGGGCAGGTTGAAGCCCATGTTGAGGTTCGCGAGCGCAGCGCGCGCCTGCTCGCGCATGAAGTCCGTGCGAGCGAACTGCGTGCGGATGGCCGTCGCGGTTCCCTGAGCGAACCGGCCGGCGCGCAGGATCATGTCGACCGACGTGTCCTCGCGCGCCATCTCATTGATGAGCGCCTCGGTCGCGACGTAGGCCTCCAGGCGACGGGACAGGACGGAGTCGTCCACGACGAGCGCGATCTCCTCGATCGCGCGGGTCGTGTTGCCCAGGGCGCCGTGGTAGTAGGTCAGGGTCGGGTTCGGGCCCACCGAACGCGACAGGATGTCCGTGCGACGCTCGGGCAGCAGGTTCATGGTGCGCTGCACCTCGCGCAGGATCGCGACGACGGTGGCGTTGTTCTCGATGGGCGGCAGATCGTTGATGGCCGCGTTCATGGTCGCCCACGCCGTGTCGACGGCGGGCTGGGCGGCGAGGAACTCCGCCTGGAACATGGGCGTCTCTGTCAGCCAGATCGTGGCGCGGTTGCCCTCCTGCACCGTGTACGTGTGCACGTCCTGCACGGCGAGCTGGACGCTCTCGCCTGCGGGAAGCGTGCCGATGTACGCGGTGAGCGCGTTCGCGAGGGCCGTGTAGGACGACGACACGCGCGCGACGTCCTCCTCGCTCGGCCAGTCGAGGATGCCGGTCTCGGGGTTCGCCGCGGGGCGCACCGAGCGCATCTGCTCGAGCGACATCGCTGTGGAGTCGACGGAGCTGTCCGTGCCGGGGCGCACGTACACGATGGGCTGGCCGCCGGCGAGGATCGCGTTCACCTGCTCCAGGGCGGCCGCGGCGGCGCCGTCGGACTCCGCGAGCGCCTCGAGGCTGGCGAGCGCGGTGTTGAGGCTCTCCACGCGGTTGGCGAGCTGGTCCCGGCCCTCCGTCCACGCGTCGACGTAGTTGGTGGCCGCATCGGCCTCAGCGCGGAACGCGGCCGTGTAGTCCTGGCCGCGCTCGACGACGAGCATGAGGGACACGGCGTTCTGCGAACGGGACACGTCGTTGACGGAGTTCCACACGACGAAGCCCGCGCCGAAGATCAGGACGAGGATAGGCACGGCTACGACCGCGAGGATCTTCCCGCGGATACTCAGCCTCTGGAGCATGTGACTCTCCCTCGGTGCCCTCCATGGGCGTCAACATCGTCAGCCTCGGTGTTGCTGCACTCCACTCCCCCTACCTATCGGCTGGTGTGCCTCATTGCATGAGCGAACCGAACTACCTGTGTCCTGAGACGTTATAACGTGCGGTCTATGACGGGAAAGCCCGGTTTGAGCATGCGGGTCGTGGACGTCGCGGCCCCGGGAGGCCCCGAGACCCTCGTCGTCCGCGAGCGTCCCGTGCCGCGTCCGGGCCCCGACGAGGTGCTCGTCCGCGTCCTCGCTGCGGGAGTGAACAGGGCCGATGTCCTGCAGCGCCGCGGCCACTACCCTCCTCCTCCCGGCGCGCCGTCGTGGCCAGGGCTCGAGGTCGCGGGCGTCGTGGAGGCCGCCGGAGAGTCCGTGACGGAATGGGGCGTCGGAGACGAGGTCTGCGCCCTCCTGCCGGGCGGGGGCTACGCGGAGATGGCCGCAGTGGACCGCCGCCTGGTGCTGCCCGCGCCTTCCGGGGTGGACGTCGTGGACGCCGCGGCGCTCGTCGAGTCGGCGTGCACCGTCTGGTCCAACCTCGACGCCGCGAGCGCCCGGCCCGGGGAGCGGCTGCTCGTCCACGGCGGGACGGGCGGCATCGGGTCCTTCGCGATCCAGCTCGCCGCCGCGCTCGGTCTCGAGGTGTACGCGACCGCCGGCTCGCCCGAGCGCGTCGCACGCTGCCGCGAGATGGGAGCGACCGCGGCGTGGGACTACACGAGCGAGGACTGGGTCGCCGGGATGCGTGCGGCCGGAGGGGCGGATGTCGTGCTCGACGTCATGGGCGCCGCCTACCTCGAGCGCAACGTCGCCGCCCTCGCGACAGGCGGCCGGCTCGTCGTCATCGGGCTCCAGGGAGGGACGCGAGGCGAGCTCGACCTGGGCGCCCTCCTCGCCAAGCGCGCCCGCGTCATCGGCACGACGCTGCGCTCCCGGCCCCTCGACGAGCGCGCGGCGATCGTCGCCGGGGTGCGCCGCGAGGTGTGGCCGCTCGTGCCCGAGCGGATCCGTCCCGTCGTCGCCGCGCGCCTGCCCCTGGCCGATGCCGCCCAGGCGCACCGGGAGCTCGAGGCCGGCGGAGTGGTCGGCAAGATCCTGCTCACGCCCTGACCCGGACGCGGTGCGCCTCCGGCCCGATGCGTCCTCTCAGGGCGCCTTGCCCGATGCGTCGGCTCAGGGCAGGTTGCCCGCGGCGAGGGAGGCCGCAAGGGACGGCGTGATCGGCAGGCGCGGGATGAGGGTCGCCTGGAGGGCGTGATAGATGTCCGCCTTGCCGTCCCACACCGTCCGCGAGGGCGTGTTGTCGATGCCGAGCTCGTGCCACCAGGAGCCGCCCGCGAGGTCGAGGTGATGCTCCCCGATGTAGTCCCACCACCGCTGGTAGTCGCGGGCGTAGGACTCGGCCCTGGTGCGCTGCCACAGCACGGCCGCGGCGCCCACCGCCTCGGCCGCGACCCAGTGCATCCGCTCGCGGACCACGGGGGCGCCCTCCCAGTCGACCGTGTAGACGAAGCCAGGAGCGCCGTCCACGGACCACCCGACCTCCACGGCCTTGGCGTACAGCGCGCGAGCCGCCTCGTCCATCCACTCGGGCGCGGCCAGGCCCGCCTGCTGCAGCGACTGGGCGAGCGCCACGACGAGTCGCGACCACTCGAAGAGGTGCCCGATCGTCGCGCCATATGGACGGAACGGGTGGGCCGGAGTCTTCTCGTTGTAGGCGAGGTCGGGCTCCCACGACGGCGTGAAATGCTCGGGGAGCAGCCAGCCGTTGTCGCGGGCGAAGACGTTGATCGCGCGGCTCGTGATGCGCAGCGCGCGGCGCAGCAGCTCCCGATCGGACAGGACGTCCGCGGCGGCGATGTACGCCTCGACCGTGTGCATGTTGGCGTTGACGCCGCGGTAGTCCTCCTCCTCGGACCAGTCGCGGGCGAAGGACTCGCGGCTCATGCCGTAGTCCATCTGCCAGAAGCGCTCGGTGTGGACCTCGAGGGCGTCCTCAAGGAGCTCGCGGGCATCGTCCACCCCGGCCGCCGTCGCCGATGCCGCGGCGAGGATGACAAAGGCATGGCCGTAGGCCTCCTTGGCGGTGCTCGCCACGCCCTGGGGCCCGATGGCGGCGAACCAGCCGCCGTGCTCGTCGTCGTGGAGGACGCCGCGCAGCGCCTCGACGCCGTGCTGCGCAAGGGCGAAGGCATGCGGTCGGCCCGCCATCGACGCCAGGGCATAGCAGTGGGTCATGCGGCACGTGATCCACAGCTGGACGCCCTTGGACGGGTCGAGCCGGCCGCGCTCGTCGAGCCAGCCGAAGCCGCCGGACTCGACCTTGCTGGCGGCGCCGAAGGCGAGCAGCCGATCCATCTCGGACTCGAGCCAGCGGAAATGGGCGGGGGAGGTGAGCCAGTTCATGCGCCTCAGCCTAGGACCGCGGGCGCCCCCTGCCCAGGGATCCGCGCGTCACAGGACGGCGAGGCGCTCCGGCTCGATGAACTGCTCGAGGAAGGGCAGGATGCCGTCCTCCTCGACGGGGCCGAGCACCTGGTCGGCGACGGCCTTGACGTTCGCGGGGGCGCCCGCCATCGCCGCGGAGCGGCGCGCCCACTGGAGCATCTCGATGTCGTTGTTGCCGTCGCCGGCGGCGGCGGTGTGGTCGGGGTAGACGCCCAGCTGGCGACGCAGCGTCTCGAGCGCCGACGCCTTGGACACCCCGGGCGGCGTCAGGTCGAGCCAGGCCGAGTAGCCGACGGCGTACGTCACGTCGTTGAGGCCGATGCGGTGCACGAGGCTGTCGAAGTTGCTCACGTCGGCGCCGGGGGCGCGGATCACGACGCGCGTGACCTCGTCGTGGTAGAGGTCCTCGAAGCGGTCCACCACTCGCTGACGGCCCACGAGCTCGCCCATGGGGAACTCGCGCGTCACGCGGAAGCCCACGCCCAGGTCCTCGACGGCGAAGAACGCGTCGGGCATCTCGCGGCGGATGAGCTCGAGCGCCTGGCGCGGATTGAAGGTGACCTTCTCCACGACGTCGTAGCCGCCCGGGCTCTGCGGGTTGAGGCGCACGGTCACCGCGCCGTTCGAGCACACGGCCCAGCCGCGGCGGATGCCCAGGCGCTCGGCGACGGGCAGCGTCGCGATGATGTTGCGTCCGGTCGCGAGGATGACGTGGTTGCGGCACATGCGCACCTTCTCGATGGCGCTCACGACTCCCGGGGAGATGTCGCCTCCCCAGTGCATGAGGGTGCCGTCGATGTCGAGGCCGATGAGCCGCCACATGTCAGGCGCGAGCGGAGGGTTAAGCTCCTCCGACGCCGTGCTCATGCAACGAGGTTACGTGACGTGAGAACCGTCACAGACCGCGAGTCGCCCAGGAGGAGGCGCCGATCACGACGCGAGCGCGATCGAGTGCACGCGCTGGGGACGCGGACCCCCGCCCCGGACGTCAGGCGGTGAGCCTCTCGATGCCGCCCAGATAGGGGCGCAGCGCCTGAGGCACGTGGACCGAGCCGTCGGCCTGCTGGTGGTTCTCGAGCAGCGCGACGATCCAGCGCGTGGTGCCGAGCGTGCCGTTGAGCGTCGCCACCGGCTCGGTGCCGTTCTCGCCGCGCTCGCGCACGCCCAGGCGACGGGCCTGGAACGTGGTGCAGTTCGAGGTCGAGGTGACCTCCATCCACCGCTCCTGGCTGGGCAGCCACGCCTCGCAGTCGAACTTGCGCGCGGCGCTCAGGCCCAGGTCGCCGGCGGCCGTGTCGATGACGCGGTACGGCAGCTCGAGCGACTGGAGCATGTCCTCCTCCAAGGCGAGAAGGCGCTCGTGCTCCGCCGCGGCATCGGCCGGGCGGGCGTAGACGAACATCTCCACCTTGTGGAACTGATGGACGCGGATGATGCCACGGGTGTCGCGTCCAGCCGAGCCCGCCTCGCGGCGGTAGCACGCGCTCCAGCCGGCGTAGCGCTTGGGGCCGTCGCTCAGGTCGATGATCTCGTCGGCGTGGTAGCCCGCGAGCGCGACCTCGCTCGTGCCCGTGAGGTAGAGGTCGTCGCGCTCGAGGTAGTAGATCTCGTCGGCGTGCGGGCCCAGGAAGCCGGTGCCCGCCATGATCTCCGGCCGCACCAGGGTGGGCGTCATCATCGGCGTGAAGCCGTGCTCCACGGCCTTCGCCATCGCCGCGTTGAGGATCGCGAGCTCGAGGCGGGCGCCGATGCCGGTGAGGAAGTAGAAGCGCGCGCCGGAGACCTTCGCGCCGCGCTCGGTGTCGATGGCCCGCAGCCTCTCGCCGATGGCGAGGTGGTCGAGCACCTCGACGCCCTCGGCGGCGAAGTCGCGCGGGGTGCCGACGTGACGCAGCACGGCGTAGTCGTCCTCGCCGCCCGCGGGCACGCCGGGCTCGGGAATGTTGCCGATGCCGTCGAGCAGCTCGCGCAGCGTGGCCTCTGCCGCGTCGGCGTCGGCCTGCAGTGCCTTGACCTTCTCCGCGAGGTCCTTGGTCTTGGCGAGCAGCCGCTGCTTCTCCTCGCCCTGCGCCTTGGCGACGTCGCGGCCGATGGCCTTCTGCTCGGCGCGCGCGGACTCGAAGTCATGCAGCGCGGCGCGGCGACGAGAGTCGGCGTCGAGCACCTTGTCCACGATCGAGGGGTCGGCGCCGCGCGCGATCTGCGAGGCGCGGACCACGTCGGGTTCGTCGCGGAGGAAGGTGAGGTCGATCACGGTGGCGAGTCTATCCGCGCGGGCTTAGCCTCTCATCATGACCTTGACGATCGTCGCGCTCGTGGTCGCAGCGGTCGCCCTGATCATCGCGATCGCCGGCCTGGCCCTCGCGACCACCATCACGAAGCGAGTGGGCGTGCGCGATCCCATGGCCGTGCCGCGCTTCTGGCGCCGCCTCCTGCGCATCCATCCCGCTCCCCCCGTTCCCGACGCCTTCGTCCAGCCTCGCGACGACAACCAGCGCGTCGCCTTCATCGCCAACCCCACCAAGGCGGGCGTCGCCGAGCTGCGCGAGCAGGCGCTGCGCGCGTGCGCGATCCGCTACCTCCCGCAGCCGATGTGGGCCTGGACCACGGAGGACGACCCGGGCACCGGCCTGGCTCGAGAGGCGATCGCGGCCGGCGCCGACGTCGTGGTCGCGGTGGGCGGAGACGGCACCGTGCGCGCCGTGGCCGAGGCGCTCGTGGGCACCGACATCCCGCTGGGCATCCTGCCCATGGGCACGGGCAACCTCTTCGCCCGCAACCTGGGCCTGCCCCTGGGCGACACCCCGAGCCTCATGCGCGCGATCCTGGAGGGCGTCGAGGAGCGCATCGACGTGGGCCGCCTGGAGGTCGAGCGCCCGAACTCCCCGCTGGGGGAGACCTCCGAGCACGTTTTCCTGGTCATCGCCGGGGCGGGCTTCGACGCCGAGATGGTCGCCGGGGCCGACGACCGCCTGAAGCGCCGCGTCGGCTGGCTCGCCTACTTCTTCGCCGCGGCCAAGCATCTGCGCGAGCGTCGCATGTCCGCGACGGTCTCGGTCAACGGCTCGACGCCGATCCGGGGCCAGATGCGCACGGTGCTCCTGGCCAACGTGGGCTCCCTGCCGGGCGGCTTCACCCTCATCCCCGATGCCTCCGCGACCGACGGCAGACTCGACATCGCGACACTCGACGCGCGCGCGGGCCTCGTCGGATGGACGGACCTGTTCGGCACCGTGGTGGCGCAGGGCGCGGGCCTGCGAGCGCCGGACATCCTCAAGGCGTATCGCGCCTCGCGCATCGACCACACCCAGGCCGTCGAGGTCGACATCCGCATGGACCAGCCGCAGAAGGTGCAGATCGACGGCGAGGTGCTGGGCCGCGCATCGGCCATCTCGGCTCGCGTCGAGCCGGGCGCGCTCGTGGTGCGCGTGCCGCCGCCGCTCGCGACGGACTAGAAGCCGCCGGAGCGCAGACGCTCGACCCACTCCTGGGCGTCGGCGAAGTCGGCGTCGCTCGTGCCCGGGGCGATGGGCGTGACCTCCGCGTGCGCCGCGGGATAGGAGCCCAGGAACAGCACGAGCGGGCACGTGCGCTTGAGGCCCACGAGCGCCTCGGCCACGCGGGCCTCGGCGATGTGTCCCAGGGCGTCGATGGAGAAGGAGTACTCGCCCGGCTTGTCGCCGATCGGTCGGCTCTCGATGCGCGACAGGTTGACGCCGCGTGCAGAGAACTGCTCGAGCATCTCGAGCAACGCGCCCGCGCGGTCATGAGGCAGGTGCACGACAAGGGTGGTCTTGTCGGCGCCGGTGGGCTCGGGAAGGCGGCCGGGACGGCCCACGCGCACGAATCGCGTCGCGGCGTTGGCGTTGTCGGCCACGCCCGTGGCGAGCACCTCGAGGCCGAGCGCCGCGCCCAGGCCGGGCGGGGCGAGCGCGGCGTCGTATGCGGCCTCGCCCGTGGCCAGCTCGCGCGCGGCCGAGGCGTTGGAGGCAGAGCTGATCTGGGCGACGTCGGGCAGGTTCGCGGCGAGCCAGCGGCGGCACTGCGCAAGCCCGTGCGAATGCGCCGCGACGGAGCGGATGGACTCCTTGGCGGTGCCTGGCCGCACGACGAGCTCGAAGCTCACGGGCAGCACGACCTCGCCGAGGATGACGAGGGACGAGCCTGTGGCGAGGGTGTCGAGCGTCGCGGTCACCCCGCCCTCGACCGTGTTCTCGATCGCCACGACGGCGTAGTCGGCCTCGCCGTTGCGCACGGCCGCGAGCGCGGCGGGCACGTCGACGGTGGGGATGAACTCGGCCTGGGAGGGGTCGACCATGGCGCGCAGGGCCGCCTCCGTGAACGTCCCCTCCGGCCCCAGGTACGCGTAGCGGGGCAGGCTCATGCGTCGTCCTCCACGGCCTCGTGCGCGCGGTCGCGACGCGGGCGGGCGACCCGGGTCGCCGCATGCGTGGCCGCGTGCAGGGTGTCCTCGACGACGCTCTGCGTCGTCTCGAGGCCGCCCCGGATGCGGCGGGAGCTCAGCGCGATCATGACGTCACGGTACTGGTTGGCGTTGCGCAACGCGCGCGTCCCCGCCGCCTGCGGCTTGTGGCGCAGCTCGCACTCCACCTCCGTGACGCGGAAGCCGGCGTAGAGGACGTCGAGGGTCATCGCCGGGTCCAGTCCGGCGCCGCGCGCCAGCGGCATCGCGGCGTCGAGCGCCGCGCGGGTCACGCAGCGGATGCGGCTGAGCGGCTGGACCGGTGTCCACTGCGAGGCGTTGGCGATGGCCCGCCGAGCCGCGTTGGCCGCGAGGCCCTGCGTAGGGACGGCGTGGTCGACGAGGGCGATCGCGAGGTCGGCGATGCCTTCCTGCACCGTCACCACGAGCGGGGCCACGGCGTTCGCGTAGGATCCCAGGCCGCCGTCGAGGAACAGGAGAGAGCGCGGCTCCTCGCCGTCCTCGTCGCGCATCGCCACCACCGCGGCGGACGTCTCGATGCAGATGGTGCGGCCGCGCTTGTGGGGGTGGCGGATGACCACCGCGCCGGCCTTGCGGGCGAGGTCCTGGGTGTTGTCCGTCGAGCCGTCGTCCACGACGAGCACGAGGTCGACGCCCGGAATGGAGCGTGCGGCGCGGACGGTCGCGGCGATGCGCGGAGCCTGGTCTCGCGCGAGGATGACCGCGGCCGTGCGCGCCGACTCCGGTGAGGGCTTCTTCGGCTGCGCGGCCACGCTCTCAGCCTAGCCCTGAGGCGCGTCTGGCAAAGGCCTCTTTACCGGAAAGTGGTCGAATCGTGACCCTGGCGGCGCGCGTGCCAGACTGGCTGCATGCATGAGCGCGCCGGACAGATCGCCCAGCCTGAGGACCTCATCGACCCCACCCGTCTGCTCGACGCCTATTACGACGCGGTGCCCGACGCCTCCATCGAGCAGCAGCGCGTGGCCTTCGGCACCTCGGGCCACCGGGGAAGCTCGCTCGACACCGCCTTCAACGAGGCGCACATCGTCGCGATCACCGCGGCGATCGTCGAGTATCGCTCGCAGCAGGGCATCGACGGGCCGCTGTTCATCGGCATCGACACCCACGCGCTGTCGCAGCCGGCGATGGAGACCGCCGTCGAGGTCCTCGCGGGCGCCGAGGTCGAGGTGCGCGTCGACGCGCGCGGCAGCTGGACCCCGACCCCCGCGGTGAGCCACGCGATCCTCACGGCCAACGGCGTGCTGTCCGAGGACGGCGTTCGCACGTCCGGCCGAGGGCTGGCCGACGGCATCGTCGTCACCCCGTCGCACAACCCGCCGCGCGACGGCGGCTTCAAATACAACCCGCCGCACGGCGGCCCCGCGGACACCGATGCGACGGGCTGGATAGCGGCGCGCGCCAACGAGCTGCTGCTCGGCGGGGGGTGGAAGCACGTCAGGCGCATTCCCTACGCGCGCGCCAAGAGCGCGGAGACCGTGCGCCCCTACGACTTCCTCAAGGCCTACGTCGCGGACCTGCCGAGCGTGGTCGACCTGGACGCGATCCGCTCCGCAGGGGTGCGCATCGGCGCCGATCCCCTGGGCGGCGCGTCCGTGGACTACTGGGCGGCGATCGCCGAGGAGCACCGTCTCGACCTCACCGTCGTCAACGCGCAGGTGGACCCGCGCTGGTCGTTCATGACGCTCGACTGGGACGGCAAGATCCGCATGGACTGCTCGTCGCCGTACGCGATGGCGAGCCTGCGTCGCCTCATGGAGGGCGCGGACGCCCCCTACGACATCGCGACGGGCAACGACGCCGACTCCGACCGCCACGGCATCGTCACCCGCGACGGCGGCCTCATGAACCCCAACCACTTCCTCGCCGCCGCGATCGGCTACCTCTACGGCGGAGCACGGCCGCAGTGGCCCGCCGATGCGGCGATCGGCAAGACGCTCGTGTCCAGCTCGCTCATCGACCGCGTGGGCGAGAAGCTGGGCCGGACGGTGCTCGAGGTGCCGGTGGGCTTCAAGTGGTTCGTGCCCGGGCTGCTGTCCGGCGAGGTCGCGTTCGGCGGCGAGGAGTCGGCGGGAGCGTCGTTCCTGCGCCGCGACGGCCGGGCGTGGAGCACGGACAAGGACGGCCTCATCCTGTGCCTGCTGGGCGCGGAGATGATCGCGACGACCGGCTCGACGCCGTCGCAGCTCCACCACGGACTCGTCGAGGAGCTGGGCGAGTCCTGGTACGCCCGCGTGGACGCGGCCGCCACGCCGGCTCAGAAGGCGGCGCTGTCCAAGCTCTCGCCCGAGCAGGTGCGCGCCTCGACGCTCGCCGGCGGCGAGATCCGTGCCACGCTCACGGCCGCTCCCGGCAACGGCGCGGCCATCGGCGGGCTCAAGGTCGTGACCGACGACGCATGGTTCGCCGCGCGCCCGTCCGGCACCGAGGACGTCTACAAGATCTACGCGGAGTCCTTCGTGTCCGAGACGCACCTCGCCCAGGTGCAGGAGGCCGCGCGCGAGGTCGTCTCCGAGGCGCTCGGCGGCTAGCTGCGGTCGGGTCTCAGTCCCCGACGGGCGTGTAGGCGAAGCGCAGCAGCCGCGGCGCGCCCGCGAGCGCGACCGCGCCGAGCACCCTGCCGACGAAGCCGCCCGAGACCTCGCCGGAGACGTACCGGCCGTCGATCCGCGCGAGCTGCGTCACCGTCCCCGCTGCCTCCACGGCGAGCACGATGTCGTCGGGGCCGCGGTGGGCCGCCGGCTCCGCGCTGAGGAGCGCCGCGACCGGGCCGTCCGGGATCGCGACGGATCCCGCCTCGTGCTCGATGTCGCCGATGCGCACCACGGCTCGCGCCTGCCCGTCGCCGACGCGCACGGCGTACCAGTGGCGCTCGTCCCAGCGCAGCACGGCATCGGCCGCGCCACCGTCGGGATCGATCTCGAGGCGCTCGCTCCACAGCAGGTCGCGCGTGCGCGCGAAGAGGCCCGACATCGTGCCCGCGGGCGCCTGGGCGGGACGCAGGCGCACGCCGCCCGCGGCATCGGGGGTCGCGACGGACTCGACGGGAAGGCCGGGGCTCGTCCACCGCGGATGGGCCAGCCCGGCGGAGAAGTCGTCGTCGATCGCGTGGTCGGGAGCGGGGACCTGGAAGGCGTCCTCGACGAAGACGGGCCAGTCGTCGACCCACTCGATGCCCGCGAGGAACGTCTCGCGGCCGTTGGCGTGCTGCCGGGGCACCCACCCGACGGTACGCACGCCCAGGTACACGGCGGCCCACGAGCCGTCCGGGCGCTCCACGAGGTCGCAGTGGCCCACGTTCTCCACGGGGTGCGACGTGGAGCGGTGCGTGAAGATCGGGTTGTGCGGGGCCCCCTCGAAAGGGCCGCGCGGGTCGCGCGAGCGCGCCACCGTGACGCAGTGCCCGCGCTCGGTGCCGCCCTCCGCGATGACGAGGTACCACCAGTCGCCGCGGCGAATGAGGTGCGGGCCCTCGGGCCACTGCATGCCGGAGCCCTTCCACAGCAGGCGCGGCTCCTCGAGCACCTCGCCGGTGGAGGGGTCGATCGCGGCCTGGTGGATGCCTTGCGGCACCCAGTCGACGATGTGGCAGTAGGTGACGAGGCATGTCCCGTCGTCGGTCCAGGCGATGTCGGGGTCGAAGCCGGGCAGGCCCCGCACATAGACGGGGTCCGACCACGGCCCCGCGGGGTCGCTCGCCGTCATGAGCAGGTGGCCCTCCGGGCCTTCCACGGCCGTGGTGATGAGATAGAAGACGCCGTCGCGGTGGCGCAGCGTGGGCGCGTAGACGCCCATGCTGGGGCGGTACGCGCCGGCCTCGAACTGCGACGTGCGGGTGATGACGTGGCCCACCTGCTCCCACGTGAGCAGGTCGCGGCTGTGCCACAGGGGAACGCCAGGGAAGAACTCGAACGACGAGTTGGCCACGTAGAAGTCCTCGCCTACCCTGCAGATGGACGGGTCGGGGTAGTAGCCGGCGATGATCGGCCTGCGGCTGCTCGGCAACGAGCTCATGGTCGCTGTCTCCTTGGTCCTGTCCCTGTCACGCTAGCGCGCCGTCGCGAGCGCGAAATGCCCTGATGCGGAAGAATCGCGCACATGTCTCGTGCACCGAAGAAGATGATTCGCGCGGCCGCGGTCGCTGCACTCGTCGTGGTGTCGCTGGCCGGCTGTGTCCGGATGCACACCACCACCGACGTCAAGTCTGACAACACCGTCGACCAAGAGATCATCCTGGCCATCGACGTCGTCGCCTTCAGCGAGCTGGGAGAGGGCGCGTCCGAGCCGCCTCGCCCGGACGACTACCTCAACGACATCCCGGCGGATGTACGCGATCGCGTCACCGTCGTCGACTACAAGGACGGTGACTACGAGGGCATTCGCGCCACGTTCACGAACCTCACGCTCGACGAGTTCAACAGCGGCGCGCTCGACTCCGGCACCGAGGACATCGGCGCGGGCGGGGACACCACGCTCGTGCGCGAGGGCGACGAGTTCGTCCTGACGATCTTCCTCGACAACGCGACGGAGGAGGAGCTGAGCGAGGAGGACGAGTTCGGCGACTATTCGAGCGACTTCGACGTCAAGGTCGTCTACAGCTTCCCCGGCCCCATCACGTCGTACACGGCGGGCACGGTCGAGGACAACACCATCACCTTCACCACGGCGGAGATGTACGGCACGGAGGACATCGTCGTCCGCGCCGATGCCACGTCCGCCTCTGCCTTCCCGGTGGGCCTCCTCATCGCGATCGTCGTGGTGGGCCTGCTGCTCATCGCAGGAGTCATCGCCCTGGTGGTCTTCCTCGTGGCGCGCTCGCGGCCCGAGGACGGCGCTCCCGCGGCACCCGCCGCGGGCACCGTGCCTCCGCCGCCGGCGCCTCCCGCGCCCCCGGCTCCGCCGCAGGCCTAGCGCATCGTCGGGCACGCCCGCCAGGCTCGTGGCCAAGACCACACGGCCTGAGGTCAGCGACTGTCGTCTCCGGGTGAGACGATGGCGGGCGTGCTCGACAACTACCGCCGCATCCTGAGCTATCCCGGCGCGCTCGCCTTCGCCGCATCGGGGCTGCTGTCGCGCACCCCCATGGCGATGTACAACATCGCCTTCATCCTCATGGTGCAGATCCAGTACAACTCCTACGAGATGGCTGGGCGCATCGCCGCCGTGGGGGTCGTCGTGTGGGCGCTGCAGACCGTGCCCACCGCCCGCCTCGTGGACCGGCTGGGCCAGCGCAGGGCGATGATCCCGCTCACCGCGCTGTTCGTCGTCGGCACCACGAGCGGCGTGCTCGTGGCCATGACGCACGGCCCCGAGTGGGCGCTGTGGATCTCCACCGCCGTCGCCTCGGTGAGCGGACCGCTCGGCTCCCTCACGCGGGCCCGCTGGTCGCACCTGCTGCGCGACGACCGCGAGATCCACACGGCCTTCTCGCTCGAGGGATCGCTCGACGAGATCCTCTTCATCGCCGGACCCGCGCTCGTGACGGTGCTCGCCACCGCCGTGTGGGCTCCGCTGGGCCTCATCGTCGCGGTGGTGTGCAACATCATCGGCATCTCGATCCTGCTGTCCCAGACCAAGACCGAGCCGCCGCCGCGCAAGGAGCTGGGCGGCGAGAGCCTCGGCTGGCGCATCCCCGGTGCGGTCGTGGCCGCGGCGTTCATCGCGCTGGGCCTGGGCCTCGTCTTCGGCGCGTTCGACCTGTCGACCGTCGCGTTCGCCGACGAGGCGGGCCACAAGGCGATCTCGGGCGTCCTGCTCGGCATCATCTCGGGAGGCTCCTTCTGCGGCGGCCTCATCTACGGCGCGCGCCACTGGAAGAGCGCGCTGTGGAAGCGCACCGTCGTCTTCGCCGCCTTCATCACGCTGGGCTTCGCGGCCCTGAGCATCGCGCCGAACATCTACGTGTTCGCGCTCATCGGCTTCTTCGCGGGCGCGACCATCGCCCCCACGATGACCAACACCGACACCGTGGTCCAGCGCGTCGTGGAGCGCGGTCAGATCACCGAGGGCCTCGCGTGGCTGCGCATCGGCATCGGCATCGGCGTCGCGGTGGGCGCGTGGGCCGCGGGCTGGCTCATCGAGAACCATGGAGCCCGCTCGGGCCTGTACTTCGCGGCGGGCGCGGCGGCGCTGACGGCGCTCATCGCGGTGTCCGTCATCCCGTGGCTGAGGCGGGGCACCGACCGCGAGCCGCACACCTCGATCGAGGAGGAGCCGCTCGCCCCGCCGGTCGAGCGGCCGATCGCCTGAGCCCTGTCGCGTCCGCCTAGGGTGGGCGCATGGAGGAGATCCCGCTCCAGGGCGGCAACATGACCGCCGGCGTGGTCCGCGTCGGCGACACGGTGCGACGGCCCCTGGCGCCGCAGTCGCCCACGATCCATCGCCTGCTGCGCCATCTCGAGGCGCACGGCGTGACGTGGGTGCCGCGCTTCCACGGCATCGACGAGCAGGGTCGCGAGATCCTCGACTACATCAAGGGGGAGGTCCGTCACGACACCCCGGACTGGATGCGCGAGGCATCGGTGCTGGAGCAGGTCATGCGGGCCCTGCGCGCGTTCCACGACGCGACCGTCACCTTCGAGCGTCACCCTGACGACGTGTGGTTCTGGGGCGTGCGCGAGCCGGCCGAGGTCATCGGCGCGATCGACTTCGCCCCCTACAACCATGTGTTCCGCGACGGACGATTCGCAGGCGCGATCGACCTGGACCTGTGCTCTCCGGTGCCTCGCCTGTGGGATCTCGCGTGGACGCTCTACCGCTATGTCCCGCTCACCCCGCCCGCCGACGCCGCGGTGGACGACGGCGACGCTCCCGACCGCTCGCCCTTCGACGTCGCGACGATGCGCGAGCGCGCCCGGCTCGCGCTCGAGGCCTACGGGCCGTACGTCGGGGCCGACGGCGGCGCCGAGCGCGTGCGGACCGTCGGGGAGCTGCTGGCCGCGACCGTGTCGCGGCTCGACGCGATCGCCGACTGGGGCGCGGCCTCCGACTCTCCCGAGCAGCACGTGTGGGCACGCATGTACCGCGCGCACGCCCGCTGGATCGAGGCCGGAGGGCTCGGAGGCCTCGAGATCCTGACGACTCCGCAGGACATCGCGTAGGGTGTCTCGCGAGGGGAGTACTTCCCAGCGTCGTTCCGGTCATCACGGACCTCCCATGAGGTCCCCGGTCGAGGGCCGCGCCCGCACCCAGCGGCGCGGTGAAGGAGACCTCAGGGCACCACTGTTCTGAGGAGACCCATGCTCGCGCACGCCGCGGACTCTGCCGCCGAGCTCGCCACCATCGCCACGCCCCAGCTGTGGGCCGTCACCGTGGCGGGCATCGTCGCCCTGCTCGCCCTGGACTTCGTCATCACGCGCAAGCCCCACGAGGTCTCGTTCCGGGAGGCGCTCGGGTGGTCGGCGTTCTACATCGCCCTTCCCGTCGCATTCGGCGCGTGGGTGTGGGCGAGCCACGGTTCCGACGTGGGCGTGAAGTACTACACCGGCTACATCGTCGAGAAGTCGCTGTCCGTCGACAACCTCTTCGTCTTCATCCTCATCCTCAGCGCCTTCGCCGTGCCGCGCGCCCTGCAGCAGCGGGCGCTGCTCGTCGGCGTCATCGGCGCGCTCGTCCTGCGCGGCGTCTTCATCGCCGTGGGCGCAGCGATGATCGCGCGCTGGTCGTGGACCTTCGTGCTCTTCGGCGCGATCCTGCTCGTCACGGCGGTCAAGGTGCTGCGCGACGCCCTCAGGCACGACGACGCCGAGATCGATCCCGACAAGATCGGCATCGTCCGCCTCCTACGGCGCCTTTGGCCCGTCACCGGCGAGTACCAGGGCACTCGCTACACGGTCGCGGTCGACGGCCGCCGGGCGCTCACACCCTTCGCCCTCGTCATCGCGGCGATCATGATGACCGACGTCGTCTTCGCGATCGACTCGGTGCCCGCCGTCTACGGCATCACCGCGGACCCGTACCTCGTCTTCGTCACCAACGCCTTCGCGCTCCTGGGGCTGCGCGCGCTGTACTTCGTGCTCGAGAAGGCTCTCGCCAAGCTCGTGTTCCTGGGATTCGGGCTCGCCGCGATCCTCGCGTTCATCGGCGCCAAGCTCGCCCTGCACTGGGCGCACGGCATCTGGCCCGACGTGCCCGTCGTCGAGACCGTCACGTCCATGGTCGTCATCGTGGCTATCCTGGCGCTCACGACTGTCGCCAGCCTCGTCGCCTCTCGCCGCACGAGGCACGACCCCTCCACCGAAACGGAGTCCTGACCCGCCATGCCCGAGCCCCGCATCGCGCTCGCCACCACTCGCGATCTCGAGGTCCTCGACGCCGACGAGGAATCCCTCCTCGCGCACCTTTCCCAGGCGGACGTCGTGGCGTGGGAGGAAGCCGTGGACTGGGGCGGCTACGCGGCGGTGATCCTGCGCTCCACGTGGAACTACACCGAGCACCTCGACGACTTCCTCGCCTGGCTCGAGCGCGTCGACGCGGTGACGCGGCTGTGGAACCCGCTGCCTGTGCTGCGCTGGAACACGGACAAGCGCTACCTCGCCGACGCCGCTGCGGCTGGCATCCCCACGGTCCCCACGGTCTTCGTCGAGCCGGGCGAGCAGGCGCCGGCCGACGCCCTGGCCGGCCGCGTCGTCGTCAAGCCGACCGTGGGCGCTGGCTCCAAGGGCGCCAAGCTCTTCCACGACGACCCGGCGGGCGCGACCGAGCACGTGGCCGCGCTGCACGCCATGGGCAAGGTCGCGATGATCCAGCCCTACCTCGACCAGGTCGACGACCAGGGCGAGACCGCGCTCGTGTACATCGGCGGAGAGTTCTCCCACGCCGCCCGCAAGGCGGCGATCCTGTCGCGCGACATGTCGTGGTCCACGGGCATCTACGCCGACGAGAAGGTCGTCGCCGCCCAGGCGACTCCCGCCGAGCGCGAGCTCGCCGACCGCATCCTCACGACCCTTCCCGGCATCGTCCCGGAGGCTGCCGACCTGGCATATGCACGGATCGATCTGCTGCCCACCGCGGACGGCCCCGTGGTGCTCGAGCTCGAGCTCACCGAGCCCTCGCTCTTCCTGGGCCTCGACCCCGAGGCTCCCGCGCGCGCCGCCGCGGCGTTCGCGCGTCTCCTTGCCTAGCCTTTCCACTTGACCACATCTGCCAGGCGCACCACAGTTTGAGGTGACGCCTGGTCCCGATGGAGGTGCTGATGCGACGCACGTTCTCGCTTCCCGAGGACCGCTCGGTCATCGAGATGACCGAAGTCGTGCAGGCGCCGCTGGACCGTGCGTGGGTCGCGCGCTGGGAGCCGCTCTACGTCGCGCAGTGGTGGGCGCCGCTCGGCTATACCAACCCGATCGTGGAGATCGACCTCGTCGAGAACGGTCGCTGGCGCCTCGTGCAGCGCGACCCTCAGGGCCACGAGCTGTCGTACTACGGCACGTTCCTCACGGTGGAGCACCACCAGCGCGTCATCCAGACCTACGTCTCCGAGCTCTTCCCCGACGTCACGACGCACATCACCACGGAGTTCGCCGAGGTGCCGCGGGGCACCCGGATCGTGACCGTCCACGCGTTCTCCGCGGAGCGCGAACGGCGCGGGTACGTCAACCTCGGCGGCGTGGAGCGCATGGCCGAGGCGTCGATGCAGTACGACCGTCTGATGGGCAAGCTCGCGCGCGCTCGGTGAGACCCGCGTCACATCCTGTTGCGGCCCCGGTGGGCCTTCCCTAGCATTGTCCAGTCCCCCCACCGACATCGGACGTCGAGGCGCGCCCCTGACCAGGGGCCGCCGCCCTCCAGCACGCCGACGCCGCCACAAGCGGCACCGACGGAAGGAACCCTGCCGAGCCATGCTCGACACCGAGAAGGACGCTGCCGCGTCCGAGCCCATGGTGGCTCCCAACCAGCGCATCGACCTCCCGCAGAACTACAGCTCCTGGCGCGAGTACGCGTTCTCCGAGTACCCCGAGAACGAAGGCGCGTAGGCGACGGCGTCGGCCCGTCCGGCACCGCCCCTCCGCCGCTGCGGCATCGGACAGGTGCGACACTGTCCCCATGACCGCCGCCAACCCCTTCGCCGCGCTCACCCTCGACCAGCTGCGCACGCGCACGAGCATCAAGTGGACGCAGTACGGCCCTGACGTGCTGCCCCTGTGGGTCGCCGAGATGGACGTGCCGCTCGCCGAGCCCATCGCCGACGCCCTGGTCAAGGCGGTGCGCGAGGGCGACATGGGCTACCCGGGCTCGTGGAAGTTCCGGGAGGCGCTAGCGTCATTCGCCGCCGACAGCTGGGGATGGGAGCCCGCCGTCGCCGACATGCGCCCCATCGCGTCGGTCATCGTGGGCTACACCGACGCGATCCTCGCCGCGACCGACGTCGGCTCGCACGTCGTGGTCACCTCGCCGGTCTACCCGCCCTTCTACACCTACCTGCGCGAGGCCGGGCGCGAGATCCTCGAGGCTCCGCTCACCGAGGACATGCGCATCGACCTCGACGCGCTCGCGAGCGCCTTCGCCGCGGCGACGGCCGGCGGTCGCTCCGCCGCGTTCCTGCTGTGCAACCCGCACAACCCCGGCGGCACCGTCCACACCCGCGAGGAGCTGGAGCAGGTGGCGGAGCTCGCGGCGCGCCACGGCGTCCAGGTGGTCTCCGACGAGATCCACGCGCCCATCGTCTACAGCGACTCGACATACGTCCCGTACCTCACGGTGGACCCCCGTGGCGTCGCCGTGCACGCCGCCTCCAAGGGCTGGAACCTCGCGGCTGTGCCGGGCGCGATCGTCGTGTTCGGCCCGGAGGCGGGCGAGCTCAAGCGCGCGCTCATGGCCGGCGCGCATCACTGGCCGACGCACCTGGGCACCATCGCGCAGACGGTCGCCTGGAACGACTGCCGCGACTGGCTCGCCGACGTCCTGCGCGGCCTGGACGAGAACCGCCGCCTGCTGGGAGAGCTCCTTGCCAAGCACCTTCCCGGCGCGCGCTACCACGTCCCCCAGGCCACCTACCTGACGTGGATCGACTGCCGGGGCCTGGGACTGGGCGACGACCCGGCCGCCGTGTTCCTCACGAAGGGACGCGTCGCGTTCAACTCGGGCCCGACCTTCGGCACCGGGGGAGCCGGCCACGTGCGCCTCAACATCGCCACGAGCCCGGCGATCATCGAGGAGGCCGTGCGTCGCATGGCGTCGGTACTCTAGGCGCCATGTCGAAGCCCGCCTCGCGCGTCCTCATCCTGCACGGCTTGGGGCACCACCGGCCTCGTGAGCACTGGCTGTGGTGGCTCGCGGAGGAGTTGCGCCAGCGCGGCATCCCGGTGCAGTACCCACAGCTCCCCACGCCGGACGAGCCGGTGCTCGAGGAGTGGCTCGCGCTTGCGCAGGCCGAGCTGGAGCAGCTGAACGCGGACCCCGACGCCGAGCGCATCGTCGTCACCCACTCGCTCGGCACGGTGCTGTGGCGCCACCTCGCCTCACGCGGCCTGGCCGCTGCGGATCGCGTCCTCATCACCGCGCCGCCGTCACAGGACCGCCTGGGAGGACAGCTGCGGCCCTTCGGACTCGAGGGCATCGACCAGGCCGCCGCAGTGGCGGCGGTGCCCGCCACCGTGGTGCTGCGGGAGAAGGACGAGTACCGCACCACGGACGCGCGGGAGTTCGTCGCCGGCTGGGATGCGGAGATCCACATCGTCCCCGGCGAGGGCCACCTGAATCCGAACGACGGCCACGGCCCGTTCCCCGGTGCGCTCGAATGGGTGCTCACCGGCACGTTCGACCCGCAGGGCGTCTAGGCCGCGTCGCGGTCCGGCGCCCAGGCGCGCGGTGCCGACGCCCCCAGGGCGCGGGTCA
>Ga0207868_1000921_pt1 | contig 24854 bp, 18 predicted proteins | sample Passage237B_FD_187370 | JGI IMG/M metagenome (GOLD analysis project Ga0207868, IMG submission 187370) | Cellulose adapted compost microbial communities from Newby Island Compost Facility, Milpitas, CA, USA - Passage2 37B (SPAdes) (version 3) ... | reverse complement strand
AAAGGGGCATCCTGCCTGCCGCCTTCGCGCTCAACAACATGGCCTGGGTCTACCGGCGCATGGGCGATTATCCCCGCTCGGAGGCGATGTTCCGCGAGGTCCTTCCGATTCTCGAGGCGCGGCTGGGACCGACCCATCTGACCACGACCAAGGTCGTCATCAACATCGGCATCCTCGCCCAGCTCCAGGGCGACAACGACGAGGCCATCCGCTGGTCGATGCGGGCGCTGACGAACCTGAACCGCGCGGAAGCCGCCACGCTCGAGGACCAGCGCTGGACCTACGACACGCTGTCCAAGGCGTTCAAGGGGCGCGACGACCCGAAACGGGCAATCCTGTTCGCCAAGCTGGCGATCAACGCGCAGCAGAAGATCCGCGCCCACAACAAGACGTTCAAGGCCGACGACCTGCAGGAATTCAAGCAGGAATGGCGCTTTCTCTACCAGGATCTCGCCGACCTCCTGATCGGCCAGGGGCGGCTGGCCGAGGCGCAGGCCGTCCTCAACATGGAAAAGGAGGAGGAGCTCAGCGATTTCGTCCAGCGCGACGCCTCTGCGGACCTGCGCGACAGCCAGGCGCCGCTGACACCGAAGGAGGACGCGGAGCTTGCCGGCGTCGACAGGCTGCTGTCGCAGCCGATCGCGGCGGCGGCCGCGCTCGCGCAGATACAGGCACGGCAGGGCACGGGAGGGCTTTCGGCAGGCGAGGAACAGCAGGTCGAACAGCTCGAAGCCCTGCTGGACGACGCCTATGCCAGCTTCATGGATGCCGTCGATGCGTTCCTGGAAACGGCCAGGGCGGAAGATGTCGGCATCCAGAAGGAGGTCGAGGCGATCAATCTCGACTACGTCGCCGATACACAGGAGGACCTGCGCGCCTTCGACGGCAAGGCGGCGATGCTGCAGATCGCCAGCCTGCGGGACGCGACCCATCTATTCTTCACCGTGCCGGACGCGTCCGTCCACCGCGAGGTCGGGATCGCGCGTGCCGAGCTTTCCCGGCTCGTCTTCGAAGCGCTCGACGCGATCGAACGGCGCGACCCGGCCGTCAACGAAAAGATGCAGGCGCTCTACGGCATCCTCATCGCGCCCGTCGCCGACGACCTCAGGGCCAGCGGCGCCGAAACCCTGATGCTCAACCTGCAGGGGTTCCTGCGCTACGTTCCCTTCGCGGCGCTTTTCGACGGCAAGGCCTACCTCGTCGAAAACTACGCCCTGTCGCTCTATACGCCGGCCGCGCGCACCGAGTTCGCCACCGCTCCGCGCGATCCGGCGAGGAGCGCCGGCTTCGGCGTGACCGCCAGCCATCCCGGCTTCGCGCCGCTGCCCGGCGTGGCGCGCGAGATCGAGGCAATCTTCGGCGATTCCGGGAGGCCGGGCGCACTTGCGGGCGCGGCCAGCCTCGATGCCGGCTTCACGCGCGAGGCATTCCGCGCCGCGCTCCAGAAGCGGCCGGAGATCGTCCACATCGCCAGCCATTTCAAGCTGGTGCCCGGCCGGGAAACCGATTCCTTCCTGCTGCTGGGCGACGGCTCGCCGCTGTCGCTTTCCGACATCCGCAAGGGGCGCGGCTTCCGTTTCGGCGGGGTCGACCTGCTGACGCTGTCGGCCTGCGAGACCGCGCGCGGCGGCGATGGCGACGGCGACGAGGTCGAGAGCTTCGGCGCGCTGGCGCAGATGAACGGCGCCTCCTCGGTGATGGCGACGCTCTGGCCCGTGGCCGACGAGGCGACCGCGGCGCTGATGAAATCGTTCTACGAGAACATGGTCGACAAGCGCATGAGCAAGGCCGACGCGCTGCGCGCAGCCCAGGTCGAGGCGATCCGCGCCGGCCGCAGCGATGCGGGCGGGGAACGCGGCGCCGCTTCGCTCGCCAGGGTTCAGGCCGCCGGCCAGTCCGCCGCCGGGCATCCCTATTTCTGGTCGCCTTTCGTACTGATGGGCAACTGGATGTAGACGGCGCTGGGCCGCGCCGCGCCGGCGCGGCTTGCTGCTTTGGGCGTGTTTGCGCTTTTCGGCGCCGATGCTATAGAGCGGCCCGTTTCCGATCAATTTTTCGGGCGGGCAAGCCCGCCGGCAGCGCAGAGGCTCTCCGAATGGCGAAAATCAAGGTGGTCAATCCCGTCGTCGAACTCGACGGCGACGAGATGACCCGGATCATCTGGCAGCTCATCAAGGACAAGCTGATCCATCCCTATATCGACGTCGATCTTCGCTATTACGATCTGTCCATCGAATACCGCGACCAGACCAACGATCAGGTGACGATCGACGCCGCCAACGCCATCAAGGAGTTCGGCGTCGGCGTGAAATGCGCCACCATCACGCCCGACGAGGCGCGGGTGGAGGAATTCGGCCTCAAGAAGATGTGGAAGTCGCCCAACGGCACCATCCGCAACATTCTCGGCGGCGTGATCTTCCGCGAGCCGATCATCATGCGCAACGTGCCGCGCCTCGTGCCCGGCTGGACGCAGCCGATCGTGGTCGGCCGCCACGCCTTCGGCGACCAGTACCGCGCCACCGATTTCCGCTTCCCCGGCAAGGGCAAGCTGACGATCAAGTTCGTCGGCGAGGACGGCAAGGTGATCGAGCACGAGGTGTTCGACGCGCCGGGCTCGGGCGTGGCGATGGCCATGTACAATCTCGACGATTCGATCCGCGACTTCGCGCGCGCCTCGTTCAACTACGGGCTGATCCGCAACTATCCCGTCTATCTGTCGACCAAGAACACGATCCTGAAAGCCTATGACGGCCGCTTCAAGGACATCTTCCAGGAAGTGTTCGACGCCGAGTTCAAGGCCGAGTTCGACAAGCGCAAGCTGACCTACGAGCACCGCCTGATCGACGACATGGTCGCAGCGTCGCTGAAGTGGTCCGGCGGCTATGTCTGGGCCTGCAAGAACTATGACGGCGACGTCCAGTCCGACATCGTGGCGCAGGGCTTCGGCTCGCTCGGCCTGATGACTTCGGTGCTGATGACGCCGGACGGCAAGACGGTCGAGGCCGAGGCTGCCCATGGCACGGTCACTCGCCACTACCGCCAGCACCAGAAGGGCGAGCAGACCTCGACCAACTCGATCGCCTCGATCTTCGCCTGGACCCGCGGGCTCGCGCACAGGGCGAAGCTCGACGACAATGCGGAGCTGAAGCGCTTTGCCGAAACCCTCGAGAGGGTCTGCATCGAAACCGTAGAATCCGGCTTCATGACCAAGGACCTCTCGCTGCTGATCGGCCCCGACCAGCCCTGGCTGTCGACCACGGGCTTCCTCGACAAGGTCGACGAGAATCTGCAGAAGGCGATGGGCTGACGGCCCCTTTCGCACGCCGCCGGGGCGGGCGGCCGCAGCCGGCCTGCCCTCCCCGCGCCGGCGCCGCATTGAAGCGGCCGCCCCGCCGCCCTATCCTGCTTGCAGGACCACCGCAGATGGAGCAGATGATGCGTCTCGCCGCTTCCGCCGCCGTTCTCCTCGCCGCGACCGGGCTTGCAATGGCCCAGGACAAGCTGATCGAGCTCGAGGACACCGTCATGGTCGCGCCGCTCGGCATGAGCGTCGAGCAGATCGAGGATCTCGACGTCTATGTCGACGGCAGGAAGGTCGGCGAAGTCGAGGAGGTGATCGGGACCGATCCGGCCAGTCCCACCGCCCTGGTGATCGACTTCGACGGCGATTCCGTCTTCGGCGACCGCGACGACATGATCGTCCAGATCGCGCGCTTCGTTGCGAGCGGCGGCCGCTTGGTGACCGACCTCTCGCCGACGGAAGTGGCCTCGCTGGACGTCTGGAAGGACTGAGCGCGGGCAAGACGCCTCGCATGGGCGCGCGAGCCGCCCTGCCCGGCCGATACGGCCGCTGACGGCATCGGCTTGTGTAGGCCCCGGCAAAATCGGATAATGACGGCTCGTGGAGGGCGGCTTGCCGGCAGGCCCTGCCCTCGCCAGCCGTCACGATCCGGGTATCGAGCCATGAGCACCAAGCCCCAGCCTTCCGCCCCCGGCGCAAGCGTCCACGCATTGCCGGGCGGTCTATCGCGGCCGCAATCGACGGAGGCCGTGCCGGCGCGGCCTGTCGCGACGCCGCTCCAGATCCCTGCCGATGCCGCCGTGGCCCGCAACCCAGGCATGGAGCTCGACCTCGGCTGGCTGGAAGCGATGCGCGCGGTGAACCGCTCGGCGCTGGAGCGGCGGGTCGCCAGCCTGACGAAGCGGCGCTCGATCAAGGGCGAGAACCAGGCTGCCTGGCTGCTGCGGGCGATCTCGGTCATGGATCTCACCACGCTCAATTCCAACGACACCCACGAACGCGTGCGGCGGCTGTGCGCCAAGGCACTGAACCCGCTGAGATCCGACATCGCGGAGGGGCTCGGCGTGGCCGGGCGCGGCATCCGGCCGGCCGCCGTGTGCGTCTACCATCCGTTCGTTGCGACGGCGGCGAAGGCGCTGCACGGCTCGGGCGTGCATGTGGCGGCCGTCTCGACGGCCTTTCCGCACGGGCTTACGCCGCTTCCGACCCGGATCGCCGAGATCAGGGCCTCGGTTGCCGACGGAGCCGACGAGATCGACGTGGTAATCCCGCGCGGGCTGGTGTTCGAGGCGCGCTGGCAAGAGCTCTACGACGAGGTGGCGGCGTTCCGCGAGGCGTGCGGGGACGCGCATCTGAAAGTGATCCTCGGCACCGGCGACCTCGCCACGCTGCGCAACGTGATGCTGGCCTCGCTCGTGGCGATGATGGCGGGCGCCGACTTCATCAAGACCTCGACCGGCAAGGAGAGCGTCAACGCCACGCTGCCTGTCGGCCTGACCATGGTGCGCGCCATCCGCGCCTATCTGGAGCGCACCGGCCATCTGATCGGCTTCAAGCCGGCCGGCGGCATCTCGACTGCCAAGGCCTCGCTCGACTGGCTGGTGCTGATGAAGGAGGAGCTCGGCCGGCGCTGGCTGGAGCCCGACCTGTTCCGCTTCGGCGCATCGAGCCTGCTGACCGACATCGAGCGGCAGCTCGAATATTTCCTCACCGGCCACTATTCGGCGACCTACCGCCACGCGATGGCGTAGCGCCCCATGGCCCTTTTGTCCTTGTACATGCCCGCCGTCCGGAGCCAGCCATGAACATCCTGCAACGCTACGACGCGATGGACTACGCCGCGGCTCCCGAGGCGCGCGGCGAGGCCGATGCATGGCTGAAGGCGACCGATTTTTCCGAGGCCCTGTTCGTCGACGGCAAATGGCGCGAGGCTGCGTCCGGCAGGGACTTTGCCGTGCGCGAGCCGTCGACGGGCAAGGAATTGTGCCGGGTCGCCGAAGCGGGGACGGAAGACGTCGAGGCCGCGGTGGCGGCAGCGCGCCGCGCCCTGCCGAAATGGCAGGCGGCCGGCGGCTACGCCCGCGCGCGGACCCTTTATGCGATCGGCCGCGCCATGCAGCGCAACGCACGCCTGTTCGCGGTGCTGGAGGCGATCGACAACGGCAAGCCGATCCGCGAAAGCCGCGATATCGACGTGCCGCTGGCGGTGCGCCATTTCATCCACCATGCCGGCTGGGCGCAGCGTCTGGAGGCCGAGTTCCCCGGCTATCGCGGCGTCGGCGTGGCGGGACAGATCATCCCGTGGAACTTCCCGCTTTTGATGCTGGCCTGGAAGATCGCGCCGGCGCTGGCGGCCGGCTGCACCGTCGTGCTCAAGCCGGCCGAATTCACGCCGCTGACGGCGATCCTGTTCTCCCAGGTCTGCGCGCGCGCCGGCGTGCCCAGAGGCGTCGTCAACATCGTCCATGGCGGGCCGGAGGCCGGCGCCGCGATCGTCGAGCATCCCGGCATCGACAAGATCGCGTTCACCGGTTCCTCCGAGGTCGGCAAGATCATCCGCAAGGCCACCGCCGGGACGGGCCGGAAGCTGTCGCTGGAGCTTGGGGGAAAGTCGCCCTTCGTGGTGTTCGAGGATGCAGACCTCGATTCGGCCGTCGAGGGGCTGGTCGACGGCATCTGGTTCAACCAGGGCCAGGTCTGCTGCGCCGGGTCGCGGCTGATCGTTCAGGAAGGCATCGCCGAAGCGTTCTACGCCAGGGTGAAGCAGCGCATGAGCCGGCTGCGCGTCGGCGACCCGCTCGACAAGAACACCGATATCGGGCCGCTGGTCGACACCACCCAGCTCGACCGGGTGGCGGGCCTTGTGGGGGAAGGCGCGAAACAGGGCGCGGTCTGCTGGCAGCCGCAGATCGACCTGCCCGCCTCCGGCTACTATTTCCTGCCGACGCTGGCGACCGAGGTGGCGCCGGCCAACATCCTGGCGCAAGAGGAGGTGTTCGGCCCCGTTCTCGCGGCCATGACCTTCCGTGACATTTCCGAGGCGGTCGAGCTTGCCAACAACACGCGCTACGGGCTGGCGGCCTCGGTGTGGAGCGAGAATATCAACGTCGCGCTCGCGGTCGCGCCCCGGCTCAAGGCGGGAGTGGTCTGGATCAACGGCACCAACATGTTCGACGCCGCCTGCGGCTTCGGCGGCTACCGGGAAAGCGGGTTCGGCCGCGAGGGCGGACGCGAAGGCATGTTCGAGTATCTGGCGGCGGCGCGGACGCCCGCACGCACGCTCAAGCCGATCCCCGCGCCGGCGGCGATCGCCCCGGTCGAGGCCGATTTCATCGACCGCACGCCGAAGCTGTTCATCGGCGGCAAGCAGGTGCGGCCGGACGGCAACTACGCCTATCAGGTCGCCGACGCGAAGGGGCGGCTCGCCGGCGAGGCGGGGCTGGGCAACCGCAAGGACATCCGCGACGCGGTCTCGGCCGCCCGCGCCTGCAAGGCCTGGCCCTCGGCCACGGCCTACAACCGCAGTCAGGTGCTTTATTTCCTCGCCGAGAACCTTTCCCTGCGCGCCGATGATTTCGCGGCGCGCCTCGTCTCGCTCACCGGCGCGTCGGCCAGGGCGGCACGCGCGGAAGTGGACGCGTCGGTGGAGCGGCTGTTCGAAGCCGCGGGCATGGCCGACAAGCTCGACGGAGCGGTCCACCAACCGCCGGCGCGCGTGGTCACGTTGGCCCTGAACGAGCCTGTCGGCGTGATCGGGGTCGTCGCGCCGGACGCGCAGCCGCTGTTCGGCCTCGTCGCCATGCTGGCGCCGGCGCTGGCGATGGGCAACACGGTGGTCGCGGTGCCTTCGCAGCGCTGGCCGTTGCTCGCCACCGACCTCTATCAGGTGATCGAGACGTCCGACGTGCCGGCCGGAGCGGTCAATATCGTCACCGGCAAGCGCGCCGAGCTTGCCCAGGTGCTGGCCCGCCACGACGATGTGGACGGGCTGTGGCTCGTCGCCGAAGCCGATATCTGCAAGGCGGCCGAGGCCGATTCCACCGGCAATCTCAAGCGCGTCTGGGCGACGCACGGCCATGCGCCGGACTGGCAGGCCGGCGACGGTGCGCTGTCGCCGATGCTGCGCCGGGCCATCGAGGTCAAGAACGTCTGGGTGCCCTACGGCGATTGAGGCTTGCGGATCCTGCCGCCCGCCTGACCGGCCCGGCACCGGATACCTCCTGTGGATAGCCGCGCCGGCGCCGCCACGGCGATAGGCGGGCCCGCGCGCCGGGCCTATGGTGAGGGCATGACGCCCTCCAAGGATATTTCCCGCCTTCTCGAGATCATGGCCGCCCTGCGCACGCCGGCCACCGGCTGCCCGTGGGACCTCGAGCAGGATTTCTCCACCATCGCGCCCTATACGATCGAGGAAGCCTACGAGGTCGCCGACGCGATCCAGCGCGGCGACATGGAGGACCTGCGCGAAGAGCTGGGCGACCTGCTCCTGCAGGTCGTCTTCCACGCCCGCATGGCCGAGGAACAGGGCGATTTCGGCTTCGGCGACGTGGTCGAGGCGATCACCACCAAGATGATCCGCCGCCATCCGCACGTCTTCGGCGATGCGGCGGCCCGCGGCGCCGGCATGGCCAAGGGCATGTGGGAGAAGATCAAGGCCGAGGAGAAGGCCGAGCGGCGCGCACGGCGCAGCGCGCGCGGGCTCGACCCGGAAGACCACGGCAAGGGATTGCTCGACGGCATCCCGGTCGCCCATACGGCGCTGACGCGGGCGCTGAAGCTCCAGCAGAAGGCCGCGACGGTCGGCTTCGACTGGAAGGAGGCCGCACCGGTTCTCGACAAGATCGAGGAGGAGATCGGGGAGCTGCGCGAGGCGATCGCGACCGGAGGCAAGGCGGACATCGCGGACGAGTATGGGGACCTGCTCTTCGCGCTGGTCAATCTCGGCCGTCATCTCAACGTCGACCCCGAGGCCGCCCTGCGCGGAACCAACGAGAAGTTCCGCAGCCGCTTCCATGCCGTCGAGGCGGGGCTCGCGGCGCAGGGGCGCACACCGGCGCAAGCCACGCTGGAGGAGATGGAAACGCTCTGGCAGCAGGCGAAGCGGAAATGAGTTGCTTGCTTCTCCCTGCTCGCATTAGCGCGATATATCCCCACCCCTAACCCCTCCCCACAACGGGGGAACCTCGATCCCGCATTGTAAGGCGCGAGCTTCGACGGCTTCACCGAAAGATGATGTCGGCGCTCCCCTCTCCCTTGTAGGGAAGGGTTAGGGTGGGGCAAAAAAACGGGCAGAAGGCGGTCGAGATGCCGCGCCCTATCTCCGCGCCGCCAGCCGCGCCGCGATCTCGCCTGCCCGTGCGGCCGTCGTCCGCAAGGTCAGGTCGAGCCCGCCATCCTCGCGGTCGGTGCGCGCCAGCACGGTGCCGGAGCGATAGAGCCAATCGGTCAGCGGCAACTCGTCCGGCCCGAGCGAGACGTCGACGACGGTGCTGCGGCCCGCCAGCCGGGTTTCGATGAGCGCGACCAGCCCGGCGATCCCCTCGCCCGTCGCAGCCGAGATCGCCACCGGCGGCTGCTCGGGGTTGCGGCCGGAAATGTCGGCAAGGTGGGCCCTGCCGTGGTCGTCCACCAGATCGATCTTGTTCCAGACCTCGATGACGCGGCGCGCGTCGGCCGCATCGACGCCGAGATCGGAAAGGATGCGCTCGACGTCTTCCGCCTGCGCCAGCGTATCGGGATCGGAGATGTCACGCAGGTGGATGACGAGGTCCGCCTCGACCACCTCCTCCAGCGTCGCACGGAAGGCGGCGACGAGGTGGGTCGGCAGGTCGGAGATGAAGCCCACCGTGTCCGACAGGATGATGTCGGTTCCGAGCGGCAGGCGCAGGCGCCGCAGCGTCGGGTCCAGCGTGGCGAACAGCATGTCCTCGGCCAGCACGCTGGCGCCGGTCAGCCGGTTGAACAGGGTCGACTTGCCGGCATTGGTGTAGCCGACGATGGCGACCACCGGATAGGGAACCTTCTGCCGCTTGGCCCTGTGCAGCTCGCGGGTGCGGCGCACCTGCTCCAGCTCGCGCTTCAGCCGCACGATCCTTTCCTGCAGAAGGCGGCGGTCGGCCTCGATCTGCGTCTCGCCCGGCCCGCCGAGGAAGCCGGCGCCGCCGCGCTGGCGCTCCAGATGGGTCCAGCTTCGCACGAGCCGCCCGCGCTGGTATTCCAGATGGGCGAGCTCGACCTGCAGCGTGCCTTCGCGGGTGCGCGCGCGCTCGCCGAAGATCTCCAGGATCAGCCCGGTGCGGTCGAGCACCTTGGCGTCGAGCGCCTTTTCCAGGTTGCGCTGCTGGACGGGCGTGAGCGGATGGTCGACGACGACCACCTCCGCCTCCCGCTCCTTGACGATGCCGGCCAGTTCCTCGAGCTTGCCGGAGCCGATCAGCGTCGAAGGCTTCGGATCGGCAAGATTGACGATCTCCGAATGGACGATCTCGAGGTCGATGGCTGCGGCGAGCCCGACGGCCTCGTCCAGCCGCGCCGAAGGGCTGCGCGAGCTCACCGCCTCGGCGGCCCCGCCGCGCCTGTCGCGCGCCATGCGCGTGACCACCGGCACGACGACGAGGGCGCGCGCGGTCGGGCCGCCGCGATGTGTCGCATCGCCGCGTCGCTCGGTGCTCCCCGCGCGGGGGGCGGACCCGGTCGAGGTCAATCAGGAATCCCGGTTGCTTTCCTCGCCATCGAACATCTGCACGGGCTGGCTCGGCATGATGGTCGAGATCGCGTGCTTGTAGACGAGCTGGGAATGCCCGTCCCGCCTCAACAGCACGCAGAAATTGTCGAACGAGGTCACCACGCCGGTCAGCTTGACGCCGTTGATCAGGAAGATGGTGAGAGGGATCTTGCTCTTGCGAACGGAATTGAGGAACAGGTCCTGCAAGTTTTGCGTACGTTCCGCCATTTTTCTTTTCTTTCGCCCAACCCATGCGGTCGGTGTTCAGTAGCGCCCGAACGCGGGGTGGATGTCAACCTTCCATACTGTCGCTTGCCCACCCGCCGGAGCCGCAGAGGCACCCGGGCTTCGGCCCCGAGCAAGGCCGGTATCAGGCTTGCGTCTTTTCCGCAATGTCAAAGAAGGCCGCACGCAGCGAAACCGCGACCGAACCCGGGTGCCCGTTGGCGACCGGCGTCCCGTCGATCTCGACGACCGGCATCACGACCGTGGTCGCGGCGGTGATGAAGGCTTCGCGGGCGGCCTTGGCCTCGTCGACCGTGAACGCACGCTCCTCGACCCTGAGGCCGAGCCTGGCCGCGACGTCCATGACGGTCGCGCGCGTGACGCCGCGCAGGATGCCGGAGGCAGCCGGGCGCGTCAGCAGGGTCCCGTCCCCGGCGACGATCCACACATTGGTGGACGCGCCTTCCTTCACGGTGCCGTCGGGGTCGACGAACCAGGCCTCCTGCGCCCCGGCGTCCCTGGCTTTCTGGCGGGCCATCGCGTTGGGCAGGAGCCCCACGGTCTTGATGTCGACGCGCTCCCAGCGGTTTTCCGGCACGGTGATGACCCTGATGCCCTGCTCCGCCTTCTTCGCGGATGCGGCCGGGCTGGTCTTGCGGGCGGTCACGACCAGCGTGCGCGGGGTGTCGGGAGCGGGAAAGAAGTGGTCGCGCGGGGCAACGCCGCGCGTCACCTGCATATAGACGAGCCCGTTGCGGACGCCGTTGCGCCGGATCACCTCGCGCATGACGACCTGCAGGGCCGAGCGGTGCAGCGGCCAGGCGATCGACAGCTCGCGCAGCGAGCGGTCGAGCCGGTCGAGGTGGCGCGTCATGTCCATGATGTAGCCGCGCGCCACCTCGCAGACCTCGTAGACGCCGTCGGCGAACTGGTAGCCGCGATCCTCGATATGAACGCCTGCCTGCGCATGCGCAACGTAGCGTCCGTTGACGTAGGCAATGCGCGGCATTGCGGCTTTCCCCTGTCTGCGACCGGCCCGGCCGGTCAGAAAAATTCGAGGCTGACGCGGAACATCTGCTCGACCTGCTTCACCGCCTTTTCGAGCGCGAAGATCACGATGCGGTCCTTCGGCTTCACCTTCACAGAGCCGCTCGGCGGGATCATCTCGCCGTCCCGATAGATCGCGCCGATGCGCACGCCGTCGGGCAGTTCGAGCTCGCGCAGCGGCGGACCGACGAGCGGCGAGGTCTCCAGCGCCTCGGCCTCGATCACCTCGGCGGCGCCCCGCTGGACCGAGTGCACGGCGCGGATGCGCCCGCGGCGCACGTGCTGGAGCACGCGCGAGATCGTCACGTTGCGCGGATTGACGTGCGAATCGATGTCCAGCGTGCGGGCGAACTCATGATAGGCCGGGTTGTTGAGGAGAACGAGGTTTGCCTTGCAGCCGAGGCGCTTGGCCATGACGCCGGACAGGATGTTGACCTGATCGTCGTTGGTCAGCGCCACCATCAGGTCGGCATTCGCCGCATCGGCCTCCAGAAGCACCTTCTGGTCGAGCGCGCTGCCATGGAGCACCACCGTGCGGCGCAGCTCGTCGGCGATGGCGATTGCGCGCTCGCGCGTGTTTTCGATGATCTTGACGCGGGTGCGGCTTTGCCGCTGCTCCAGCGCGCGCGCCACGTAGAGGCCGATATTGCCGCCGCCGGCGATCACCATGCGGGTGGCTTCCTGCTCCTCGTGGCCGAACAGGCCCAGCGTGCGCCGCACCTGGTCCTTGCGCGTCACCACATAGGCGAGATCGCCGGTCACGAGCTGGTCGGCCGAGTGCGGCACGAACAGCCGCTCGCCGCGCTGGACGCCGACGACGGTCGAGGGCAGGTCGGGAAACAGCTCGGAAAGCTGCGCCAGCGGCGTGTTCACCACCGGGCAGTCCTCCAGGCACTCGATCGCCACCAGCAGGATCTTGGCATCGGCGAAGCGCACCACGTCGGTCGCGCCCGGCAGCGAGATGCGCCGCAGCACCATGTCGCCCACCTCGATCTCGGGCGAGATGATGACGTCGATCGGCAGATGGTCGCGCGAGAAAAGGTCCATGTAATGCGGCAGCAGATAGGACTGCGCGCGGATGCGGGCGATCTTGGTCGGCACGTTGAAGAGCGAATGCGCCACCTGACAGGCCACCATGTTGACCTCGTCGGACAGCGTCACTGCGATGATCATGTCGGCTTCCTGCGCGCCGGCCTTCTCCAGCACCTCAGGATGCGAGCCGTGGCCGACGAAGCCGCGCACGTCGAGATTGTCGCGGACGCCGCGGATGAGCTCGGCGGACGTATCGATGACGGAAACGTCGTTCCGCTCGGCGGCAAGCCGCTCGGCGATGCCGTAGCCGACCTGCCCCGCCCCGCAGATGATGACGCGCATCTAGACCCCCAGCGACTTCAGCTTCCGGTGAAGCGCGGATCGTTCCATACCGATGAATTCGGCCGTACGCGAGATGTTGCCGCCGAAACGGTTGATCTGGGCGATCAGATATTCCTTCTCGAACAGCTCGCGCGCCTCGCGCAGCGGCAGCGCCATGATGTGCTGGTCGGACTGGTTCGGCGTGCGCGGCATGACGTCACCGATCTCGGCCGGCAGCAGGTCGGCGGTGATCGGCGCATCGACGTCGTCGCCGCGCGCAAGGATCATCAGCCGCTCGACATTGTTGCGGAGCTGGCGGATGTTGCCCGGCCAGTTGTGCGCCTGCAGGACGGCCATCGCGTCCTCGCCGATGCGGCGCGGCTTGATGCCGGCCTGCATGGCCACCTGGCGCATGAAATGGTCGACGAGGAAAGGAATGTCCTCGCGCCGCTCGGACAGGCCCGGCACGATGACCGGCACCACGGCCAGCCGGTGGTAGAGATCCTCGCGGAAGCGGCCCTGCGCGATCAGGGTCTCGAGATTGTGCGAGCTCGACGAGATGATGCGCACGTCGACCTTGACCCTCGTGGTGCCGCCGACGCGCTCGAACTGCTGGTCGACCAGCACGCGCAGGATCCTATTCTGCGTCTCGCGCGGCATGTCGCCGATCTCGTCGAGATACAGGATGCCGCGATGCGCCTCCTCGAGCGCCCCCACCTTGCGCTCCGGGCCGCCGGACTCGGTGCCGAACAGCTCGATCTCCATGCGCTCGGGCGTGATCGTCGCCGCGTTCAGGGTCACGAACGGCCCGCCGGCGCGCGCCGATGCGGCATGAATGGCGCGGGCCACCCTCTCCTTGCCCGAGCCGGAGGGGCCGAGGATCATCACCCTGCTATTGGTCGGCGCCACCCGCTCGATCGTCTGGCGCAGATGGCTCATGGCGTTCGAGGTGCCGATGAGCTCGGCCGTGTCGCCGCTGCGCTTCTTGAGGTCGCTCACCTCGCGCCGCAGCTTGGAGGTTTCGAGCGCGCGTTCGCAGACCAGCACCAGCCGGTCGGCCTTGAAGGGCTTCTCGATGAAATCGTAGGCGCCGCGCCGGATCGCGGAGACGGCCGTCTCGATGGTCCCGTGGCCGGAGATCATCACCACCGGCAGGCTGGGGTGCATCGACTTGATCCGGTCGAGCAGCTCCAGACCGTCGAGCCTGGAGCCCTGCAGCCAGATATCGAGGAAGACCAGCCGCGGCACGCGGTCGGCGATCGCGGCAAGCGCGCTGTCGCTGTCATGCGCGGTGCGCGTCTCATGCCCCTCGTCCCCCAGAATGCCGGCCACGAGCTCGCGAATGTCCTGCTCGTCGTCGACGATCAAAATGTCAGACGCCATTTTCTACCTTCTCGCTCTGCCTTTCCCCCGCCTCGTCGCCGCCGTTTGCCGTCGCTGCCGGCCGCGCCTTCGCCGCCGGCAGCACCATGCGGATCAGCGCTCCGCGCCCGCCGTGGAACGCCTTCGGCGCGTCGTGCAGCTCCAGCCGCCCGCCATGGTCCTCGATGATCTTCTTGACGATCGCGAGGCCAAGGCCGGTGCCTTTCTCGCGCGTCGTCATGTAGGGTTCGAGCAGGCGCTGCCGGTTCTCGCGCGGCAGGCCCTTGCCGTTGTCGATCACGTCGACATACAGCGAGCCGTTGTGGCGGCGGGCGCGGATCAGGATCGCGCCTTGCGTGCCGTCGGCGCGTTCTGCCGCCTCGATCGCCTCGGTGGCGTTCTTGATGACGTTGCCGAAGGCCTGCCCGATCATCCGCGCATCGAACGTGCCCATCAGCGGCTCGTCGCCGAAATCGCGCTGGAAGACGATGTCGTGCCGGCTCATCTCCACGAGGAACGACGCCTCGCGCAACGGCTCGCGCAGGTCGAGCGAGCGCATGTCCGGCTTCGGCATGCGGGCGAAGGCGGAGAACTCGTCCACCATGCGGCCGATGTCGCCCACCTGGCGGATGATGGTGTCGGTGCACTGGTCGAACACGTCGCGGTCTTCGGTGATGACCTTGCCGAAGCGGCGACGGATGCGCTCCGCCGAGAGCTGGATCGGGGTCAGCGGGTTCTTGATCTCGTGGGCGATGCGGCGCGCGACGTCCGCCCAGGCCGAGGAGCGCTGCGCCTGGACGAGGTCGGTGATGTCGTCGACCGTCACGACATAGGACTGCCGCGCGCCTTCGGCATCGCCCTGCTCGACGGTGATCTGCACGTTGAACGTGCGCTCCGCGCCTCTGCGGAAATAGGTCACCTGGTCGCGGTAGACCAGCCGTCCCGAGGCGCTGCCGGCGTCGAACACCTGCGCGATGCGGGGCAGCACCGCATGCAGCCCCCGGCCGACCGCAGTTTCTTCGGAAATGCCCAGCATCGCCTCGGCCGAGCGGTTGACGATGGTGATGGTGCCGTCGAGCGCGACGCCGATGACGCCCGCCGTGACGCCGGACAGCACCGCCTCGGTGAAGCGCCGGCGCTCGTCGATGACGTCGCGCGCCGAAATCAACTGGTTGCGCTGCGTCTTCAGCTGATGCGTCATCTTGTTGAAGGTGTCGCTCAGCGAGGCCATGTCGCCGTCGCCGGCCTGCACCGGCACCGCGACGTCGAGATTGCCGGTGGAGACCTCGCCGGCCGCGCCGATCAGCTGCCTGATCGGCCGCACCAGCCGGTCGGCGACCCTGATGCCGGTCCAGATGGCCGACAGGACGATGATGAGCGTCAGGCCGAGATAGATGAGCGCGAAGGCCACCTGCGTGGTCAGGCGGTTCGATTCAAGCTGGCGGTATTCATCGGTGTTGGCGCGAACGAGCTGCCTTGCCTTGATGACGTCGGCGGCGATCTCGCGGATCGTGTAAAGATAAAGATCGGGATACTCGCGCAGCTTCATCACCCCGCCGACGATGTTGCTCGCCCGCGGCGCGATCAGCACGGGCTCACCGTCGGCGGCCTGGCTCACGGCCTCCGGCAAGGGCGGCGGCAGCGGAATGTCGGTCCGCGTCTGCGCGGCCATGACCAGCGAGCCGTCGGCCCGGATCAGGGCCGCGTGCGCAAGGCCGCGGCCTTCCGCCTGCTCGGTCAAGAAGGCAAGGAAGCCGTTGCGATCGAGATTGTAGAGTGTCGGCACCTGGTCGATGTCGTAGGCCATCGACAGCGTCGTGCCCTGCAGGCTGCGCGCGTTCTCCTCGACATAGGCCTCGGCGATCGACAAGGAGGAGTTGACGATCACCTTGGTGCGCAGCTCGAACCAGCGGTCGAGGCCGATGTCGAGCGTTACGGAGGCGACGATGGCGATCAGGATCGCCGGGATCGCCGCGACCAGCGAGAACATCGCCACGATGCGCACGTGGAGCCGCGAAGCCGCGCGCCCGCGGCGGCGCGCCGACCAGATGCGCCAGGCCTCGCGGCCGATTAGCCCGAGCAGCCCGAGCACGAAGGCGAGGTTGACCGCGATGACGACCAGCGTCACCCGCTCGTCGGGGACGACGGGCGACAGGCCGAGCAGGATGACGAAGGAGATGGCGGCCGTCACCAGCGACGCGGCGATCAGCATGATGCCCAGCCAGGCCCGGGCGCGCCGGCTTTCGCCGGCGGCCTGATCGTCTCCTGCCCGGACGGGGAGTGTCGCGACGCTCATGCGGAAAGCCTAGCCCTCGATTGCGTTGCTTGTATGCAACGCATTGTGGCTATTTTGCAACAAGCGGGGAGGCTCGGCGCATGCCGGGCCTCGACAGCTAGCCCTTCGCGGCCCGATAGACGTTGACGCCGAGTTCGCGGATCTTCTTGCGCAGCGTGTTGCGGTTGACACCGAGAAGCTCGGCGGCGCGGATCTGGTTGCCGCGCGTCGCCGTCATCGCGGCCAGCACGAGCGGATATTCCACGTCCGCCAGGACGCGCTGGTAAAGGCCGGGCGGCGGCAGCTCGGCTCCGAAGCCGGCGAAATAGCGTTGCAGATAGTGCTCGACCGCCTGACCGATCGACAGGTCGTCGGGCAGGCCCGCGCCGGCCGTCGCCGGCGCCGGCGGCATCGCTCCCGAGCCACGCAGCTCGGCCTCGATGATCTCCTGCCCGATCTCCTCCTGCGGATAGAGCGCGGCCAGCCGACGCACCAGGTTCTCCAGCTCGCGAACGTTGCCCGGCCACACGTAGCGCTTCATCGCCTCGTAGGCGGCCGACGAGATGCGCTTGGCCTGCAAGCCCTCCTTTTCCGCCTGCTTGAAGAAATGGCGCACGAGGTCCGGGATGTCCTCGGCCCGCTCGCGCAGCGGCGGCAGGCGCAACGGCACCACGTTCAGGCGATAGAACAGGTCCTCGCGGAACAGGCCCTGGTTGATCGCGGTGCGCAGGTCCTTGTTGGTCGCCGCCACGATGCGCACGTCGGTCCTGATCGGCGTGCGCCCGCCGACGGTCGTATATTCGCCCTGCTGGAGCACGCGCAGCAGCCGCGTCTGCGCCTCCATCGGCATGTCCCCGATCTCGTCGAGGAACAGCGTGCCGCCCTCGGCCTGCTCGAAACGGCCGGAGGACCGGGCCTGCGCGCCGGTGAAGGCGCCCTTCTCGTGGCCGAACAGCTCGGATTCGATCAAATCGCGCGGGATCGCGGCCATGTTGATCGCCACGAACGGGCCGTTGCGGCGGCGGCCATATTCGTGCAGCGCCCGCGCCACCAGCTCCTTGCCGGTGCCGGATTCGCCCGAGATCATCACCGTCAGGTCGGTCTGCATCATGCGCGCCAGCATGCGGTAGATGTCCTGCATGGCATGGGAGCGGCCGACCAGCGGCATGGCGTCGGGCTGCTCGTCGGGGCGGCTCTCGCCGGCGCGCCGGCGCGGCTCCGAAAGCGCGCGGCTGACGATGTTGAGCAGCTCGGCGAGGTCAAACGGCTTGGGCAGATATTCGTAGGCGCCCGCCTCCGAGGCGCGGATCGCGGTCATAAACGTGTTCTGCGCGCTCATGACGACAACCGGCAGGTCCGGCCGCGTCTTCCTGATGCGCGGCAGGAGCTCGAACGCATTGCCGTCCGGCATCACCACGTCGGTGATCACCAGGTCGCCCTCGCCGCCCGACACCCAGCGCCACAGGGTGGAGGCATTGGAGGTCACCCGCACCTCGTGGCCGACGCGCGACAGCGCCTGGTTGAGCACCGTGCGGATGGCCGCGTCGTCGTCCGCCACCAGAATGTTGCCGCGCACGCTCATCGGACGTCCTCTCCGGGATTTTCGTCGCTTCCGGCCTCGCCCTTCCACGCCGGCATCAGGACGCGGAAGGTGGTGCCGCGCGGAGAGGTGTCGCACTCGATCACCCCGCCATGCTCGCCCACGATCTTGGCGACCAGCGCGAGCCCCAGGCCCGTACCGTTGGTCCTGGTCGTCACGAACGGGTCGAACAGGATCGGGATCAGGTCGTCCGCGACGCCCGGCCCGTTGTCGTGGACGCAGAACTCGAGCGGCAGCGAAACGCGGTCGCGGGTGCCGGGAACGGCAAGCCGGATGCCGGGGCGGAAGGCCGTCGACAGCCGGATCTCGCCGCCCTGCCCCGCGCCGACCGCCTCCGCCGCGTTCTTGACGAGGTTGAGGAAGACCTGGACGAGCTGGTCGCGGTTGCCCAGCACCGGCGGCAGCGAGGGATCGTATTCCTCGGTGATCTTCAGATGGCGCGCAAAGCCGTTGCGCGCGATCGCCTTCACACGGTCGAGCACGACATGGATATTGACCGGCGCGCGGCTGATCGGGCGATCGTCGGCGAAGACCTCCATGCGGTCGACCAGCGCGACGATGCGGTCGGTCTCGTCGGTGATCAACCGGGTCAGCGCGCGGTCCTCGTCGCCGACGGCCGTCTCCAGAAGCTGCGCGGCCCCCCTTATGCCCGACAGCGGGTTCTTGATCTCGTGCGCCAGCATGGCGGCGAGGCCGCTGACGGAACGGGCGGCGCCGCGATGGGTCATCTGGCGGTCGATCTTGTCGGCCATCGAGCGTTCCTGGAACATCACGACGACAGAGCCCGGACGTTCCGCCACGGGCGCCACGTAGAGGTCGACCACCTTGTCGCCGCCGATGCGCGGCGAGGAGATGTCGACGCGGTACTCGTTGACCGGCGAGCGCCGCTCGCGCACCTGCTCGACCAGCGTCAGCAGCGGGCTGCCGAAAGGCACGAAGCCGGCAAGCTTCGACCGCGTCAGCACCGCGGCGCTGGAGCGCAGGAAATCCTCGGCCTCGGCATTCGCATAGACGATCACATCGTCCGGCCCGACCATGACGACGGGGTGGCGGATGGTGTCGAGAACGGTCCGGGCCAGCTCGATCGGCGCATGCTGCGGTCCGGCAAGGCTGCTCACGCGGCTTTCCTTTCCCCTGCGCCGGCGGCAGGCGCGACGCCGAAGCCGGCGAGGCCATCCCGCAGGGCTGCGATCACGGCGGCGGGATCGAGGCCGGTCATCGCGCGCTGCCGCAGCTCGGCCGGCGCCGCCGGCGCGTGGCGCGCGAAATACCAGCCGAGATGCTTGCGGGCCTGGCGCAGCCCGCTCGCAATGCCGTAGAGCGACAGCATGTCCTCGTAATGGGCGACGACATAGTCCGCCAGCTCCGCCGGCGTGCGCGGCACGGCGGGCGCATCGCGCTCCGCAGCGGCCGCGGCGATGGTGCCGGCCAGCCATGGCTGGCCATAATGCGCGCGCCCGACCATGACTGCGTCTGCACCAGATTGCGTAAGGATTTCAGTAGCATCGGAAAGATTGTTGACGTCGCCATTGGCCACGACGGGGACCGAGACGGCCTGCTTGACCCGCGCGATCGCCCGCCAGTCGGCCCGGCCCTGATAGAACTGGCAGCGGGTGCGCCCGTGAACGGTGATCATGCGCGCGCCGGCCCGCTCGGCCATCGCGGCGATCTCGGGCGCATTGAGCGAAGCTTCGTCCCAGCCGAGCCGCATCTTCACCGTCACCGGGACGGCAACGGCGGCGACGACCGCCTCGATCAGCGACAGGGCATGATCCGGCGTGCGCATCAGCGCCGAGCCGCAATAGCCGCCTGTGACCTTCCGGGCAGGGCAGCCCATGTTGATGTCGATGATGTCGGCGCCGTTGTCGACCGCGATGCGGGCGCCTTCGGCCATCCAGCGCGCCTCGCGTCCGGCAAGCTGGACGACATGGACCGGCACGTCCGGCCGGCGGATGCGTGTCGTCGACTTGTCACGGCCGCGTGCGAGTTCACCGCTCGCTACCATCTCCGAGACCACGAGGCCCGCGCCGTGGCGGGTCGCGCGGGAGCGGAACGCCTCGTCGGTGACGCCCGACATCGGGGCGAGCAGGACCCGGTTGGCGACGACCGCCAAGCCGATGGCCAGCGGCCGGCCGAGTGCGGAGGATTCACGCATGCATAAAAACCAGGCAAAAACTTTTGATGCACAACTACTAGCCAGACCATTCCTCCCGCGCAACTGCGAAATGCCGCGAAGCGGACTGGCTTTACCGGCGCGCACGCCCTATGCGTGCGCCATGGAACAGACAGAACCATGCCCGTGAGCAGTTCCCGCGGCGAGATCGCAGCGGTGATCGTGGCTGCCGGCCGGGGCGAACGGGCGGGCGGCGCGACGCACGGACCGAAGCAATACCGCAGCATCGGCGGGCGGGCGGTCATCCACCGCACCATCGCGGCTTTTGCCGCCCACCCCGGCGTGGGGCGCATCGTGGTGGCCATCCATGCCGACGACGATGCACTGTTTGCCGCCGCAGCCGGCGAATTCGCGGAAAGGGTCACGGTCGTGCATGGCGGCGCGACGCGGCAGGATTCCACCCTTCGGGCATTGCAGGCGCTCGCCGGGGATGCGCCCGAAGCGGTTCTCATCCACGACGGGGTCCGCCCCTTCGTCGACCGGGCGCTGCTCGACCGGGTCATTTCATGCGTCGCGCCCTCGCTCGGCGCCCTGCCCGCCCTTCCGGTCGCCGACACGCTGAAGCGCGCGGCGACCGCCGAGGTCGCGGGCACGGTCGACCGGGCCGGCCTGCACGCGGCGCAGACGCCGCAGGGCTTCCCGTTCGCCGCCATCCTCGCCGCCCACGAGGCGGCGGCCAGAGCCGGCCGCACCGACTTCACCGACGACAGCGCCATTGCCGAATGGGCGGGCCTGACCGTGCGGATCGTGCCCGGCTCGCCCGACAATGTGAAACTGACCTGGGCACGGGATATCGAGATGGCCGACGAACGCCTGTCACCGGCGACCTTTCCCGACATACGCACCGGCAACGGCTACGACGTCCACGCCTTCGAGGACGGCGGGGCGGTGACGCTGTGCGGGGTCACCATCGCGCACGATCGCGCACTTTCCGGCCATTCAGACGCCGATGTCGGCCTGCACGCGCTGACCGACGCGCTGCTGGCGACCTGCGGGGCCGGCGATATCGGCACGCATTTCCCGCCCTCCGACCCGCAATGGAAGGGCGCGGCCTCGCGCCGCTTCGTCGAGCATGCCGCAGCCCTCGTGCGGGAGCGCGGCGGGCGCATCGCCAATGCCGACGTGACGCTGATCTGCGAGGCGCCGAAGATCGGGCCTCACCGCGCGGCGATGGTGACCGAGATGGCCGACATGCTGCGGATTTCGCCCGAGCGCATCTCGGTCAAGGCAACCACCAACGAGAAACTGGGTTTTATCGGACGCAGGGAAGGCATCGCGGCGATCGCGACAGCCAGCGTCGTCTATCCGGGAGAGGTGCCGAAATGAGCGAGCCGGGCGTCGGGGAGATCAAGTCCGCAGACATCGGCGAACTGGCGGATCGGTTCCTCAGGCTCTGCGCCAGGCGGCACATTCTCGCCGCCACGGCGGAAAGCTGCACGGGCGGCCTCATCATCGCGGCCATGACCGACATCGCCGGATCGTCCTCGATGGTCGATCGCGGCTTCGTCACCTATTCGAACGAGGCGAAAACGGAGATGCTCGGCGTGCGGGCCGAGACCCTGGCCGCGCACGGCGCGGTTTCGCGGCAGACCGCAACCGAAATGGCCGATGGCGCCCTCGCACGCTCGCGCGCGGGGATCGCCATCTCCGTCACCGGCATCGCCGGCCCCGATGGGGGCAGCGCCGACAAGCCGGTGGGTACCGTCTGGTTCGGGCTCGCGCTGAGCGGGCGGGAAACGCATGCGGAAAAACATGTGTTCGAGGACCGGGGACGGGATTTCGTCCGCCGCGAGACGGTGCGGACCGCCCTGCTCATGGCGCTCTCGGCACTCGAACATAAGGGCTGAAAGACCGCCGGCCGACAAGGCAATCGCCCATCACATCGCGAGGCAGCATCATAACCGGGCCGTCATGCCCGGGCTCGTCGGGCTTTTCCAGAGGATCCGCAACCTGCCGATCGGTCGAATGGCTGCCGATCCCCGGCACGAGGCCGAGGATCCACTGCAGGGCGCAGGCGGAGATGTCGGCGATCCCGGGCGCCGGCACTCCGGATGCCGCCGCCCGATTCGCATTCGCACGAACTGTTCCGTCCTGTCAGGCCGCCCGGCGGGCACCGGGCGCGCCACGGCGCCTGTTGCGGGCGCGCTTGCGGCCGGCGGGGCCACCCTCCGCGCCGCCAGCCTTGGCCGGCGAACGCGGCGCCTCGCCGCCCGGCTTGACCGCCGAGCGCGGAGCGTTGCCGCCACGCGGACGCCCCTCGGTCGACTGGCTCTCGCGCAGCTCCCGATACGGCACGCCGCGGCCGTTTTCCGCGGCGGCGGGAGTGCGGGCCGGCTTGGGCGCGCCGGGGCGCACGGGCTTGCCGTGCGCGCGGGCGGGCCGGGCGTTGCGGTTGCCCCTGCCCTGCCGCACGGCATGCTCGGCGTCGCGGCGGTCGTCATTGGCCGCGATCTGGCGCTCGGCCGCGTTCTTCGGCGCCGGATCGGGCTGGTCGAGATAGCTCGCCGCCACCGGCAGCCTCATCCGGATCACCTTCTCCACCTGCCGCAGCTTGGCATTCTCGGACGGATCGACCAGCGTGATCGCCGTGCCCGACGCGCCATTGCGCCCGGTGCGCCCGATGCGGTGGACATAGCTTTCGGCCTCGTCAGGCAGGTCGAAATTGATGACGTGGCTGATGCCGGGCACGTCGATCCCGCGCGCCGCGATGTCGGTCGCCACCAGGATGCGCACGGTGCCGGCGCGGAAGCCGTTGAGCGCGTTCTGGCGCGCATTCTGGCTCTTGTTGCCGTGGATCACCGCCGCCTCGAAGCCGTCACGCGCAAGGTCGCGGGTGACGCGGTCGGCGCCATGCTTGGTGCGGGCGAAGACGATCACCCGCTCGTAGACCGGGTCGGCCAGCAGGTCCGACAAAAGCTTGCGCTTCTGCCGGGTGCGCGCCATCAGCACGCTCTGGGCGATCTCGGGCGCGGTCGTGCCTTGCGGCGCCACCTCGATGCGAACGGGATCTCGCAGCAGCGTGCGCGCCAGCTCCTCGATCTCGGGCGGCATGGTCGCCGAAAACAGCGCCGTCTGGCGCGCCGGATGCGTCGCCTTGGCGATCCTGCGCACATCGTTGATGAAGCCCATGTCCAGCATGCGGTCGGCCTCGTCGAGCACCAGCCATGTCGTCTCCGACAGGTCGACGTCGCGCTCGCGCACCAGGTCGGTCAGCCGGCCGGGCGTGGCGACGAGAAAGTCGACGCCTGGCGCAACCTTCCTCACCTGGCTGTTGCGGGAGACACCGCCCAGCACCAGCGCGGTCGAAACATGGGCGCCCCGCGCCAGCGTGCGGATCGTCTCGTCGATCTGCACGGCAAGCTCGCGCGTCGGCGCAAGGATGAGCGCGCGCGCCGTTTTCGGGCGGCGGCGGGTGCCCAGCGCGATGATCTTCGACAGGATCGGCAAAGCGAAGGCGGCCGTCTTGCCCGATCCGGTCTGGGCGACGCCGAGAACGTCGCGGCCTTGCAGCGCGGGCGGGATCGCCTGTTCCTGGATCGGCTTGGGGTCGGCAAAACCGGCGCCATGCGTTGCCTTGAGCAGGACGCCGGCGATGCCGAGACTGGCGAAGCCGGTCGGCTCCGCAATGATTTCATTCGTCAATTTCAAACTTCTTCCTGTCCGGCGCGCATTGCGGGCCGGACTCGAGCGCGGCGGGGCGCAACCCGCGCGTATTATGATGGGAGGGACGACAAGACGTGCGGCCTTCGCCGCCTGGCTGCGCTGTCGTGCCGCCGCGTCATGCGGCGGGCTTTGCGCGCCGCTCAAGCCGAAGCCGAGGACGCAGCAGACGCAACCTGTTCCTTCGGGAAAAGCCGGAATGCCCGGCCCATGCGCCTTGTGTGCCTCATATGGGCTGCTTCGCCGCGGATTGCAAACGAAATGTTGCGGCGCAAAACGGGCGAGCGCAACCGTCGCCCGGACGATGCGCGCTATGCCGCGGCCTCGGCCAGCTCCATCAGCTTCAGCACCGTGTTCCAGTTGCGCGCCGTGTTGGGGACGCCGATCAGCTTGTCGAAGCGTTCCGCCATCTTCGACGTGCCGAAACCGTTGGGCGTATGCAGATAGGCGACGCGGCCGACGACCGCGATCTTCTCGCCGCCCACGGCATAGGCACGGATCTTCTCCACATTCGCCTGCGCCGGCTCCTTCTCCAGTACGGCGGCATGCAGATATTTCGGCACCTCGACAGCTTCGGGAAACGGGTTGCCGGCGATCAGAGCGCGCCATTCCTCCGCGGTGACGGCATGAATGTCCTTGTCGAAACCGAACTCGCGCCGGCAGATGTCCGCGATCTTCGCGATCGTCTTTTCGCGCGTCAGCCGGCTCTTCACCACGGCGTTGCCGCTGTTGATGTAGGTGGCGACATTGGCGAAGCCGGCCTGCGTCAGCTTCTCGCGCAGCGGCCCGACCGGAAGCTGGGTGGCGCCGCCAACGCCGCGGAACAGCACGATAAAGACTGGCATCGTCAGCCTCCCGGTTCGTTTCGGCCGGCGCTGCGGCCGTTGCCGGCGCAAAATGCCGGCAGCCCGCGCCGCTATTGCATATCCATGCGCGCGAGGCCACCGTGCGACACGCGAATCCGCCGGCTGCGTCCGGCAGCGAAACAAGGCAGCCATCCGTGCAATATCTGGCAATCCGCGCCGCCATCCATGTCGCCTCGGTGTTTGCCATCTATCTGTGCTTCGCCATGCTGATCCCGGCGGCGGTCGATCTTTATGTCGGCAATCCGGACTGGCAGGTGTTCGCCTTTTC
>Ga0207868_1000919_pt1 | contig 24925 bp, 20 predicted proteins | sample Passage237B_FD_187370 | JGI IMG/M metagenome (GOLD analysis project Ga0207868, IMG submission 187370) | Cellulose adapted compost microbial communities from Newby Island Compost Facility, Milpitas, CA, USA - Passage2 37B (SPAdes) (version 3) ... | reverse complement strand
CGTGCTCGTGTTCGCGCTGGGGCTGCTTGCAGCCTCGTTCGAGATCTGGCGGGCCGGCACTCAGATGCTGGGCGCGGACATCGCGACCCGCATCACCGGACGCGTCGTTTCCATAGAGGATCGCGCTGAACGGCGCCCGCGGCTCACGATCGACATCATCTCCACGGAGCGGCCGCATCTGCGCTACGCGCCGGACCGGGTCCGCGTGACGGTGCGCGAGGTTCCGGCCGGCCTGCGGGCGGGGCAGACGATCACCGGTGCTGTGAGGCTGTTGCCTGCGACCGGGCCGGTGCGCCCCGACAGCTACGATTTCTCCTTCGCAAGCTATTTCGACGGCATCGGAGCAAGTGGCTTCTTCCTGTCCGGTCCGGACACAATTGACGATGCCGCGTCCGCCGTGCTCACAGCGCGCCTTTCGGCCTGGGTCGAGAATGCGCGCGGGGCGCTCGCCGGACACATCCGGTCCCGCATTTCCGGGGCCGAGGGCGACATTGCCGCAGCCCTCGTCGCCGGCGTCCAGAGCAGTATTCCGGAGGATGTAATCGAGGCACTGCGGCGCACGGGGCTTGCGCACTTCCTGTCGATCTCCGGCCTGCACATGGCGCTTGTTGCCGGCACAATGCTCGGCGTATTGCGCGCAGCCTTTGCGCTGTTTCCCGCATTCGCGTCGCGCTGGCCCGTGAAGAAGTACGCGGCCGTCGCGGCACTCGCCGCCATCAGCGTCTACCTCGTCATTTCAGGGGCTGCCGTCGCCGCCCAGCGCAGCTACCTGATGTTCGCGGTAATGCTGACGGCGGTCGTCTTCGATCGCGCCGCGCTCACCATGCGCAATCTCGCGATTGCCGCCATCGCCGTATTGGTGATCGCGCCGCACGAGATCATGGGGCCGAGCTTCCAGATGTCGTTCGCGGCCACCGCCGCGCTGATCTCTGCCTACAGCTGGTTTGCCGAGCGCCAGCGGCATGCGGCCGCGCGCACGGACTGGCACGACCGTTGGCCCATTTGGCGCGCGATGCGGACGGTCGTGATGTTCCTCGGCGGACTTGCCATGACATCCGTGATCGCGGGTGCTGCAACGGGGCTCTTTGCCGCCTGGCATTTCGAGCGGGTTGCGCCGCTTGGCCTTGTCGCGAACCTGCTGGCGATGCCGATTGCAAGCGCCGTGGTCATGCCGATGGCCGTGATCGGCACGCTGTCGATTCCGATAGGGATCGACCAACCGTTCTTCACCGCGATGGGGTGGGGGCTCACCTGGATCATCGTGGTGGCCAAATGGGTAGCGGACATTTCGCCTGTCGACGCGGTCGGCCTCATCCCGCCGTCTGCAGTGATCGTGCTGTCTCTTGCACTCGTCGTCCTCACGGTCGCGACAACCTGGCTGCGCGCCGCCGCCATCCCGATGCTGGCAGCGGGCGTGGCCCTGATCGCGACGCGCGAACTGCCCGACGTGCTGCTCTCCGAGGATGGGCGCCTGGCCGCCCTGCGCCTCTCGGACGGAACACTCGCGGTCAACCGCAAGCGCCCCTCGGCGTTCACGGTCGAGAACTGGTCGCGGGCGATGCTGGCGACCAGTGTCGCCCGTCCTGTCGAAGAACTTGCCGTCGGGTCCGCTGAAGGAGAGTACCCGTTCCGGTGCAGCGACGGGCTTTGCATGGCGCGCACCGTGGAGGGGGCCGCCGTCGCCACTGCGGAAGATGCGGACGCGGCACGGACGGTCTGCTCGGACGCCCGCCTGATCCTGATCCAGGACGCCACGGCCGAAAGTCCATGCCGAAATGGCGAAGCCCTGGTGGTCACCGCGCAGGACCTTGCGCGCAATGGCAGCGCGGCGATCCTGTTCGGCGCGGGTAAGGTGCGCTCCATCAGCTTCGCGGTCGGTGACAGCGAGAGGCCATGGCACTACCAGCGCCGGTTCTCGCGCGAGGCGAGGGGGCTGCCGCCCTACCGGCGCGAGAAGCGCGACCCGCCAACCCCGCGGCCTGCGACCCCGCAATCGGCACCGACGACCGAGGTCGCCGGTCAGTAGCGCCTGATGAGCCCGACCAATCGGCCCTGGACCTTGACCCGGTCCGGCCCGAAGATCCGCGTCTCGTAGGAGGGATTGGCCGCCTCGAGCGCGATCGAGGCGCCCTTGCGGCGGAAGCGCTTCAGCGTTGCCTCCTCGTCGTCGACGAGCGCCACGACGATGTCGCCCGGATTGGCGGTCTGCGTGTGGCGGATGATGACCGTGTCGCCATCGAAGATGCCGGCCTCGATCATCGAGTCGCCCTTGACCTCGAGCGCGAAGTGTTCGCCGCCCGACAGCATATCCGGCGGAACGACGATCGAATGGGTCTGGTGCTGAATCGCCTCGATCGGCACGCCTGCGGCGATGCGGCCCATCACCGGCACCGATACGGCGGACGCATCGTCGTCATTGCCGGCCGCATGCATGCGTGCCGGCTCGGCCTTGCGCCCCAGCCCGCCCTCGATCACGCCCGGCGAGAACCTGCGCGATGCGTTGAGCCCTGGTGCGATCGAATCGGGGAGGCGCAGCACTTCCAGTGCGCGCGCCCTGTTTGGCAGCCGGCGAATGAAGCCGCGCTCCTCGAGCGCCGTGATCAACCTGTGGATGCCGGATTTCGACGCGAGGTCGAGCGCATCCTTCATCTCGTCGAAGGAGGGCGGGATACCGGTTTCCTTCAGCCTTTCATGGATGAAGAGAAGCAATTCGTGTTGCTTGCGCGTCAGCATCTCAGCCTCGTTGCGGTCACCGGGAATCGCCGGCAAACAAAACCAGAACAAACACTATCTGTTCCAGTCTTGTTCCGCAACCATTTAATTTTTCATGAAACCGTTAGCGGATTGTTCACCGTATCATCAGCACGCGGCAAGGCGCCCCCTGTGGCGCGGCGGGCGCATGCGGCTCGCGGATGATCAGCGCGTTGGCGGCCGCGAGCGTGCGCAGCATCGATGAATCCTGTAGGTCGAAGGGCGTCGCCACCAGCCCGGCCGAGCCTGGGAAGGCTGACGCCCGCACATAGTCGCGGCGGCCGTCATTGGCCTTCATGCCGCTGCCCAGTACCGCTTCGCGGATGTCGGGTACGTATTCGCGCCCGCTCAGGCGGGCAATCAGCGGCCGCAGGAAGAGATGCGCGCAAACGAGGCTCGATACCGGGTTCCCGGGTAGCCCGAGCACGTGGGTCGCGCCGAGGCGGCCCACCATCAGCGGCTTGCCGGGGCGCATGGCGATCTTCCAGAAGTCGAGCTCCATGCCGAGCCTGGTCAGCACGTCGCGCACGAGATCGTGCTCGCCGACCGACGCGCCGCCGAGCGTGACGATGACGTTGGCACCGGCCACGCGCGCCGCTTTCACCGCGTCTGCGATCGCCTCGCGCCGGTCGGGAACGATGCCAAGGTCGATCACGCGGGCCCGGTCGGCTTCGGCGATCGCGGCGATGCCGTAGCTGTTGGAGGCGATGATCTGGCCCGGTCCGGGCTCGGAGCCTGGCGGCAGCAGCTCGTCGCCGGTTGCGAGCACCGCAACCGTCGGGATTTGCACGGCGTCCAGCGTGGCGTGGTTCGCAGCGGCCGCCAGCGACAGCGCCGCGGGATCGAGCACCCGCCCTGCGCGCAGCAGCAGGTCGCCCTCGCGGAAGTCGAGCCCGGCGGAGCGCACGTGGCGGCCCTGCGCGGTGCTTTCCAGCGCCTCGATGCGGCGCTCGCCGGCCGGCCGGGCATCTTCCTGGAGCAGCACCGTGTCGGCGCCGGCCGGCATCGGGGCGCCGGTGAAGATGCGCGCCGCCTGGCCCGGTCCGACCACTCCGTCGAAGACGCTGCCGGCGGGAATTTCACCGATCACGTCGAGAAAGGCGGGGAGGGTGGCTATGTCGGACGCGCGCACTGCGTAGCCATCCATGGCCGACGCCGCGAAGGGGGGCTGCGTGCGCCTCGCGTGGAGATCGGTGGCGAGCACGCGCCAGGCGGCCTGGCCGATGGGCACCGATTCATGCGGCAAGCGGACGACACCGGCGACGAGCCGCTCCAGCGCCTGGTCGACGGGCAGCAGCGCCACGGCGGGTCAGTCTCCTTCGCGGCGCCAGGTGCCGGACTTGCCGCCGCGCTTCTCGACCAGACGGATACCGGAGATCGTCATGCCGCGATCGACCGCCTTGGCCATGTCGTAGATGGTGAGGCAAGCAACGGAGACTGCAGTCAGCGCCTCCATCTCCACGCCGGTCTTGCCGCGTACGCGCACCGTGGCAGAGACGCGAAGGCCCGGAAGCGCCTCGTCCGGCTCGATCTCGACCGCGACGTTGGTAAGCAGCAGCGGGTGGCAGAGCGGGATCAGCTCGTGTGCCTTCTTGGCGGCCATAATGCCCGCGATGCGTGCAGTGGCGAGCACGTCGCCTTTCCTGGCGTTGCCAGCCTGGATGGCGGCCAACGTCCCGGCCTGCATCAGGACAGACCCTTCGGCGACCGCGACACGCTCCGTCTCGGCCTTCGCGCCCACATCGACCATGTGCGCTTCGCCCGAACTGCCGATATGGGTGAGTCGGCCGGCCATGATCTCAGACGGCGGCGCGCATCCGCGCCGTGCCACCCTCCAGCAAGGCCCGCGTCGCGGCCTCCACGTCGGCCTGGCGCATCAGGCTTTCGCCGACGAGGAAGGTGGTGATGCCGGAGCGGGCGAGGCGCTGGCAGTCATCATGGGTGAAGATGCCGCTTTCGCCGACCAGCAGCCGGTCGTCGGGCACCTGCTTCGCCAGTTTCTCGGAGGTCTCCAGCGTCGTCTCGAAGGTGCGCAGGTCGCGGTTATTGATGCCGATCAGCGGCGAGGCGAGCCTCAGTGCACGCTCCAACTCGGCCGCGTCGTGCACTTCGATCAGCACGTCCATGCCGAGCGCCAGCGCTTCGTCTTCCAGCCGCTGCGCGTCGTCGTCCGCGAGCGAGGCCATGATGAGGAGGATCGCGTCGGCGCCCCAGGCGCGCGCCTCGTGGACCTGATAGGTATCGTACATGAAGTCCTTGCGCAGGGCGGGCAGCCAGGTAGCCGCGCGCGCCGCGCCGAGATATTCGGGCGCGCCCTGGAAAGACGGACGGTCGGTCAGCACCGAGAGGCAGGCCGCGCCGCCCGCCTGGTATGCGCGGGCGAGCGCCGGCGGGTCGAAGTCTGCCCGGATCAGGCCCTTGGACGGGCTCGCCTTCTTGATTTCGGCTATCAGCCCGAAGGCACCGGCAGCGTGCTTCGCCTCCAGCGCCTTCAGAAATCCGCGGGGCGCCTCGACATCGCGGGCCCGCGCCCTCAACTCGGCAAGCGGCACTGCCGCCTTCGCCGCGGCGATCTCCTCGCGCTTGTAGGCTTCGATACGCGCGAGAATGTCGGTCATGCCGCGCTCCCGGCGTTGGAGACGGCGATCAGCCGGTCGAGCGCCGCCATTGCGCGGCCGTCGTCAATCGCGGCCGCTGCCATCGCGACGCCCTCAGGAAGCGAGCCGGCGCGGCCGGCAACGACGAGAGCCGCGCCCGCATTGAGCAGGGCGATGTCGCGATAGGCGTTCTTCGCGCCCTCCAGCACGGCGCGCAGGGCGCGCGCATTGTGGGCTGCATCGCCCCCCTTCAGGTCCGCCGGGCCGGCGCGTGCAAGGCCGGCCTCCTCGGGGGTGACCTCGAAGTTGCGCACGTTGCCGTTCTCGAGGGCGGAGACCCTGGTCACGCCGGCGGTGGTCAGTTCGTCCAGGCCTTCGCCATGGACCACCCAGATCGTCTCGGAGCCGAGTTCGCCCAGCACGTGGGCGAGCGGCTCGACCCATTCGGGGGAGAACACGCCGACGAGCTGCCGCTTCACGCCGGCGGGGTTGGAGAGGGGGCCCAGCAGGTTGAAGATCGTGCGAGTGCCGAGTTCGACGCGGGTCGGACCAACGAAGCGCATGGCCGAGTGATGAGCGGGGGCAAACATGAAGCCAACGCCGGCTTCGCGAATGCAGGTGCCAATGCTCTCGGGACCGATGTCGATATTGACGCCGAGGGCGGCAAGCGTGTCGGCCGCGCCCGATCGGGATGACAGAGCGCGATTGCCATGCTTCGCAACCGGCACGCCGGCGCCGGCCACGACGAAGGCCGCGCAGGTGGAGACGTTATAGGAGCCTGAGCCGTCGCCGCCAGTGCCGACGATGTCGATCGCATCGGGCGGCGCGCTGACCGGGAGCATCTTGGCGCGCATCGTCGCGACCGCTCCGGAGATTTCCGCCACGGTCTCGCCGCGCACGCGCAGCGCCATCAGGAAGCCGCCGATCTGGCTTGGCGTGGCATCGCCCGACATGACGATGTCGAAGGCCTCGCGAGCCTCGTCGAAGGTCAGCGGCGCGCCCGAAGCGACCTTGGCGATGTAGGACTTGAAGTCGGCCATGCCCCCAGCTCGGCGTAGTTGTCTAGAAACTCAGTGCCTGGTTGATCGCGGACTGGTTGACCCTGACCGTGTATTGGCCCTGAAGGTCCGCCACAAGCTCGTCCAGCAGGTCGTCGGCGATGCCGGACGCCATCGCTTCCCGCGTCTGCTCCGGGACGGCCTCGGGGCCGGCGGCCGCCGGTGCGAAGGATTCGGTCACCCTGAAGAGGATCTGGGCGCCGTCCGAGGGAGCGGCGACGATGCCGGTCTCACCCTGCTTTACCCCGAACACGGCGGCCGTGCCGGCGCGGCCGAGATCGACGTCGTCCGCATTGCGCTTGACGCCACGCTTGGTGGTGACCTCCAGACCGAGCTCGGCGGCTATGTCGGCCAGCGTCTTGCCACCGTCCAGAGACTTGCGCAGTTCCGCCACCCTGGCGGAGAGCCGGGATGCAGCCTCCTGGGCTTTCCAGTCGGAGGCGACCTTGTCGCGCACTTCCTCGAGCGTGCGGTCGCGCGCCGGGATGATGTCGTTGACCTCGTAGAAGACGAAACCCGATGAGCCGATCTGCAGCGGCGGATTTTCGATGTCGACGTCCGTATTGAAGGCCTGGCTCAACAGTTCCTGCTCCGCGGGCAGGTTCGGCACTTCCGTGCCGTCCGGCGCCAGCCCCTGCGCATCGACGGCCTCGATCGTGCGCATGTTGAGCTTCAGCCGGTCTGCCGCTTCCTTCATGGTCTCGCCGGCTGCGCGGGCGTCCTCGTACGCATTGTGCACGTCCAGCAGGACCGCGCTCGCCTCGTCGAGTGCCAGGTCGCGGCGGATTTCGTGCTCGACTTCAGCCAGCGGCTTGACCACTGCCGGCGTGATCTCCGTGACGCGCACGAGAACATGGCCGAACGCGCCTTTCACCGTCTCACTGACCTGGCCCTCCGACAGGGAAAAGGCCGCCTCGGCAATAGCCTGGTCGGCAACCCTGTCCTTGGCGAACGTGCCGAGAAGCACGTCGTTCATCGTCTTGCCTTGTTCGGCGACGACATCCTCGAAGCTCGTACCGCCACGAATCTTCTCGAGCGCTGCCTTGGCTTCGTCTTCGCTGGCGAAGACCAGCTGCTCGATCTTGCGCTGCTCGGGGGTCGTGTAGCGCGCAATGTTCTTCTCGTAGTCGGCCTTGACCTGCTCGTCAGTGATGGCGCCTTCGTCGGCAATGTCGGCCGGCTCGAGCTTGACGTAGGAAACCTTGCGGTATTCGGGGGCTGCGTAGCGGGCCCTGTTCTCCTCGAAATAGGCCTTGAGCTCGTCCTCGGTCGGGTCCGGGATCGGCTCCACGGTCGAACGCGGAATGGTGATGAACTCGACCGTGCGATCTTCGCCCGTGTAGAGCGCGAAGGCGCGCAGGAAGGTGTCCGGCGCCACGATGCCGTCGGAAACCGCTTCGACGATCTGTTGCCGGACCGCGACCTGTTCGCGGTTCTTGAGATAGTCCTCCGGTCGCATCCCGACCTGGCGCAGGACATACTCGAACTGCTGCCGGTTGAATCGGCCATCCGGGCCGTGAAAGGCCGGGTCTTCCGCTGTAAGCTGGGCCAGCCGATCCTGCGACAGGCCGAGCTTCATCTCGCTTGCCTGTTCGTCGAGCAACGCGCCGGCAACGAGCTGCGACAGCACTTGCTGGTCGACGCCGAGCGCTTGCGCCTGCTCGCGGGTGAGCCGTGTGCCGAACTGGCGAGACATGACCTGCATCTGGCGGTCGTAGGCGAGGCGATACTCGGTGATGGACACGGGAGTGTCACCGGCCGTCAGCACGGAGTTGCCGACCCCGCCGAAAAAATTGCCCGAGATGCCCCAGACGCCGAAGCTGATGACGAGGATGCCAAGCAGGATCTTTGCGATCCACGTTCCGGAGGCCTTGCGAAGTGCGTCGAGCATGTCTCTCGTGATATCCAGCAAATCCGTGTTGCTACAGGGCAATAGCGTCCTTCACTGCGGGTGTCGATTGGTTTATGGCTCCATCACATCGGTCAGGCGGGAGCCAAGGGGAGGCAAGTTCGATGACACCAGGCATCCGGCCGCTCGTTGCCGGCAACTGGAAAATGAACGGTACCAGGGCGTCGCTGACCGAGCTCAGGCTGATTGCGCGCGGCTTCATGGGTGAGCTGTCGACCGAGGCGGATGCCGCGGTGTGCGTACCGGCGACCCTGCTGATGCGTGCCGCCGAAGTGCTTGCCGAAAGCGACAGCCAGGTGCGGGTCGGAGGGCAGGACTGCCACGCGGAAGCGAGCGGCGCGCATACCGGCGACATCTCCGCCGAGATGCTGAAGGATGCCGGCGCGCATTTCGTCATCGTCGGCCATTCCGAGCGCCGCACCGACCACGCAGAGACGGACGCCGCCGTGAGGGCCAAGGCCGAGGCGGCATGGCGCGCCGGGCTCGTCGCCATCATCTGTATCGGCGAAACGCGGGCGGAGCGGGAGGCGGGGCGCACGCTCGACGTGCTGACGCGGCAGTTGCAAGGCTCCGTACCCCCGGTCGCCACCGGCGCCAACACGGTCATTGCCTACGAGCCGGTTTGGGCGATCGGCACGGGACTCACGCCGAGTGCGGCCGACGTGGCGGAGGCGCATGCGCATATCCGCCGAACGCTTGCCGGTCTGCTTGGAGACCATGCCGAGCGCATGCGCATTCTCTACGGCGGTTCGGTGAAGCCGTCGAACGCGAGGGAGCTGCTCGGCGTCGCCAACGTCGACGGCGCCCTGGTCGGTGGCGCCAGCTTGAAGGCCGCGGATTTTCTCGGCATCGCCGAGGCCTATCGCAGCCTCTGACCGGAGCAACGGCATTGCGGCCGGAGCCGGCCCTTCCCATATGCCGCGGGGCAGGGCTTGGAAATGCCACGAAATGCGTATATCTGGCCGCAGCCAAGCTTGGTGCGCGCCGGCACCTGACAGAATCCTCCGTCCGGAACCATTCATGCAAACCATCGTCATCGTCATTCATCTTCTGGTCGTCGTGGCTCTGGTGGGCGTGGTCCTGCTGCAGCGTTCGGAAGGCGGCGGCCTTGGCATCGGCGGCGGTTCCGGCTTCATGACCGCGCGCGGGGCGGCGAATGCTCTCACCCGCACGACTGCGATTCTCGCGGCTGCGTTCTTCGCGACCTCGCTGGCGCTTGCGCTGATCACGCGCTACGGCGCGAGTCCCATCGACATTCTCGATCGCGTGCCGACCGAGCAGGGCACCGGCGGTAGCGGTGTGCTCGATCAGCTCGGCGGCAGCAATACCACCCCGCCTTCGGGCGAGGCGCCGCAAACCCAGGCACCGACGTCGGAGGCAGGTGGCGGCGCGCAGCAGCCGCCGGCAGGCGGCGAGAGCCAGCAGGCACCCGCCGGCGAGCAGGGCGGTCCCGCGATCCCGAATCAGTAATCCTTCGCCGCTTTTTCCCTCTATTGGACCGGCGGTTGCCGGGCCATTCTGTTCCGGGAGAGGGCGCGACGGAGGCGGCAGCGTTGTCCTGCGGCAACACAAAACCGGCGATCTCGACCTCATCACGAAAAATTTGAGCGAAGCCCGGCCGGCGCTGCTTGTGGCCGAATGCAACCCTGCGTAAAGCATCGTGCAGAGGGGGCCCGTGCCGCAGTCGTGGCGCGCGCCTTGCCACGACAGGAAGCGCGGTCTCGGGATCAGGAAATGTTTGCTCGCATGCTGATGCTGGCCGGCATCGTTGCCGGTCTCGTTTCGCTTTCCGGTCTTCCTGCCGGCGCCATCGAGCAGGGCAAGGAAATCGAGGTTGCCGTTCTCGCCAACAAGGGCGAACTGCGCAGCGAGAAGGCGAAGCCGCGCGGGCTGTTCCAGGCCCTGTTCGGCGCGCCGCAGCAGTTGCTGCCCGAAACCAAGGCACTCGACGGCGCGCTGGAAACCAGGAAGAAGCCGAAGATCAAGCGGGAGTTCGAGCCGCAGATCGTCGACTTTTCCGGCTACAGCCGCGGCACGATCGTGATCGATCCGAAGAAGAAATACCTCTACCTGGTGGAAAGTCCCAACAAGGCGCGTCGCTACGTCATCGCGGTCGGCCGCGAGGGGCTGGCATTTTCGGGTATCGCCACCGTCGGCGACAAGCAGGAATGGCCGCGCTGGACGCCCACCAAGGCGATGCAGCAACGCGAACCCGCCAAGTATGGCCAATACAAGGACGGCATGGATGGCGGGCTGAACAATCCGCTCGGGGCCCGGGCAATCTACCTTTATCAGGGCCGCCGCGACACGCATGTCCGCATTCACGGCACGAACCAGCCGCACACGATCGGTACCGCGTCATCCAACGGCTGCTTCCGCATGTTCAACGAGCACGTGATCGATCTGTACAATCGGGTGCGGATCGGCACCAAGGTCGTGGTTCTGTAGACCTGGCGACGTCGCGTCCGCTCCCGACTGGGGCGGACAGGCCTTCAGATCAACTGCAATCCCCTGAAGCTTGCATGGCCGTTTCGGCCGACGATGATGTGGTCGTGGACGGTGATGCCGAGCGGCTTCGCCGTGTCCACGATCATGCGCGTCATGTCGATGTCGGCGCGCGAGGGGGTGGGGTCGCCCGAGGGGTGATTGTGCACGAGGATGAGCGCGCTCGCCGACAGTTCTAGCGCCCGGCGCACGATCTCGCGCGGATAGACCGGCGTGTGATCCACCGTTCCGGTTTGCTGCACCTCATCGGCGATCAGCTGGTTCTTCTTGTCGAGAAAGAGGATGCGGAACTGCTCGCGCTGCTCGAAGGCCATCGCGGCACGGCAGTACTCGATCACCTGCGCCCAGGAGCCGAGCAGCGGGCGTGAGGCCGCCTTCTCGCGAGCCATCCGCGTCGCGGCGGCCGCCACCAGCCGCAGATCGAGTGCGGCGACCTCACCCACGCCCTTCACCTCGCGCAGCAGATGCTCGGGTGCGTTGAGCACTTCCGACAGCGATCCGAAGCGTTGCAGAAGTTGCTTGGCGAGCGCCTTGGTGTCGCCCTGCGCCTTGGAGCGGAACAGCAGCGCTTCCAGGAGCTCGTAGTCCGCAAGGGCTTCGGCGCCGATCTTGCGGATGCGCTCGCGCACCCGCTCGCGGTGGCCGAGATAGTGTGGCTTGTCTGCCCCCTTCGCGGATCGGGCCGTCGATGGCAGAGGACCTTCGGAGAAGAAACTGCGTTCGTCCTCGTCTGCGTCCGCCATCTCCCCCTCCGCGCCCGGAAAGTGAAGACTAGGCCGGAAGCCCCGGCCGGTCGAGGCCGGCGGGCGAGAGCGTGAATATCTCGCAGCCGCTCTCGGTAACGCCGACCGTGTGCTCGTATTGCGCCGACAGCGAACGATCGCGTGTCACCGCCGTCCAGCCGTCAGCCAGCACCTTCACATGGGGCCTGCCGAGATTGATCATCGGCTCGATGGTGAAGATCATGCCCGGCCGCATCTCGATGCCCTCATGCGGACTGCCGTAGTGGAGGATGTTGGGCGCGTCGTGGAACAGGCGGCCGACACCGTGGCCGCAGAAGTCGCGCACAACCGAGCAGCGCTGCGCTTCCGCGTAGGACTGGATCGCATGGCCGATCGCACCGGTGCGTGCGCCCGGCTTCACCGCCGCGACCCCGCGCATCAGGCATTCGTGCGTGACTTCGAGCAGGCGCTCGGCCGCCCGCTTGATCTGTCCGACGGGATACATGCGGCTCGAATCGCCATGCCAGCCGTCGAGAATATAGGTGACATCCACATTGACGATGTCGCCTTCGCGTAGAGGCTTGGCATCCGGAATGCCGTGGCAGACCACGTGGTTGATGGAGGTGCAGGACGATTTGGTGTAGCCGCGGTAGTTCAGCGTCGCGGGAATGGCGCCGTGGTCCATGCCGAACTCGAACACGAACCGGTCGATCTCGGCCGTGGTGGCGCCAGGCTGCACCAGCGAGGCAAGTTCGTCGAGGGCGCGCGCCGTCAGGTTGCACGCCCTGCGCATGCCTTCGAACGCTTCCGCGCCATAGAGTCTGATTTGGCCGGTGTTGCGCGCTGGCGCAAGGTCGGCGTCGACATACGTAATCATCGGCACTTCCTGACGGCCGCCCATGGCGCGGCTCGGTTCCACGGCTCCTGATTTGGCATCACCTGCGCTTTGCCGCAAGTGTTGCGCCGCTCGGACGCGCCGACCGCAGGTGCGAGAGGAGGTTCAGACGCGGGCCACTTCCGCTGCAGCCGCCTCCAGGGCGCCACTCCCGTGCGGGATGCCAAGCGCCTGCATGCCGGCTTCCATGGTTGCAAGGACCCCAAGCGTCATGTGGGCGTTGACGTGGCCCATATGCGCGACGCGCAGGAAGTCCTGATAGGCGGGCTCGCTCGGCAGCGCCATGCCGAGCCCGATTCCGAGCGTGACACCCGCCTCCGCCTCGAGCCAGCGGCGCAAGCGGCCGGCGCCGCCGTCGGGAATGCAGGCAGCGGTCACCGAGCGTCCGCGGCAGGCCGGGTCCTTGATGTTGAGTGCGATGCCATTGTCGGCGCCCCAGGCCTCGAATGCCGCCCAGACCGCGCGTGCCAGCCGCTCGTGGCGCGCCCAGATCTGCTCCAGCCCTTCTTCGGCGATCATGTTGAGCGCCTCGCGCAAGCCGTAGAGATGATGCGTCGGCGCGGTGCCGCCGAAGAGCTGGTAGAATTCCTCTGCCGCGACGCGCGGCTTCCAGTCCCAGTAGGGCGTGGCCAGCCCAGCTTTCTGCGAGGCGGCAAGCGCCTTCTCCGAAAGCCAGACGAAGGCGAGGCCGGGCGGCATCATCAGGCCTTTCTGGCTGGCGCCGACGAGCACGTCGATACCCCAGTCGTCCATCCGAAGTTCGTCGCAGCCGAGCGAGGCGATCGCATCGACCGCAAACAGGGCAGGGTGCTTCGCGGCATCGATTGCCTCACGGATTGCGGCAATGTCGTTGCGCACGCTGGATGCGGTGTCGACATGGGTGACGAGCACGGCCTTGATCGCGTGGCTCTTGTCCGCACCGAGCACGTCGGCGATGCGCGCTGGATCGGCCGGCGCGCGCTTGCCGAAGTCCAGAAGCTCCACCTCGATGCCCATGCGCCGGGCCGCGTCCGCCCAGCCATGGCCGAAGCGGCCGGTGGCGACGACCAGCGCGCGGTCGCCGCGCGAGAACATGTTGGAGACGGCTGCCTCCCAGGCGCCATGACCGTTGGCGATATAGATGGCGACATGACCGGAACAGAGCGCCACACGCTTCAGATCCGGGATCAGAGCCCGCGTCATGTCGACCAGCTCGCCGGCATAGATGTTGGGCGAGGGCCGGTGCATTGCCGCCAGGACCCGGTCGGGCACGACCGAGGGCCCTGGAATGGCGACGTAGGGGCGCCCGGCGGGCTGGTTGGTCTGCGAAAGCATTCTGGTCATCTGGCGTCCTCCGGCTCGGCCGGGCGTGAATGCGCGCTTTCCCCGTCAACGGGGCCTGGCTTTCCCTGCTTCTGGACAGGATATTGGGGCGGGATCAAGCCGCATTGTGCCAGACAGGTGATTTCCTTGGCGGCCTGCGGATGGCGATCGAGCCCTTGTCACATTACACCGGTCCACCCCGGTGCCCGCCTGAACTCCTCGATTGCGGCGACCGCCGATGGAGGGCCGATGCCGGGCACGGGTGGCATGACGCGAAAGGCGCGTGGCGGTCTGCGGCATTCTGATCGATCTGCCATGAATGAATAGTTCAGAGCCTGATTGGCCGAATTGCATGACCTGATCTACAGTATTGCCAGTCGGACGGAAGGGTGGATGGAGGGCTGAAGATGCATTCGGGAGGCTGTCAGTGCGGGGCGGTTCGATACCGCGTCGAGGGCGAACTGGAGCACGCTCATATCTGCCACTGCCGCATGTGTCAGAAGGCAACAGGAAACTACTTCATGCCTCTGGCGCGCACGAAGCTCAGTGAATTCTCCATTACGCGCGGCGAACCGAGTTGGTTTCATTCATCGGGCACTGTGAGGCGGGGGTTCTGTGCGCATTGCGGGACCCCGCTCTTCTTTGATTTGCCGGGTTACGGGGTAATCTCGATCGCACTTGGATCGCTGGACAGTCCGTCCCAGGTGAAGTTGGAGTTCCAATGCGGGACAGAAAGCCGGATGCCTTGGTTCGACGCATTGGCAGCATTGCCCGACGTGCCCGCCAGCGAGAAGTGGTATGCCAAGATCGCGGGAGCAGCTTTCCAGCATCCCGATCACGACACGAGCGAGTGGTCTCTCAAGACTGTTTAGATGAGGTCCACGTCGACTGCGCGCCAGACGGATAAACACGCCTGGGAGCCATGGTACGCCCAACGGGACTCGAACCCGTGTTTCCGCCGTGAAAGGGCGGCGTCCTAGACCGCTAGACGATGGGCGCGGAACGGAACGGCGCGCTTATATCAGCTTGGCTATCGGCGGCAACCCTCGCGACCGCGCGGGGCGAAACTATTTCTTGCGCTTGCGGCAGCGCCAGTTCCAGTCGCGCTCGGGGCCAACATCGATGTGGACGGACTCGGTGTGGCAATAGGTGCCGACTCCGCCCCGCCCTGGCATCGAGCGCAAGAAGGAGGCGAGTTCCCACTTCGTCACGCCGGGCACCTGAATGTCGGCCGCGGCGCAGTACATGTGCAGCGAGTTGCGGGCGCCGCGCGCCCGGCGATTGACCGGCGGCGTGCGAAAGCCGGACGTGACGACGACCCTACGGCCGTAGTGTCCCTCGACAGTCTTCAGCACGCGCAGCAGCGACGGCTTGATGCAGCTTACGTCGACATGGTCCGTCTGCGTCAGCAGTCCGTTGGGAGCGAGCCGGCCGAGCCCCGCCGCCGAGGCGACCTGGATGCCGCCCTCGTCCTCGTGCAGGTCGATGTCGCTGTCGTCACCCGTTCCGGACTTGCGGTTGATCTCGAAGAGATTGTCGCTCACGCCGGGCAGTGGATCGCTGGAGACGAATGCGCGCGCCTCCGCGCTGTCATTGGGCGCGGCCGATGCAAGCTGGAGGGTCGGCCGGGTCGCGGCAGGCGCTGCCGGCTGCGCGGGTGCGGCCTGCGCCTGGGAGAACATGGAGGCGAAGAAGCTGCGCTTTTTCGGGGCCACGAGCGCAGTCTGCGCGGCGGTGGGACGGTTTTCGGCATAGGCGGTGGCGGTTGCGGCGCCGGCCGCGATCTCGGCCGGTTCGGGCCGTGCCGCCGCCTGCGTTTCCGCGGCTTCAGGTGGAATGGATGCGCGCGCGGCTGCATCCTGGGAAGTCGAGGCCGGCGCTGCAGGCGCATCCACTTGGGCGGTCTGGGTCGCGGCGGCCTGTGCAGGGGCAGACTCGGATTCATCCGCCGCGCCGAACAGCGACGCGAAGAAGCCGCGGCGCTTGGCCTTCGGCTGCGTTGCCTGAGGCGCCACTTGAGGCTGTGGCGCCTGGGGTTGCGCTGTCTGGAGCTGCGGCGCCTGGGCCTGATTTGTGGCCGATGCCGTGACCACGGGCCTGTTTTCGAGGACGGGGCCGGTGGGGCCGATGCGCGTCTCGACCACGGTGTCGATCTGGCTCTGGGTCAGTTCGGTCGCCCCGCGGTCGGCATCAGGCTGAGAGGCAGTCGCTTCTGGCCGATTCAAAGGCGTCGGCGCGGCAGCAACCTCCGTTGGCAGAACGGGATCGTCTTCTTCGGCGCCAGCATAGACGGGCGCCGGCTGAGGTGTCTCGAAATCGCCGGCCGCTGCCGCATCATTCGAGGGCGCCAAAGCAGCCAGGTTGGTTTGCGGCGCAAGGCCCAGCTGGGCGATCGGGTCGGAGGTGGTCGAGCAGGAAGCGAGCGTCACGCCAGACAGCGCGGCCAGTGCCGCGTAGCGCAATCGCCTGCCACGGGGCGTGCCCTCTCTCCTCAAATCGTATCCCCTTGCCAGCGGGTTTGGCGAATCGCCTGTCCCTGTCACTGGCGAAAAAGCAAAACAGCCTTGCGCCAGCCATGCACCGCGGGCCTTTCCGGCCCAAATCGGTCCTCCAACTTGCGCGGGAACGCGGCCGCTGTCACCCTTTCGACACAGTCAAGGCTTTCACGAATTGTGTCCCGTCGAATCTTGCGAGTTATCGCAGTTCAGACACGGACCTTCACATATTCGCCAGGCGCGTCGCCCAAGACGGCCGTATTGGCGCCCGGAAGGCGGGCCGGGACGCGCTTGTCGCCCAGTCGCTCGATCCAGGCCTGCCAGTGCGGCCACCAGGAGCCGCGATGCTCGGTGGCCTTGTCCAGCCAGTCCTCGAAGGCTCCTGCCGGTTTGCCGCCGGTCCAGTGCTGATACTTGTTCAGCGAAGGCGGGTTTACGACGCCGGCGATGTGGCCGGAACCGGCCAGCACGAACTGCACTTTCCCGCCGAAGAAGCGGCTTCCTTCGAACACCGATCGCGCCGGCGCGATATGGTCCTCGCGGGTGGCGAGGTTGTAGATCGGGATCTTGATGTCGCCCAGCGACAGCCGGACGCCGCCGAGCTTCATCCGCCCGCGGGAGAGATTGTTCTCCAGATAGCAGTTGCGCAGGTAGAAGGAGTGGTTGGCCGCCGCCATGCGCGTGGAATCGGAATTCCAGTAGAGCAGGTCGAACGGCATCGGCTCCTTGCCGCGGATGTAGTTGTTGACGAAGTAGGGCCAGATCAGCTCGCTCGAGCGCAGCATGTTGAAGGCAGTCGCCATGCGCGTGCCCTCGAGATAGCCCTTCTCGTTCATCGACCGCTCCAGCGCGGCGATCTGCTCCTCGTCGACGAAGACCTTGAGGTCGCCCGAATGGGTGAAGTCGACCTGGGTGGTGAGCAGGGTGGCGGAGCGGATGCGGTCGTCGCCCCTGTTCGCCATGAGCGCGAGCGCCGCGGCCAGCAGCGTGCCACCGACGCAATAGCCCATCGCGTTCACTTCGCGCTCGCCGGTGGCGATCTCGATCGTATCGAGCGCAAGCTCGAGGCCCTCGCGGATATAGGCTTCCCAGTCCTTGTGGCCGTGGCGTTCGTCCGGGTTGACCCAGGAGATGACGAAGACGGTGTGACCCTGCTCGACCGCCCAGCGGATCAGCGATTTTTCCGGGTTGAGGTCGAGGATGTAGAACTTGTTGATCCAGGGCGGGCAGATGAGGAGCGGGCGCTTCAGCACCGTTTCGGTCGAAGGCGCATACTGGATGATCTCGGCTACCTCGCTGCGGGCGACGACCTTGCCCGGCGTCATGGCCAGGTTCTCGCCGAGCTTGAAGCGCGACCGGTCGGACTGGCGCAGCTTGAGCTCTCCGCGGCCGGCACGGATGTCCTCGGCCAGCATCCGCATGCCGCGCGTCAGGTTTTCGCCGGAGGTGGCGACCGTCTCGCGCAGCAGTTCGGGATTGGTGAGGACGAAATTGCTGGGCGAAAGGGCATTGGTGATCTGCTTCATGTAGAAGCGCGCCTTGTGGCGGGTGTGCTCGTCGAGCCCCTCCGTCGCTTCGACGAGGTCGGCGGCCCAACGCGTGGTGACCAGGTAGACCTGCTTCAGGAAGTCGAAGAAGGCATTTTTCGCCCATTCGGGATCGTTGAAGCGCTTGTCGCCCTTGTCGGGCCCGGCCACGTCAGGAACCTGGTCGCCGGAAAGGCGGCGTATGGAATTGGCCCAGATGCCCATGTAGCTGGAAAACAGCCGCGTTTGCGCCTCGAGCGCCCGGGTCGGGTCCGAAAGCCAGTATTCCGTCATTTTCGAGAAGGTCTTGACCAGGTCGGTCATCGGGTCGGCGATCGAGTCGCGCAGTTCGCCGCGCTCGCGCGGCTCGACCCAGGCCGAGGCGGCCTTGCCCGCTTCCTCGATCATGCGCGCAAGGTTCAGGGCAAAACGCTCCGGATCCTTGACCAGATATTGGTCGATGGTCGAGTCCGGCGCTTCGGCCGTGCTGTCCGGATCGCGCGTGTCTGCCATGATCCGGCTTGTCCTCCCGGCACTTTTTGTCCACACAGAGTATCACGCGACGCGGATGGCGGTCCAACGCGCCGGCAGCGTGACGAGCGGCAGATGGGATGAGATTACAGGCGTTCAATAGCGATTGTCCGAAACGCCTGCAATGGATCGGGGCCGCGGCGGCATGCGCGCTCGCGCTGGGGCTTGCCGCCTGCGGTACGGCCACGATCAAGGATGCCGTGCCGGGGGCGCGGCGCACCGGCACCTACCCCAACCTCAACATCCCGCAGAAGGCCGCGACCGAGCAGCTCACCGACGAGGAGGCGGCTGCCGCCGCGGCCCGGCTGAACGCAGTCCGGAATGACCAGGAAAGCGCGCCCGCCAAGCCGGCAAGCGAGGCCGAGCGGCTGCGCAGGCTCGGGCAGACGCATGTCGAGGAGGCCCTCGAGGAGATCGAGAACTAGCCCCCGTGCCATTCACCGCGGACGGCATTTTTGTCGACCGCCTGCGCGATTGCGTGTATATCGCCGCCGGTCGCGCCCTGCCGCCGAGCCCTTTCGCACACTGGAACGACAATGGAAGAGTTTCACAAGGTCCGCCGTCTGCCGCCCTATGTCTTCGAGCAGGTCAACCGGCTCAAGGCCGAGGCACGGGCCAAGGGTGCCGACATCATCGATCTCGGCATGGGCAATCCGGACCTGCCGACGCCGAAATCCATCGTCGACAAGCTGGTCGACGTGGTGCGCGACCCGCGCACGCACCGCTACTCCTCCTCGCGGGGTATCCCGGGACTGCGGCGCGCGCAGGCCGCCTACTATGCCCGCCGCTTCGGGGTGAAGCTCGATCCCGAGAAGCAGGTGATCGCGACCCTTGGCTCCAAGGAAGGCTTCGCCAACATGGCGCAGGCGATCACCGCGCCGGGCGACGTGATCCTGTGCCCCAACCCGACCTATCCGATCCATGCATTCGGCTTCCTGATGGCAGGCGGCGTGATCCGCTCCATGCAGGTCGAGCCGGACGACAAGTTCATCCCGGCGCTCGAGCGGGCGATCCGCCATTCGACGCCGAAGCCGCTTGCGCTGATTCTCAACTACCCGTCGAACCCGACGGCGCATGTGGGGAGCCTGGACTTCTACAAGGACGTCGTGGCGTTCGCCCGCAAGAACGACCTCATCATCCTGTCGGACCTCGCCTACGCCGAGATTTATTTCGACGGGAATCCGCCGCCTTCCGTTCTGGAAGTGCCTGGCGCGATGGACATCGCGGTCGAATTCACCTCGATGTCGAAGACCTTCTCCATGCCCGGCTGGCGCATGGGCTTCGCGGTCGGCAACGAGCGGCTGATCTCGGCCTTGACGCGGGTGAAGTCCTACCTCGACTACGGCGCCTTCACGCCGATCCAGGTCGCCGCGACGGCGGCACTCAACGGCGACGGTTCCGACATCGCCGAGGTTCGCGAGGTTTATCGCCGCCGCCGCGACGTGATGGTCGAGTCCTTCGCGCGAGCCGGCTGGGTCGTGCCGCCGCCGGCCGCGACGATGTTCGCCTGGGCGCCGATCCCGGAGCCGTTCCGGGCGCTCGGCTCGCTGGAGTTCTCCAAGCTGCTGGTGGAAAAGGCCGACGTGGCGGTGTCGCCCGGCATCGGCTTCGGCGAGCACGGCGACGACTATGTGCGCATCGCGCTTGTCGAGAACGAACACCGGATCCGGCAGGCGGCGCGCAACATCAAGAAGTTCCTCGCGACGGCCGGGCACCAGCTCGACAACGTCATCCCGCTCAGCGCCCGCCGCTGAGCATTCTCCCACAGCAGAGCGAACGAGGACGCCGGGACATGGCCGAAGCGTTGCGGATCGGAATCGCCGGCCTTGGTACGGTGGGCGCATCGGTCGTGCGCGTGCTCAGCGAGAAGGCCGACGAGCTGACACGCCAGTGCGGCCGGCCAATTCGCGTGGCCGCCGTCTCGGCGCGGAGCCGCGGCAAGGATCGCGGCATCGATCTTTCGGCAGCGCAGTGGTTCGATGATCCGATGGAACTCGCGCGCAAGGGCGAGATCGACGTGTTCGTCGAGTTGATCGGCGGCGAGGACGGGCCCGCGCGCAGCTCGGTGAGGGCCGCGCTCGAGGCCGGCCGGCACGTGGTGACTGCAAACAAGGCGCTGCTTTCCCGGCATGGCGTCGCGCTCGCCGAAATCGCGGAGAAACGCGGCGTGCTGCTCAATTACGAGGCGGCGGTCGCCGGCGGCATACCGGTCATCAAGACGCTGCGCGAGGCCCTTGCCGGCAACAGCGTGTCGCGCGTCTTCGGCATACTCAACGGCACCTGCAACTACATCCTGACGCGCATGGAGGCCGAGGGCCTGTCCTTCGACGAATGCCTGAAGGATGCGCAGCGCCTGGGCTACGCCGAGGCCGACCCGACCTTCGACATCGAGGGGAACGATACCGCGCACAAGCTGTCGATCCTGACCAGCCTCGCCTTCGGCACGAAGATCGCGGCCGACGACATCTACATGGAAGGCATCTCCAACATCACGCAGGCCGACATCCGCGCCGCGGGCGAGCTGGGATACCGAATCAAGCTGCTCGGCGTGGCGCAGAAAACCGAGAGCGGCATCGAGCAGCGGGTGCACCCGACCATGGTGCCGACGGCGAGCGTGATCGCTCAGGTGCACGGCGTCACCAATGCGGTGGCGATCGAGACCGACATACTGGGCGAGTTGCTGCTTTCAGGCCCGGGGGCAGGGGGAAGTGCTACGGCGTCGGCCGTGGTCGGCGACATCGCCGACATTGCCAAGAGCCGCCCGGGCTTCCAGCACGGGCCGGTGTTCGGCTGGCCGGCCCAGGACCTCAAGCCCTACCGCAAGGCACGCATGCGTCGCCATGCCGGCGGCTATTTCATCCGGCTCACGGTGCACGACCGCATCGGCGTGTTCGCGGCGGTTGCCAAGCGCATGGCCGACAACGAGATTTCGCTGGAATCGATCGTGCAGCGGTCCGACGGCGCCTCCGACGCGGAGAAGACGGTCATTCTCGTTACTCACGAGACCACCGAGGCGGCGGTGCGCAAGGCCGTCGAAGGCATCACAAAGGATGGCCACCTGACCTCCAAGCCGCAGGTGATCCGCATCGAGCGGGCGGCCTGAGGGCATTCGTCAGCAGCCCAAATATTCAATCGTTTCAATTCTTTACGAACCGCCGGGCGGCCTTGCCCTGCGGGCGAGACTTTGCCAGAAGAGGCAAAGGCCGCCTGCCGGCGGCTCGAACAGGAGCGTTCTGCCATGCTTACGATTCCGTCCTCGGGCCTCGACCGCATCCTCTCGCTGGAGCTCGTGCGCGTCACCGAGCGCGCGGCCGTCGCCGCGGCGCGACTGCGCGGCCGCGGCGACGAGAAGCAGGCCGATCAGGCCGCGGTGGACGCGATGCGCTCCGAGCTCAACCGACTGCCAATCAAGGGCACGGTCGTGATCGGCGAAGGAGAGCGCGACGAGGCGCCGATGCTCTATATCGGCGAGACGGTCGGTGCGGGTGTCGGGCCGGATGTCGACATCGCTCTCGACCCGCTCGAAGGCACGACGATCTGCGCCAAGAACCTGCCGAACTCGCTGGCCGTCATCGCGATCGCCGAGAAGGGCACGTTGCTCAATGCCCCCGACGTCTACATGGAAAAGATCGCGATCGGCCCCGGCTACCCGGAAGGCATCATCGACATTGATGCGCCGCCCGCCGAGAACATCAACAACCTTGCCAAGGCCAAGGGCGTGCCCGCGACAGAAATCGCGGCCTGCATCCTCGACCGGCCGCGGCACGCACAGCTCATCGAGGCGGTTCGGGCCACGGGTGCCGCCATCCGCCTGATCGGTGACGGTGACGTGGCCGGCGTCATCGACACGACGGATCCGGAGGAGTCCGGCATCGACATTTATCTGGGAACCGGGGGAGCGCCGGAGGGCGTGCTTGCGGCGGCGGCCCTGCGCTGCATCGGCGGCCAGATGCAGGGGCGCTTGCTGCTCGATACGGAGGAAAAGGTGGCGCGTGCTGCCAGGATGGGCATTTCCGATCCCAGGAAGGTCTATCGCGCTGACGAAATGGCGCGCGGGGAGGTGCTGTTCGCAGCAACCGGCGTGACCGACGGCAATCTGCTCTCCGGCGTCAAGTTCCGGCGCTCCTCGATCGACACCGAGACGATCGTCATGCGCTCGTCGTCACGCACCATCCGCGAGATCAAGGCCCGGCACCAGGATTTCGGGAAGTTCTAGTCGCCCGCCCATCGCAAGGCTGCGCTCGGCGCCGTAACACCCAGCTTGTCAACATGCTGTCGGGCGGTCGCTGACTTTGCCGCCTGACGCACCTATTGTGCCGGCATGTTGATGACACTGGCGAATCGGTCGGCGGCCGAGAAACGTTTGTTCCTGGGGGTCACGCGGTCGGCTTGCGGCCTTGCCTGGCAGCACCGGCTCGATCCCGCGCAGGAGATGATCGCTCTGGCAATCGCACAGCAGCATGGCACGCCCGATCTCGTGGCGCGCATTCTCGCCGGCCGCGGGGTGACAGCCGATCTTGCGTCGCGCTTCCTCGACCCGACCATCCGCGACCTCCTACCCGACCCTCACTCCTTCACCGACATGGAGCGCGCGGCGCGACGTATCGCGCGGGCCATCGTGGAGCGCGAGAAGGTGGCGATCTTCGGCGACTACGACGTGGACGGCGCCGCATCCTCCGCCATGCTCAAGCGGTTCCTTGCACATTACGGAATCGAGGCGGAAATCTACATTCCAGACCGCATCTTCGAGGGATACGGCCCCAATCCGGATGCCATGCGCGAGCTCGCCGGGCGAGCCACGCTGATCGTGACGGTCGATTGCGGCATCAACAGCGCGGCCGCGATCGAGGCGGCGAACCAGGCCGGGGCCGAGGTGGTGGTGCTCGACCATCATCAGGTCGGCGGACCGCTTCCGCCGGCCCTTGCCGTCGTCAACCCGAACCGCGAGGACGACCTTTCAGGCCAGAACCAGCTTTGCGCGGCCGGCGTCGTCTTCATTGCGCTGGTGGAAACGGTGCGCCAGCTGCGCGGACGCGACGGGCTGCGCGCGCCGCCGGACCTGCTCGGCTATCTCGACCTCGCCGCACTCGCCAGCGTCTGCGACGTGGTGCCGCTCACCGGCGTCAACCGCGCTTTCGTGGTCAAGGGTCTCATCGCCATGCGGCGCATGCAGAACGCGGGCATCGCAGCGCTCGTCCGCGTGGCCCGGCTGGGCGAGCCGGTCAACGTGTTCCATCTCGCCTATCTGATCGGCCCGCGCATCAACGCCGGCGGCCGCATCGGCGACGCGGCTCTCGGCGCGCGGCTGCTCGCGACCGACGGTACCGCCGAGGCCGAAAGGATCGCCGAGACGCTCGACCGGCTCAACAAGGAACGCCAGGCGATCGAGCAGCAGATGCTGGCCGAGGCGCGGGCCGAAGCCGATGCCGAACTCGCGGCCGGTGACGGGCCGGCCATCCTGGTGACGGCGCGGGAGAGCTGGCATCCCGGCGTGGTCGGGCTGCTTGCCTCGCGGCTCAAGGAGCACGCCCGCCGGCCGGTCTTCGCCATTTCCTTCAACGCCAACGGGATCGGCACCGGTTCGGGCCGCTCGATCGCCGGCTTCGATCTCGGACGGCTGGTGCGCGAGGCGGTGGCTGCCGGGCTGCTCGCCAAGGGCGGCGGGCACGCGATGGCGGCGGGCATTACGATCGAGCGCGAGAAGCTGGGTGCGCTGCGCGCCTTCTTCGAGGAGCGCGCGTCGGCGGCGGTCAGTGCCCTGCGCAAGGAGGACAGTCTGAGGATCGACGCCGCATTGTCAGCGGACGGAGCGACCTTCGAACTCTGCGATGCGCTGGAGCGGGCCGGTCCGTTCGGGGCAGGGCATCCGGCGCCGGTTCTTGCGCTGCCGCGTCACCGCATCACGGATGCGCGCCCGGTCGGCAATGGCCACATACGGATCAGCGTCGCTTCGGAAACGGGCGGGCGCCTTTCGGGTATCGCATTCCGGGCGGCGGACGGCGACCTCGGCCGGTTCCTGATGCAGCGGCGCGGGCGGCCGGCGCATCTCGCGGGCACGCTCGGTACGAACCATTTCAACGGCTCTCAGCAAATCCAGTTTCGGGTGATCGACGCGGCCGGCGCGGATTGAAGCCGCGCTCAGGCCAGCACCGACTGCAGGCGCTTCAGCTCGTTGATCTGTGCCATGGTCGCTTCATAGCCCAGGCGGATCGATTCATCGGCCCGATGGAACTCGGACAGCCCGATGTGCCCCAGCTTGGGCTGCAGCGAGAGGTCCGGCGGGTCGCCGGCCAGGCGGGAGCGCGAGATGCGGTCCTGGATGATGTTGAAGGCTTCGACCATGACGCCCATGATGCCAAGCCGCGCCTCGCGATCGTTGGGCCCCTTGTCGACGACGAGCGTGGTTTCTCCTGGCGTCGGAGCATCCGCGCTGTGCTTGATGACGGCGGCGCGTCCGAACACGTCGTAGTGAAGGTTGACGGCCACGACCAGCGGCTGCTCGTGCGCGCGGCAGACCGAGACCGGCACCGGATTGACGAGGGCTCCATCGACCAGCACCCGGCCGTTGCAGGTCACCGGCTCGAACACGCCGGGCAGCGCGTAGGATGCGCGCATGGCGGTGATCAGCGAGCCG
>Ga0207868_1000917_pt1 | contig 24942 bp, 22 predicted proteins | sample Passage237B_FD_187370 | JGI IMG/M metagenome (GOLD analysis project Ga0207868, IMG submission 187370) | Cellulose adapted compost microbial communities from Newby Island Compost Facility, Milpitas, CA, USA - Passage2 37B (SPAdes) (version 3) ... | reverse complement strand
GCCGGCGAACGGCTCTACCATTTGCGCCACAAACCGGCTTGGGCCGGCGGGCCGGGCGCCTGACCGGGAGTGGTGGGGCCGGCGGGAGTCGAACCCACAACCCTTTCCTTAGGACGGAACAGCTCTATCCAGTTGAGCTACGGCCCCGGACGCCTTGATGAACGGGGATATCCCCGTTCCCGGTCAACGCTGCATTCAAACCAAAAGCAAGGTTGACAACGCCTCCTCGCGGCCAATTCTTTCACGTTCCAATCGAATCATGAGCACTTCAGAAGAAAAGCAGCAGAGTCTTACACCCGAGCAGTTCCCGGTTACGGCTCCGCAGTTGATGAGCCGTTATGTCACCGACACCGGCAAGATTCTCCCGCGCAAATACACCGGCCTGACCGCCAAGCAGCAGCGTGCCGTGACGCGCACCATCAAGCAGTCACGCAACATCTTGCTGGCGCTCTAATCCCGGAAACAGGATTTTATTTTCAGCCGGAGACTAACCCCTCCGGCTTTTTTGTGGCATGACCAGTCGACGCACCCGCATTTATCGTGGCACCAAACGCAACCTGGCGCTGCTTGCCGGCAAATTGCAGCAAGGTGAATTGGTCGCCGTGCCAACCGAAACAGTCTACGGGTTGGCTGCCAACGCGTTGGATACCCAAGCTTGCGCGCGAATTTTTAAGGCCAAAAGGCGACCCACTACGGACCCCTTAATCGTCCACCTCCATCATTTCGAGCAGCTCGCAGAAATCGCCAAACCGAACCCGGCGGCCGTCAAGCTGGCCAAAAAATTTTGGCCCGGTCCATTGACGATGATTCTGCCGAAAACGAAGCAGGTTCCCGATATCGTCACCGCCGGCAAAAGCAGTGTCGCGGTGAGAATTCCCGCCCACCCGCTTTTCCGCCGTTTGTTAAAGGAATGCGGACTTCCCTTGGCCGCCCCCAGCGCCAACCCCTTCGGCTATGTGAGTCCGACTATCGCCGAGCATGTGCGAGACAATTTGAACGGGAAAATCGGCTACATCTTAGACGGCGGCTCCGCTCAAGTCGGGCTTGAATCCACCATCGTTGATGTGCGCGATCCCAAGCATCCAAGAATCTTGCGTCCCGGCGCGATTACGGCCGAGCAAATCGGCCGCGCATTGGGATGCGCCGTCAAAGAGTATAAGCCCCACACCACTGCGCTGGACAAATCTCAACTCGCTCCCGGCCAGCTCCCTCAGCACTACAGCCCCAAGGCCCGGGTAAAATTATACGATAAAATTCCGGTGGCGATCGCCTCATCATTGGATGCTAAGCAAGCCGCCCTGTATTTTCAAAAACCTGACGACGCTTCCAACCGGCACGTGTATTGGTTAAGCAAAACCGGGAATCAATCCGCAGCCGCGCGCACGCTGTTCGCCAAACTTCGCGAAATGGATCGACGCGGATATCGCGTGATTCACGCCGAGCTAGCGCCGCAAGGGATTTTGTCGGAAGCGATCAACGATCGCCTCCGACGTGCCGCTGCCAAAAGCTGACGCTTAGGACGCTTAGCTACGGGTGTCGGCGTCTTCGCCAGCTTTGACCACGTAGTAGTCTTTGTAGGACTTATCGTAATATTGCGCGTAGTAGTAACCCGACACAGCCACGTTCAGACCGTTGAGAATAGCGCCAAACGTTGGGATGTTGGACTCTTGGAGGCGCTTGGCCGCAAACTGAGCGGCTTTGCGACGGACCTTGTTGAAATAAATACTGAACAAGGAACCATCCACCATGGGGAGGATGATCAAGGCATCGCTGACGGCCGCGAGCGGAGGCGTATCAATCAGGACTCGGTCATAACGTTTGCGCAGATCCGCAATCATGATCTCGAACGCCTTGCTGTTCAAAAGTCGCGTGGGATTCTTCGCACGACCACCGGCAGCAATAACATCCAAGTTCGGCTGCACGTTGGCTTGAATGACCTCATCCAAGGCCTTCTCTCCCGTGCAGACGTCAATGACACCGCGGTTGTTCTCAAGTTTGAGCCCCTTGTAGATGGAGGGTTTGCGCAAGTCGCAATCAACGAGCACGACCTTCTCTCCGTGCGCAGCAAATGTCAGTGCAAGATTGGTAATGGAAAACGACTTACCCTCGCCAGGGATCGTGCTGGTCATCAGCATGCACTTCGCATTTTTGCTCTCGTCGTGCAGTCGCAGACTTGAGTGCAAAGTCAGAAACGCTTCAGAGACCTGTCGATCGGCATTGTTCAATACGATCTGAGCTTTCTCCGACACGTCCATCTTGCGGATTTGCGGAATGATACCGAGCAGCGGAAGTCCAACCACACCTTCAATATCGAATGAGCTCTTCACCCGATCATCGATGAACGCCACGAAGAACGCAAAGGCCAATCCCATGCCAATGCCGCCGACAAAACCCAATGCAAGGTTAAGCAAAACCTTGGGCGAGCTGGGCTTAATGGAAGGCACCGCACGATCCACGACACGCGCGTTTTGCGTTTCGATCGTGCTGGTCATCGAAGTTTCACGCGCACGCTCGAGAATGTTTTCCAAAATCTGTTCGTTGATTTTGAACTCACGTTCGAGATTGCTGTATTCCACCGCATAACGATCCAAATCAAGCGATTCAGCCTCCTGCTTGCTTAGGGCTGTCCTCGCCTCCTGCTCGTTTTTAAGGGCGTTCTGATATTCCGACTCGATTGACGCTGCAGCCGAGTCAACCGCCACCGACAGTTCACGCTGCGTTTGAGCGAGCGATTGTTGAGCCTCTATCATCTTGGGGTGTTTGGCACGGTAGCGTTCGGAAAGCTGCGAGATGTTGATCTTTTGCCCAGCGAGTTGCTGCTTCAGTGTTCCGATCAAAGGCTGGCTCGCGATAAACGGCAGATCAGTCACATCTTCACCATTGCGACGGCGCTCCTGAACTTGCTGCCAGCGGATTTCCGCATTGCGGCGCCGCGAAGACGCATCAGTCAGGTGCAAATTGAGCGCCTTGAGCTTCTCAGTGACGATATCCTTACGCTGATCAAGAGACACTAGGTTGTTTCGCTCGCGATAGTTTTGCAGCTTGGTCGACAACTCATCGACTTTTTTGCGTTGGTCATCAGCACGTGCATGCAAGTCTTCTACCGCCTTCATCGACTCATCAATGCGCATACGCGCATTGTAGGTGATGAACTCGTCGATAAATAAGTTGGCTATTTTCGCCGCAATAACGGGATCCGGATGCTCATAGCTCACTTGTAAAACTAACGATAGGCGCAGCGGCACAATCTTCCGGTTTTGATAAATGATCGACGTAGGCAGAATCGGGTCAGTGGAATCGCCCTTCTCATAGGGTGCCATAAACCGGCGCAAGTCGTCACCCGTCAGGCGATCAGCCACATTCTTAACGATGGCGGCGCTCTCCAGTATCTTTACTTGAGTATTAAGGTCTTCGGCAGAACGGATCTCGTTATCCATCACCGCCTGCACCTGCATGACCGTAGGATCGCGGCGGAATACCTGCACGGAAGCGACTGACTCATACATCTTCGTGCGGCTGAGTGTGTAAACCAGTACCGACGAGAACACTACGAGAAATACCACTACGATATACCAGATGCGCTCACGCAAAATGAGCATGTAGTCCTTAAACGTCCGGTGTGCAGCAGAGCCCTCGTCGTAGCCATACCCTGAGGCAGAATATCCTGCGTAACCGGCCGAATAACCGTAGCCCCCACCGGGCGTTGTTTGCTTGGCATCAGAATCCATGGAAAATCAAAGAATACGTTCAGGCACAAAAATCACATCATCGCGCTGCAAGGACCAGGTCTCCTTTGAGGCTCCATCCATCAGATCCTTCACATTAATAGTATAAGATACGGTCTGCCCGTTGGAGTCCTTGCGCGAAAGCTGCACCTTTTTGAGATCCGCATAGCGGTTATGACCTCCGGCTCGGGTAATGGCCTCAACAATAGTCATACCCTCCTCAACCGGGAAAGGAATGGCACCGGGGCTATTGACAGCACCCAGCACACTTACAGTCCGCTTGGCGTATTCAACAACGCCAACATTGACCTGCGGGTTGGCGAGAAACTCACCCTCATAATACAGCCTGCGAATCTTCTCCTCGGCTTGGCGAATTGTGAGGTTTTTGACGTCCACCACACCGATCAAGGGCAATGCTATGGCGTTGCCTTGAGAAACTCGGACTTCACGCGTCAAATCGTCTTCCTGAAAGACCTGCACTCTAAGCAAATCAGAAGCTTGAATGACATAATCGTCATTGTCTCCATCCGTTGCTTGGAGCGTGGCGGAAAAGGCAGGCAATAATAACCAGAGTAACTTCCGAAAAGTCATAGGGAGAAAAAAGGCGGAAGAAGACCGATGGTCTTACTTCCGCCAAAGTGCAAAGGAATTGCTTCGCAAGTAATTAGTAACGGAAATTCGCCGCCAAGTTAAACACGCTGTTGGTGAAATCACCTCCGGCCAATTCAGAATCATTGCTGCGATAGGTATAGCCACCGCGAATGGTGACGTTCTTGCTCACCGTGTAATCTACGCCAAGATTACCCTCAATGTAGTCGTCTTTACGGGTATAATAATCAATATTGCGGAAGTTCAGACCCGCCCGCAGAGAAAGCTGATCGGAAACCTTGCTGATAAGCGTGGCGCCGAGCAAAAAATTCTTTTGTTCCTGACCCGTGCCCGAAACACCGAAGTCATTCGATGCAGTCAAGTCCAAGGCACTCTTGGGAGAGAGCGAGAGCTTCAACGAGGCATCCAAGTCAAAGATATCCTTAGTGCCACCAACATCAAAATCACGCTGACCGTAACCCACTTGGATCGAACCGGTCATATTGGGCGTGAACTCACCGCGAGCACCAACACGGTAGAACATGTCAGTGGAATCGATCCCATTCTGAATCTCGGTGGTGCGATAACGGGCACCTAAACTGAGATCCACCTTAGAAGTGACCGCATAGTAGTAGTTAACGGGGATACCCACGGTCGTCATATCGCGGAAGCCGGCGCGCTTATAATCCGTGTCGTTATAGCGAATACGAGCTGACACTTTGGATTTGGCGCTGACAGAAGTCTCGCCACCCGCGTCAGCCGAAGTCACATCGCGGCGGGAAAGCACGCCACCGGCTCGAACATCAACTGTGTTTTGATTCAACTGATTGTAGCTGGCGATAACCGTGAACTTGGTTTTTCCGTCGTCGTAATTGCTGTTGAAGCGCAGTGAGGACAGCTCGGCATCAAGGCCACCGTTTTGAGAGTAGCGCGATATGTTTTCCGTGTAGCTAAAGCTGCCCTTGGTCAGAGATCCTTTGCCGAATAAGAGTTCAACACCTGGATTGATATCAAAGATGACATCGTCAACTTTGTTGGACGCCAAGAAGATGTTGTCATCTGCACGAACGCCCAAACCAGCAGTCAAGAAGAGTTCGGCACCATCGCCAACGGCCAAAAACGGCGCCGGATAAGCTGCGGTCGCCATCGTCAGAGAGAGGGCCAAAAGTCGTAGGCTGTTTTTCATAGCTTAGTAGATTAAGTCAGTTAGGTCAGAAGAAACTAGGAGCGAGGCAGATTTGTAAAATAAGTAGTTAATTGAGATGAAGGCCTATCTCCCTTGGCAATCCCAAAAACAGGTTATTGCAAAAAACATTCAGTAATAACTCTGCCACGAATTTCCCATACAAAGACAACAGCTGCAAAGCAGGATTGTAGCCAGTTCCAACCTCTAATTATCATCAGTTACGAAAGTAGAGCATTTCCCCCGCCCCAATGAACGCGAAAAATCCTCTCCCGCGAAGAACTGTCATGTGGGGTGTAGCCATCTGCAGCGCTTTCCTCGTCTTTTATGTCGGGTTGACCGCAGCAGCTTGGATTTTTGTCCGGTATGTTCGCCATATTGATGGGGTAGCTTATGCAGATATCGCCCTGCCTACTCGCTGGGATCGTTACCAAACCGTCCGCGGAAATCACCATGTCGCCTCCGGGCTCAAGCTTCTCTCTCAGGGCAAATTCGCCTCAGGCTTTCAACAACTCCGTATTGGCATAGCGCGAGCCCCTCAAAATCGCGACGGACGAATGGCCTTGGCAGGACTTTACACTCAAGCCGGGCGCCTCGACCTAGCCCAAACTACCCTGATCGACGGCCTAGCCTATCACGCCAACGATCCAGATTACGTCATCGCCACTCTAGAATTTCTCTCCTCACATGCCCAAGACCGCAAAACTCTGGATATTTGCGCGCGATTAATGGCCGACAGCTCGGCTTCCCCAACCATCAAGACTCTAGCCGCCCTTCATTCCACCCAAGCATCAGTCTTCATGGGTAACTATGATGCGGCAGAGATCACATTAACTCAAAACCGCCTGAGTGCTTTTCCCCAAGGCCGTCTAATCTTAGCCCAAATCGAATGGGAACGCGGCTATCATGAGCTAGCTTTAAACATGCTGCGAAATCTCTCCGCCGAGTTTCCCGGGGACGAAGTAATCTACGCCAAGCTCGCTGATTATCTAAAGCAAAGCGATTTGACCGATGAACTCGGCCGACGTGCCGTGCTCAATCAGCTCGCTCATCCTGAAAGCGTCCGCTCCCACATTGATCAATTTTATACTTTGAGCCGCGACGCCGATCCGGCCGCCTTGACCAAGGCCATCGATCAAGCCTTCACCAGCTTTCAGCATTCCGACACAGCCCTGCTGGCTCTGGCCGATTACGCCGCCACTCAAGGTAACGTCACTCTAGCGAAACGCATAGCTCACCAATTCACCAACAACTCATGGGCGAATGCCCGCGCGCCCCAACTCATGGTGATTGAGGCCTCATTAGTCACCGGCGATTACACCGAAGTGCTCACTCGCTCACAAGAATTACTGGCTGAGCCCGATCTCGAACCTCGCTACAAACAAATCGCGCTCGGCCTCCAAGCCATCGCGTTTTACGGCACAGGAGACCCCATCGCCGGTTACGCCAATCTTTCCAGCCTGATGACTCAGTCGGACCTGCGCGCCGAAAGTCTGCTCGGCATCGCCAATCGTCTGCTTGCAATGGAGCGTAACGCACCAGCCCGAGAAATCCTCGCCCACGCAGTAAAGCTCGATCCTCGCAACCAAGCCGTGCTCACACGACTGCTCGAATTCGATTTAGATCATCGCAACATCCCAGCCGTCGCCGCCAATCTGCGCGCGTTGACTGCGATGCGCCGCCCTTCACCTATCGTGCTCAAGCGCGCGCAAACGATGCTGGGGGCGGATGAGTGGTTGTTTCTTCCCGGGCGATCCGAGCTACTCGCCTTGGTGCAACACACCCTGCCGCGCTAATCGCCGTTCAGCTCTTCAAATCGGCCAGCAGCGACAAGAAACGCTCGTTCTGCTCCGCTGTTCCCACGGTCACGCGAATCCACTCCGCCAGACTATAAGCGCGCATCGGCCGCACGATCACCCCCTGCTTCTGCATTTCAATAAAAGCCCGCGCACCGTCGCCGACACGTAAGAGGATAAAATTGGCCACGCTCGGCACAAACTCCACGCCTTGGCTGCTCATGCCCGCCTCCAGCTGACGCAGGCCCGCCGCATTCTCTGTCCGACAGCGCAAAACAAACTCTGCGTCATCCAACGCCGCCACCGCAGCAGCCTGCGCCACTGCGTTGACGTTGAACGGCTGACGCACGCGATTGAGCAGCGCGGCCATTTCCTCGCTCGCGTAACCATAGCCGATGCGCAAACCGGCCAATCCGTAAATCTTCGAAAAAGTCCGCAGACCGATCACGTTGCGCCCTTCGACAATCAACGGCCGGAGATCAGGCGGCGTATCCAAATATTCCGCATACGCCTCGTCGAACACCGTGATCACGTGATCCGGCATCGACCGCGCAAACGCCAACAATTCCGCCTCAGTGTTCGCAGTGCCGGTGGGGTTGTTGGGACTCGGCACAAAAACCATGCGCGTGCGCGGCGTCACCGCCGCCGCCAAGGCGTTCAAATCGTGTCTGTGATTCACCAGCGGAACTTCGACCGCCTTCGCTCCGAAAAGCAGCGCGACCAATTTATAAACGACAAACGCCGGGTTACCCATCACCACCTCGTCGCCGGGCTGCAAAAACGCATGTCCGAGCAACTCGATGATTTCGTTGGATCCGTTGCCGAGGATAAATTGCGACGACGGCAATTGCCACTTTTCCGCCAGCTTCGCGCGCAAGGCGAAGCACCCTCCGTCAGGATAAAGCTCGACCTCAGTCAATGCGCGTTGCGCCGCGGCCAGCGCGCGCGGCGACGGCCCGAGCGGATTTTCGTTGGACGCCAGCTTGATGATGCCGTCCGGATCGAGACCGAGTTCGCGCGCGACGTCTTCAATCGGCCGGCCCGGTTCGTAAATCGGCTGCGTCCGCACTTCAGGTTTCACCAACGTCGCGATGTTGCTCATGTCAGCACCAGAACAAAAAGCCTGCGTTCCGCAAAACCCTTTTAGGTCATCAGCCGATCACACGCGGCACGCGCACCCATTTCATGCCGGCCGCCTCGGCCGCCTGGATGCCCGGTTCCGCGTCTTCGAAAACAAGACACTGCTCCGCCGGCACATTCATTTGTCGGGCCGCGAGCAGAAAACTATCCGGCGCAGGTTTGCCACGTTTCACATCATCGGCCGCAACCACCACGGAAAATAACGGACGCAATCCGCGACTCACCAGCGTCTCCAACACGATCTCTTTCGGACCACCCGACGCCACACTCACAGGACGAGTCTGGGCTACACGCCGCGCAAACTCCACCACTGGCTCAATCAACGGCGCTTGAGGAAGCAGAGCGATATATCTCTGCTCCTTCACTTCACGCATAGCGAGCGGTTCGAAATCCGTGCCGTAATGCTGATTGAAAAGCTCCGCCACCTTCAGCGCCGGAACTCCGCCGAGCGAATAAAACAGATCTTCGTCGAGATCACGACGGAGGCCAAATTCGCGCATCGTGTCGCGCCACGCCACATAGTGCAGCGGCATGGTGTTAACCAAAGTGCCGTCGAGATCGAAGATGTAGCCAGCAAAGTCTCCGGTGGGGATGTCGAGTTGCATGAAGCCGACACCCCACCGGAACAGTTTGCCGCTGGCAACCGCGATTCGCGCGGCGCACGCGGATCAATGCCCCGCGCGCGGATTCTTCTTTTCCACGCGGCGCAGTTCAGCCATCGAACGCGTTTTCAGGCGAGCCGCACCTTTGTAATTCTTCGTCTTGATGCGTGGGCCTTTGGCAAGACGAGTTTTGGCCTCGCGAGTCGCCTTGCGGTATTGCGGCAGCCACTCGGCTTGTGCGACAAGGAACTCGTCCACCATCTGCCAGACTTCCGGCGGATTACAGACCGCGCCGACGAGCGGATCCATGAGCATGGCTTGGCGCAGCAACGTGTCGTTGCCGTGCACCGCTGCTTCCATGCCCATGCGCTGCACCGAAATGCTCGCGTTACACACCGCCGCGCAGCCGAGCGGCAGATCGCCGACCGAAGGCGTGTTGAAGCCGTGGCGATCCACGTAACCCGGAGCTTCCACAATCGCGTCAGGCGGCAGATTCGTAATCGTAGCCCGGTTCACGAGGTTGAAATGGCCGCGATAAATGCGGCCAGTCTCCATAGCCTCGAGAATGTGACTGCCGTGCTCCGAACTGCGGTTCTCCGGCGTGTATTTGAACGGCTCGGGGCGCTTGCCCCGGCCGAACTCTTCGCGGAACCAGTTGCGCCCTTCAGTCACCACGCGCAGATAGCCGCCAGTCTCGCCGTTGATCCACGAGCTCAAGTCGATCCACTTCTTAATTTCGTCGGGGCGTTTACGATACCACGGCACGTATTCGCTCAGGTGACCGTTCGACTCGGTCGAGTAATAGCCAAAGCGCCGCAGCATATCGATGCGGACTTTCTCGGTCTTGGAATATTCCGGATGCTTTTCAAACGCCGCCAGCAATTCGCCGGTGCGGTCGCGTCCTTCCGTTTTGACGGACACATACCACGTCTGGTGGTTGATGCCGGCGCAGATGATATCCACGTCCTTTTGCTCCACGCCGAGCACTTGCGCGATTTGCCAGTGGCCGTGCTGCACACCATGGCAAAGACCCACGCAACGCACGCCGCCATATTTGTTGGCCGCCCAAGTCATCATCGCCATGGGGTTCGCGTAATTGAGCAGCAGGCAATTGGGTGCGGCCACTTCGCGGATGTCTTTGCAGAAATCCAAAATCGCCGCGATGCCGCGCTGCGCATACATGAGGCCGCCGGCGCAAAGCGTGTCACCTACGCATTGGTCGACGCCGTATTTCAGCGGAATCTCAATGTCGTGTTTGAACGCTTCGAGCCCGCCGATGCGCACCACGCAAAACACGTAGTTGGCGTCTTTCAACGCCTCGCGCCGCTTGGTCGTCGCCGTGATGCGCGTCTTCAAACCGTTGGCCGCAATGTCGCCGCGGCAAATCTCGGCAACCATGTTGAGGTTTCGCTCTACAATGTCGGTAAACGCGAACTCCACGTTCGCAAATTCCGGCACGGTGAGCAGGTCGGCGACCAGTCGGCGGGTAAAACCGATCGAACCGGCTCCGATGAAAGCAATTTTGAGGGGCATAAGCGGGTTATAGATTCGTGCTGATGTTACGAAAACCGTTCTCGTCTTGCCATATTCAGCTTGTGCTAATTTCTGTCTTTTTGTGCTTAAGCTCTCCCGCCTGCCCCCGTTGGGCGAACGTCACATCTTTTTCTCGGAAAGAACTGTGCCGTTGCGCGCCATGCTCGGAACCGTTGGCCACTCGCGCGTCACCAGTCCGAGTTACAGTTGGCACGGCCTGAAACGCGGCCGCGCGGAGTTTTCGCTAATTCAATATACTCTTGCGGGCCGCGGGAAATTGCGCGTCGGCACGCTGGAGCGCGATGTGTTGCCCGGCACGGCGATGCTGCTGCACTTTCCCGACGACAATCACTATTGGCTGCCGGCAGATTCGGAGGAATGGACTTTCGTTTACGTCTGTCTGCACGGTCGCGAAGTAGCGCGACTTTGGCGCAGCATTGAGACACGGCTCGGTTCGCTGGTGGCATTTTCGCACGACGCTCATCCCATCTCGATCACTACGCGCATCGTTGAATTGGCTCTAACTGAAAAAATCGACAGTGCCTTCACAGCATCCTCCCTTGCTTATGAACTGATCATGGCCTTGGCCGCGGAAGCGCGACAACCACAAGCCAACCAGCATAAGCAACCCGCGATCGAACGCGCCCGACTTTTTGCCGAGCAGCATTTGCACAAACCGCTCACGGTCGAAATGCTCGCGCGCCATGCCGACATGTCGCGTTATCACTTTACGCGATTATTCACCGCGCAAACCGGATTGCCTCCCGCAGCGTGGATCATCGAACAGCGTGTGCGTGAAGCCGCGCGCTTGTTACGCAGCACGCGATTGCCGTTGAAAGACATCGCCGCGCGTTGCGGCTTTCCCAATGCCAATTATCTCTGCCGCGTATTCCGACGACACAGCGGCATGCCGCCGGCTTCTTATCGGCGCAGCGGCGCGTGATCGAAAGATTCACGCGCAGACATCTCTGCGTCGAATCAACCTAGGGAGGGACCGGCTCCGTCCGGTCCGCGCGGAACGGACGACACGGAGGTCGTCCCTCCGGGACACAGTGTCAGCGGCGCATGCCGCGGTGTAGACGACTGGCCGATTTTACCGGCGCAGCCTGAGCGTTTTCATCGAACAACGCCGAGTAAATGTAAGGGAATCCTTCGATCTTCTTTCGTTCCACCGACACCCCCATGTAGCGCTCGATACTGCGGGCATCGCGCACGTCATCCTCGGTAACGAGGGTGAACGCTTCGCCCGTTTGTTGAGCGCGGCCCGTGCGGCCGATGCGGTGCACGTAGTCTTCCGCATTTTCCGGCACATCATAATTCACGACGTGGGTCACGCCTGCGATATCAAGACCGCGCGCCGCGATGTCGGTCGCCACGAGCAGCTCGAACTTTCCGCTCTTAAAACCTTCCAACGCTTCAACGCGTTCGCGCTGGCTGCGATCAGAGTGCAACACACCGACGGTGTGACCGGTGGTCTTGAGCCGCGAAGCGATGCGATCCGCACCCATGCGCGTGCGGGTAAAGATGATGACGCTCTTGAACTCCGTCTGTTCTAGCAGCAGCTCCAGCAGTTCGAATTTCTGAGACGCAACCACCGGATAAAACGCGTGAGCCACGGTTTCAGCAGGAGAACGTTGGCGGCCGATTTCAACTCGCACCGGATCGCGCAGCGCCCAGCTCGCGAGTGAAGCAATTTCCGGTGGCAACGTGGCCGTGAAGAAGAGCGTTTGGCGCGACTTCGGCGTTTGCTGCACAATGCGTTTTACGTCCGGCAGAAAACCCATGTCGAGCATGCGGTCCACTTCGTCGAGCACGAGAATGTCCACGTCCTTGAGCGAGCAGTTACCCTGTTCAAGATGGTCGAGCAGGCGGCCCGGCGTCGCGGCGAGAATATCCACGCCGCGCTTCAAATCCTCGACCTGTTTGCCGTAACCGACACCACCATAAACGATGGTCACACGCAGGTCGGTGAACTTGGCGTATTTCTGAAAAGCTTCTTCCACCTGCAGCGCGAGTTCGCGCGTGGGTTCGAGCACGAGACAGCGCAAAGGGCCGTGGCCGCCAAGTCGCTGGATAATCGGCAAAGCGAACGCCGCGGTTTTGCCCGTGCCAGTTTGGGCCGAGCCGATCAGATCGCGACCTTCGAGAACGACAGGAATTGATTGCGCCTGAATCGGCGTGGGCTCGGTGTAACCCATTTCCTGCACGGCAAACGCCAATGCATCGGACAAACCGAGTTTGGAAAATGCCGTGTCCATCTTGGGCACGTCGACTGGCACGACCGGCTTGATTGGCTCGCGGCGCGGATGCTCGAACGAGTGATCGCGCTCGCTGCGTTCGGGCCGCGCGCTGCGATCACGACCGCGGCCATGCTTTTCCCGCGGACGGGAGTCACGCGAACCGCCTTCTCGACGGGCATGATCCGGCTTGGTGTCTTTGGCCGTTCTGGACGAACGGTTCCGGTTTGATTTAGCGGACGGAGACTGATGACCAGACTGCGATTCCTTCTTGGGCGCGGCGGGCTTCGGTAATACTTTGCCGCGCAGCTTCGCGATGAGCTTCTTGAACATGTGAAAGCTCAACACAGCGCGGTTGCCGCCGCATTGCAACCTTCTAACAAACCAGCGGCGGCAGACCGGCGTGGTTGTTACAGGTTGGCTTTGATCTTTTCGAGCACCGCCAGCGAGAGTGTTTCATCGCCAAAAACGCCAACGCGAATGCTCACCTTTGTCAGGCGGTCGTCGACCTTCTTGAGCACGATTTCCACGCGCTTGTCCAAAGCTGTGCGCGCCACCAACTCGGCATCGATCGCGCTCTTCTTCTGGCTGATCGTGGCGAATTCCAAGTCGCGGATAGCGCCCTGCGCCGCGGAATAGGATTTGTTGATGTTGGCATCCAGGGTCGTTTCCATGCGGCCGTTAAACCATGCCACCCCCGTGCCGGCGGCACCGGCGGCCACCACTGCCACGCAGCCGGATTGCACCATGAATGCACCGGCTAGCAAGAAGCCGGTCAGCAAGCGCACCACACGCGAAAGAGAGGATGTGTTTTGGGTTTTCATAGATTGAATGGGACAGGAGTATCGCAAAAGGGTTTCAGATTTAACTTCCAGAACCGACAATCTCAACCACTCAAATCACTTCTTACAAATAAGTTACACCTTACGACCAACTGAGCCGTAATCCTTGGCACGATCACCAAATTATACCACAAACGCCCATGACCATCCGCGCCGCGACCCTCGACGACATTCCATTGATCCTGAACTTCATCCGCGCATTGGCAGAATATGAGCGACTGGCCGACGCAGTAACCGCGACGGAAGAGCTTTTGCGTGAGGCATTGTTCGGAGCACGGCCCACCGCGGAATGCGTGCTCGCATTTGACGGCGATGAGCCGGCCGGCTTTGCAGTCTTTTTCCAAAACTTCTCCACCTTCTTGGCCAAGCCCGGGATTTATCTGGAAGACTTGTTCGTGAAACCGGCATTCCGCGGTCGCGGCATCGGCAAGGCGCTTCTGCTTCACCTCGCCAAGTTGGCCAACCAACGCGGTTGCGGTCGCATGGAATGGGTGGTGCTCGATTGGAACCAACCGGCGATTGATTTCTACGAATCCCTCGGCGCGCGCCGCTTGAAAGAATGGAAGATCTGCCGACTCACCGGAGCCGCCCTTGATCGTTACGCCTGAGCCCCGTGTCCATCAAATCAGGGCAACTTCCGCATGACTGCTTGGTTATTCCGCGCGCCCGATAAGTTGTGGAACTTTGCCGAATCCGCCCACGTTTTGTTCCGCATCTAACAGCAGTTCGTTGCCTGCGAAGCGGAGCGTGTAAGTCGTGTTGAACGGCGTGCGATACTGCACAAGTTTCAACGTGTAAATATGATCGGCGGTCCATGCCCCGCTGATCGCCACGAACTCCGTTTCTGCCGTCGTCCGACCGGGAACCACGAGCTTTAATTCACCTTTCACCCATGCGCCGGCCCCGATGGTGACGGTCTGGTCTTCGCCGGCGATGCGCCAGATGAACGTTTGGCTGGCGTCCGCCGTGCGAGGGTGCAACGTGATCGACTCGAGCTTTTGCGGATTCTCCGGAAACACATAACGACGTCCCGCGACACTGGCCGCGAGCGGCGAAGTCGCGCGGCCCCGGGGCGTCGGCAGCGCCAGGCGGGTCAGCTTTGCCTGCAACGCGGCCTGCGCGGCCGGATCGGGCGCGAGCGGCTGGTCCGATGCCAGCGCGGGCAGGAGCACCTCCCACACGAGGTTCATCACCGCGCCCATGTCGCGCGTGCCGGCCGTGATCGCCACCACCGCATCGCAGTTGTCGAGCACCAGGCAGTATTGGCCAAACGCGCCGTCGCCGCGGTAGGAGCCATGGCGGCTGCGCCAGAATTGGAACCCGTAGCCTTGGTCCCAGTCGCTGGCCGGGTTGCTGCCGTTTGAAACCTGTTTTGAGGTGGCTTGCTTGATCCACGTTGCGGGCACGAGTTGCCGCCCGCGCCATTCTCCCTGCTGCAAATACAGTTGGCCGAACTTTGCGATGTCCTCGGTCGTCAGGTTCAAACCGAATCCGCCGAGCGAAAAGCCCGCCGCATTTTCATCCCAGGCGGGGGCGGCGATTCCAAGCGGTTCGAACAAACGCGGTCCGAGGTAATCGAGCAGATTCTGACCCGTGACTTTCTGCACAATGGCCGACTGCATAAACGTGGCCGGGGTGTTATAGACGAAATGGGTGCCGGGTTTGTGCGGGACCGGCAGCGCGAGAAACGTGCTCACCGCATCCGTTGCATGATACGAAAATTCCCGGATGTCCTCGGCATGATGTCCGGTGGACATGGTGAGCAGGTCGCGCACGCGCATGGCCTGAAGATTCTCGCCGGGGTCCGCCGGGGCCTCGTCCGGGAAAAATTTCAGCACCGGGTCGTCGATGCTCAATTTTCCCTCTGCCACCGCCAGCCCGACCGCGGTGGAGGTGAAACTTTTGCTCAACGAAAACAGCATGTGGGGCTCCTTCGCCGCGTAAGGCGCCCACCAGCCTTCCGCCACCACCTGGCCGTGGCGCACGAGCATGAAGCTGTGCAGCTCGTCGAGCTTTTCCTCCGACTGCTCGATGAAGTCCAGGATCGCCGACGACGAAATCCCCTGCGCTTCCGGTGTGCTCCGCGGTAACGAGATCGCCTCCGTTTGCGCGACGCAGGTCAGCGCCGAAACCAACAACACAAGCAGAGGGGCAAAAACAGCTTTCATGAAAGCGCGTCTGCATCAAGCGCCCGGAGCTGACAAGCCCATAAGGGCGGCCAATGGCTCTATCCGTCGCCTTTTTGTTCGGTTCGCCCCATCGCTCCAATCGGACCGGAGCGATGGGGGCGCGTTACGCTTGAGCCCGCGACCAGAACGATCAGCCTTCCCTCATGTCCGCGTCTCCCCCGCCCAATGAAGCCCTCACGCAACTCGTCGATATTCTCGGCATGGATGACACCCGTGAATTGGTGCGCACTTTTCTCAAAGAATACGATGGGCTTATCCGCTCGATGACGGTGCAAGATCGGGAAGTGCAGCACCGCGCCGTGCATTCGTTGAAAAGCAGCTGCCGCCACATGGGCCTCACGTTGTTGATGCGCAAGCTCGAGGCACTCGAAGCACGCGTGTTGTTGCCCAACGGCAAGGTGACGATGGAAGACATCGCCGCAGTGAACAGCGAGTTTGAGCGCCAAGTGCCGCCGCTGCGCAATTTCGCCAACAGACGCTGAACGGCTCAGTTCTTCACAATACCAGCCTGGATGCAATAACGCACAAGGCTGGCCACTTCGCGCACGCCGAGCTTGTCCATGATGTTCGCGCGGTGCTTTTCGACCGTGCGCACGCTCAAGTTGAGCTGCGAAGCTACTTCCTTCGATGACAGCCCTTCGCTCACCAAACGGGCGACCTCGATTTCACGCGGCGTAAGTATCTTTGCCGCGGCCAGCGAAGGCGTTGCCGGTGGCGGTTGCTCGCGCGGCGCGGGCCGCGCCACGGCGGAATGTTCGCCAGCCGCACCCGCTTTTGGCGGCACATTCGCCGCGAAAAACATGCCGCCCTTCATCACTGATTCGACCGCTTGCAAAACGTAATTCAGCGGCGCGGTCTTATCGACAAAACCATGCACGCCCTGCCGAATCAGTTGTGAAGGAAGTTCGCCGTCGGGATGGCTGGTCAGCACCAGAATGCGAGTCGCGGGCAACTTCTCACGCACGGCTTTCACGATTTCCAAACCATGCATGCTGGGTAGAAACAGGTCCACCACCAGTAGATTGGGCTTTTCGGTGAGGCAGAAATTCAACCCGTCCCGACCATCAGAAAACTCACCCACCAAGCGCAGCCCGGTTACTCGACCAAGAGCAAGGGCCAGCATCTGACGAAATACTGTCTCGTCTTCGATGATGACTGTCTTGCCGGGCATAGGTTCTAGAACAAGAAAGCCGCAAAGTGCTTTCAAGAACTATTACCGCCATAAGCAAAACCGTCTGAGCGCACGCAGTGCGTATACGCCACCAGAGTTGCAGCGCGAAAAACTTTGCACTCTGTTCGTTGCCTCGTGACCTCCATTTCACCAGCCCGCTCCGCGGTAATTCTGGCCTTGACCACCATCTATTTGGTTTGGGGCAGCACCTATCTGGGTATCAAAGTCGCGGTGGAAACCATGCCGCCTTTCGCCATGGCGGCGTTCCGATTTCTCGTCGCCGGAATTGTGCTGCTGGTTTTCTTAATGCTGCGCGGTGGCAAATGGCCAACCCTGCGGCAGTGCGTGGACAACACCATCATCGGCACGTTGCTACTACTCGGCGGCAACGGCTTGGTTGCTTGGGCTGAGCAAATCATACCGTCCGGCATCACCGCACTGCTAATCGGCATCGGACCATTGTTTGTGGTGCTGACCGAGTGGGCTTGGCCCGGCGGTCAACGCCCTACTCTTGGCATCATGGCCGCGTTGCTCCTCGGCTTGGCCGGCGTCGTGTGGTTGGCCGCGCCATGGGAAACACCGATCGAAGGCGGACTACCCGTCATCGGCGTCGTCATGATTTTATTTTCCTGCGTTTGTTGGGCCATTGGTTCGATTTATTCGCGACACGCGAAGAGCAACCCGGATCCTTTTCAAGCGGCCGCCCTGCAAATGCTCGGCGGCAGCCTCGCGCTGTTCATCACCGCATTCGCCGTTGGCGATTTTTCCCGATTAGACATCACAACGATCTCGACCCACTCATGGTGGGCCTTCGTTTACCTGATCATCGTGGGTTCGCTGGTGGGATTTTCGATTTTCGTCTGGCTGATGAAAAATGTGCAGCCCGCCCTCGCGTCCACCTTCGCTTACGTCAATCCAATCGTAGCGGTTTTCCTCGGCTGGTGGCTGCTTGATGAAACGGTGACGGCCCGAACGTTCGGCGCCGCCGCTGTGATTATCACTTCGGTTATTATCATCACGGTGCAGAAAAATCGACGAGTCCTCTCGGTGCCGCCGCGACAAGCCGTGGCTGCCGCTGATTCCGCCAAAGACGCCTGACGCGAAAACTCAGGCCGTTTCTTGCAGCCACTGCTTCAGCGTGGCGGCATCGCGCAGGAAATTCTCCGGCAAATCGTCCTGCACAAACTCCAACAGCGCGCCGCGATCACCCGGGATTTTCCGCGCGGCGGCGAGGAATTTCTTCCATCGCTCCTCGCCTTCCGCCAGCGAACAGCGATCTTGCGGCGTGTTCCAGTAAAAGACGTGCAGGTGCGAAAGTCGCGGTGCCAATTGATCAAGCGCCTGCAAGCAGGTCTCGTCAGACATGCCCGTCAAAGGCTGCCAGTAAGTGTAGAGATTGGAATGATCCACTTCGAGGAGGAGTTGGTGGGTGGATTCGTTGGTGTCGGTCAAAGTGCCACCGTGAAACTCCGTGGCCACGCGCACTCCTGCCTTAGCCGCGAGATCGGCGATACGGCGCAGATCCGCCACCACGCGCCAGCGCGCTTCCTCGTTGGTCGCATCCGAACCTGCAGTGCCGGCCCAAACTCGAATCACCGGCGCGCCCAATTCGAGCGCGGTGGCCAGCACTTGCTGAAACGAGAGTCCGTTATCTTCGCTGTGCGCCACACGATAGTAACTGCCATAGGACATCACCTCGAGACCGGCCTCGCGCGTGAGCTCGCTCACCTCGCGAGCACGTTGCAAGTCGCCGTGCGGCACGTGGATGTCGCCGCCCCATTCGATGCCCCGCAATCCCGCCTGCCGCACCAGCGCAATAATCTCCGCCGGAGACAACTTGCGAAATGTAATCGAGACCAATCCTGCATGAATCATGGCGGCATCGTGAAGCTTGAGGAGGGAACGCCAAGCCGCTTTTGCGGGTCCGACTGCATTTGCCAAATCTCCGCCTTCCCGTATGTTTAAACTCATGAAACTCCGCCTCACCATCCTCGTTCTCGCTCTGGCGCTCGCCGGCTGCAGCACGTTTGAAAAACGTTCCGCAGAAAAGGCGGAGATCTATGCGCGTCTCGATGCCGAGACCCAAGGCAAGCTCAAGCAAGGCCTCGTGGAAATCGGCTACACGCCGGACATGGTTTACATCGCCTTGGGCACGCCCGACCAACGCAACGAAACCGTCACCACCCAAGGCCGGAAGGAAATTTGGATCTACAATTCCTACTACACGGAATACCGCGGCACCGATCACGTGGGCTACCGGCGCTACGTTGATTACAACCCGGTCACCAAAAAATATTTCGTGTATTACGAACCTGTCCGCGTTGACGTCTATCGCGACCGAATCGAAGAACGCATCCGCATCACCTTCGAAGATGGCAAGGTGACGATGATCGAACAGGCGAAATAAGCGCCCACGTCACGTTATCTAAATAAAACAGGCGTGTTGGCATGCCAACACGCCTGCGTTTCAGAGACTGATAATTTCAGGCGCCACTTAGGCACCGATGGTGAGCACAAACTTGAAGAAAACAAGGATGCCACCAACCAGCGCGCAACAGCCGAGGAAACCCAAAGTGTCCTGCTTGTTCCACTTGGTGAATTCCCAATTGGAATTCGGGAAGAGCTTGAGGTGGTCGTAGCGCGTGGGATTCGCGTAGCTGGCTTCCACTTCCTTCGCGTCCAACGCGAGCGTCTCCGCCACTGGAGTCTTCATGCGCACGTAGAAGCGGTTCACTCGCGTAGCACTGGTTGGCTTCGTGAGCAAACTGACCACGATCAAAATCACGATGGGCAGCAGTGCATCCACCACGTAGCGCGTGGTCATCAACTGCGCGGGAGAGAATCCTTCCACATCAAACCCCAACAGCGACACGAGATAGACTTCGGCGCGGAACAAGCCCTTGCCGGTCTTGGGCGAATTCAGGTCCTGCAAATTCGTGCGCACGACGCCTTCTTCAAAGAAGACGGACACCGGCTCCAAATGCACTGTGCGAGTGATTGGGTCGCCCACCTTCTGCGCCAGTCCAGCTTCCACGTCCGCCGTATGGGCGTGCGTGGTTACAGTCACGACGCGTTCGCGCGTCATCCGCGTGAGCGACTCGGATTGAGCCAGTGCCGGAATAAACGGCACACTCCACGGAATCACCGCAATAAAGACCAAGGTGGCGATCACTTGCACGCGAACCGCAATCTCGGTCAGGCGGCGCCAGAGGAAAATCATCGTGATTGGCACGCCCCATACCACCAACAGCACGATGGCGAACTTCAACAGCGCGATCACGCTGTTGAGATAAAGGCCGACCACCATGCCCAAGCCCAACATCACGGGCACCGTCGCACGCGCGACAATCATGTAATGCTTCTCCGACTTTCCGGGGAACAGCGGTTCGTAAAGGTTCTTCACCACCAAGCCCGCCAACACAACGGACTGCGCGCCGAGCACCGCCAGCTTGCCGCCGAGGATGCCGATAATCATGACGCCGATAAGGCCGACCGGCAGCAAAGCGCGGGTGAGCAGACCCCAAGTTTGATCGGGGTCAGAGAGATTCGGTCCAAACAGCGCGATCGCGACCAATCCGCAAAACGCCCAAGCGATGGTCACAAAGCGCTTGCTGAAACCGCCAGTCACCGCGCCGAGTCGCGCGGCCATTTCGTTCTTCGCCGAACCCGCGATCGTCATGTTGGCCTGCGAACCGACGATGCCGACCAGCTGCACCAACAGGAGCGCGGCGATCGAATACCACGTGTATTCACTGGATAAGCCTCCGCCGAAAATGTTGAACATGGATTCAGGGACCTTGTCGTGCAGCCCCTTGAATCCTCCCACCTTCGCCAAGCCGAATGGTATCAGGATGACGGATATTACGATGACTAGCAGCGCCTGCACGGCATCCACCACAGCTGAAGCCTTAAGTCCTCCGAGCATTACAAACACCGCAACTAGAACAGACGACACGAGGTAGAACTGCACGGGCTTCAGATACGTCACGTAGGGCTGGAGTTGGCCGTGATCGTAGTAGCCCTTGAGAATTTCATAACGTGCTTCCGACGCGTCAGGCAGCGCACCGAGCAGGCGCTGTTGGCGCAGCTCGGTAAATTCATGATAATCCGCCACCCGTTGTTGCTCCTCCACGGACCAGCGAGCCTCTTCCTTAACCATCATCGGCTGGAGCGTCTTCAACGCGACAACGTTGCCGCCCGCGATACCTACGACCGCCATCAAGATGGTGGATATCGCATAAAGCGTGGCCAGAAACCGGCGACCGAAACGGTCCTCGAACAAGTCCGCCATCGTCGTCAGGCGCACGCGGCGGAACCACACGTTGCTGAACCAATAGTAAGGCGTCAGGAACAGTGTGATGAGCGCCAGCCAAGTGCCACCTGCGCCTTGCTTGTAAACCGAGCTCGACGTGGTCGTCGCCTGCCCGGGATCGGTCATGTTACCGAAGCTCAGGAAGAACTGGAACCACTTGCCCAGTGAACGCCCTCCCAAGAAGAAATCGCTCTCATCTTTTACGCCGTGAGAGAGCAGTTTGCCGATGGCCAAGACACCAATGATGTAGGCCACCAAAATTGAGAAATCTATCCAATGCAGACCAAAGATAGTCATGGGGAAAAATAAAACCCGCCGGTAAAAGCGGGTCGGTCACTGCGCCGGGTTCTGACTCGAGAGTCAAGCGGGGACAGAGGCATGACATGCCTGATTTGATTATGAGGCATTAACTAAACAGCTTTGGAGCCACCCGGTTGGCCTACTGTTCGTGGGTATGATGTTTTTAAACCGAAACTTGCAGGAATCGCAGGGATATTCCACAAACGGCGCCACCCCATGAGCCCCTCCCCAAAATCCACCGCACCTCGCGGCATCTGGAAAGTCATCGGCGCGTCTTCCGCCGGCACCTTGATTGAATGGTATGACTTTTATATCTTCGGATCGCTCGCGACCATCATCTCGACGCAGTTCTTTCCGCAGGGTAATCCCACCGTGGCCTTCCTTTCGACCCTCGCGGTGTTTGCGACCGGGTTTATTGTGCGCCCGTTCGGCGCGATCGTGTTTGGCCACATCGGAGACCTTGTAGGGCGCAAATACACCTTTCTGCTCACGCTGTTGCTCATGGGCGGATCGACCTTTGCCATCGGCTTGCTGCCCACGTATGAACATTGGGGTGTAATGGCCACGGTCCTGCTCGTCGTGCTGCGACTAGTGCAAGGCTTGGCCCTCGGCGGTGAATACGGCGGCGCGGCTACTTACGTGGCCGAACATTCGCCGGATGGCCGACGCGGATTTTACACCAGCTTCATCCAGACCACCGCCACGCTCGGTCTCTTTGTTTCACTTGGCGTCATCCTTGGCACACGCGAGTTACTCGGCAAAGAGGCCTTCGAAGGCTGGGGCTGGCGCCTGCCCTTCCTCCTTTCGATATTCCTCATCGCACTCTCCTATTACATCCGAGTGCGGATGCAGGAATCGCCGCTCTTCGCGAAGGCTAAATCGGAAGGCAAGCTTTCCAAAAATCCGATCAAGGAAAGTTTTGCGCGCCCGGAAAACCGGCGCTTGGTCATTCTCGCCCTGCTCGGCGCCACGATGGGACAAGGTGTCGTCTGGTATACGGGCCAATTCTACGCGCTCTTCTTTTTGCAGAAGATCGCCGGCGTGGAATTCGTCACGTCCAACGTCATTATCGCCATCGCGTTGGTGCTCGCCACGCCGTTCTTCATCTTTTTTGGCAGCCTTTCCGATCGCATCGGCCGCAAGCCCATCATCCTCGGCGGCTGCTTGCTCGCGGCCCTGCTCTACTACCCCATTTACCAAGGCATGATGCACTTCGCCAATCCTCTGAACACGGTGATGCTCGTCGCTCTGGTGTTCGTGCAGGTGCTCTTCGTCACCATGGTTTACGGTCCGATCGCGGCGTTTCTGGTGGAACTGTTTCCCACGCGCATTCGTTACACCTCGATGTCGTTGCCTTATCACATCGGCAACGGCGTGTTCGGCGGCCTCGTGCCATTCACCGCCGCCGCCCTTGTGGCCAAGACTGGCAATCCTTACGCCGGACTCATCTATCCTATCGGTATCGCCCTGACGACCGCCGTCATCGGCGGTATCTTCATCAAGGAAAGACGCGCTGGCACCTTTGCGGAATAAACCGCTTCAGGTGCGCGCAAAAGGCGTGGCGGTTTCGCTTTTCAATCCGCGATTCATCAACGATTGGAGCGCAGCCGCCGGCGCTTTTCCTTCGTATAGGATCGCGTGCATCTCGTGCAGAATCGGCGCGTCGATACCGCGCTGTTGGCAAAGCTCCTCGAACGCGCGCGTCGTGCGATAACCTTCAACTACCGTGCGGCGATTGGCGATGAGATCGGCTGCCTGAGCGCCGGCACCAATTTGTTCGCCGAATTGGCGGTTGCGACTCCACGCGCCGTGGCAGGTCGCCACCAAATCGCCAAAGCCGCTCAAACCGTAAAACGTTTCCGGCTGCGCGCCCAAAGCGGCACCCACGCGCACCATTTCCGTCAGCGCCCGCGTTAGCAAAGCGGCTCGTGCGTTGTCGCCCAGTTTCAAGCCGTCGCAGCAACCCGCGGCAATCGCGTAAATGTTCTTCAAGCAGCCGCCCAATTCCGCACCAAGCAAATCACTGCTCGTGTAAACTCGCAGCATGGGGTTGCTGAGCGCGGCCTGCACCTCGCGCAAAACTTCCTCGGGACTGGTGCAGGCAAGCACCATCGCCGCCGGTTGCCGACCAGCCACTTCCTCGGCGTTTGTCGGACCGGTCAAAGCGCCGATCGTGGGTCCGGGAAGAATCTCGCTGATGATCTCCGACGGCCGCTTGTGCGTGCCGACCTCTAAACCCTTAACCAAACTCAAAATGAATTTGAGCCGTCCGGTTTTTGGCAGCGCCGCCTTCACCCGCTCGCACGTTTCCCGCAAAGCATGCGACGGGCAGGCCAGCAAAATGACATCCGCCTCAGCTAACGCAGTCGCTAGATCCGCGGTGATCCCAAGATGATCCGGCAGAGAAATTCGCGGCAAATAGTCCGCATTCACGCGGATCGCTTGCAGCGCCTCTGCATGCTCAGGCCGCCGCGGCACCAAAATCGCCCGGTGGCCGGTGCGAGCCAGATGCACGGCAAATGCCGTGCCCCATGCGCCTGCGCCGATAACCGTGAAATTCATACCCTTCGTTAAACACGCTTTCTGCCACGCGGCACGAGTTTTTTCCACACCCTGCCATGACCCGCGAATGTTCGTATTACGAACATTCGCGATGGGTCAGCCGCGCAGAAAGGTGGGGATCTTTTCGTTGGCGAACAGTTGCGCGATCGATTCGCGGGCGTTGATCAGTTCAAAGGTGCTGCCTTTGACAATGACCTCGGCGGGCAGCGACCGGCTGTTGTAGCGAGTGGCCATCGAAAAACCATAAGCGCCGGCGCTCATGATGGCGAGGAGCTCGCCTTCGCCGAGTTCCTGCAACTGGCGATCCTTCGCGAAACAATCGCTGCTTTCGCAAATCGGTCCCACGACATCCGCCACCAAAGCGCGGCGCGAAGTATCGCGCTGCAACGGCACGATTTCGTGCCAACCGTCATACAGAGCCGGGCGCATGAGGTCGTTCATCGCCGCGTCGATCACGAGGAAGTTTTTGTCTCCGCTGCGCTTCAAGTATTCGACTCGCGAAAGCAGCACACCGGCGTTGGCCGTGATGAATCGACCGTGCTCCAGCAGGATTTTCACGCCTAGCGGTTTGAGCAGTGGCGCCAGCGCCACGCCATAAACTTCGGGCGTCAACGGCCGCTGGTTGGCCACTTTTGCGTTCCACCACTCCGCTCGACCGCTCGCCAGCGCGTCTTGGTAAACCACGCCGAGGCCGCCACCGATGGAGAAATACTCGATGTCGTGGTTCTGTTTTAACTCCGCGACAAACGGCAGCACCTTGCT
>Ga0207868_1000915_pt1 | contig 24985 bp, 25 predicted proteins | sample Passage237B_FD_187370 | JGI IMG/M metagenome (GOLD analysis project Ga0207868, IMG submission 187370) | Cellulose adapted compost microbial communities from Newby Island Compost Facility, Milpitas, CA, USA - Passage2 37B (SPAdes) (version 3) ... | reverse complement strand
TGCCGTTCCTGACGCTGGCCGCGGAAATCCTCCAGCCGGCGCGGCCCCTGCCGTTCGCCGCGCGCAGGCAGCGGCGTGGTCGCCACCGGCGGCGGCGCGGCCGGCAGCGGCGCGGTGCTTGGCGGCGGGCGGCGAGCCTGGTCGCCGCCCGGGCGGGGTGCTCCGCTCTCGCGGCCGGCGGGAGGCTGCACGCCGGATGGCGGCGTGGCCGAGGGTGACGCTGGGGCAGACGGCGGCGTGGGTGCGGTCTGCCTGGGCGCAGTCTGCGGTGCCGCGGGCTGTTGCGCCGGAGCTTCGGGCCGCGAAGTGTCGCGCGGGCTGCCGGAACGGCCGTCCGGGCGCGACGGTGCGGCCGGCGCGGTTGTCGATGGCGTCGATGAGGCGGGCGGCGGGGCACTGCCGCGCTGTCCGGGCGCAGGGGCCTCCGGCCGACCGGAACGGTCCGGGCGCTCGCCCTGCCGCTCGGGCGGCTGGCCGCGTTCGCCGCGTCCTGGACGCTCACCCGGACCGCCCTGAGGCCGCGCGGCGGGCGGCGGCGCGGAGGAAGGCTGCTTGGCGGCTGGCGCCGAAGGGGCCGCGGGAGGCTGCTTGGCAGCCGGCGCGGGAGGCGTCGGGCGTGGCTGTTGCGGCACAGGCCGGGCAGCGGGCGGCGCGCCTGCCGGCGGGGCCGCGCGCGGAGCGGGCTGCTTCGTCTCGGCCGGCTGTTTGGCCGGCGGCGCACCCTTGGCGGGTGGCCGCGGCTGCCGCGCATCCTTCCCCCGTTCGACCCCTCCTCCGCCCTCCGCCGGCGCCTGTGCGAACCGGAGCGTGCCATCGGTGGCAACGGCAGCGTGCGGGGCGATCGACGCCAGCGAAACAGCGGTGGTCGCCAGCAGGATCATGCGGAAACTGGTCATTCGGGCTCGCCTCCAGGGTCAGGTTTCGACGGGATGCACCGGCACTCAAGGGGCGGCGTACGGCCGCAATATGGCAACCGGCGCTCCCCGAGGGCGGATTATTTTTTGTCCATGCCGCTGAAATTGCTGCCTATTCAGCTTGGGTTCAGGCACGGCTCGGCGCCCTTGCCGGCACCGGCGATGAATAAAGGATAGCGAGGCTCAACCCCGGCAGCGGCCGCTGGGTTCCACGTCGGGGCCCGGTCCATGGCGCTACGACGGTGTCGCGCAAAAGAAAACGGCGGCCACCGCCGCCGTTGGAACCGTCGCGATGCCCCGTTAGGGAGCGAGGCAAGCGCCGGTCAGGTCTGGCGCTCGACCATCTTCTTCTTCAGCTCGGCGATGGCCTTGGCGGGATTGAGCCCCTTCGGGCACGCCTTGGTGCAGTTCATGATGGTGTGGCAGCGATAGAGCCGGAACGGGTCCTCGAGATTGTCGAGCCGCTCGCCGGTCGCCTCGTCGCGGCTGTCGGACACCCAGCGATTGGCCTGCAACAGCGCCGCCGGGCCGAGATAGCGGTCGGAATTCCACCAGTAGCTCGGGCACGCCGTCGAGCAGCAGGCGCACAGGATGCACTCGTAGAGGCCGTCGAGTTTTGCGCGGTCCTCCTTGCTCTGCTTCCACTCCTTCTGCGGCGTCGGCGTCGTGGTGTGCAGCCACGGCTCGATCGAGGCGTACTGCGCATAGAAGTTGGTGAGGTCGGGCACCAGGTCCTTGACCACCGGCTGGTGCGGCAGCGGGTTGACCTTGACGGCGCCGGCCGGCTCATCGTGCATCGAGGTGATGCAGGCGAGGCCGTTCTTGCCGTCGATATTCATGGCGCAGGAGCCGCACACGCCCTCGCGGCAGGAGCGGCGGAAGGTCAGCGTCGGGTCGATGTTGTTCTTGATCCAGATCAGGCCATCGAGCACCATCGGTCCGCAATCGCCGGTATCCACGTAGTAGGTATCGATGCGCGGGTTCTTGGTATCGTCCGGATCCCAGCGATAGATCTTGAACTCGCGCAGGTCCGCGGTCGTGGTCGGCTTCGGCCAGGTCTTGCCTTCGGTGATCTTGGAGTTCTTCGGGAGCGCGAACTCGGCCATTGCCTTGTCCTTTTTTCCTAGTACACGCGCGCCTTCGGCGGGATGTACTGCACGTCGTTGCTCATGGTGTAGTTGTGCACCGGGCGGTAGTCGATCGTGACCTTGCCATTGCCATCGAGCCACGCCAGCGTGTGCTTCATCCAGTTGGCATCGTCGCGGTCCGGAAAGTCTTCACGTGCATGCGCGCCGCGGCTTTCGGTGCGGTTGGCGGCGGAATCCATCGTCACCACGGCCTGCGCGATCAGGTTGTCGAACTCCAGCGTCTCGACCAGATCGGAATTCCAGATCAGCGAGCGGTCGGTGACGGAGATGTCGTCGATGCCGCCAAGCACGGCGTGAATCTGCTTCTGGCCTTCGTTCAGCACCTCGCCGGTACGGAACACGGCGCAGTTGTTCTGCATCACGCGCTGCATGTTGTCGCGGATTTTTGCGGTCGGTGTGCCGCCGGAGGCGTAGCGGAAATGGTCGAGGCGCGACAGCGCGCGGTCGGCGGAATCCGCCGGCAGATCCGGCTGCTTGCCGTTCGGCGTCAGTTTTTCCGCAAGCCGCAGCGCCGCGGCGCGGCCGAACACCACGAGGTCGATCAGCGAGTTGGAGCCGAGCCGGTTGGCGCCGTGAACGGAGACGCAGGCCGCCTCGCCCACCGCCATCAGGCCAGGCACCACGGCGTCGTTGTCGCCGTTCTTCTTGGTCACCACCTCGCCGTGATAGTTGGTCGGGATGCCGCCCATGTTGTAGTGGACGGTCGGGATCATCGGGATCGGCTCACGCGTCACGTCGACGTTGGCGAAGATGCGCGCCGATTCCGAAATGCCGGGCAGCCGCTCGTGCAGCACTTTTGGATCGAGATGATCGAGGTGCAGGTAAATGTGGTCCTTGTTCTTGCCGACGCCGCGCCCTTCGCGAATCTCGATGGTCATGGCGCGCGACACCACGTCGCGCGAGGCAAGGTCCTTGGCGGAGGGTGCATAGCGTTCCATGAAGCGCTCGCCTTCGGAGTTGACGAGATAGCCGCCCTCGCCGCGCGCGCCTTCGGTAACCAGACAGCCGGCGCCATAGATGCCGGTCGGGTGAAACTGGACGAACTCCATGTCCTGCAGCGCAAGGCCGGCACGCAGCGCCATGCCGCCGCCGTCGCCGGTGCAGGTATGCGCCGAGGTGCAGGACTGGTAGGCGCGGCCGTAGCCGCCGGTGGCGAGGATCACGGTCTGGGCGCGGAAACGATGCAGCGTACCATCGTCGAGATTGAGCGCGACGACGCCGCGGCAGACGCCCTGATCGTCCATGATCAGATCGATGGCGAAGAACTCGATGAAAAACTCCGCCGAGTGGCGCAGCGCCTGGCCGTACATGGTGTGCAGCATGGCATGGCCGGTGCGGTCAGCGGCGGCGCAGGTGCGCTGCGCCTGGCCCTTGCCGTAATCGACGGTCATGCCGCCGAACGGGCGCTGGTAGATCTTGCCCTCGTCGGTGCGCGAGAACGGCACGCCCCAGTGCTCGAGTTCGTACACTGCCTCGGGCGCGTGGCGCACCATGTATTCGATTGAATCCTGATCGCCGAGCCAGTCCGACCCCTTCACGGTGTCGTACATGTGCCAGCGCCAGTCGTCCTTGTGCATGTTGCCGAGCGAAGCGGAAATGCCGCCCTGCGCCGCCACCGTGTGCGAGCGCGTCGGAAACACTTTTGTGACGCAAGCCGTGCGCAGGCCGGCCTCGCTGCACCCGACCACCGCGCGCAAGCCCGCGCCGCCCGCACCGACCACCACGACGTCGTAGCTGTGATCCTCAAGCGGATAGGCGTGGCCGTTGACGGCAGGCGCGCCATTGCCAGAACCGGCCATGGGCTACACTCCAGATGACAGTTTGAAGATGGCGTAGATCGCGGCCAGCGCCACGGCGATCGAGAAGAACGTATTGGCCATGATCAGCGCGAGCTTGAGGTTTTCGGTGTGGACGTAGTCCTCGATCACCACCTGCACGCCGATCTTCATGTGCCAGCAGCTCGCGATGACGAACAACAGCGTGATGATGGCGATCAGCGGCGAGCCGAGGATCTGCGCCGCACCGGCCTGGTTGCGGCCGAGCAGCATCATGACGATGGCGATCATCGGCACGATCAGCAGCACCATGGCGACCGCGGTGAGACGCTGGCGCCAGAAGTCGCCGGTGCCGGACTTCGCCGTGCCGAGACGGCGGACGCGGCTCATCGGCGTGCGCATGGAGGACCGGGTGTCCGTGTTCATCGGCCGCCTCCCATGGCGAAAACCAGCACCCACAGTAAAATGGTCAGCACGATGGAGCCGATCAACGCGGCGCGGGTCAGCCATTCGCGTTCGCGCGCCTCAAAGCCGTAGGTGAGGTCCCAGATCAGATAACGGATGCCGCTGAGCAGATGGAACACCAGCGCCCAGGTGTAGCCGAACAGGATCAGGCGGCCGATCCAGCTTCCGGCGAACGCCTGGAGCTGCGCATAGGCCGCCGGCCCCGAAGCCGCGGCGATCAGCCACCACACCAGGAGCAGCGTACCGGCATAGAGCGCCAGCCCGGTGGCGCGATGCACCACCGACAGCGCCATCGTCAGCGTCATCCGGTAGGTTTGCAGATGTGGCGAGAGCGGGCGGTCGATCCTGGCGGGCATGAGCGGACTTCGACGGTTGCGGCGACCAAGGCCGGGATGAAGGCAATCGCGGTCGCGCCGGGCCACGACTAGAGGTGTTCTATTTACGAAGACAAACTCACCAAAGCAACGAGGATTTTTATGTTCTAGAGGTTTAATTCATTTCTTTGTTGCGTCGCCTTGGCGCTGGCCCGCAGAGCCCGCACGCTCAAGGCTTTTTCTCGATCGGCCGGTGCCGGTTCCGCGCCGCTCCGAAAATCCCGACGGGCGGCTGCGAAACCATGTCATGAGTGAACGTTCACTCTTTGACGGCGGCGCCATCTCAACTCTGGTAGATCGTCGCATAGGTCTGGCGCAGAATGTTTTTCTGAACCTTGCCCATGGTGTTGCGCGGCAGTTCGTCGACGAAAAACACCCGCTTCGGGATCTTGAATTTCGCCAGCTTGCCGTCGAGCGCGCCGATCACCGCGGCCTCGTCGAGCCGGGCGCCTTTCTCGGCCACCACCACGGCGGTGACGCCCTCGCCGAAGTCGGCATGCGGCACGCCGATCACCGCCGATTCCACGACGCCCGGCATGGCATCGATCTCGCTTTCGATCTCCTTGGGGTAGACGTTGAAGCCGCCGGTGATCACCAGGTCCTTGCCGCGGCCGACAATGTGGACATAACCGCGCGCGTCGATCTTGCCGAGGTCGCCGGTGATGAAGAAACCGTCGGGGCGAAACTCGGCGGCCGTCTTCTCCGGCATGCGCCAGTAGCCCTTGAACACGTTCGGACCCTTGACCTCGATCATGCCGATCTCCTCGCGCGGCAATTCCTTGCCGGTCTCGGGATCGGTGACGCGCGCGGCGATGCCCGGCAGCGGAAAGCCGACCGCGCCCGGCACGCGATCGCCGTCATAGGGGTTGGAGGTGTTCATGCCGGTCTCGGTCATGCCGTAGCGTTCGAGCACGGCGTGGCCGGTGCGCGCCGACCACTCGCGATGGGTGTCGGCCAACAGCGGCGCCGAGCCGGAAATGAACAGCCGCATATGCGCGGCGGCCTCGCGGGTCAGCCGCGGGTTGGCGAGCAGGCGGGTGTAAAAGGTCGGCACGCCCATCAGCACGGTCGCGCGCGGCATCAGGTCGATGATGCGGTCGGCATCGAACTTCGGCAGGAAGATCATGCTGGCGCCGGCGCACAGCGTGACGTTGCTGGCCACGAACAGGCCGTGGGTGTGATAGATCGGCAGCGCGTGGATCAGCACATCCTTCGCGGTGAAGCGCCAGAAGTCGGTCAGCGTCAGCGTGTTCGACATCAGGTTGTCGTGGGTCAGCATCGCGCCCTTCGACCGCCCGGTGGTGCCGGAGGTGTAGAGGATGGCGGCGAGATCGTCGCCGGCGCGCGTGAGCGTTGCGAACCCGGCCGGCTGATCGGCCGCGGCGGCGCTCAGCGAGCCGCCGCCATCGGCGCCGAGCGTCTCCACCCGCGCGCCGACTTTTGCGGCAATGGCGCGGATGGCCTCGGCCTTTGCCGGATCGCAGACCACGAGCGCGGGCTCGGCGTCGGTGACGAAATAATCGACCTCGTGCGCGGTATAAGCGGTATTCAGTGGCAGATAGACCGCGCCGGCTCGCACGGTGGCGAGATAAAGCACGAGGTTCTCGACCGACTTCTCCGTCTGCACAGCAACACGGTCGCCGGGCTTGACGCCGCGCGCCACCAGCAGGTTGGCCATCCGGCCGGAGCGCGCCACCAGGTCGCCGTAGCTGATACGCTCGCCCTCGGCGGTCTCGATCGCGGTCTTTGCCGGCTCGCGCAAGATGCCGAGCAGGCGTGAGAACAGGTTGGCGTCGGTTTCGGTCATGCGGCGGTCCGGGTTGGCGTGCGTATCGGCGACAAGGAGGACGATCCGGTAACCGTCTCGCACGACCCTTGGGAGCCGGCGCAATGGCCCGGGTGTGCTGTTCTGGCGCGTCGTTTTCGCGTAAAGTCGCTATAGACCCGCCTCGCGCTGCTGACAACAAAGCTGCCTGCCGGTCTCTCCAACGCCGGCGACGGGGTCCGGCGCCGCAAGGAACAAATCGCCTGCCGGATCGTCAGTTGCAGATACCATCCAACTCCCGGAGACCACGATGATCGCGCGGATGCTTCTGACGACAATCGCCGCTCTCGCCATTGCGGCCCCCGCCATGGCCGAGAGCGCCAAGGTCACACTGAAAAATGCAAGCGGCGCCGAGGTCGGCACCGTCGCGCTCAGCGAGGGTCCGCACGGCGTGCTGATGCGGCTCGCGCTCAAGGGCCTCCCGCCGGGCGAACACGCCTTCCATGTCCATGCCGTCGGCAAATGCGAGCCGCCGTTCACCTCGGCGGGCGGGCATTTCAACCCCACGGGCAAAAAGCACGGCATGATGGCGGCGGACGGCCAGCATGCCGGCGACATGCCCAACCTGATCGTGCCGGCCTCCGGCGACCTGCAGGCGGAGATCGTCAACACCGCGATCACGCTGGAAAAGGGCAAGCCGAACTCGCTTTATCAGCAGAACGGCACCGCCCTCGTCATCCACGCCGGGCCTGACGACTACAAGAGCGACCCGGCCGGCAACGCCGGCGACCGCATCGCCTGCGGCGTGGTGGAATAATCACCCTGGCGCCGGCGCCGGCGGACGCTGGCCGACCGCCACGATGGCGCCGACCCCGAGCGCCACGGCGGAGGCCACCAGCGCATAGAACAGGCTGCCGAGCGCATCGGTGATCGCCCCGGTGACGAACGGCCCGAGCGTCTGGCCAAGGCTGAAGGCGATGGTCATCACGGCAATCGCCTGCGGCCACGCCGCCGGCGGATAGTTGAAGCGGACGAACGCCGTGGTCGCCGTCACCACGGCAAAGAAGGCGACGCCGAACACCAGGGCCGAGGCGCCGAGCAATAACGGCCCGTGCCCGGCCATCGGCAGCGCGGCGCCGACCGCGGTCATTGCCATCAGCACCGCCATCGCCATGCCGTTGTCGCCGCGCTCGATCAAGCCGCGCCAGATCCACGGCGAGACGAAGGCGCCGAGCCCGATCGTGCACCAGAACACGCTCTGCGCCAGCGCGCCGCCGCCGGCATCGCGCACATAGGCGATCATGAAGGTCATGTAGGCGATGTAGCCGGCGCCGAACAGAAAATAGCCGGTGAGGTAAGCGATGATCGGCCGCAGCGCGACCCGCGCGACCGCGCTTTCGCGCGGTGGTGGCGGGCTCTCGACGCGATAGGCCCAAACCACCAGCGCGAACGCCGCCGAGATCGCCGCCAGCACCACCCAGACCAGCCACCACGAGCCGCGGCCGAACGCCGCGAGCACGAACGGCGACACCAGCCCCGAGGCGATGATGCCGATCGCCGGGCCGGCATAGAACAGGCTGAGCAGCACCGCGGCCCGTGACGGATTGGCCTGCGCGATGGTCGCGGTCAGCGCGCCGCCGCCGACCAGCGCGAACGCCGCGCCCACCCCGAGCGCCAGCCGCGCCAGCGAGAACGGCACGGCGTTGCCCGAGAGGGCCGACAGCGCCAGCGCCGCGAGGCAGATCAGCGTGCCGAGCCAGACCGCGTTGAAGGCTCCGATTCGCCGCACCACCTTGGAGGCACTGAGCGCGCCGGCAAGATAGCCCACCGCATTGACGGTGTTCATGAAGCCGGCGGTCGAATACGACCAGCCCAGGCTGTCGCGCATGTCCGGCAGCACCAGCGAATAGGCAAAGCGGCCAATGCCGAGGCCGACGGCGATCGACAGCGACAGGCTGAGAATGATCAGTGCGGGGTCGCTTGCCCCTCCTCGCAAGTGTCGGCTTGTCGTCACACGCTCCTCCGGCGCGCCACTGTGGCAGCCCGGGCGCGCCCTGCACAGGGGCGTTGCGGCAATGGTGTCTTGCCAATTCGGCGGAGGCCCACTAGAGGACGCTTCGTCGAGACTGGCCGTGCGACCGCTCACTCAGCCGTCATGCCCGTGCACGTCGCGGGCATCCACGTCTTTGGCGGTAATTCAGCAAACAAGACGTGGATGGCCGGGACAAGCCCGGCCATGACAAGGGATGGATGGCTGCCGCGCTGACAACCATTGGTGATCTTCTCTCCTCCCAACAAAGGCATCCGACCATGACCACCCATAAACTTCTGCTGCTTCCCGGCGACGGCATCGGCCCCGAGGTGATGGCGGAAGTGAAACGGCTGATCGGCTGGCTCGACAGCGCCGGCATCGTCCGCTTCGAGATCGAGGAAGGGCTGGTCGGCGGCGCAAGTTACGACGCCGACAAGGTCAGCATCACCGATGCCACCATGGCCAGGGCGCTGGCTGCCGACGCGGTGCTGTTCGGCGCGGTCGGCGGGCCGAAATGGGATCCCGTCCCTTACGACGTGCGGCCCGAGGCCGGGCTGCTGCGGCTGCGCAAGGAGCTTCAACTGTTCGCCAACCTGCGGCCGGCGATCTGCTACCCGGCGCTCGCCGAAGCCTCGAGCCTCAAGCCCGACGTGGTCGAGGGGCTCGACATCATGATCGTGCGCGAACTGACCGGCGGTGTCTATTTCGGCGAGCCGAAAACCATCACCGATCTCGGCAACGGCCAGAAGCGCGCCATCGATACCCAGGTCTACGACACCTACGAGATCGAGCGCATCGCCCGCGTCGCCTTCGAGCTGGCCCGCAAGCGCCGCAACAAGGTGACGTCGATGGAAAAGCGCAACGTCATGAAGTCGGGCGTGTTATGGAATGAGGTGGTGGCCGCCGTTCACAAGCGCGAATATCCCGACGTGACGCTGGAGCACCAGCTCGCCGATTCCGGCGGCATGCAGCTCGTGCGCTGGCCGAAGCAGTTCGACGTCATCGTCACCGACAACCTGTTCGGCGACATGCTGTCCGACATCGCCGCGATGCTGACCGGCTCGCTCGGCATGCTGCCGTCGGCCTCGCTCGGCGAAACCGACGCCAAGACCGGCACCCGCAAGGCGCTGTACGAGCCGGTGCACGGCTCGGCGCCGGATATCGCCGGGCAGGGCAAGGCCAACCCGATCGCGATGCTGGCGTCGTTCGGCATGGCACTGCGCTATTCGTTCGACCGCGGCGACCTCGCCGACAGGCTCGACCAGGCGATCGCAGGCGTGTTGGCCAAGGGGCTGCGCACCGCCGACCTCGCCGCCGAGGGCGCCACCGTGGTTTCGACCGCTGAGATGGGGGAAGCGATCCTCAAGGAAATGCAGGCACTTACCGCCTGACCGCCGCATTCGGCGCCAATGCAAAACGCCCGGCCGAAGCCGGGCGTTTTTTGATTCGGAGCGGGATCGCGCTCAGTACAGCGGAAAACCGGTCGGATAGCCGCCGAGATCGTAGCCCGACGAGAGCGGCTGGCGGTCGAGCGGCCGGTTGAAATTGTCGCGGGCGAAGGTCGAGCCCGGCGGAATGGCGTAATCGGTGAACTTGCGCTCGCCCGGAAGCACCTCGGTGCCGGCGTCGAGGAAAGAGCGCCGCGAGATGTAGACGCGGGTGCGCGGCCCGGCCTGATAGGATACGTTGGGAGACGTGCCGCGATACGCCCGCTGCGCATTCTGCTGGGCGGCGGAGTCGCCGGCGCTGACGACGAGCAGAGCGGCGGCAAACAGCGCCGCAATGGCGGCGGGGACGAACTTCAGGGTCATTACGGCCTCGTTGATTCCGGTTCCAACGGACTTTAGCCGCACCGCCCGAGAGGCGACAAGGTCCATCCGGCCACACCCGGGCGAATAACGCCGCCAGCCGGCCGCGGGTTCCGCCGCCCGCACGGCACCGGCCACGCGCCGGCGGCATTGTCTTATCGCGGGTTCTCGCCTAGAAGCTGGCGTTTCCGGCCCGCGGGAAAGCGCCGCCGGGATTATCTCGGAGTCCTGACGATGGGTTACAAAGTCGCGCTGGTCGGAGCGACCGGCAATGTCGGGCGGGAGATGCTGGACATCCTCGCCGAACGCAGTTTTCCGGCTGACGAGGTGGTGGCGCTGGCCTCGCGCCGCTCGACCGGCGTCGAGGTATCGTTCGGTGACAAGACCCTGAAAGTCAAACCGCTGGATTCCTACGATTTCTCCGATGTCGATATCTGCCTGATGTCGGCCGGCGGCGAGACCTCGAAGGAGTGGTCGCCGAAGATCGCAGCAAGCGGCGCGGTGGTGATCGACAATTCCTCGGCGTGGCGCTACGACGCCGACGTACCGCTGATCGTGCCCGAGGTGAACGCCGACGCGGTCGCCGGCTTCACCAGGAAGGGCATCATCGCCAACCCGAACTGCTCGACGGCGCAGCTCGTCGTGGCGCTCAAGCCGCTGCACGATCGCGCGACGATCAAGCGCGTCGTGGTCTCGACCTACCAGTCGGTGTCGGGCGCCGGCAAGGACGCGATGGACGAACTGTTTTCGCAGACTAAGGCGGTTTTCACGGCGAGCGATATCGTCACCAAGAAGTTTCCGAAGCGCATTGCCTTCAACGTCATCCCCCATATCGACTTGTTCATGGAGGACGGCTACACGAAGGAAGAGTGGAAGATGGTGGCCGAGACCAAGAAGATGCTCGACCCCGCCATCAAGCTGACGGCGACCTGCGTGCGCGTGCCGGTGTTCATCGGCCACTCGGAGGCGGTCAACATCGAGTTCGCCAACCCGATCACGCCCGACGAGGCGCGCGAAATCTTGCGCAAGGCGCCGGGCTGCCTGGTGATCGACAAGCGCGAGCCGGGCGGCTACGTCACGCCCTACGAGTCGGCCGGCGAGGACGCGACCTACATCAGCCGCATCCGCGAGGATGCCACCGTCGAGAACGGGCTGGTGCTGTGGTGCGTGTCCGATAACCTGCGCAAGGGCGCGGCGCTCAACGCGGTGCAGATCGCCGAGTGCCTGGTCAATCGCAAGCTGCTCCAGCCGAAGCGCAAGGCGGCGTAAGGCACACCTTCTGAAATGCAAAAAGCCCCCGGTTTCCGGGGGCTTTTTGTTTACTCATGAAATCTATACGGCACAGATTAAACCGATGCGTTGCAAACTCTTCCGCCGTCATGCGCGGACTTGTCCCGCGCATCCACGTCTTAACAACGGCTCAGTAAAGCAAGACGTAGATGGCCGGGACAAGCCCGGCCATGACGAGAAATAAAGATCATTGCCGCGTCTAAAACTATTAGGCGCCGAAACTTTTTGGCGAGCCGGCGACCGGCTGGCCGCCGCCCGCGGCCACCCGCATCACGGCAAGGCCGCGCTCGTTGGTGCCGTCGGGGCGGAAACGGAACAGTCCGTCGATGCCGGCAAAGCCCGACGGGTTGGTCAGCACCTCCGGCGAGAATCGCTGGCCGCCCTGCGTGCGTGCCAGCGCCGCGACCAGCGCCACCGCATCGTAGGCCAGCGTCGCCGTGCGCACCGGGTCCTGACCGTATTTGGCGCGGTAGCGGCCGGCGAAGGACCGGAAGCCGGACGGATCGGGCGCGGCATAGAGGCCGCCATGCAGCGCGGCATTGCTGAACACGCGCGGATCGTCCCACAGTCCGGTGCCGAGCAACTGCACGCGCCTCAAATCGGCGCCGCTCGCGCTCAGCGCCGCCGTCACGCCGGCCAGCGCCTCGCCATCGTCGGCGAGCAGCAATGCGTCGGCGCGGCCGAGCGCCTGTGCAATGTTGCGCGCCACGGTTTGCGGCTGGCCCGGCGCGTAGCGCTCGAGCGCGGCCACCCGGCCGCGGCGGCTGACCGCCTGCTGGAATGCGCCCTCGACGACGTTGCCATAGGCGTTCTGCGGCAGCATCGCCGCGAACGAGCGCTTGCCGCTGCTCGCGGCATAGCTGACGATGCGCGCAACATCGGATTCCGGCAGGAAGCTTAAGAGATAGACCCCGCGCCCGGCCACGCTCGAATCGGTCGAGAAGGCGATGACCGGCACGCCGCGTGCCCGCGTCGCCTGCGCCGCACCCGGCACCGAAGCGCCGAACAGCGGCCCGAGCACGATCTCGGCGCCCTCGTCGAGCGCCTGCTGCACGCCCTGCTGCGCGCCGGCGGCGGTGCCGGCGTCGTCCTTCACCAGAAGCTGGATGTCGGGGTTTTTGAACTCGGCGAGCGCCAGTTCGGCCGCGTTGCGCATCGAGCGCGCCACCGAGCTGGCATTGCCCTGCCCCGACAGCGGCAGCACCAATGCGGCCTTGACGTTGCCGCTGCCGATCGCCTGGCCCTGCTGCGGCGGCCCGGATGACCCGGCCTGATCGCCGCCGAACAGGGAAGCGTTATTGCCCGCACAGCCGGCGAGCAGCGGTGTACCGAGCAATAGCCCCAGCGCCGAACGCCGGGTCGTCCCCGAATGGAGTGACGTCAGTCGAAGCGGATCCGCCATCCTTCTCTCTTTCCCGGACCGACCCCCGGTCCATGCGCGCACGCCCCGCCGGATCAGAAAAGGTGGGTTGAGGCATCGTGTGGGCAAATAGTTAACCAAAACGCAAGCCGGTGCCAACCTTGCACGGCCGCTCGTGGTGATGCGTTCCGCCGCATCGTGGCGCAACGGTCACGGTTTCCATTCCCCCGGAACCGGAATCTGGTCTATGTCTTGCCGCATGCGCGCTCCCCTCGCCCGTGCCACCGCGCGGCCGGCCGCCGCCGGCTTTATCGTGGCCGGCCACCAGATGCCGGCGGCAAAGCCAGCACCCGGCCTCTATCTGGTGGCGACGCCGATCGGCAACCTCGGCGACATCACGCTGCGCGCGCTCGAGACGCTGGCTGGCGCGGACCTCATCGCCTGCGAGGATACCCGCGTCACGCGCAAGCTCACCGAGCGCTTTGCCATCGCAACGCCGCTCGTCGCCTATCATGAGCATAACGCCGCAGCGATGCGGCCAAAACTCCTCGCACGGCTCAGCGAGGGCGCGGCGATCGCGCTGGTGTCGGACGCCGGCACGCCGCTGATCTCCGATCCCGGCTTCAAGCTGGCGCGCGAGGCATCAAGCCTGGGCATCGCCGTCACCGCGCTGCCGGGGGCATCGGCCGTGCTCGCGGCCCTGAGCGTCGCCGGACTGCCGACCAACCGGTTTTTCTTCGAGGGCTTTCTGCCTCCAAAGACAACGGCACGGCGCACCCGGATCGCGGCGCTCGCCAAGATCGAGGCCACGCTGGTGCTGTTCGAGGCGGGCGCACGGGTTGCCGCGACGCTGAAAGACCTCGCCGATATCCTTGGCGAACGCGAGGCCGCCGTGTGCCGCGAACTGACAAAACTGCACGAGGAGGTGCGGCGCGCGCCGCTGCCGACGCTGGCGGAGACGGCAGGCGAGTTGGAGACGCGCGGCGAGTTCGTGCTGGTGATCGCACCGCCCTCGCAGGCCGCGCGCGTCATGGCGGACGCCGACCTCGACGCGCTGTTGCGCGAGCGGCTCGGCACCGGCAGCGTCAAGGATGCGGTGGCGGAGGCGCTCGCCGTCTCCGGCCGGCCGCGCCGCGAGGTCTATGCCCGCGCGCTGAAACTGGCCGGGCGATCCGGCGCCGCCGATGACGACGACTGACCCCTCATCCGTCCGCAGGCCCGCGCCACGGCGGGTCGCCGCCTACCGCACCGGGCGCGCCGCCGAGGCGCAGGCGGCAACGCATCTCGCCGCCGCCGGCTTCACCATCCTCGCCGAGCGTCACCGCACCCGCTGCGGTGAGATCGACCTGATTGCGCGGGCCGGCGACCTCGTGGTGTTCGTCGAGGTCAAGGCGCGGGCTACGCTCGACGATGCCGCCTATGCCGTCACCGCGCGCCAGCAACGGCGCATCGTGGCGGCGGCGCAGGCGTGGCTGGCCGTCCATCCCGAATGCGCCGCTTGCGACCTGCGCTTCGATGCCATGCTGATCGCGCCCGGCTCCGTGCCGCTGCACCTTGAGGCGGCGTTTGACGCAACCCCCTGAAAACGCGCATACCGCTTCCCGACACCGCACCCACGGACCTTTTCACGGACCTTTCCCATGCCGCTCAACGTCGCCGTCCAGATGGACCCGATCGCCACCATCAATGTCGGCGGCGATTCCACCTTCGCGCTGCTGCTCGAAGCCAAGAAGCGCGGTCACCGGCTGTCCTACTACACGCCGGACCGGCTCTCGCTGCTCGGCCACGACTTGTTCGCGCCGGTCCAATCGCTCGACGTCCGCGACAAGGTCGGCGACCATTTCTCGCTGGGCGCAGCCGAGCGCGTTAATCTGAAAACCTTCGACGTCATCCTGCTGCGCCAGGACCCGCCGTTCGACCTCGCCTACATCACCTCGACGCATCACCTGGAGCGGCTCGCGCCGGAGGTTCTGGTGGTCAACGATCCGGCCAGCGTGCGCAACGCGCCGGAGAAGATCATGGTCATGGAGTTTTCCGACCTGATGCCGCCGACCCTGATCTCGCGCGACCGCACCGAGATCGAGGCGTTCCGCGAGGCGCACGGCGACGTGGTGATGAAGCCGCTCTACGGCCACGGCGGCGCCTCGGTGTTCCGTATCGCGCCGAAGGACATGAATTTCGGCTCGCTCTACGACCTGTTCGCCACTACCTTGCGCGAGCCGTGGGTAATCCAGCGCTTCCTCCCGGAGGTGAAGCACGGCGACAAGCGCATCATCCTGGTCGACGGCGTGTTCGCAGGCGCCGTCAACCGCGTGCCGGCGGCCGACGACCTGCGCGCCAACATGGTGCGCGGCGGGGCGGCGCGCGATACCGAGCTGACCCCGCGCGAGGCCGAAATCTGCAAGCGCCTTGGCCCCACCTTGCGCGAACGGCGGCTATTGTTCGTCGGCATCGACGTCATCGACGGCTATCTCACGGAGATCAACGTCACCTCGCCGACCGGCATCCGCGCCATCGCCAAATTCGGCGGCCCGGACATCGCCGGCCTGATCTGGGACCACATCGAGGCGGCGCGATCCTGACCGCTCCCATCACGTTCGGACAAATTCCAGGTTCCCGCTTAATCAATTGCTGACAGTCTTCTGTCACGCTGCGGCGGTTCGGTACGCTGGCTTTTGCCAGCGCGGTCCGGCATGAGCGGCACAGAACGTGACGGCAGAACAATGGCCCTCGAAGTCTTCAACGGCACATCGATCCCGCGCGAGTTCGCCACCGCGCCCATGGAGTACCTCTGTGCGAAATGGAAAGTGCTGTCGGCCACCGGCGAGTTGACACTGCAGCGCCTCACCGAGGGCTCGAGCTACCCCCTGCGCGCGCATTTATCGCTGCTTGCCAGTTTTGGCGACGACTTCGTCCATCTTTCCGTCGGCGAGGCGGCGCAACACGCCAGCGAGGAAAATCCCTCCGGCAAGCGACTGTCGCAAAGCCGCGATGCGCTGACCCGCGAGTTCGCGGACATCTATCGCCGCGCCGCGCAGACCCTCAAGCCGGCATTCGTCCGCTTCACCAGCACGCACGCGCAAGCCGGCGTCATCTGGCAGCGGCTGATCCTGCCGATCGCTGTGCCCGACGGTCCCGTGCTGCTCGCGGTCTATTCCGAGCCGGTCAATCACAGCCTGGAGGTGTTCGAGCACCTGTTCCGGACCGCGGCCGAGGCCATGATCGTCGCCTCGCCGATTGCCAACGACGTCGGCCATACCGTGGACGGCTGGGTGCTGATGATGAACGACCGGGCGCGCGAGTGCCTGCACTTCACCGGCAATATCGGCAACCTGCGGCTGAGTGATCTGCCGCAGTTCCGCGACATCGCCATCTGGGGCCGGCTCTACGCGCCCAAGGGCGCAGCGGCGACGCCGCTGACCACGGCACAGTTCGATCTTGAGCTGATGCGTTTTCCGCGTGCCTTCGGCGTGCGGCTGCGGCCCAAAACAGGCTTTGCCGCCGACGCCGGCCCGCTGGTACCGGCGCTGGCCGATGTCGCGCCCGCGACCATGGCCTCCGCCGCGCCATGAGGCAGGCCGGCACTTTCGTTCGTCAAATGTTCTTGTGATACGGTTGAAACTTCGCTAACTTTCGCGCAACAGGCGGGGCAGCATGGTTCAGCACGTTTCGACCGTGGCGTTCGAGGGCATCGAGGCGCGCAGCGTCGATGTCCAGGTGCAGGTCGCGCCGGGCCTGCCCGCCTTCACCATCGTCGGCCTGCCCGACAAGGCGGTGTCGGAGGCGCGCGAGCGGGTGCGCGCCGCGCTGATCGCGTCGGGGCTGGCGCTGCCCGCCCGACGCATCACCGTCAACCTGGCTCCCGCCGACCTGCCCAAGGAGGGCAGCCATTACGACCTGCCGATCGCGCTCGGCCTGATGGCCGCCATCGGCGCGATCCCCGCCGACGCTTTGAGCGGCTTCACCGTGCTCGGCGAACTCGGCCTCGACGGTTCGATCGCACCGGTGGCCGGGGTGCTGCCGGCGGCGATCGCCGCCAATGCCCGCGACGACGGGCTGATCTGCCCCGCCGCCTGCGGCCCGGAAGCAGCCTGGGCCGGTGCCGAGATCGCCATCGTCGCGGCCGCCTCGCTGATCCAGATCGCCAATCATTTCAAGGGCACGCAGGTGCTCGGCCGGCCACAGCCGGACATGCACGACGAGGCCGGCACGACGCTCGACCTGCGCGACATCAAGGGACAGGAGAGCGCCAAGCGGGCGCTGGAGATTGCCGCGAGCGGCCGCCATCACCTGCTGATGGTCGGCCCGCCGGGCGGCGGCAAGTCGATGCTGGCAGCACGGCTGCCGTCGATCCTGCCACCGTTGGCACCGCAGGAACTGCTCGAAGTGTCGATGATCGCCTCAGTCGCCGGCGAGATCGAGGGCGGCGCGCTGACCTCGCGGCGGCCGTTCCGCGCCCCCCACCATTCCGCCAGCATGGCGGCGCTGACCGGCGGCGGCTTGCGCGCACGGCCCGGCGAGATTTCTTTGGCGCACAACGGCGTCTTGTTTCTCGACGAGCTGCCGGAGTTCGAGCCGCGCGTGCTGGATTCGCTGCGCCAGCCGCTCGAGAACGGCGAGGTCGCGATTGCCCGCGCCAACCGCCGCGTCAGCTATCCGGCGCGCTTCATGCTGGTCGCGGCGATGAATCCGTGCCGCTGCGGCAATGCCTACGAGCCGGGCTTTGCCTGCCACCGCAACCATGTCGAGCGCTGCGCCGCCGACTACCAGGCGCGCATCTCCGGCCCGTTGATGGATCGCATCGACCTGCGCATCGAGGTGCCCCCGGTCAGCGCCGCCGACCTTGCCCTGCCGTCGCCGGCGGAAGGCTCGCGCGAGGTCGCCGCGCGCGTGGCCGCCGCACGCGAGGTGCAGCGCGTGCGTTTCGAGCGGCTCGGGCTGCCACACATCCGCACCAACGGCGAGGCGCCGGCCGCGATCCTCGACGAGATTGCCCGTTGCGATGCCGCCGGGATGGCGCTGTTGCGGGAGGCGGCCGATACCATGCGGCTGTCCGCGCGCGGCTATCATCGCGTGCTGCGGGTGGCGCGCACCATCGCCGACCTGGCCGGCGCCGCCGCCATCGGCCGCGCCCATCTCGCCGAGGCGCTGTCGTATCGCCTGGGTGCCGACGAGACCCGCCGCGCGGCTTAGAGCGTTTTCAAGCGAAGTGGGAACCGGTTCGCGTGAAGAAAACGCGACAAAACAAAATCCTGAAGCTGTTACAGCCGCCGCAGCGCCACCGTCTCGACCACGTGATCCGGACCCTTCTTGAGGATCAGCGTCGCGCGCGGCCGCGTCGGCAGGATGTTGTCCTCGAGGTTAGCGAGGTTGGTGCGCTCCCAGATCGACAGCGCGGTGGCGATCGCTTCCTCGTCGGACAGCACCGCATAGCGATGGAAATAGGAGCGCGGATCGGCGAACGCCGTGCTGCGCAGCGATAGAAAGCGGCTGACGTACCAGTCGCGCAGCACCGGTTCGTCGGCGTCGAGATAGACCGAGAAGTCGAAAAAGTCGGACACCACGGGCACGGCCTTGCCGTCACGCGGCAGGCGGCCGGTCTGCAGCACGTTGAGACCCTCGACGATCAGGATGTCGGGCTGGTTCACTTCGACCCACTGGTTGGGCACGATGTCGTAGGTCAGGTGCGAATAGATCGGCGCGCGCACCGGGCTGCGGCCGGCTTTGACGTCGCTGAGGAAGGCAAGCAGCGCCGGCAGATCGTAACTCTCGGGAAAGCCCTTTTTCTGCATCAGGCCCTGGCGTTCCAGCACCGCGTTGGGAAACAGGAAGCCGTCGGTGGTGACCAGCGCCACCGTCGGCTTCGGCGACCAGTGCGCGAGCAGCGCCTGCAGCACGCGCGCGGTGGTCGACTTGCCGACCGCAACCGAGCCGGCAACGCCGATGATGTAGGGCACCTTGCGGTCCTGGATGCCGAGGAACTGGCGCTGCGCCACGAACAGCCGCTGCGTCGCCGCGACATACATCGACAGCAGCCGCGACAGCGGCAGGTAAATGTCCTGGACTTCCTTGAGGTCGAGACGGTCGTGCGCCGAGCGCAGCGTCGCGACTTCCTCGGCGTTCAGCGTCATTGGCATGTCGTCGCGCAGCTTGGCCCAGTCGTCGCGCGAGAACACCCGGTAGGGATTGTATTGCTGCTCGATCCGCATATCCATGACGCTCTCCCCGGCCCGTCGCCTTCAGTCGGGCGGCCGCGATGCCTTTTCTTCCAGCCCCGACATTTGGGTCCGCGCCGCCAGCGCCGCCTCGACCTCGGCGAGCGGCACGCCGCGCGCCTTGAGCAACACCAACAGATGGAACAGCGTGTCGGCGGCCTCGGAGACGAAGCGGCTGCGATCCTCGCCGACCGCGGCAATCACTGTCTCCACCGCCTCCTCGCCGAACTTCTTGGCGCAGTGTGCCGCGCCCTTGTCGAGCAGCTTGCGAGTATAGGACACCTCGGCGCTGCCCGTGGCGCGGGCGTCAACGATGGCGGCAAGGTCGTGCAGGGTGAAGGAGGACATCGTGGGACACGTCCTGTCGGGAGCGGGTTACGGATCGAGGCGCACGGCAAGGCCGGCGCGCTGCATGTGTTCCTTGGCCTGACGGATGGTGTACTCGCCGAAATGAAAGATCGAGGCGGCGAGCACGGCGCTGGCATGCCCCTCGCGCACGCCTTCGACGAGATGGTCGAGGCTACCGACGCCGCCCGAGGCGATCACCGGCACATTGACGCCGTCGGCCACCGCGCGGGTCAGCGGAATGTCGAAGCCGGCGCGCGTGCCGTCGCGGTCCATCGAGGTCAGAAGCAGTTCGCCGGCGCCGAGCGCAACGACCTCCTGCGCATATTCCAGCGCATCGATGCCGGTCGCCTTGCGGCCGCCGTGGGTAAAAATCTCCCAGCGCTCGCCGCCACCGCTGCGGGCCACGCGCTTGGCGTCGATGGCCACGACGATGCACTGGTCGCCGAACTTTTCGGCTGCTTCCTTCACCAGTTCGCGGCGCGCGACCGCGGCACTGTTGATCGACACCTTGTCGGCGCCGGCGCGCAGCAGGGCGCGGATGTCGTCGAGCGTGCGCACGCCGCCGCCGACCGTCACCGGCATGAAGCAGGCTTCCGCCGTGCGCCGCACCACGTCGAGCATGGTGCCGCGGTTTTCGTTGGTGGCGGCGATGTCGAGGAAGCACAGTTCGTCGGCGCCGGCGGTGTCGTAGGCGACCGCCGCCTCCACCGGATCGCCGGCGTCGCGCAGGTTGACGAAATTGACGCCCTTGACGACGCGGCCGTCCTTGACGTCGAGGCAGGGAATGACGCGCACCTTGAACATATCCGCCCCGCTCATGCCGCCCGTCCGCGGCGGATCAGACCAAGCGCCGCCGCCGGATCGAGGCGGCCATCATACAGCGCGCGGCCGGCGATGGCGCCGGCGAGTTTTTGCGCCCGCGGCGCCATCAGCGCCTCGACGTCGGCCAGCGAAGCCAGCCCGCCCGAGGCGATCACGGGAATGGAAATGGCGTCCGCCAGCGCGATGGTGGCGTCCCAGTTGATGCCCTTGAGCAACCCGTCGCGGGCAATGTCGGTGAAGACGATGGCGGCGACGCCGGCATCCTCGAAACGCCGGGCGATCTCCAGCGCGGTGACCTCAGAACGTTCCGCCCAGCCCTCGACCGCGACCTTGCCGTCGCGCGCATCGAGGCCGACGGCGACGCGCCCGGGAAAGCGTTTCGCCGCCGTCTTCACCAGCGCCGGATCGCGCACCGCCGCGGTGCCGATGATGACGCGGGCCACGCCCTTGCCGAGCCAGCCCTCGACGGTGGCGAGATCGCGGATGCCGCCGCCAAGCTGCACCGGCATCGTCACCGCCGCCAGCATGCTCTCCACCGCCTGCGCGTTGACCGGGCGGCCGGCGAAGGCGCCATCGAGATCGACGACGTGCAGATACGTAAAACCTTGCGCGGCAAAACTCTGCGCCTGCGCCGCCGGATCGGTGTTGAACACCGTGGCGCGGGCCATGTCGCCCTGTTCGAGGCGCACGCACTGGCCGCCCTTGAGATCGATTGCGGGAAAGAGAATCACGGCGTCCACTTCAGGAAACGGGCGATCAGCGCCAGCCCGAAGCGCTGGCTCTTCTCGGGATGAAACTGGGTGCCGACCATGGTGTCCCTGGCCACGACGGCCGTGATCGGCCCGCCGTAGTCGGTGCGAGCCACCACGTCGGTCTCGTGCGCGGCGTTGAGTTGGTAGGAATGCACGAAATAGGCATGGCGTCCGTCGTCGCCAAGCGGCAGGCCGTCGAGCACCGGATGCTCACGCAAGGGCTGAAGCGTATTCCAGCCCATGTGCGGAATCTTCAGCCGCTCGTCGTCGGGCGCGATCTTTTCGACGTCGCCGGCGATCCAGTCGAGGCCGGGCGTGACGACGTATTCCTTGCCCTGCGTCGCCATCAACTGCATGCCGACGCAGATGCCGAAGAACGGCCGCGCCTTGTCGCGCACCGCTTCCGTCATCGCCTCGACCATGCCGTCGAGCGCATCGAGACCCTTGCGGCAGTCGGCGAAGGCGCCGACGCCCGGCAGCACGATGCGGTCGGCGCGGAACACGGCGTCGGGATCGCGCGTCACCAGAACGCGGTCGGGCCGTTCCAGGCCGCGCGCCGCCCGCTCGAACGCCTTTGCGGCCGAGTGCAGATTGCCGGAGCCGTAATCGATGATGGCGATGGTCACCGCGACAATCCCGGATCGGGGAACAGGCCGAGCACCGTCGGCTCCGCCGGCCGCTGCGGCGGCGGCGCGCCGCGGTCGATGCTGCGCGGATCAGTTTCGAGATCGCGCCGGCCGGCCCAGCGGGCGAAGAAGCGCCGCTCGGCGGTCTCCGCGTCGCCGGCCGCCACCATGCCGACCTGCCGCCAGCGGCCGCGCGACAGCGTCCAGCGCCGCAATGTCGTCGCCTCAAAGCCCATCAGGAGCGCGAACAGCGCCATCACCAGCATGATGGCCCCCGGCCCGATCCCGAGTGCTGCCAGCGCAACATCGATCACGCCCATGGCGACGATATAGCCGAGCGTCGCCCACCACAGCCGGTGCCAGATAAGCCACAGCGGGCCGAACACCATGGCCCAGACATGAAAGCCGTCGCGCACGAACACGAACTGCTCGGGCTCGCGCGGCACGGCGTCACCGCGCGCGATCCGGGCATGCACTGTGTAAACCGCCATGATCGTCCTCCCGCCCGCGGAGTTGGCCCGAAGGTCAGCCGCCGAGCTGGCCCTTGGTGGAGGGGATTTCGCCCGCGTTGCGCGGATCGACCGCGACCGCCGTGCGCAAGGCCCGCGCCAGCCCCTTGAAGCACGACTCGGCGATGTGATGGCTGTTGTCGCCGTACAGCGTCTCGACATGCAGCGTGATGCCGGCGTTCATGGCAAAAGCCTGGAACCACTCGCGCACCAGTTCGGTGTCGAAGGCGCCGATCTTGTCGCGCGGGAAGGCGACGCGGAACACCAGCACCGGCCGCCCGGAAATATCGAGCGCGACGCGGGTCAGCGTCTCGTCCATCGGCAGGTGCAAACTGGCATAGCGGGTGATCCCCGCCATGTCGCCGAGCGCCTGGCGCAGCGCCTGGCCGAGCGCGATACCGACGTCCTCGGTGGTGTGGTGGTGATCGACATGGAGATCGCCCTTGGCGCGCACGGCGATATCGATGCGCGAATGGCGCGCCAGCAGGTCCAGCATATGGTCGAAGAAGCCGATGCCGGTGGCCACCTCGGCCTTGCCGGTGCCGTCGAGGCTGACGCTCACCTCAACCTCGGTCTCGCTGGTCTTGCGCCGGATGCTGGCGGCCCGCATGGGACGATACTCCTCAAAACGCGGCCCTTTTAACAGGATGACGACGCCTTCGCTACTGCGAGATCGGGCCGACCGGCCGGTCTCCGAAGCACTGCCGATTGCGCCGGCCCCCGCGAATGCCTAGATCATGGCCGCTCACAGGATTCATTTCATGCAGACAACCTCTCCCGGTGCTCCGCCGGCCTGGCACGGCACCACGATCCTCACCGTCCGCAAGGGCGGCAAGGTGGTGGTCGGCGGCGACGGCCAGGTCTCGATCGGCCAGACCGTCATCAAGTCCAACGCCAAGAAGGTGCGCCGGCTCGGCAAGGGTGACGTGATCGGCGGCTTCGCCGGCGCCACCGCCGACGCGTTCACGCTGTTCGAGCGGCTGGAGGCCAAGCTGGAGCAGTATCCGGGCCAGCTCACCCGCGCCGCGGTCGAGCTGGCCAAGGACTGGCGCACCGACCGCTACCTGCGGCGGCTGGAGGCGATGATGATCGTCGCCGACCGTGAGGTATCACTGGTCTTGACCGGAACCGGCGACGTGCTGGAGCCGGAGAGCGGCGTGATGGCGATCGGTTCCGGCGGCAACTACGCGCTGGCCGCGGCGCGGGCGCTGGCCGACAGTGACCACGACGCCGAGACGATCGTGCGCCGCAGCCTCGACATCGCCGCCGACATCTGCGTCTACACCAACCGCAACGTCACCCTCGAGACGCTGGACGTTTAGAGCCCGATCCAACCAAGTTGAATCAGGCTCCAACTCATCTTTTTGTTCGAGCATGATCTTGTCCGAAAACCCGTTCCCACTTTTCGGGATCATGCTCTGAAGGCCGCATCATGACCGACTTCTCCCCCCGCGAAATCGTCTCCGAACTCGACCGCTATATCGTCGGCCAGGCCGACGCCAAACGCGCGGTCGCCATCGCGCTGCGCAACCGCTGGCGGCGGCTGCAACTCGACGCCTCGCTGCGCGACGAGGTGCTGCCCAAGAACATTTTGATGATCGGCCCGACCGGCGTCGGCAAGACCGAGATCGCGCGGCGGCTGGCCAAGCTTGCCGGCGCGCCGTTCCTGAAAGTCGAGGCGACGAAATTCACCGAGGTCGGCTATGTCGGCCGCGACGTCGAGCAGATCGTGCGCGACCTGGTCGAGGTCGCCATCGCCCAGACCCGCGAGCGCAAGCGCAAGGACGTGCGCGCCCGCGCCCAGCTTGCCGCCGAGGAACGCGTGCTCGACGCGCTGGTCGGTGCCAACGCCAGCGCCGCGACCCGCGATTCGTTCCGCCGCAAGCTGCGCGCCGGCGAACTCGACGACAAGGAGATCGAAATCGAGGTGCAGTCGCAGGGCGGCGGCATGCCGATGTTCGAGATTCCCGGCATGCCCGGCGCGCAGATGGGCGCCATCTCGCTTGGCGACATCTTTGGCAAGCTTGGCGGCCGGCCGAAGACGCGGCGGCTGACCGTGGACGCCTCGCACGAGATCCTCGTCAACGAGGAATCCGACAAGCTTCTGGACAGCGAACAACTCGTGCAGGACGCCATCCGCGAGGTCGAGAACAACGGCATCGTGTTCCTCGACGAGGTGGACAAGATCGCGGTTCGCGACGACCGCCGTGGCGGCGACGTGTCGCGCGAGGGCGTGCAGCGCGACCTGCTGCCGCTGATCGAGGGCACCACGGTCTCGACCAAGCACGGCGCGGTCAAGACCGACCACATCCTGTTCATTGCGTCGGGCGCCTTCCACATCGCAAAGCCGTCCGACCTGCTGCCGGAATTGCAGGGCCGGCTGCCGATCCGCGTCGAACTACAGGCGCTGACCCGCGACGATTTCCGCCGCATCCTGACCGAGCCGGAAGCCTCGCTGATCAAGCAGTATGTCGCGCTGATGCAGACCGAGGGCGTGACGCTCGACATCGCCGACGAGGCGATCGACGCGCTGGCCGACGTCGCGGTCGCGGTCAATGCGTCGGTCGAAAACATCGGCGCGCGGCGGCTGCAAACGGTGATGGAGCGGGTGCTGGACGAGATTTCCTTCGCCGCACCGGACCGCACCGGCGAGACCATCCGCATCGATGCCGCCTATGTGCAGAAGCACGTCGGCGATCTTGCCAAGGATGCCGATTTGAGTCGGTTCATTCTGTAGCGGCGGGGCAAAAAGTGTGTCCCGGACGCGGCGCGACGCGCAACG
>Ga0207868_1000913_pt1 | contig 25084 bp, 16 predicted proteins | sample Passage237B_FD_187370 | JGI IMG/M metagenome (GOLD analysis project Ga0207868, IMG submission 187370) | Cellulose adapted compost microbial communities from Newby Island Compost Facility, Milpitas, CA, USA - Passage2 37B (SPAdes) (version 3) ... | reverse complement strand
ACGCGTCGTGTTCGCCGGCGACGGACTCAACGACGCGCCGGCCTTGGCCGCAGCCGATGTCGGCATCGCGATGGGCACGGGCACCGATGTGGCCATGAATAGCGCGGGCCTCGTGTTGGTGAAGGGCGATTTGCACGCGCTCACGCGCGCGGTGCATCTCAGCCGCGCCACGATGAGCAACATCCGCCAAAACCTGTTCTGGGCCTTTGCCTACAACTTCGCCGGACTCCCGCTCGCCGCCGGCCTGCTTTATCCGTTCACCGGTTGGCTGCTCAACCCGATGTTCGCCGGCGCGGCGATGAGCCTCAGTTCGCTTAGCGTCGTGACCAACGCCCTGCGCCTGCGCTGGCTGCGACTCTGATTCGCTTTCGGAAAGATTGAGGAATCCAGCGGTAAGGACGACCCGCCGGGCCGTCCGTTGTTGCTTCTTCGGCATTCGCCATCCGATGCGGACGGACTGGCAGTCCGTCCCTACCTCTCGCACCACTAAGAAACCCTTGCCGTGGGATAAATTGAGCAGGAAAGATTTTAGCTTCCCCATGCAATCCCCTCGCCGCCAAGGCATCGTTCATATCATCAATTTCATTCGCGGCGTCGAACCACGCGACCCGTCCCCCGACCTGATCGAGCCGATCATCCGCCAGAGCGAGCTCGCGCGTCGGCACGGCCTCCCAGTCACCTGGCTCGTGCAATACGACGCCCTGATCGATCCGCGGTTCCGCGACCTGCTCAAATCCATGCCGCCGGAAGACGAGATCGGCGTGTGGCTCGAATTCGTGCAACCGCTCGTCGAACGCGCCGGACTGCGCTGGCGCGGACGCTATCCGTGGGATTGGCACGTCAACGTCGGCTTCTCGGTCGGCTACGCGCCCGAGGAACGCACGCGCATGATCGACATATTTTTCGCGGAGTTTCGCGACACGTTCGGTTTCACGCCGAAGGCCGCCGGCTCGTGGTTCATCGACGCGCACTCGCTCGCGCATCTCGAAACGCGCCACGGCATCGTCGCGTTTTGCAACTGCAAGGACCAGTGGGGCACCGACGGCTACACGCTCTGGGGCGGCTACTTCAACCAAGCCTATTATCCCTCGAAACAAAACTCCTACATCCCCGCGCAGACCGCCGCGTCGCAAATCAACGTGCCGGTCTTCCGCATGCTCGGCAGCGATCCGATCAACCAATACGAAATCGGCCTCGATACCGTGCACCACAACGGCCAGCTCGTGCTCACGCTCGAACCCGTTTCGCCCGGCGGCGCCGATCCCGCGTGGACCGATCAGTTTTTCAAAAACATCTTTGAAACACCGTGCCTGAGCTTCGGCTACGCGCAGGCCGGCCAGGAAAACTCCTTCGGCTGGCCCGCCATGGCCAAGGGCCTGACTTATCAACATCCGCGCATCGCCGAGCTGCGCGAACGCGGTCTCGTGCGCGTGGAAACGCTTTCTCAATCCGGCGCGTGGTTCCGCCAAAACTATCCGCTCACGCCGCCCTCCGCCGTCGTCGCGCCGCATGATCTCAACGCCCCGCAACGCGGCGCCATGTGGTATTGCTCGCGGCACTATCGCGCGAGCTTGGAGTGGAACGGCGCCGATCTGCGCATCCGCGATATTCAACATTTCGACGAACGCCGCGCCGAACCTTTCCTCCATTCCACCTGCCCCACCACCGCCTGCAAATACGACGCGTTGCCCGTGATGGATGGCTTTCTCTGGAGCTCGCCCGAACACCGCGCCGGCATGCGTATCCTCCACGCCGACGGCACGGCGCTTAAGCTGACTGCTACTCCACAGATCCGTGAACCCGACGCGCAAACGCTGCACGTCGCCCTCGACAAACAATTCGCATTCACCTTTACCGAATCCGGTTTCGTGCTGCGAGGGCCGACCACTGGCGATTGGAACTTGGCCGCCTCCTGGCCAGCGCAGACCGCAACCGCATTTCTAGGCGCAGACCGGCAACACCTGTGTTTTCAACACGAAGGCTACGCCTATACCGTAACCGTATTAACAGGCTCCGCCAGCAATCACGCCACCGGATTTAAACTGAGCCCCGACGCGAACGGCGAGATCCGTCTGGCTTTCACGCATTTCTGAACCTCAGATGAAAAAAATGAAGGCACTATCACTATCTGCCCTCGCAGTCTCTTTGGCTTTTCTCTCGGGATGCTATGTCCCGCAGTTTATGCCGGCCACGAATATTGAGTGTCGCGTGATAGACGTTGAAACCAAGAAGCCGATCTCTGGTGCTAAACTCTATATGGTTTATCACGGCGAAAATAACAGTTCGCAGAAGAGAGGTCCGTTTTTCACCGATAGTGATGGCCTTGGATTTATTGACGTAAAGATGGAAGCCATTTGGCAGTCTGGTGTTTATGCAGGCTTTAGTGGCGGACAAAAAAGAGTATTCTTGTCGAAGCTTCAGGCTATCTTGATGGCGGTTATGGAGAAGGGTTGAGCCGTGGCCTTATCGAAAAGGAGGCACCGTTTTTCTTCGAACTTCAGCCAAGTCATAATTATTTCGGAGCAGTGGAGGTTTTAGCTTATGATAGTCATTCCGATCCCCAAAGGCTTGAGCTGGGAGTTTGGGACGGGCCGCATTCAGGCGAGCACTTAATCATATCCATAAAACCAATAGACCCTAAGGAACCGATACCTAGGGGGAAATTTTATCTCAGAAAATCAATTGAAGATATCAAAGCAGAATCATTGCGAGACGAAGGGATTGTTTACGACCTGAAGGAGCTTTTGCGTAAGGGATTGTCATTATATCAGGGTGAGCCTTACGTGCCGAGAAATATAGATAAGACAGATGCCAGCCAACCGCCACAGGAACCCCCAGTCAGCGCCCCGCGCTAACCAACGTGCCTGAACTCCGACGCCTCGCCCGTTTTATCGCCCGGAAATCGGCGCGCGGAAATGTAGGAGGAATTTTTCCGTGAAGAACGGGCGCGGAATCCATGCATCGAGCGGCCATACTTGAGCGGGTTGCACCGCGCCGCCGGCCAGCTCCTCGCGCCAGAGCGTGCCCTTGAAATACAACACGCCGTTGTCGGGTTGACCCTTGGTTCCGGGGCGCAAGAGTGGACGGGCCCAGCCGAGAAACGCGGGCAGCGCCGTCACCGCGCGGCCGGTCACGTAGTCGAACTTTTCGCGAATCGTTTCCGCGCGCACCGCCAGCCCGCGCACGTTTTTCAAGCCGAGTTCGTCCGCCATCGCGGTGACCGCGTTGATCTTTTTGCCCACGGAATCCACCAGCGTGAACCGGCACTCCGGATAAATGATCGCGAGCACGAGGCCGGGAAATCCGCCGCCGGTGCCGAGGTCCGCAAACGCCGCGCCCTTCGCCGGCCGCAGCACTTTCGTCATCGTGAGCGCGTGCAGGATATGGTGCTCCTCGATGTTGTCCGCGTCCTTGCGTGAGATGAGATTGATGCGCTCGTTCCACGACCGCACGCAGGCGCCGAGCCGGCCGAGTTGCACGACCGTGGCCTCCGGCAATTCGGGAAAATACTCCCGCACCAGCGGCAGGTTCATGGGCTCGTTTGCATCTGACATGCCATCACCTCACCGGCTTCGGCGGCGCGCGGCAATTGCATTTCGGAGTGCGCTGCATTTACTCCGCCTCGTCATGCAAACCATCACCGCCGAACAGTTCGTCGCGCTGCGCGCCCAACGTCCCGGGCTCATTCTCATCGACGTGCGTTCGCCCGCGGAATTTCGCACGGTGCATGTGCAAGGCGCGGTCAACGTGCCGCTCGGCGATTTGACCGAGTCCGCCCTCGCCGCTCATGCCGGCAAGGACGACGAGATCTTTGTCATCTGCCACAGCGGCGGCCGTTCGGCCAAGGCTTGCGAGCAGCTCCGCCAACTCGGTTACTCGCGGGTAACCACGATCGCGGGCGGCACCGCCGCGTGCGAAGTCTGCGCGGCGCCGCTCAATCGCGGCCAGGGCGCCATGTCGATCGAACGCCAGGTGCGCATCGTCGCCGGTTCGCTCGTGGTGCTCGGCGTGATTCTTTCGCTGACCGTCGCCCCGGCGTTTATCTGGTTGTCCGCCTTCGTCGGCGCCGGGCTCGTGTTCGCGGGCGTTTCCGACACCTGCATGATGGGACTGCTGCTGGCGAAAATGCCGTGGAATCGCTGAGCGCGATTGCCGCACACAGGGCGCGGGTTTGACAAGCGCCCCTGATTCATCTCCTCAGTAACGCCGTGAATCGTCCGTTCATGCGCATCGCTGCTTTTCTGCTGCTGGCCCTGTGGCTGCCGGCGACGCAGCATTGCGGTTTGGAAGCGGCCGGGCTGTTCAGCCATGCGATGGAGTGTCACGAGGCAGACGACTGCCCGACGCCGCCCCTCCAATCGCACTGCGATACGGACAACTGCCAGCCGATCGAAGACACGGCTTACAAGACGTCATCCACCACGATTGAAATCGCCGCGCCTCTCGCGCTCACCTGCCTTTGCTGTCTGCACGAAATCACGCCGGAGACCATCGTAGTTCCGTTGATTTCACCCGAGCGGACGAACACTCCGCCCGAGCTCGTGCCCACGTGGCGCTTCGTCGCGCGCGCCGCGGGAGAACCGCGCGCTCCTTCCACGGTTTCGTAATCGGTCCCTGCGCGGACCGGTTGGTTCATCACGCCTCCGCCTGACGCTGTCGGCGGATTGACCTGCAACCCGACGTCGCGATTTCGCGCGTCCTCACACTCCACATGAAACCGTATCTCTTCCTTTTCGTCTTTCTTCTCCCTTTCGTCCGCGCGGCCGAACCTGTCGCCGTCAACGATCTGGTCGCATCCATCGTCGTCCAAAATCCCGAGCGCAGTTTCTATCAAGAAGCCATCGCCGCCGCGCGCGCTGACACCAAACTCGCCGGCCGCCGCAGCGATCCCGAGCTCTCGTTCGACGTCGGGCGCAAACGCGTGCACAGCGGCAACGCTCTCGCCGCCGAAGGCACCGCTTGGTCGGTGAGCGTCACGCAAACCTTCGACTGGCCGGGCCGACTCGCGCTGCGCAAGGCTCTCGCCAATCACGATCTGCAGCTCGCCGAGCTCGGCCTGAATCGTTTCGACCGCGCGCTCGAAGCGCGGGCGCGTCAACTCTCGCAAGGACTCTACGCGGCCCATACCAAATCGCAGGCGGTGCGCGAAGTCGCCGATCGGTTTTCCGATCTCAAGACCACGTTTCTCGCCCGCGATCCCGCCGGCATCACGCCGCTGCTGGAGACGCGCGTGATCGAAGCCGCCGAGTTGTCGCTCCAGCGTCGCGCGACCGATGCGGAACTCGCCGTGCAAGCCGCGTTGATCGAGCTCAACCAATTACGCGGCGCAGCCGCCGACGAACCGCTGCGCGTGGCCGCCGAGGTCGTGGAGTTTGCCGATATTCCCGACAACGCCGCGCTGCTCACCGCTGCGCGCGAAAACAACTTCGCCTACGCGATGCGCCGCGTTGAGTTGGAGCAACAGGGCGTCGCCGTCGATCTCGCGCGCCATGAGCGCCGGCCGGGCGTAAGCGTCAGTCCGTTCGTCGCTCAGGAAAAAGCCGGCGATCGCGAAACCATCGTCGGGCTCGGATTCAGCGTGCCGCTGCCGATGCCGGGCCGCACCGGCGCAACCGTCTCCGCCGCCGAATCGCGCAAGCGCCAGGCCGAGGCCGCGCTGTTCGTGGCGCAGCGCGATCTCGAACGCGCCGTGCTGACCGCCGCGCAGGCGTATCGCACCAAGGTCGCCGAGCTGCGGCGCTGGGCGCCCGAAACGCTTGAGCAATTTCGCAGCGCCGCCGCCCTCGCCGACCGACATTACCGCCTCGGCGCGATAGCCATCTCCACTTACGTCGAGTTGCAAACCAGCTACCTCGACGCCGTCGAAGCGTTGCTCGATCTGCAATCGGAAGCGCTCGCCGCGAGTCTCGAACTGCAGGAACTCACCGGACTCGATCTCAATCCGCTCAACGCCACGCCATGAAGCCCGCAATTTATTTCGCGTGCTTGATTTTCGCGGTGCTCGCCGGTGGCTGCGGCAAACACCATCAGGACCACGGAGCGCACGACCACGACTCGAACCATCACCACGAGGAGGCCGGCGAAGCGCGTTATGAGGCGGAAAGCGGGCTCACGTTTAGCGAGCACGCCCTCGAAGTGCTGCAACCGCGCACGACCGTCGCGCAATCGCACTCGCTCAACCCGACCCGCACGCTGCACGCGCGGATTTTTGCCACCACGCCCGAATGGCTCGCCAGCGCGCATGTGCCAGCGGATGAGGCCGCGCCTTTGGTCGAAGCCTATTTTTCATCGGCCCGCTTGGACCACATCGATCACAACGAAGCTCCCGGCATCGGCTTGGTCGGCCTGGTCATCGCGCTCGCGCCTGCACCCAAAAAACGCGTCGGCGATTTTGTTGAGGTTAAAGTCATCCTGCCCGCCATCGATGGACTGCTGGTTCCGCGCGAGACCGTGCTCACCACGGCGGAAGGAAATTTCGTTTACGTGCAAAACGGCGAGTCGTGGCAGCGCGTGCCGGTCACGTTCACGTCAGTCGATAACGACGCGTTGATTACCGACGGTCTCGCCGCCGGCGCCACGGTGCTCGTCTCCCCTGTCATTGATTTCTGGCTCACCGAACTGCGCCTCACCAAAGGCGGCGGCCACAGCCACTGACCCTGATCCGTCATGATTGATTCGATTCTCTCCTTCGCCCTGCGGCAGCGCGTCTTCGTGCTCATCGCCGCGGCGGCCCTTGTTGTCGCCGGCCTGTGGTCGGCTTCCCGCCTCCCGATCGACGCCGTGCCCGACATCACCAACGTGCAGGTGCAAATCAATACCGCGGTGCCGGCCTTCGCGCCCGAGGAAATTGAAAAGCTCGTCACCTATCCCATCGAAATGGAAATGGGCGGCATCGAAAACCTCCTCGAAGTGCGCTCGCTTTCGAAGAGCGGCTTGTCGCAGGTCACGCTCGTGTTCGCCGAACACACCGATCTGTATCGCGCGCGCCAGCTCGTAGGCGAACGCTTGCAAACCGTGCTCGACGAATTGCCGCCTGGCGTCGCGCCCAAGCTCGCGCCCATCACGACCGGCCTCGGTGAAATCTACCACTACATCGTGCATTATGCGCCCGATTATGCCGACGCTCCCGCCGATCCGGTCGAAAAACTGCGCGAACTCAAACTCGTGCAGGACTACGTCATCAAACCCGCGTTGCGCACGGTCAAGGGCGTAACCGAGGTCAACACTTCCGGTGGTTATGATCGGCAGTTCGTCATCACGCCCGATCCCGCCAAACTCATTACCGTCGGCCTCACGCTCGGCGACATCGCCGACGCGATTTCCGCCAACACGAGCAATGCCGGCGGATCGATCGTCGAACTCGGCGGCGAAAGCGTGACCGTGCGCGCCGTCAGTCGCGTGCAAACCGTGTCCGACATCGCCGATTTGCCGCTCAAGTTTGCCGGCGGCAGCGCGCCGCTGCGCGTGCGCGACGTGGCCGAAGTCGCCATCGGTTCCGGCGTGCGCACCGGCGCGGCCACGCACGATGGCGCGGAGGCGGTGCTCGGCTCCGCCTTGATGCTCATCGGCGAGAACAGCCGGCTCGTCGCCGATCGCGTGCACAAACGCATCGAGGGTCTCCGCGGCAAACTTCCGCCCGGCATCGAAATCGACACGGTTTACAATCGCACCGATCTGGTGAACTCCACGATTCGCACGGTGGAGAAAAACCTGCTCGAAGGCGCGCTGCTCGTCGTCGCCGTGCTCATCGGCCTGCTCGGCAATTGGCGCGCCGCGTTCATCGTCGCGTGCACGATTCCGCTCTCGTTCCTTTTCGCGCTCACCGGCATGGAACGCTACGGCGTGTCCGGCAATCTCATGAGCCTCGGTGCGGTGGACTTCGGCCTCATCATCGACGGTGCCGTGGTCATGGCCGAAAACATCGTGCGTCTGCTCGCCCAGCGACAGCACGAACTCGGTCGCGTGCTCAATCCCGAGGAGCGTCGCCAGACGATTCTCGCCGCGTGCCGCCAAGTCGGTGCACCAACGGTCTTCGGCGTGGCGATTATCACCATCGTTTATCTGCCGATGTTCACGCTCACGGGCATCGAAGGGAAAATGTTTCAGCCCATGGCGTTCACCGTCGTGTTCGCCCTCGTCGGCGCGCTGATCTTGGCGCTCACCGTCGTGCCCGTGCTGTGCTCGATTTTTCTGCGCGGCCACATTCGCGAAGAGGACAATCTGTTCATTCGCGCCGCCAAGCGAATCTACGCGCCCGTGCTTCATGCCGGTTTGCGCTTGCGCTGGTGGATCGTCGGCAGCGCCATCGTGCTCGTCGCCTGCGCGGCGCTCGTCTTCAACCGGCTCGGCGTCGAATTCATCCCCCAACTCGACGAGGGTTCGCTCGCCGCGCAATTCATCCGCACGACCAGCATCGGCCTAAAACCGTCGCTCGATCTGCAAACCGCGACCGAGCGCGTGTTATTGGAAAAGTTTCCCGAGGTTTCACACACGTTCGCACGCGTCGGCACATCCGAAGTCGCCACCGATCCGATGGGCGTGAACGTCAGCGATTCCTACATTCTCCTCAAACCGCGCGACGAGTGGCGGAAGATCGACGGCCGCACGATCACGAAGGACGAACTGACCGCATTGATGGCGGAAGAATTGAACGCGCGTTTTCCCGGCCAGAGCGCGTTGTTCTCGCAGCCCATTGAACTGCGTTTCAACGAATTACTCTCCGGCAGTCGCGCCGATCTCGCGATCAAGGTCTTCGGCGACGATTACGCCACGCTCGAACATCTCGCGAGCGAAGTGCGCGAAATCGTGGAACGTATTCCCGGCGCGGCCGACGTCGAGTTCGACGCCGCAGGCAAGGCGCCAGTGTTGCAAATCATCCCCGATCGCGCCGCCCTGGCTCGACTCAATGTTCGGGCCGACGAAATCAATCGCGTCATCGCCACGGCCTTCGCTGGCGAAGAATCCGGCGTCGTGGTCGATGACAATCGTCGTTATCCGATCGTCACACGCTTGCCGGAAACCGCGCGGCGCGATTTTGCCCGCGTCGCGCAACTGCCATTGCGCACTGCCGACGATCATCTCATCACGCTCGGCCAAGTCGCCCGCATCAGCGTGACCGAAGACGTCAACACAATCAGCCGCGAGGCGTTTCAACGGCGCATAGCTGTGCAAGTGAACCTGCGCGGACGCGACGTGCAGAGTTTTGTCGATGAAGCCCGTAGCCGAATCGCGAACGAGATCACTTTGCCCGAAGGCTATCGCATCGAATTCGGCGGCGCGTTTGAAAACTTGCAGGCTGCGCGCGCCCGCCTCGCCATCGTGGTGCCGATGGCACTCGGCGCGATCTTCCTGCTCATCTTCGCGGCTTTCCATAGCGTGCGGCAGGCGCTGATCGTTTACACTGGCATTCCGCTCGCGGTGACCGGCGGCGTGTTCGCGCTGTGGCTGCGTGGCCTGCCGTTTTCGATTTCGGCTGCGGTCGGCTTCATCGCGCTTTCCGGCGTGGCCGTGCTCAATGGCGTGGTGCTCATCTCGTTCTTCAACCAACTTCGCGCGCAGGGCCGCACGGTGCGCGAGGCCGTGACCGAAGGCGCGCTCACGCGTTTGCGGCCCGTGTTAATGACCGCGCTGGTTGCCGCGCTCGGTTTCGTGCCCATGGCGCTCGCCACCGGTTCCGGCGCCGAAGTGCAGCGCCCCATCGCCACCGTCGTCATCGGCGGCATCCTCTCCGCCACGCTGCTCACCCTCGTCCTCCTCCCCGTCCTTTACGCCTGGCTCGAACCCGCCTCCCCCGCTTCATCGTCACGGGCAAAGTAACCTATTAGGTTACTTTGCCCGTGGGGCCTTAAAGCGAAATATCCTGCCCGGCTTGTTTGTGCGCCAACCAGTTCAAGATCCGCAGCAAGGTCTCGGCATCGGGCATGCGGCTTTTGTTGGCCAAGTAGTCGGTCACCCGCTGCTTGGGAATTCCCAGGTAGCGGGCCAGTCGCACCTTGGTGCCGTGGGTCTTCAATTCCTCTCGTAAAACCGCCACGCATGCATTCCACATCGGCGTTTCCGGCCCTGGCCGCACGGTCGCGTAATTGCCCGATCGGCGAGGCCGCAACATCCGCCCCGCTTGTTTCGCGCCCGCATCAGCCACTTCCGCCAACACGCCCGCAAACTCCAACCACACCTTTAATTGGGGATGAATGTAGGCCATGCAAAGTAACCTAATAGGTTACTTTGCATTTTCGAGGAAATTAGCCAAATGACGATTCAGCAGGAGAAGCGCGAAGGCGTTGAGGCGGGTTTACTGGCGGTTTGCATTTGGGCGGACAGGTTGCACGTTGGATAAATTCATGAATTCCGCGATTCCCGTCACCGTCCTCACCGGCTTCCTCGGCGCCGGCAAAACCACGCTGCTCAACCGCATCCTCACCGAGCAACACGGCAAAAAGATCGCCGTGATTGAAAACGAATTCGGCGAGGTCGGCGTGGACAACCAGCTGGTCATCCAGAGCGACGAGGAGATTTTCGAGATGAACAACGGCTGCATCTGCTGCACCGTGCGCGGCGATCTCATCCGCATCCTCGGCCGCTTGCTCAAGCGCAAGGACAAGCTCGACGCCATTCTCATCGAGACCACCGGCATGGCCAACCCCGCGCCGGTCGCGCAGACGTTTTTCACCGACGATGAGATGCGCACCCGCTTCCGCCTCGACGCGATCGTCACCGTGGTGGACTCGAAGCACGTGCTCCAACACCTCGACGCCGAAGACGAAGCGCAGAAGCAGATCGCTTTTGCCGATGTGATTCTGCTCAACAAAACCGATCTGGTTTCGCCCGCGGAACTCGACTCGCTTGAGCAGCGCATCCACGGCATCAACGCCGTCGCGAAGATCCACCGCACGCAGAATTGCGATCTGCCGCTCGACCGCGTGCTCGACGTTGGCGGCTTCAATCTCTCGCGCGCTACCGAACTCGACCCGAAGTTTCTCGAAACCGAATATCCCTTCGAATGGGCCGGCGTTTATCCGCTCAAGGCCGGCACGCACGAACTCGTCATCGGTCACGATGACGACGACGAGCACGATCACTCGCATTGCGATCACGATCACGGCCACTGCAGCCACGAGCATCATCATCACGGCAACGAGAACGAACTCGATGTGGTCATCATGCCGCTGCCGTCGCTCGAAGATACCGACATCACCGCCACACGCGACAAGGCCGTCACCGTGTTTTCCGATTGGGAAACCGTGTTGAAGGAAGGCGACACCGTCATTCCCGGCGCCACGCTCAACCGCCTCGTGCTCAACGAAGGCAACGGCAAGTTCCCGCTCAAAGTTGAGCGCGACGGCCACTACCTCGTGTTCGAAGCCTGCGGCGAACATCCACTGCACATTTATCAGGACGGCGAGATCGTGAAGCCGGTCTGGCAGCAGGATTTCCACGCCGCCCACACGCACAACGACAGCGTCACTTCCGTCGGCATCAGCACGCCCGGCGATCTTGACGGCAAGCGCCTCAACGACTGGATCAGCGAACTGCTCCGCGTGAAAGGCGGCGACATCTATCGCATGAAAGGCGTGCTCGCCGTGAAAGGCACCAACAAGCGCCTCGTCTTCCAAGGCGTGCACATGCTCTTCGACGCCAAGTTTGAGGGCGAATGGCCCGCCGGCGCCGCCCGCACGAACACGCTCGTCTTCATCGGCAAGAATCTCGACCGCACCGCCCTGACCGAAGCCTTCAAGGCCTGCTTGGCCTGAGTTTGATCAGCGACTCCGCCACGTTCACGGCATTCTACTGCCGTGAACATGACAACAGTCGGCGCGTTAACTGGCCTGAGGCAGCATTACGCGGAAAATGGCCCCGTGCGGTGAACGGTCGGCGTAGCTCACGTCGCCGCCGGCAGATCTGAGCAATTGTCGCACAATAAACAGTCCCAAACCGAAACCGCTCTCGCCGCCGGTCGATCGATTGCTCCCGCGCCGGAATTTTTGAAACAGGTCGGCCTGTTCATCCGCAGGCACTCCCGGTCCGGCGTCTCTCACCTCGCCCACCCAACCACGCTCCGTCGCGAACAACGCGAGCTCGATGTCGCTACCGACCGGCGCAAACTTCAGCGCGTTGCCCAACAAGTTATCGAGCACTTGTCCGAGTGACGCTTCATCCATCGCCACTTCCGCAGGCGCGGTAGGCAATTCAACCTTCAGCGCCGCACCATGTGCTGCCAGTTGTTTTTCAACTCGCGCGGCTGCCGCGGCAAAAACCGCACACGCATCACAATGCGACACCGCATTGCTGGCACGTCGATGCTCGGCCGCGTGGGCATCGAGTAATCGAGTGACCAACGACAACATGCGCCGGCAACTTTCGCGGCCTTCCGTCAATGCGCGTTTCAATCGTCCTGTGGACGGGTCCACCAAATCAACCGCCTGCGCCAACACGTTGTCCAATCCCTGCAACGGGCTGCGCAGATCGTGCGCCGCCACAGCCATCAGGTCCTTCATCTCGTTGTTGCGACGCGCGAGTTCATGATTCTGTGCGGCGATAGTGCGTTCCTTGAGAAAATCGTTCCACTTGGCGCGATGCAGTAACCAGGAGACGCCGGAGGCAAACATGACGCCGAGGGTGCCGTCGGCCAGCGACGCCAATCTGAATCGCGCATCGAAATCACCGGTCAGAATGAGCGTCACATACAGCGCATGATTCAACGCGAACGCCGGCAGGATAAGTCGCGGCGGCAACACGTAGGCGACTCCCACAATCATCACGCCATAAACATAGACTGCGCGGTAGCCGAGGTCGCCGGCCGAAAACATCGCTTGGATTACAGCCATCCCGAGCGTGCCCCACATGATAAATAGAATCAGCATCCACGCCAACCGCACCGAAGCACCCGGACGTCGCAGCCACCAAGTCATCCCGATCAACGGCGGGATCACGATGAGATCGAACCACTACATCGCGGCCATCACATCACTGGATGCGGCCGAAAGATGATTGAGCGCCAGCGAAGCGACCCGCGTGACGAGTCCGACAATCAGCAACCAGAACAGCCGCTGCAGATTCACCGCCGCCAGTTCGGCGTGGAAAGCCTGCTTCAGCTCCGCCGCATCCGCCTTACCCCGCATCGTGGTTGGGTTTCGGTCCCAGCAGTGCCGTCGCCTCGCGCGTCAATTCGCTGGCCGTCTCCACACCCAGCTTGTTCTTCAAGCGCTCGCGATACGTGCCCACCGTCTTCACACTCAAGTTGAGTGATGTTGCGATCTCGCCTAACTCGCGGCCCTCTGCCAGCAGTCCAAGCACCTGCAGCTCCCGATCCGACAACTCGTCCACCGTCGCGCGCGCGCCGCCCAGGCTTTCTTGAATCAACACCTGCGTCATCGCCGGGCTCACATAACGCTCGCCTCGTATCAGCGCAGCCAATGCATCCCGCACCGCCGGCAAGCCCGACGACTTCATCAAAAATCCATGAGCGCCGGCCCGCAGCGCTCTCCGCGCATATACGTGTTCAGGTTGCATCGTATAAACGAGAAATCGCGTCACCGGGCACATCACTTGCAACTCGCTCAGCAACTCGATGCCGTCTCGTCCGCCGAGCATCAGATCGAAAACCACGATGTCGGGCGGATCATTCTTGAGCATTTCCCGCGCCTCCGCGGTCGAGCCCGCTTCACCCGCGAGCACATAGCCCGGCATCGATTCGAGCAACATCGCCAGCCCCGAGCGCACCACAGGATGGTCATCGATGAGAAAAACGCGATGCGGGGTGGCCACACTGCGAAACTGCCAGAGCGTCTGGAGCCAAAAAGCGCAAAGCCGCACAATTTTGTCGGTCATTGACCTACAAAATTATCAGTCCGATGGCCGACGCGAAGGGCGGTGATTTTTTGTTATGGTTGGCGCGTCCACTTTCTCCCCATGCGAATTCGCCGGCTCACCACCTCTGTCACCTCACTGTTGCTTGCGCTTGCGGCGGCCAACGTTTCCGCCCAAAGCACCTATTATTGGTGCTCCCACCGGGAGCACGGACGAACAAGGCGGCGACGGCACGATCGACACGACCACGCCGCTCTGGAACACCTCCTCGACGTCGAGCGCCACGCTCGCAGTTTGGACCAGCGGTAAACATGCGGTCTTCGGTGGCACCGGCGGCACGATCACCTCCAACAACGCCTCGCTCACCACCGGCAATGTCACTTTCAAAGACACCGCCTACACCCTCGTGGGCGACTTGGACCTGAGCATCACCGGCAATCTCACCGCGGAGCAATTCGGCAGCCTCACCGTCAAAGACACCCTGACCATCAATGCCGACCTCGCGCTTTACTACGGCACGCTCAACGTGGACGGCGGTTCGTTTTCGACCTCAGTCAACGGCTACATCGGCGTGGACGGCAGCAGCAACGGCCGGTTGAACATCTCCAACGGAGGCTCGGCCAGCTTTGTCAGCAATTCCGTGGGCACATTGGCCAGCAGTTATGGCTTCATCACCGTGGACGGCAAAGAATCGACCCTCACCAACTCCGGCAACCTCTACATCGGCCAGAACGGTTACGGCGAATTGACCATCCGCAACGGCGCCACCGCCACCGCCAATAATGCCTATCTCGGCTATGAACCCGGTGCCAGCGGGTATGTCACGGTCACGGGCGCGGACTCCACTTTTACCGTCACCAACAATCTGAACGTCGGCAACGATGCGTCCGGCACAGCCGCCGGCCGAGGTTCGCTCATCGTCGCCGACGGCGGCAAGGTCTCAGTGAACGGCGGAGCCAATCATATTTCACTGGGCTCGACCTCATCCCTGCGTATCGGCCAAGATAACAGCGCCGCCGGCACAATTCTGGCCAGCTACGTCACCAGCGGATTCTACACCAGTCAGGTGCTCTTCGATCACAATGAAGCCGACTATATTTTTTCTCCTGCTTTGAATGGGTTCTTAGCAGTCGCCCATAGTGGCTCAGGCACCACGACGCTCGCCGCTGGAAACGGCTATTCTGGCGGCACCACTATTTCCTTCGGCACACTGCGACTTGGCGTCAGCCAATCCATGGGGAGCAGTGTCGGCGACCTCACTTTGGACGGCGGCACCCTTGACCTGAACGGATTTTCCCAAACCTCCAACCTGCTCTACGTCACCTCCGACTCAATCATCGATTTCAGCGGCACGAGCAGTTTGACGTTCTCCAACAGCTCTGCCCTCGGATGGACCGGCCTGCTCACCATCCTCAACTTCGGTGCCGGCGACACTTTCCGCGTCGGCACCAACAGCAGTGGCCTCACGAGCGAACAACTCAATCGTATCCTCATCGGCGGATTTTACGCGCAGATCGACTCCTTGGGTTATATCACCGCCGGCGCCATCTCCGCCGTCCCGGAGCCTTCGACCTATGCGATGATTTTCGGCCTCGGAGCGCTTGGATTCTCGGCGTGGAGAAAGCGCCGTGCTTTCGCACCGTCGAAGAGGCACGACTGAGCAATCTCACTGGTGCAGCTCGTGCGAATGAGGTCGCTTAGCCTGTCATAAGCGCAGGGGCTATGCTCTTTCTGGCAAAAGAGTTAAACCTTGAGTCAGGGGGAATCCCCTAATCTCCGACTCTTGCATTCCCCTATATGGGTTTTGGGATGGGGTTCCACCACCAATGCCCCGCCCTGCTCTCTTTCGGCTGCTCGTCTTGGCTTTGTCCAGCGCAGCAGGTTCGCTGTTCGCCCAAGAAGACATCTCTCGTGAGGTGACTTCAGAGCAAACCGTCACGCTCGAACCCGTCACCGTCACCGCGCAAAAACGCGGTCAGGCGGTAACCGAAGTGCCGATTACGCTCAATGCCTACACCGGCACGTTTTTGGAAACGTCCGGCATCACGCGCTACGAAGACCTCGCACCGTTGGTGCCGGGACTCTTCGTTTCCATCCAGTCGCCTAATGCCCCGAGCATTAACCTGCGTGGCATCAGCACCGACGTGACCGATCCGCGCACGGCGATGCGCATCTCCATTTTTCAAGACGGCGTTCCAACCAGTCGCACCACCGGCAGCGCGGTAGAACTGTTCGACCTTGAACGCATCGAAATTCTCAAAGGCCCCCAATCCACGCTCTTCGGTCGCAGCGCCGAGTCCGGCGCCATCGCGCTGATCTCGCGCCGACCAGAACCGGTGCGCAGCGCCTCACTCACGGTCGGCGCCGGCGGCGAGGGATATCTCCACGCCGAAGCGGTCTACAACACGCCGCTCGGCAGCGAGCAGTTGCTCGGCCGCATCGCGTTTACCTCCACGCATCGCGACGGATCGGTGGAGAATCTCATCGACGGTTCCGATCTCAGCGGTCGCGAAACCGTCGCCGTGAGGCCTTCGCTGCGCTGGCTTTCGGCCGACAACCGCACGGTCGTTGACCTGATCTTCAACTGGCAGCACGACACGCCGCCGGGCACGTCGTTCAAGAGCGGCGTCATTCCCACCACGCGCGGCGACACTGATCCTTACACCGCCGCCGAACTCACTCGCGGCGCGGCCCTCGGCGTGGATCGCACGGTGTGGGGCGGCTCGCTGCAACTCTCGCACGAACTCTCGTCGGCTTGGAGCCTGCACGCCATCACCGGTTGGCGCGCCTACGATTCGATTGAAGAATTCGATGGGGACGGCTCTCGCTTCTTCATCATCGAGTCGTCGGATCGCTCCACCGCCCGCGAATTCAATCAAGAGCTGCGCCTCAATTATGACGCTGGCGGTCGCTTCTCCGCTTTCGGCGGCATCGGCTACGCGCGCGAACGTGCGGACCAAATCGTCACGCTGCGCGTCGATGAACGCCAAGTGTGGCCGTTTATCTCCGGCACGTTTCGCGACGGTTTGATCGCGAACGGAGTGCCTGAATTTTTGGCCAACATCGCCGTGCCGGCGATGCACCCGTTCATCCCGCAAACCAATCTGCCCGCCGGCTTCGCCGCGTTTGCGTCGGTGCCGCCGCTCGCGGGTCTGGCCGCGCTCGCCGGCGCGCCGCTCAAACCGCTGCATCAAGACGTCTACAAACAGGACGCAGCGTTTAAGGCATTCGAAGTGTTTTTCGACGGCACGTGGCGCGCGACCGACAAACTCGAATTGACCGCTGGCATTCGTTTTTCCTTCGAGGATCAGACCACGGGTTATGATACGGTTCCCGCTCCGTCACCTTCGACGCTGGGTTTCATTTTCAACGCGGGCCCCAATTTCGCTTATGCTCCCACCGCCGGTCGCCTTACCGAATCGGACCGTAACGACGGCTGGGCCGGACGCGTGGCTGCTCGCTACGCGTTCACCGACGATCTCAGTGCTTTCGCCAGCCTCTCGCGCGGACGGCGGCCCGAGGCGCTCATCATCACATCCGTGGACCGTTACCGCGTCAGCGAAGAATCCATCGTTAACGCCGAGGTCGGCCTCAAAGGCCGCGCGTTGCAGCATCGGTTGATCTGGTCCGCCGCCCTTTTTGAATATCACTACCGGCATTTCCACACGCTCGTGCAGGATCCGGCCAACGCCACGCGTTTTGTCGCCATCGACGCGGGTCGCGCCACGGGACAAGGCGGCGAACTCTCGCTGCAAGGCGTCGTGAATCACGCGCTCCGATTTTTCGCGAGCTACGGCTACACCGACGCCACATTCGACGAGACCGGCGACAACGGTCAGCCGCAGCAATTCGCCGGTTCCAGCCTGCGCCTCACTTCGCGCCACAACGCCGCGTTCGGCGCCACGCTTTCGCATGACGCCAGTATCGGCCGCTTCGAACTCTCTCCCATCTGGCAATACCGCTCTGGTCATTATTTCGACGACAACAACACCCGCCTCGGCGGCTCGCTCTACCAGCCCGGCTTCTCGCGTGTGAATCTGCGCCTCTCGTGGCGCAACCCCGATCGCAAATGGGAAGCCACCGCCTCGGCTGATAATCTTTTCGACAAGAAACACCTCATCGATGGCGGCAACATCGGCGCCGAATTTGGCATTCCTACTTTCGTGCGCGGCGAGCCCCGCCTGATCCGGCTCGAGCTCACGCGCCGGTTCTAGGGCTTACCTCGCCCAACCACGTAAGCGCGCGGCGGTGACAAGCTCGTCGTAATTCACCGCGTTCAGTTTCGCCATCAGGTTCGCGCGATGAAATTCCACCGTGCGCACACTCAATCCCATTACATCGGCGATCTCACGGTTCGATTTCTTTGCCAGCACCAAACCGAGCACATGTTGTTCGCGGCGAGACAAGACCTTGCCCACCGCCTCGGTTTTGCTGTTTTCCCGGCTCATCGTCTCTTCGTATTTCTTTGAAAAATACAATCTACCGTCCGCCACCGCTCTCAATGCCTCCTCCAACAATTCAGGCGGTGCATCCTTTTCGATGTAACCTTCCACTCCTGATTCACGGACACGTGTGAGCGCGAGCGGATCCACCAGCGACGACACCACAATCGCCCGCAATTGGGGACGCAACTGCCGCGCCGCCCGCACAAATTCCAAGCCGTCGATCCCCGGCAGCTGAAAGTCCACCAACACCACGTCTGGCTTCTCAAGCTCCATCAACTTCAACGCCTCTTCCCCTGATTGCGCCACGCCTGCCACGACAAATCGCGGCAATCCTTGCAGCCAGCGTTGGAGAAAAGACCGCACAAGCCCCTGATCTTCGACGATCATGACCCGCGTGCGACCAGAGGATGAAACTTGTCTATTCATGAAATGAAAGCGGCCGGCTCACCGACGACTTCAGCACAAAACTGAATTCGGTGCCACCACCACGCATGCTTCGCGCCACCAGCCGCGTGCCGAAAACACGGCAAATTTCACGACACAGCCGCAACCCTAATCCGCCGGTGGCCGACAAAGGCTCGTCCACGTCGGCGCCGAATCGTGCAGTCACATCATCCGGCAGAGATGCGCCGTCGTTGCGCACACAAAATCTCACACCGCCGTCCGGTGCGGGTTCAGCCCGTAACTCGACACGAGTGCTTGCGAACTTGAGCGCATTGGCGAGCAGGTTGCGCACGAGCGTTTGTGCCAGCACCAGATCCGTCTCTACCTGCAGCCCATCCGGCACGCTCGCTACCAGCTCGATCCGCGCACGGTCTGCTAAGGTTCGATGCAGGGCCACCGCCGGAACCGTGACTGCTTCCGCTCCATGCACCGACTGTGCTTGCATGCCCGCGCGCAAACGCGCCCATAGCACCAAATCCTCAATCAGCAACAACAGTGCCCGCGCGATGCGAGAGGCTTCGCGGGCAAATTCTCCTGACGTTTCATCGGCCGTGCGCATCAACCCCGTGAGTGGGCTGCGCAAATCGTGCCCGATCACCGCCAGCATTCGGTCTTTGTCTGCATTGGCCTGCTCCAACTCGCGCGTGCGCTCACGCACCTCTATCTCCAGCTCATCCGCATAAGTCTCTTCAATCAGTCGGCGTTGCTCGGTCTCTTCCACCAACTGCCGCTGTGTTTGCGCAAAACGGTCCGCCAAAGCGAACGACAGCAACAGAATCTCCATCAACGATCCACCCAGCAACGCCATCGCCGCCCAAGCCTGCATGTCTTGACCCAGCCATGCCACCACCGCCGGCGCCGCTCCGGTGAACAACAAACCGAACGCCGCCACGAAATATCGCGCATGCCGCGCTCCACGTTTCCAAGCCAGCAGTGCCACGGCGAGCAACAATAGGTGCGTCAACGTGATCATCGCCACAATAGCGTCGAACCATCGCGGCGCGGGTATCCATGGCACGACCACTGCGCTCACTGTCGCCATTGTCAGCCCAAGTCTCAGCCGATACAGCCAGCGGTCTACTCCGGGCATGATCACGGCCGTGCCCAAAAACATCCGTGCAAATTGCACCAGAAACACTCCGCTCAACGCCAGCACGCCGCCGCTCAATATTTCCTTGCCGGGCGAGCCCAAGCCCAGCCCCAACAGCGCCAGCCCGCCGTTGGAAGTGAGATTGAATACCCCCATGGCCGCCGCATAGAGCACGTAGCAACCGGTGTCAGGGAAACGCAGTCGCAGCCACAGCACCAAATTGTAAATCAACAGCGCCATCATAGCGCCGTAGCAGATCGATTCCGCCAGCGTATCCCGTATCTGTGCTTGGAAAAAATCCGACGCCTGCGGCCACCAGCGCAGCCATAGATAAACGTCATAATAATCCATCACGCGCAAAAACACGACGGCCCGCCCCTCCGCCGGCACCGTGACTGGAAATGCTGCCGTGCGTCCCCACAACGGTTTATCTTTCCCCGACACGGCTTCACCGGAACTCAGTTGCCGCCAGATACCGGCCGGCCCCACCCATGCGTCCACCCGATCCGGCAGGTATTCCGAATCCGCCAACACACCCGCCAAGGGTTCCAGAGTGGGATTGCGCAAAGTGATTCTCAACCACACCTCTCGCCCTGCTTTGCCGACCAGATAGGTCTCACCTTTCCATGCGCGCCATGCCTCATCCGGCATTTCCGCCACCTCGACGAAATTCAATCCCACTCGCGCATCAACCAACACTTCGATCTGCGACCCATCGGCCGAAGGCAAACTCATCATGCCTTTGCGGTAGCCCGCCACCCCGAACATCAGCCATGCCACAGCAGCGATCACCAAGGCCAGCCCACTGATCAACGCGAATCGGGATAATATGCGCCTGAGGATCAAGGGCATCAGTTCAGCCTAACTGCCGTTCTCTTCGCAAGTCCGACCGATAATTAAAAACCCCGTAGCACTACGGGGTTTGGGGGCTTGTGCGACCCCACGACCGATCAAGGGTTAGACCTGTCCATTTTCAACTCATGAGCGAAATTCGCCCCGCCCCTGGCTACGCGGCCTGCCGCGTCGTGTTCAAATGCTTCGCCTTGCTCGTTTTGGTTGGCGGCCCGCTCAGCTTCTTGTCTCCGCGCGCTGCCGCCCAATTCACTTACGTCATCCAGACCAACTACAGTGCTGACGGCCTGAGTTTATGGGGTGGCGGCGAAGCCACCACGATCAACACTTCAGGGTTCTTCGGTTTGGAGTGGGACAACACCATTTCCTTCGGCGGCATCGAATCCACGTGGGTGGGCGACTTCGGTCTGCAAGCCACCGCCACCTCCTCGGGCAAGATTGGTTTCGATTGGGGATTCAAATCCACCGCCGGCGAGGTCGCGCTCAACATCCCCAATACCGTCACGATCTCTTACGGGGATCTCAACACGCCCGGCGCCACCTTCTCCGTCACGCAGGACCGCTCCTTGCTGGCGGGCCAGACCGACCGCATCTCCAGCACGTTTTCCAACGCGGAGTTTTACGTTAATCAGCGCTTCAAAATCGACATGGGGCTCGATGTGACGGCGGCGTTTTTCGACTCCGTCAACGTCAAGACCAGCCTCTCCAGCGTTTACAATCATCTCGCTTCCACGGTGGGCATTCCCGCAGGCGTCAGTCCGTTCGATTTCTCCATCCCGCTGATCAATTACAATCAGGACAACAACCGCCGCATCCAAGTCCTCGGCGGCTTGATGGGCATCGCCGACAAGGATCTCGACCAAGGCGTCACCGTTCCGCTCAACACCAGTCCCTTCGCTATCGGCACAGTCGTTGAATACGGCAACATCAGTGCGCGCACGATCTCGGAGCTCAACGCCCGCTCCGGCAATGCGACCTCAGTGACCAACACACAGGAAGAAGTCATCGCCATCCGCGCCAATTTGCTCGGCCTGGCGACGCTCTACATGGGCCTCCCGGTAAATCCCTTTCAGCCCAAGCTCTCGCTCAGCGGTCCGCTCGTCGCCGAGCTTGAGATCATCAGCCTCGACGCCGGCCTGACCCTCGGCCTCCAGCAGCAACTCTCGCTACTTTCTAATTCCACTCTCACTCTCACGTCCAACGTGCCGGTGCGCTACACGCTCGCCAACGGCACCACAACCGACTGGGTGACGTCTTACACCTTCCTCTTGCCGGAAGACGGCTCCGGTATGAATTTCGCTCTCGCTGATCATCAAGGCACCGATAACACGCCGTTGCAGATCTTTCCGTCCGTCTCCGTCGCACCCACGCTTGCGACCGATCTCGACTTGTTATTCTCCCCGTCTTTTCGCGTCGATATTCTCAAGCTCGGTCTCAGTGCTTGGGGTATGGGCGGCAGTCTCGGGCCGCTCTATTCTTACTCGACCACCGGAGACGCTTTCGCCACCGCCGATCTCTGGACCAGCCTCAACGCCTACGGCTCGCTCGCGCAGTTCAACTCGCCTACCCGCGGTATCGAATCCCTCGTCAATCCCGATGCCAACGCGCGCATCTTCGACGTTTCCCAATATCAATGGGTCAACATCACCAACAGCACCGGCACCGCCAACTACGGCGTCTCCGAAGTCGCCGGCACACTCAACGTCAGCAATTCGCTCTTCAACAACATCGATAATCTCACGCTGAGCGGCACCCTCAACTTCACCGGCGCCAATAACGACGCCGCCATGCGCGGCCTCGAACTCACCTCGACCGGCTCGCTCCGCCTCGATGGCGGCAGCGAACTTTTCATCAACGGCAAGGTGGACGAAGACGGCGCCTACCTGACGGACACCAATGGCCGCCGCGTGCCGGGCTTCGTCGACGCCAACGGCGTTATCTCCAGCGGCACCTACCTCATCGGGGGCCAGCTCACTTACAGCGGCGCCGGCATCACCGAGATCGGCGAGAACGTCGCGATGCGCCTCACCGACAGCGCGGCGTTCACCGGCGTGCACCTCGTCAACCGCGCCGACATCAACTCTCCCGCCAGCGACCACGACGCGCTCTCTCATCTCGAAACCATTTCCGGCGCCCTCTGGCTCGACGGCCCGGACGTGACCACGGATCGGGCCGTCACGATCAATGGTGTGCTCACGCTGCGTCAGGACAGCCATTTCACCGCCAACGCCCTCAATGCCAGCACCGGTTTTCTCGATCTCGGCGCAGGCACCACCGCCACGTTCCAAAATGCGTTCGCCCCGAATGACAACGGCACGCTCACCGGCCTTTCGCTATACCTCGGCACCGCTGCGGGCGGCGGCCAAGTGCGCTACGCCGGCGATCCCATCACCAGCATCAGTTCGATCGTCCATCTCATCGGCGCCCGCCCGGACAAGGGATACATCTATCTCACCGACGACGATCACGATGCCCTGGAGTTTCTTGAAATGATCAATCCGGGTGGCCAGCTGGCCTTGCTCGGCGGAGCCACCCAATCCGTCACCGCGGATAGTTTCGTCAACGCCGGCACGCTGCTCATCGACGGCGCGGCCAGTGCCCTGACGATTTCCGGCAGCATGAACAACGCCGGCATCATCAACATCGGGGCTGGCACGCTCACGAGCAACGGCCTGTTCAATTCCGGCGGTCTCCAACTCACCAACGGCGCCACGTTCAACGCCGGCGCATTGCCCAACGTCAATGGCTCCGGCGTGCTCGGCGGCGACGGCATCTGGAACATCGGCGGCAAACTCCACTACACCGGCACGGCCGTCACCGGCGTCGCGTCGGGCACCACGCTCAAGTTCAGCGGCGCCAACAGCGGCCTCCTGCGCAACAACGTTGCCCCCGTTTTCTCGTCCAACGCCGGCACGCTCACGTTCGCCGACGGCGCCACCAACGACAGCGGCTCGGCCGCCTTCAACAACACCGGCCTCCTCCAACTCACCGGCAACGGCACCTCGTTTTCGGTGAATGGCTACAGCGGCAGCGGCACGCTTGAACTCGGTCTCGGTTCCACCCTCGATACCACGCTCTCCTCCGGTTCGGGCAGCAGCCTGCCCGTGAATGGCTCCGGCCAACTCGCGCCGGGCGGTTCCTGGATCATTGCGGGCGATCTGCGTTACAGCGGTCCGGCGCTCACTGGTTTGGCGGCCGGATCGTCGCTCACCCTCGCGCGCGCCAGCGCTGACAAGAGCCTCATCGATCCCACGCTCAATCTCGACAGCGGCGGCGACAGCTTCGACCGCGTCGACGGCGGCACGACTTCGGGCCTGCCCTCGTTCAGCAATCTTCACGGCAACCTCACGCTGAACAGCCTCGTCACGCTTTCGCTGGCTTCGTCGCTCACGGTCCATTCCGGCGCGTCGCTCACGCTGAATCCTCGCGCCACCTTGCAGGTGAAAGGCGCCGACTTCATTCTCGCGGCCGATTCGAATTTCGAGCTCGGCGGCGGCAACCTCATCCTCGGTGGCGGCGCGGTGCGCACCATTCTCGCGCCCAACGGTGACTTCGATCTCATCTCCGCCGCCGGTGGCGGCGAAGTCCAACTCGGCCGCGTCACGTATGCCAACGACGCTTACACGACCACCGGCAGCGGCGCCATCGTCGTCGACGGCAGTTTCACCAACTCCAACTACCTCATCCGTGGCGCCGGCGAAATCATCGCCGACACCATCACCAACTACGGACGCATCTACGCCGCCGGCGGCTCCAATGCCACCGGCACGCTCACGCTCACCGCCGATGTCATCAACAACTCCGGTTGGCTCGGCTCCGTCGGACAAGGCTCGCTCGTCATCGGCGACGCCGACCGCGACACCACGCTCAACAATTCCATCGCAGTTACGGACGGCGTGATCCCCGGACTGCTCGACGCGCAAGGTCGCCTCACGCTCATCCGCACCGCCGTCAACGGTGGCGGCATTTCGGTCGGTTCCACGGGCGCCCTCTACATCGGCACTGGCACCACGCTCAACGTCGACAGCATCAGCTTGAACGGCGACCTCGACCTTGCCGCGAATCAACACCTCTCGCTCAACAGCATCACCACGGGCATCCACACGGACATCTGGCTCCACGACGGTGCCACGCTGACGCTCGATGCGGCGACGCCGTTCACCAACAACGGCAACGTCACACTCTCCGACGGCGCGGGCATCCTTGGCACGGAAATCCGCAACAACGGCCAATACCTCTTCGATTACGGCAACTCCTCGCTCAGCAATTTCACCAATCTCGCCAACGGTGTGCTCGCGGTCGATTCCTCAACGCTGACGTTGCTCGACAGCACTTTCTCCAACGAGGGCTTCATCAAGCTCGGCGCCACGGCTCCCTCCGATGACCCGTCCGTCGGCGTCTTGCAGCTCGCCGACAACCTGACGCTCACCGGCGGCGGCTTCATTCA
>Ga0207868_1000911_pt1 | contig 25132 bp, 26 predicted proteins | sample Passage237B_FD_187370 | JGI IMG/M metagenome (GOLD analysis project Ga0207868, IMG submission 187370) | Cellulose adapted compost microbial communities from Newby Island Compost Facility, Milpitas, CA, USA - Passage2 37B (SPAdes) (version 3) ... | reverse complement strand
TGAACGAGACCATCGCCCGTGTGCGCCACTCGACCCCGGGCGTCGGCCTCATCAGCCCGCCGCCGCACCATGACATCTATTCGATCGAGGACCTGGCCCAGCTGATCTTCGACCTCAAGAATGTCAACCCGGACGGCCAGGTGTCGGTGAAGCTCGTGTCGGAAGTCGGCGTGGGCACCGTTGCGGCCGGCGTCGCCAAGGCGCGCGCCGACCATGTGACCATCTCGGGCTATGAGGGTGGCACGGGCGCAAGCCCGCTCACCTCGCTCAAGCACGCCGGTTCGCCGTGGGAAATGGGCCTCGCCGAGACCCACCAGACGCTGGTGCGCAACAAGCTCAGGAGCCGCATCGCGGTGCAGGTCGACGGCGGCATCCGTACCGGCCGTGACGTGGTGATCGGCGCCCTGCTCGGCGCCGACGAGTTCGGCATGGCGACCGCGCCGCTGATCGCGGCCGGCTGCGTGATGATGCGCAAGTGCCACCTCAACACCTGCCCGGTCGGCATCGCCACCCAGGACCCCGTGCTGCGCGCCCGCTTCACCGGCAAGCCCGAGCACGTCATCAACTACCTCTTCTTCGTCGCCGAGGAAGTGCGCGAACTGATGGCGGAAATGGGCTTCACCAAGTTCGACGATATGGTCGGCCAGATGCAGATGCTGGACAAGACCGAGGCCATCGAGCACTGGAAGGCCAAGGGGCTCGACTTCTCCAAGCTCTTCCACAAGCCCTATGCGCCCGCAGGTGTGGGGATCACCCACTCCGAAAAGCAGAACCACCCGATCGACAACGTGCTCGACCGCCGGCTGATCGAGGCGGCGAGGCCCGCCCTCGAGAACGGCACGCCGGTCAAGATCGTCGAGACCATCACCAGCGTCGACCGCTCGGCGGGCGCCATGCTGGGCGGTGCGGTGGCCAAGCGCTACGGCCACCAGGGCCTGCCCGACGATACCATCGCCATCAGCCTTACCGGCACTGCCGGCCAGGCCTTCGGCGCCTGGGCGACGCGCGGCATCTCGATCGACCTCGTCGGCGAAGCCAATGACTATGTCGGCAAGGGCCTCTCGGGCGCGCGCCTCGTGGTGCGTCCGCCGGAGAACCGCGGCTATGTGCCCGAAGAGTCGATCATCATCGGCAACACCGCGCTCTACGGCGCCATCACCGGTGAGTGCTACTTCCGCGGCGTGGCCGGCGAACGCTTCGCCGTGCGCAACTCGGGCGCCATCGCGGTGGTCGAAGGCACGGGCGACCATGGCTGCGAGTACATGACCGGCGGCATCGTCGTGGTGCTCGGCAAGACCGGCCGCAACTTCGCGGCGGGCATGTCGGGCGGCATCGCCTACGTGCTCGACGAGGACGGCACCTTCGAGAGCCGCGCCAACATGTCCATGGTCGAGCTCGAGCCGGTGGTCGAGGAGGAGACCCTGCATGGCCGCGAGTTCGGCCACCATGGCGACCTCGAGACCATGGGCGTGGTCGAGATCATGCACGATCTGCAGCGGCGTGACGCTGAGCGGCTGTACCAGCTGATCCTGCGGCACCGGACCTTCACCGGGTCGAGCCGCGCCAACCACATCCTGTCGAACTGGGACGAATACCTGCCCAAGTTCCGCAAGGTGATGCCGATCGAGTACCGCAAGGCACTTCAGAAGATGGAAAAGGCCCGTGAAGCGGCCCAGCGCGTGGCTGCCGAGTAAGGGGAAGAACTATGGGCAAGATCACTGGCTTCCTCGAAATCGACCGCGTCGACCGGGAATATCTCCCGGTCGAAGAGCGGCTGAAGAACTACAATGAGTTCGTCATTCCTCTGGGCGACCAAGGCACCCGCGACCAGGCGGCGCGCTGCATGGATTGTGGCATTCCGTACTGTCACAACGGCTGCCCGGTGAACAACCAGATCCCGGACTGGAACGATCTCGTCTACAAGGGCGACTGGCTGAAGGCTCTCAAGAACCTTCACTCGACCAACAACTTCCCGGAATTCACCGGCCGCATCTGCCCCGCCCCGTGCGAGGCGGCCTGCACGCTGAACATTCCGGACACCCCGGTGAACATCAAGACGATCGAATGTGCCATCGTCGACAAGGGGTTCGAGGAAGGCTGGATCACGCCGCAGATCAACCCGGACAAGACCGGCAAGAAGGTTGCCATCGTCGGTTCGGGCCCGGCCGGCATGGCCGCCGCGCAGCAGCTCGCCCGCGCCGGCCACGAAGTGCATCTGTATGAGAAGGCCCAGCAGATCGGCGGCCTGATGCGCTACGGCATCCCGAACTTCAAGCTCGACAAGAAGATCATCGATCGCCGCGTCGAGCAGATGGTGGCCGAAGGCGTCGTGCTCCACACCGGCGTGCATGTCGGCGTGGACATCTCGGTGGACGAGCTGGCCGAGCAGTACGACGCCATCGCCATGGCTGGCGGTGCCGAGAAGCCGCGCGACCTGCCCATCCCGGGCCGCGAACTCGACGGCATCCATTTCGCCATGGAGTTCCTCGGCCAGCAGAACCGCCGCGTCACCGGCGAGCCGCTCGACAACGTCAAGCCGATCCTTGCGACCGGCAAGCATGTGGTCGTGGTGGGCGGTGGCGACACCGGTTCGGACTGCATCGGTACCTCCAACCGCCAGGGCGCCCTCTCGGTCACGCAGATCGAGATCATGCCCATGCCGCCCGAGAAGGAGAACAAGGCTCTCACCTGGCCGAACTATCCGCTGAAGCTCAGGACCTCGTCCTCGCAGGAAGAGGGCGTGATCCGCGACTTCGCCGTGGCCTCGATCAGCTTCGAGGGCAAGGATGGGCAGGTGACCGCGCTCAACTGCGCCCGCGCCGACGAGAAGTTCCAGCCCATCCCGGGCACCGAGTTCCAGCTCAAGGCCGATCTCGTGCTCCTCGCCATGGGTTTCCTCGGCCCGGTGCAGGAAGGGATGATCCAGCAGGCCGCCGTAGCCGTCGACAAGCGCTCCAACGTCATGGCCGACACGATCCGGTACCAGACCAGCCGCGAGAAGTTCTTCTCGTGCGGGGACATGCGCCGCGGCCAGTCGCTGGTCGTCTGGGCCATCCGCGAAGGCCGCCAGTGCGCCCGCGCCATCGACGAGTTCCTGATGGGCCAGAGCGTCCTGCCGCGCTGAGCGCAAACAGCAGAATTTGCCGAAAGGGGCGCTCCGGCGCCCTTTTCTTTTTGCCCATGAAACGTGCGCCCACCTCCCCCGCAAGCGGGAGAGAATGGCGCGTGGCATCGTGTGAGCGCTACCCTACCGCCGCCCTTGCATATCTCCGCCGATACGCCGACGGTGTTTCGCCCACCAGCTTGCGGAACAGGTGCCGGAAAGCGGAAGGTTCCGAATAGCCGACCTGGGCGCCGATCTCGTCGAGGCTGATATCGCTGGTCTCGAGCAGTTGCTTGGCCTCCTCGATGCGCAGCGTCTGGATGTATTCGATCGGCGACTGCCCGGTGGCCTTCTTGAACCGCCTCAAAAAGCTCCGCTCGGTCAGCCCGGCCTCGGCGGCCATCACCGCCACCGGATTGGGGTTGGCGTAGTTGTCGGCCGCCCACATCTGCGCCACCGCCACCAGCGGATCGTCGTGCTTGCGCCCCACTGTGAGCGCGGCAAAGGGCAACTGGCCGTCGAGATGCCAGTCGAGCAGGAAGCACTTGGCGAGCCGCCGCGCCTCCTCGGTGCCGGCAAAGCGGCCGACGAGGTAGAGTAGCAGGTCGTGCCACGACGAGAAGCCGCCCGTGGTGATGAGGCGATGGCCCTCCCCGGTCGGCACCAGCACCCGCTCCTTGCGCACTCGCACCTGCGGGTGATGCTGGCGGATCGCATCGCAATAGCCCCAGTGCGACGTCGCCTCCTGCCCATCGAGTAGCCCCGAGGACGCCAGCAGCATCGAGCCCGAACAGAGCGAGGCCACCATGGCGCCACGGCCATAGACCTCGCGCAGCCACGCGCCGACCGGAACGAAAGAGTTGGGCACCGGCTGGTGCGGGTTGAGCATCATTTCGGGGATGACCACCAGGTCCGGCTCGGGATAATCCGCGAAAGCGCCGTGCGGGGTGATCTGCACCCCGTGCAGATCGCGATAGGGCTCGCCGTCCAAGGTGACGAGCCGCGGCAGGAAGCGGGCCTGCTGCGGCTCGTCACCATGCAGCACCTCCCACAGCATGCCCACCGAGGCGAGCAGATCCATGACGATGAAGATGCCCGCCGAGCCCGTCTCGGGCGTGGCGACGACCGTCGTCAAGAGCGGCCTGGTGGTGTCTGCGGGCATGACGCGCGTCCGATTTGAACCGTTTTGGCCGGAAACCAGCCTATCAGCTCCGGAGCGCCACGGCTAGACAACGGGCCATCGGCAGCACCCGCTGCCACACCCGAAAGGACAAGCAAATGATCAAGACACGCCTGCTGCTCGCGCTCGCCGCGGCCATCACCATCGGCACCGGTAGCGGCTTTGCCGCCGAGCCGACCCCGGCCGAACGCGCCTATACCGACATCCAGGCCACCCTCGGCATCGTTCCCAGCCACTTCAAGGCCTATCCCAAGTCGGCCGTGGCCGGCGCATGGGAGATGACCAAAGGCCTCCTGATGGGCGAGGGCAACACGCTGGAACCCAAGGTGAAATCGCTGATCGCCGTCGCGGTCGCCGCGCAGATCCCTTGCCAGTATTGCGTCTGGCTCGAGACCAAGACCGCCAAGGCCGCCGGCGCCACCGACGCCGAGGTGTCCGAGGCCGTCGCCCAGGCAGCCTATGTGCGGCACTGGAGCACCGTGATCCACGGCAGCCAGATCGACTTCGCCACCTTCCAGGCCGAGTTCGGCGGCGACTGACCGGCCGGGCGCCCGGGGAACCGGGCGCCTGCCCAGGGAGACAAGATGGACATTCTGATCAACGCCGCCAATCTGCTGTACGTGGTGGCCTATTTCACCACCGACATGCTGCGGCTGCGCGTGCTGACCCTCGTCGCCGCCTGTTGCCTCGCCACCTATTTTGCCAGCCAGCCTACCCCGTTGTGGAACGTGGTGGTTTGGAACGGCTTCTTCATCGGCCTAAACCTGTGGCAGTTGATCCGGCTGGTCAGCGCCCGCCGGCCGCTTCCAGCAGCCGTACGATCTCGCTGAAGCCGCGCTGCCGGGCGTGGGCCAGCGGCGTGATGCCTTCGCGGTCGGCAATGTTCACGTCCGCGCCGCCCCCGATCAGCATGGCGACGATGCGTTGATGTACCGGGCCTCCGTCGCTGAGGATCACCGCCTCGAGCAGGGCCGTCCAGCCGAGCCCGTTGACATGGTCGGGATCGACGCCGGCGGCGAGCAGCAGCCCGACATTGTCGGGATGCCCCTTCTCCGCCGCCGGGATGAGGGCCGTGCCACCGAAACGGTTGGTGTCCGCGAGATCGGCACCCGCCGCCAGCACTAGCCTGAGGATTTCAGTCCGCCCCTCGGCGCCGGCATAGAGGTAGGGCGTATCGGCGATATTGTCCTTGGCGTTGACGTCGGCGCCGCGCTCGATCAACAGCCGCGCCGCCTCCTTCTGGTTCGCCCGCGTGGCGAGCAGCAACGCCGTGCGCCCGTTGCCGTCGCGCGTATCGACCGGCTGGCCGGCATCGAGCAGCCGGCTTAGAGCAGCGGTATCGCCCGAGCCGGCGGCAGCGAAAAGGTGGCATTGTCATCGGCCATGGCCACACCGGCTCCTGCCGCGAGCAACCCGGCGAGGAGCAGCCGCCGCTTCATTGCAAAGCGGCGACGTCCTGGGACGTCACCGGCGTCACGCCGACGCCGAACGCATCAGCGCGGCCGGCTGGCGCCTGGATCAGCTGGTCGAGGTCGAAGCCCACCGGATCCACGTCCTCGGCCGTCGCGACGACCGAACTCGCCGTAATCAGCTCGGCGGCACGCTTGGGCGCGTGGGTGAGGGAGATCACCGCCCCCGCCACTTCGAGCAGCTTCATCTGCCCCAGGCCCTGGTAGGGCGGGCGCACCATGAGCTGGGCATCGGTGCCGAGCAGCGGATCGGCCACGGCAACGCCCACCGTTCCACCACCGCGATAGTAGTTGCGCAGCGTCTGGCTCAGGTAGAAGGCGAGCTTGTCGGCGCCCGCGGTGGAAAAGTGGATGCCGTCATCCTTGCGCATGCGCACCGTGTTGCCGTTGAGGTCCGGGCCGTTGCGCGTGTACTTGCCCTCTTCGGTGGCGAACTTGTCGAAGATGTCGAGGAACTCCGCCCCGCCACCGAAGGCCGCGAGCCGGTCGATCTCGTTCACCTGGATCATGGTCTGCCCGAACTTGGGCGCTTCCATCGGCGGCAGCCCGACCCAGATGGTAGGCTTGTTGGCGGCCCGCAGCTGCTGGACGATGGACTGCACGCGCGACGAGTAGCCGGCGATCCACTCCGGCGAGAGCGAGGCATAGCTCTTGCCGTCGATGTTCATCTTCTGCCGGTCGTTGATGCCGATGACGATCACGGCGATGTCGAAGCCGTTCTCGGCGATCTTCTCGCCAATCTTCTTGGGCCAGTCGAAATAGTCGACGCGCACGATGCCGGAGTCGCCGACACTCTGGTCGATGATCGCCAGGTTCGGATCCTCGGCATAGAAGCGGTCGAGCGCCTTGGCGAGATCCGCCGCCATCGAGTCGCCGAACACGGCGAGCCGCGTCGCCCCCTCCGCCTTTTCGATCTTGGGCTTGGGCGGCGGCAGGTCGGCGGCCTTCTTGGGCTTCACCTTCACCACAGGCTTTTCGACCACTGGCGGCGGCTCGGGCTCCTGGCTGCCGAACAGCATATCCATCAGCGTCTTGCGCTTCTTGCGCGGCCTCTGTTCGGTCTGCGCCACGAGGATGCGGCCATCGTCGACCGAAACGATCGGGGCCACCGGCGCGAACGTGTCGCGCGCCTGCGCAAACGCAGGCAGCATGTCGGTCAGCACAAGTGCCGCCGCGACAAGGCCCACGATCCAGACGACAAGCGTGTTCGGCTTTTTGCGCATGCGGCCTATTTAGCCGATGGTAGTGGCCGTTTTGAAGGCGCCTCGCGGAGAATCTACTTCGCGGCGACCGCGGCCTTCAGCTTCTCGTAGCTTTCGAGCGTGATGAACCCGTCCGCCACCTCGCCCCTGCTCGCCTGGAACCTGGCATAGGCCGCCTGGCTGATTGGCCCGATACGCCCGTCGACGAGCCCGCCATAGAGGCCGAGTTCGATGAGCGCCTCCTGGATGGCGCGGCGCTGCTCGAGATTCGGGAACTTCGTATCGCGCGGCCAGGGCGTGACGAACTCCCCACGTCCCTTCAGCCGGTCCTGCAGGTGCGAGACGGCCATCGCGTAGCTGTCTGAGTTGTTGTAGCTCTTGAGGACGAGATAGTTGTTCGTCATCAGGAACTTGGGGCCTCTTGCCCCGGTGGGCGCATAGAGGAAAACCGGGATCGACGTGTCGCTGAAGCTGGCGCTGCCCACCCTTTTGACGCCGAGATTGGTGAAGAACGAGATGGGCCGCATCTCCTCGCGCGTCGCGAGCAGGTAGTCGAACCCTTCAGGCACATCGACCTCGTAGCCCCAGTCGAGCCCCGGCTGGTAGCCGAAGCCGAGCAGATACACGGCGCTCGTCGCCAGCGCATCGGCGACCGAATTGTGGAGATCGACGGCGCCGTCGCCGTCCCCGTCCGTGCCGAATCTGATGACATTGCTCGGGTTGACCTGCAGGTGCCCGATGGCTCCGGCCCAGCTGCCCACGAGCTGCGTCGCATCCAGCGGTCCGCGCTGGACGAACAGCAGCGCCGCGATGAGGTCCTGCGTGTCGCCTTCGAGGCGGACGCGCCGCTGGTGCACCAACGTCGCCAGCGAGGGAATGATCGGGCGGATATACTGGGAATCGCCCAGCACCCGGCCGTAATTGGTTTCGAGGCCCCAGATCGAGGCGAGAAGGTAGGGATCGACGCCGTATTTCTCGCCCGTCGCGGTGAGGAGCGCCTTGTGCTCCTCTATCGCTTCCTTGCCTTTGTTCATGCGCCACTCGGTGACGCGCTTGTCGATATATTCCCACAGCGGCGTGGTGAACTCGGGCTGCGAGGTCACCAGCTCCGGCACGTTGGGGTCGGGCGTAAGGCCGTACATCGCCTTGGCATAGGTTTCGTGGGTGACCCCGGCGGCAAGCGCCGTCGCTTCGAAGTTCCTTATGAAGGACTCGAAGCTTTCCACCGGCTGCGCCAGCGCCGGCGAGGTGAAGCCGAGGAGCGAGACGAAAAGTACGAGCATACGTTTCATAACGAATCTCTACCTGTTTCGTGTCGCTAGATAGCGCTCCCACTTCAGCGCCGCGTCAACGATTTCCGTCAGGTCATCGTGCTGGGGCTTCCAGCCGAGCACCTGCCGCACCTTGTCGGCCTTGGCGACGATGGAGGCGGGATCGCCCGCCCGGCGGGGCTCTTCGAGCACCTTGAAGTCGACGCCAGACACGGCCTTCACCGTCTCCACCACCTGCCGAACCGAATAGCCCCGGCCATAGCCGCAGTTCATCGTCACCGAGCGGCCACCATTGCGGAGGTAGTTGAGGAGAAGCGCATGCGCCTCCACCAGGTCCGTCACGTGGATATAGTCGCGCACGCCGGTGCCGTCGGGCGTCGGAAAATCAGTGCCGAAAATGCCCATATGCGGCCGCTGGCCCAGCGCCGCCTGCGCCGCGACCTTGATGAGGTGCGTGGCGGCGGGCGAACTCTGGCCGCTGCGCCGCTGCGGGTCGGCCCCGGCGACGTTGAAATAGCGCAGCACGCCATAGGTGAGCGGATGCGCCGCCGCGACATCGGCCAACATCATCTCGGTCATCAGCTTGGAGCGCCCATAGGGCGATTCCGGCGCCAGCCGGCTCTCCTCCGCCACCGGCTCGAGGCCGGCATTGCCATAGACGGCCGCGGTGGACGAGAAGATGAAGTGCTTCACCCCACCCTTCACCGCCGCCTCGATGAGGTTACGCGAGGTCGCGGTGTTGTTGGCGTAGTACTTGAGCGGATCGCTGACCGACTCCGGCACCACGATCGAGCCGGCGAAATGCACGATGGCGTCTATGCGATGCTCGGCGACGAGCCGCCCCACCAGCTCCATGTCGCCCGCGGATCCCTCGACGAAGGTGGCGCGATGGTCGATGGCCCAGTCGAAGCCGGTGGTGAGATTGTCGAGCACCACCACCGCCTCGCCGGCATCGGCGAGCCGCAGCACCATGTGGCTGCCGATATAGCCGGCGCCGCCGGTCACGAGGACAGTCATTGTTCCTCCCCGAAGAGATGTCAGTGGCCGCGAAGGTAGGTATCACGTGCTAAGAAACGGCTTAGGGCACCTGCCCCCGCCCCGCACGAGATGCCCGCCTCAGCGATGGATCGTGAGCCCCAGCATCAACCGCTGCTGCTCCTCGGCCGGATCGGGCGTCGTGGTCGACTGCGAGTAGGTATAGTCGGCCGTGGCGTCCATGTGCTCGTTGAGCAGGTAATCGGCCCCTGCCCCGATATTCCACCGATACTCGTCGGTGGCGATGCCCTGGTAGTGGGCCTCGCTCCACCCGGCCGAACCGCGCAGCCGAAGCCACGGATTCACCTGGTAGGCAGCCTCGCCGGCCGCCGCATAGGTCACCTTGGCCGTTGCACCCGAGGTGGCGCCGGGAGACTCAAGCGACGTCGAGAATGTGCCGGTAAGGGTCAGCGTCGTATCGGGACGGAAGATCGCCTTGCCGTCATAAAGCACGGCGGTGAAATCAGGCAGCGAGCCGTCACCGAAGTCGCGATGGCCGAGCCCGAGCGATCCTTCGAGTTCCAACACGGTCAGCGCCTGGAAGTTGAGGCCGGCCCGTGCCTCGTAGGTGACGTTGTCGAGCTTCACCAGCAGGCTCGGCGAAGCTTCGTCATAGGCCTCATAGGTGGCCTCGCCGTCGACAAAGGCCGTGACGCCCGGAGCCAGCCGGTAGCCGAAGCGGCCGCCGAGACCGGCGACCGTGGTGTTCTGGAAATCGTTCGGGCTGGTCGTGGCATCGTCGTAAACCGTCTCGCCATGGACGGTGCGGCCGGCCTCGCCGCGCAATTCCGCCTCGAACAGACCGAGGTCGCGCACGACATTGCCTTCCACCTGCCCCTTCACCACCAGCGGCGCGGTGGCAACACTATCGGCATAGCCCGGATCGCTGGGATCGTCCTGCGACAGGCCGAAGGTGCCCTTCAAGCTCGCGCTGGTGAGCGCATCGAAATGGTGGTCGGCGCTGCCGCTCAGGGTCAGCGCATCCACCCGCGCGTTCCCTTCCAGCTGGTAGAACAGCTCCGCCGCCGCGCCGAAGGCGTAGCTGCCGCGCATGGTGTTGTGGGTCAGCGTCGCCTCGGGCAGCGCCAGGAACTCCACCCGCGTGCCGTCGGCATCCTGAGTCACGGCGCCGCGCAGGCCCAGTTGCCAGTCCAGGTCGAAAGGCGGCTCGTCCCATTCATGCGGCTGCTGCCGGCAGTTCTCGCAGCCGGTCGTTCCGTCGCGCAACAGGTCGGGATTGTTGAAATCGGACCCGTCCCCGAGCGGGTTGAATTCCGCGCCGACAGCCGGCGCCGCAGCAGCCGCCAGGGCGGTCCCAGCCGCCATCATCCACGCCTTGTTCACTACGCCCACTCCAACGCAACCGGTGAGCAAAGCCTTGCAGCTTATGGTTAAGGAAGCCTTCCCGCGGGTCCCTGCATGGCAGCCATCCGCGACATAATCGCGCCTGACGGGAACGGATAGCGTGCACGCGAGCTTCCCCTGCCGCAGTCGAGAACCAAAGGAGACAGAAAATGAAAAACCTGCTTCTCGCTACCGTGGCCGTGATGACCCTTTCAACCGGTGCGGCCTTCGCCCAGGACAATTCTGACGCCAAAACGGCCGTCGGCGGTACGGCGGGCGGCGTCACCGGCGCCATTACCGGCGGCCTCATCTTCGGGCCGATCGGCGCCATCATCGGCGGCTTCACCGGCGCCGTGATCGGCGCGGAAGCCGTCAGCGACGACAGCATCGAATATGTCCGCGTCCATCCCACCGAGCCGGTGGAGATCGAGGGTGACATCGACGTCGGCTTCGTGGTGCCCGACGCCATCGAACTCCACGTCGTCGAGAACGACCCGGATTACGGTTACTTCTACACCAACGACCGGGTGTATTTCGTCAAGCTCAGCGACCGCACCGTGGTCTACTCCCCGGGCATCGTGGTGGCCGCCGAGGAATAAGCCAGCCCAGTACTGATCCCAACCGAGAGCCGCCTACCCGGGCGGCTCTTTCGTTTCAGGCTGCCGCCTTCGACTTCATCGCGACTTCCAGCCGGACCTCGTCGAACGGGAGCTCGATCTGGCCGCCATCGGTCCTGACGATCACCTTCGCCTGCAGCAGGACGTGAACATCGCCATGGACGGCTTTCACGTCACGTGCAACGCGTCGCGCCAGTTCGCGTATGGATATCGGGCCGGCCCCCACCATGGCGTTGAGGATTTCCAGCCGCTTGGGGGTGAGCTTCTTCCACAACAGCTCCTGCGTGGCGAAGGCGCGCAACGAGTCCCGCGATTCGATCCCCGCATCGAGCTTCCGGCCGGACTCGAGGCTATAAGCCTTCATCTCCTCGATGCTCATCACGCAGATTCTCAGCGTCGATTTGTGTTCAGCCACCCGTCCACCTCCGTCCAGAAATCGACCTTGAGCTGCTCCACGTCGCGAAAGTCGTAAGGGAATTCGCGCGTTCCCAGGTGCCGATGGTCGCCCTTGCCCGCCTCGTTGTCGTAGCGCAGAACGCACACGCCATCGGCAATCAGAGCGAGGCGATACTTGAAGCGATGCGCGCTTCCTTTGACGGGGGAAGGTACCCGCCAGACGACGAGCTCCACCGTCACGCCGTCCATCAGGTCGAGTCTCTCGAATGGCGTGTGGACCTCAGCGCCCATGTTGGAGTTTACTCCAACACCCGCTCCCGCACAAGCTCACGCGGCTTCCACCCTCAGCACTGCGCCATCGGCATCGACCACGCGGACCCGGACGCCGGCGTCGAGGTCGGGGCCGGTGACGCGCCAGGTGGTGTCTTCGAGCGCGATGCGGCCCTGTCCGCCGCGTATGGGCTCGTCGAGCACCGCTTCAAGGCCGATGAAGCGTTCGGCGCGGCGATTGAGATAGGGCCGGTCGGTGGGCCGCTCCTGCTTCCTGGTGCGCAGCCACAGCCAGATGGCGACCAGCGCCAGCACGCCGAACACGACGAATTGCAGCGGCCAGTAGATGTCGATGAGGAGCGCGAGCCCGCCCGTCGTCAGCGCCGCCGCGCCCAGCCACACCAGCACGCCGCCCGGCAGCACCAGCTCCAGCGCCAGCAGCACCAGCCCCGCGACGATCCAGCTCCACGCGCCGAAACTGGCAATGAACTCGAGGACCTGCATTCACACCTCCCCGGTTTGAGCGGACCAGATCACGTCGTCGAAGGCGGACGGCCGCTCGGCACCCGCGGCGCCGGCCTGCCATCACCGCCGAACGTCTCCTTGGCGATCTCGGCGATGCCGCCAATGGCGCCGATTACCGAAGCGGCTTCCACCGGCAGCATCAGCACCTTCTGGTTGGGCGATTTGGCCAGGCCTTCCAGCGCCTTGATGTAGTTGTTGGCGACGAAGTAGTTGATCGCCTGCACATTGCCGGAGGCGATGGCGTTCGACACCATCTCGGTCGCCTTGGCTTCGGCCTCGGCCGCGCGCTCGCGCGCCTCGGCGTCGCGGAACGCGGCCTCGCGCCGGCCTTCGGCTTCGAGCACCTGGCTCTGCTTCTGGCCTTCGGCCTGCAGGATCGCCGCCTGCCGCTTGCCTTCGGCTTCGAGGATCAAGGCGCGCTTTTCTCGCTCGGCCTTCATCTGCCGCCCCATCGACTCGACCAGATCCTTGGGCGGATCGATGTCCTTGATTTCGATACGGGTGATCTTGATGCCCCACGGGCTCACGGCCGTATCCACCACCCGCAGCACCCGGTTATTGATCTCGTCGCGATGGCTGAGCAGTTCGTCGAGGTCCATCGAGCCCATCACCGAACGGATGTTCGTCATGGTGAGGTTGAGGATCGCCAGCTCGAGGTTGGCGACCTCGTAGGCCGCCGCCGCTGCATCGAGGATCTGATAGAAAGTGACGCCATTGGCGGTCACCGTGGCGTTGTCCTTGGTGATCACCTCCTGATGGGGCACGTCCAGCACCTGCTCCATCATGTTCATCTTCTTGCCGATGCCGTCGACGAAGGGGATGATCAGGTTGAGGCCGGGCTTGAGAGTGCGCGTGTAGCGGCCGAACCGCTCCACCGTGTAATTATAGCCCTGCGGCACAGTCTTGGCGCCGGCGAACAGCACCAGCACAAGCAGCACGCCCAGCATAATGAGCGCGATGCTGAGCCCGTCGAGTCCGAGATCCATTCCAATTCCCCTCTGCTGGCGCCCGTCGGCCAGGATTCGCCGCCGCCATCACTATGTAATGACGTCTGCCGCCCGTGCAATCTTTGGAGGGTTCGCGACAGGAACATTCGCTGCCCGGGACTCGTTGAGAAGGGAAGCTTTCGTCACTCGCGAGGTTCGCATGCCCGCCACCCGCCCCATCTGGAAGGGCCAGTTGCGCCTGTCTCTGGTCTCCATCCCGGTCGAGGTCTTCACGGCCACCAAGTCGAACGCCCGCCCCACCTTCCGCCAGATCCACGAGCCGACCGGCAAGCCGATCCACTACGAGAAGGTGGTCGATGGCGTCGGGCCGGTGGACCGCGACGACATCAAGAAGGGCTACGAATACGGCAAGGGCGACTATGTGCTGCTCGAGGACGACGAACTCGACGCGGTGAAGCTCGAGACCAAGAAGACGCTCGAGCTGGTGCAGTTCGTCGAGGAGGACGAGATCCCGGCGCTCTACTACGACACGCCCTATTTCGTCGCGCCCACCGACGAGCTGGCCGAGGATGCGTTCCGCGTTGTTCGCGATGCGCTGCGCAAAGCGAAAAAGGTGGGGCTCGGCCAGCTGGCGCTGCGCGGCAAGGAGTATCTCGTTTCCATCAAGCCCTGCGGCAAGGGCCTGCTAATGGAGACGCTGCACTACGAGGACGAACTCAAGAAGTCCGACAGCTTCTTCTCCGAAATCCCCGCCAAGTCGGCCGACGCCGAGCTCCTGGAAGTGGCTACCGCGCTCATCGAGAAGAAGACTTCGGAATTCGACCCCAAGGCCTTCAAGGACCACTACCAGGCCGCCTTGCGCGAGCTGATCCAGCGCAAGCTGAAATCGAAAGGCAGGAAGGTCACCGATGTCGAGGAGCCCTCGCGGACTTCGCGGGGCAATGTGATCGACCTCATGTCGGCACTGAAGAAGAGCCTCGAAGGCGGCAAGGGCACGACGACAGCCGAAAAGAAGGCCCCGGCGCGCAAGCCGGCCGCCAAGTCGAAGTCGCGCTCCACCTCCACGCGCAAGAAGGCGAGCTGAGATGGCCACCGCGCAGGAACAGCTCAAGGACTATCGCCGCAAGCGTGACTTCACCAAGACGGCCGAGCCCTCCGGCGACAAGGCGCCGAGCGCAGGCGAAGTCCTCCGCTTCGTCGTCCAGAAACACGACGCCACGCGCCTCCACTACGATTTCCGCCTCGAACTCGATGGCGTGCTGAAAAGTTGGGCCGTCACCAAGGGGCCATCCACCAACCCCGCCGACAAGCGCCTCGCCGTGCGCGTCGAGGATCACCCGCTCGACTATGGCGATTTCGAAGGCACCATCCCCGAGGGCCAGTATGGCGGCGGCACCGTGATGCTTTGGGACGAAGGCACGTGGGAGCCGATCGGCGACCCGCACGAAGGCCTCGATAAAGGCGATCTCAAGTTCCGGCTCAAGGGCAAGCGCATGAAGGGCGAGTGGGTGCTCGTCCATATGAAGGGCCGCGACCAGAAGACCAGGAACGGCCCGCGCGAGAACTGGCTGCTGATCAAGCATCGTGACCGCTACGCCACCGAGGCCGACGGACTCACCCAGAAATTCACCACCAGCGTCGAGACCGGCCGCGACATTGACGGCATCGCCAAGGGGTTGAAGTCCAGGAAGAAGTCGACGAAGGCCGAACCCAAGGCGAAGGTGTGGACCGGAGGCAAGGCGCTGGCCCTGCCCGAGTTCCGCAGCCCGCAACTGGCGACGCTGACCGAGGACATTCCCCAAGGCGACGACTGGTTGTTCGAGGTGAAATACGATGGCTATCGCGCCATCGCGGCCATCGCCGGCCCCGAAGTGCGGCTCTACACCCGCAACGCCAATGACTGGACCGAGCAGTTCAGCCGCCTCGTCGAGCCGCTGGGAAAGCTCACCAAGGGCTCGCTGCTGCTCGATGGCGAGATCTGCGCCATCAAGGATGGCCGCACCGACTTCTCCACCCTCAAGGACGCGCTCTCGAATGGCGGCGAGCTCGTCTATTTCGTCTTCGACCTGCTCGAACAGGACGGCGAGAGCTTCGAAAAGCTGCCGCTCGTCGAGCGCAAGGCGCGGCTTGAAAAGCTGCTGAAAAAGGTCAAGGACCCCGCAATCCACTATTCCGATCATGTCATCGGCCATGGCGACAAGGTGCTCGCCGCCATGCGCGCGGCCCATCAGGAAGGCATGATCGCGAAGCGCATGGACGCCCCGTATCGCCACGACCGCACCCGCGAGTGGCTGAAGATCAAGGTCAACAACCGGCAGGAATTCGTCATCGGCGGCTGGCGGCCGTCGGACAAGAAGAAGACCTTCGCCTCGCTTCTCCTCGGCACCTGGGAAGGCGACAGGCTGGTCTATCGCGGTCGCGTCGGCACCGGCTTCAACGCGCAAAGCGCCGAGGAACTGCAGCAGGCCATGGACAAGCTGGCGCGGGCCAAGCCGGCTTTCGCCGAGGTGCCGCGCGACATCTCCCGCCGCGCCAAATGGGTCGAGCCGAAGCTCGTAGCCGAGATCGACTTCACCGAGCTGACGCCCGACGGCCACTTGCGACACCCCTCATTCGTCGGCCTCCGCAAGGACAAGCCGGCCAAGCAGGTGAGGCTGGAAACCGCCGCGCCCGAACCGGCCTCGACAAAACCCAAGCGTGCCCCCAAGCTGAAGGGCATGGAGCTGACCGACGACATGGGGATCGCCGTCGCCGAGCGGGAGAAGGTGAGGCTCACCAACCCGACGCGCCCCGTGCTGCCCGACGAGACGGTCACCAAGGGCAAGATCGTCGCCTATTACGACGCGGTGGCCGAACGCATGCTGCCCCATATCGAGCGCCGGGCGCTGAGCCTCGTGCGCGTTCCCCACGGCCAGCGCCCGTTCTTCCAGAAGCACGACAGCGGCGGCTTCCCCGACGTGATGAAGCACGTCCAGATCGCGCTCAAGGAGAGCGAGAACGAGGACCATTTCTGGGTCAACGACCTCGCCGGCATCATCGGCGGGGTGCAGATGAGTACGCTCGAGTTCCACATCTGGGGCAGCCGCATCGACAAGCTCGAACAGCCCGACCGCATCATCTTCGACATCGACCCCGACGAGGGGCTCGATTTCGCCAATGTGCGCGACGCCGCGCGCCACATCCGCACCGTGCTGAAGGACTGGGGCCTCGAAAGCTTCCCGATGGTCACCGGCGGCAAGGGCATCCACGTCATCGCCCCGCTGACCCCGCGAGCCGAGTGGCCTGAGGTGAAGGCCTTCTGCCACCACTTCGCCGACCAGTTGGCCGAGACCGAACCCGGCCAGTTCACAGCGAACATCCGCAAGGAAAAGCGCAAGGGCCGCATGTTCGTGGATTACCTGCGCAACGAGCGCGGCTCCACCGCCGTAGCGCCCTTCTCGACGCGAGCCCGCCCGGGCATACCCTGCGCCGTGCCGGTGGCCTGGGACGAACTCGACGACCTGTCGGGAGCCAACGTGTTCTCGCTGGAGGCGGCAGCGGCAAAGGCCCAGCAGCCCGACCCCTGGCCGGACTATTTCAAGCTACGGCAGTCGATTACCAAGGCGATGCTGAAGAAGGCTGGGATCGAGGAGGGGTGACGCCCCCTCGCAGGATCAGATCCAGCCCATCAGCTCCCGACGGATCACCGCTTCCAGCATGTCCATGCCGATGTCGGAATCGTTGAGGCACGGGATGTAGGCGTAGCTCTCGCCGCCGGCATGCTCGAACTGCTCGCGGCCGGTGATGGCCAGCTCTTCCAGCGTCTCGATGCAGTCGGCCGCGAAGGCGGGCGAGGCGATGGCGACGCGGCGGATGCCCTTGGCCGGCAGCGACTCGAGCGTCTCGTCGGTATAGGGTTGCAGCCACTCGTCGGGCCCGAACCGGCTCTGGAAGGTGGCGATCAGCTTGCCCTCGGGCCAGCCGAGATATTCCCGCACCAGCCGCGTCGTCTTGAGGCACTGGCAGTGGTAGGGGTCGCCCGCGTCCAGATAGGCCTTGGGCATGCCGTGGTAGGAGGTGATGATCAGGTCGGGGGTGAAGTCGAGCTTCGCCACCCCTTCCTGGATGCTGGTCGCCAGCGCCGCGATATATTCGGGCGTGTCGAAATAGGCCGGCAGCGTGCGGATGGCCGGCTGCCAGCGCAGCTTCTTGAGCGCGTCGAAGGCCTTGTCATTGGCCGTCGCGGTGGTGGGCGCCGAGTATTGCGGATAAAGCGGCGCCAGCAGGATCTTCTGACAGCCCTGGTCGAGCAGCGCCTTGATGCCCGCCTCGGTCGAGGGGTTGCCGTAGCGCATGCCATATTCGACCACCACTTCGGGGATCCGCGCCTGCAGGTTCTTCACCTGCCGCTTGGTAATCACCCTCAACGGGCTGTCGTTTTCTGCTTCGTCCCAGATGCGCTGGTAGTTGGCACCGCTCTTTTGCGGCCGCACCGAGAGGACGATGCCCTGCAGGATCGGCTGCCAGATCAGCGGGTTGGTTTCGATGACGCGGCGATCGGAGAGGAACTCACTGAGATAGCGCCGCATCGACCAGTAGTCGGTGCCGTCGGGCGTTCCCAGGTTAAGCAGCAGCACACCGATTCTCGGCTGGCGGACGGGCGGATGCCCCGCCGGAAGTTCGGTCAAGTGAGTGGCTCGCAGTTTGGAAGCGTTCTAGGCCGGCAACATAGTCAGCGACCGCGACAAGGCAAGTGCATCCGTGTCGCGGCGGCCCGCTTTTGAGGAAACTCAGAAGCTCGTCGAAAGCATGGCAAGCCCGAAACCGAGCACGATCAATGCCCCGCAGACTTCGGCAATGTTGACCAGTCGCGTGCCCCAGCGGCCATTCGCATCGAGATAGCGCCGCGCCAGACCCTTGGCCGAAACCGCCAGCACCGCGAGCACCGACACGGTGATCGCCGTGCCGAGCCCCATGAGGAAGGCCGATGCCACGCCCGCCGCGAAAATGCCCTGGCTCAGCGAAAAGACCAGCACCAGCAGCGCCCCGGTGCAGGGCCGGAGCCCGGCGCTCAGCACAACGCCGAGCTGCTCGCGCCAGTCGCCGCCCGTCTGGTCCGCCGTCACTACATGGTGATGATGGTGGTCGTCGTGATCGTGTCCGTCCTCGCCATGCTCGTGACCGTGATGTGCCTGCCCATGTGCGTCGTGCCGGAGGTCCCAGCCGAACAGCTTTCGGGCCACGAGCCAGAGCCCGAGCAGCACCATGAGCCCGTAGGCGGCGCGCTCGATCCACACCACGGCAAGATCCATCGCGCTGGTCGAAAGCTGCAGCAGCGCGGCGAAGACGCCCACCAGCGCAACCGCTACCGCCGCCTGCAGCAGGCCGGAAGCGAAACCGAGCGCGATGCCTCGCCGCACCTGCCGCTCGTTGGCGAGCATGTAGCTGCCGATCACGACCTTGCCGTGCCCCGGCCCCGCCGCGTGGAAGACGCCATAAAGAAAGCTCAACCCGCCGAGCACCCAGAACGCCGTCCAGTCGGCCTTGAGCTGCCCCAGCGCGGCGGTGAGCGAGCGGTAGAACTGCTCCTGCCCGGTCACCAGCCAGCCCAGCGGCCCGCTGGGCGAAATCCTGAACCCCGGCTCCTGCGGCGGGCCGCCGAAGGGCGACGCCGGCCTCGTTTCCGCCACCCGCGCCGCCGCCTCCACCGCCGTCTCGGCCGGTGCGGACGCCCCGGAGCAATCGATGATGAACGCACCCTGCGCCCCGCGTACCGCCACTTCGAGGTCGGGCGGCAGTGTCGTCACCTCGGCCGAAAGGTCGCCGAGCCGGGCGAGAATTTCCGGCGGCAGCTCGCGCCCCGGCTCCATGCCGAGCGTGCAGCCCGCGGGGGCGTTTTCGAGTGTCACGTCCTCAAGCCCGGCAAAATTGATGGCGACGTAATATTCCGGGTCGGCGATGGCGAGCTCCAGCCGCCCCCTGATCCGATACGGTTCGGCCGGCGCGATGCCGAAACTCAGCGTCGAGCGGCGGTTCTCGAACACGAAGCGCCCATCGTTGAGCGACACCATCCTGATCGAGTCATTGCCCTCGCCGGCGAGCGTGTAGAAGCTGAAATTGCCCAGCCCCTCGACATTCTCGTCGGCAAGCTCCTGCATCTCCTCGCTGGAGGTGATGCCGTCGCCGTTCTCGTCGAGTCCCTGCACCTGCCAGACCGAGAAGGCCTCGTCGAAGGTCCAGTCATGATGGATGCTGGCGAGTTCGCCCGCATCGTTGAACACCACGCGGACCTTGGCATCGATGAGAATGTGGGGATGCGCCTCGGCCACGCCTGCGCTGCACACCAGAGCGCCCGCGACCAGTGCCCCCCGAATGAATCCCCGCATCAACGACTGCCTACCGTACCGGATTGTTTTCGAACCAGCCCACCAGATGGTCGATCAGAGCGCGGACCTTGCCGGCGAGGTGCCGCCGATGCGGATAGACTGCCGTCAGGCTCGGCCCCTCGGGCATTCGGTCAGACAGCACCGGCACCAGCCGCCCCTCGGCAATGTGCGGATCGGCGAGGTAGGAGGGCAATACGGCAAAGCCGAGGCCGGCGAGGGCCGCCTGCATGGCCGCCACGGGCGAATTGACCCGCGCCGGCCCCGACACATGTACCGATACCGGCGCGCCGTCTTCGATAAAGCGCCAGGTGTTGTGCGAGGGCATGTTGGTGTCGAGCACGCAAGGCATGCCGCGCAGCGCCTCGCCCGTCTCCGGCCTGCCGACCCGCTCGATCAGCGCCGGCGAGGCGCAGATCACGTGCCGCATGTCGGAAATCTTGCGCGCAATCAGCGAGCTGTCGGAGAGCGTGGTGATCCTGAGCGCCACGTCGATCCCCTCTTCCACCAGATCGACGAAGCGGTCTTCGAGCCGCAGATCCACCGACACCAGCGGGTTTTTCGCGATAAAGGCGAAGATGGCGGGGGCCAGAGTGGTCTCGCCTAGGTTGCGTGGCGCCGAGACGCGCACCAGCCCGCGCGGCTCCGCCGTCTGGTCGGAAATCGTCGCGTCGAGGTCGTCGAGCTGTTGCAGCAGCGCGCTCGCCTCGCGGTAATAGGCCTCCCCCGCCTCGGTGAGGCCCAGCTTGCGCGTCGTCCGGTTCATCAGCCGCACCCCGAGATAGTCCTCGAGGTCGGTGACGTACTTGGAAAGCAGCGCTTTCGACTTGCCGTGCTGGCGGGCCGCGGCGGAAAACCCGCCGGCGTCGAAAACCTGCACGAAGGCGCGGATGCGGGCCAGATCCTGGCTCATGTGTGCTGGCTCATCGTCTGTCCAGTCGGTAAATCGGCGGCGGCGACGCGGGTGGACCTTGCGGCCCGGTCAAGCCATAGGTCATCTGGATTCACGGGACAATGCCGCCTTGCGGGCGTTTCTGTTTCGTTGGCGCTTTATCGATAGGATGGCCAGATGTCGCTCGACCCTGCCAAAGTGGCGATAGACCAGACGATTGACGAGACGATCCGTGAGACGATCTACCCGCCCATGTCCAAGCCCAAAGCGCGTTCCACGCTCTATCGCCTGATCGAGGCCGGCCAGCTGGCCCGCCGCGCCCTGCTCGTACCGCTGCTCGACCGCGGCCTCGAGCCCGGCGATGACGCCATTATCTTCGCCCTGCGCTCGCGCCTCGGCGCCACCGAAGCCGACCTGGCCGAGGAGCTTGAACTGGCGCCCGAGGCGCTGGAACCGCGCCTCGCCCGCCTAGCCGGGCGCGACGTCATCACCCGCCAGGCCATCGGCCCCGACCTCGTCTCCGGCCTCGCCCTCACAGAGCGCGGCGAACGCATCTGCGAAGTGCTCAGCGCCAACTGGGAGCAACTCGAAGCCGCCCTGTTCGACGAACTCGACGACAAGAAGCGCAAGAAGATCGACAAGGTGCTGCGGCGCTTCGTGGAGCTGCTGCGGTTGCCGTAACGGGGCGCTACCTGTTCCCCACCCGCCGCTCGATCATCGTCACGGCGGTGACCACCACGAATGCGAATACCACCATGCCGGCGGCAAGCATGTGCGCATTGCCCCATTCGAGCCGCTCGACATAGTCGTAGATGGCGATGGACAACACCTTGGTCTTGCCCGGGATGTTGCCGCCGATCATCAGCACCACGCCGAACTCGCCCACCGTGTGGGCAAAGGTGAGTACCGCCCCGGCCATGTAGCCCGTCCGCGCCAGCGGCACCGCGACGCGGAAGAAGGTCTGCCATCGGCTCGCGCCGAGCGTATGCGCCGCCTCGATGGGCTCCTCGCCCAGCGCTTCGAAGGCGTTGCGCAGGGGCTGCACCATGAAGGGCAGCGAATAGATCACCGAGCCCAGCACCAGCCCCTCGAACGAGAAGGCCAGGGTGCGCGCCCCCCACAGTGAGGCGATGGCACCGCCCGGACCGTTCGGCCCGAGCGCGATGAGGAGGTAAAAGCCGAGCACGGTCGGCGGCAGCACCAGCGGCAGCGCCACCACGGCGGCCACCGCCTCCTTGCCTGCCCATCTCGAGCGGCAGAGCCACCAGGCGATGGGGGTGGCGATCACCAGCAGCAGTGCCGTGACCACCAGTGCGAGCGTCAGCGACAGGACGACGGGCGCCACGATCTCGCTAAGGCTCAGCATGAATCATCCGGGGCGGCTCCCATGGCCGTGCTCTTGCGGTGCGGAGGCGCGTCAATCAACCCCTCACTCCTCGAGGTCGTAGCCGTACTTCCGAATGATCTCGGCCGCCTCAGGCCCCCTCAGGAACTCGATGAAGGCCCGTGCCGCTGGATCGGCCTCGCCCGCCTTGAGCAGTACCGCATCCTGCGCGATGGGCGAATAGTGATCGAACGGAACCGTCCACACCTGCGACGGCGGCTTGCCCATCACCTGGCTGAGCGCAACAAAGCCGAGCTCGGCATTGCCGCTGTCGACAAACTGCAGCGCCTGCGAGACGGTCTGGCCCGTCACGATTCTGGGCGTGATCGCCTCGGTAAGGTCAAGCTTCTCCACCGATTCGAGCCCAGCCCGGCCATAGGGCGCCGTGGTGGGGTCGGCGATGGCGATATGCCGGAAAGCCCCCTCCTCCAGCACCGCCGCGCCGTCGGTCACGTCGATCCAGGGCGAGTAGAGCACCACCTTGCCGATTGCGTAGGTGAACACCGTGCCCTCGACCCCCAGCCCCTCGCTCACCGCCTGCGCCGGCCGGACGTTGTCAGCCGAGAGAAACACTTCAAACGGCGCGGCCTGGGTGATCTGAGCATAGAGCGCCCCCGTCGCGCCGAAAGAGAACGACACGGTATCGCCTGTCGCAGCGGTGAAGGCCGCCCCGATCTCCTCGGCCGGCTTTGTGAAGTTGGCGGCAACGGCGACGCTCACCTCGCCGGCGAGCGCCAGCGTGCTGGAGAGCGCCTGCGTGCTGGAGAGCGCCAGCAGCCCTGCACCGAGCAGAAGGGTACGCCAAAGCATGATCCGGCTCGCGATATGTCCGCTTGGAGAGATCGATCTTGTGCCAACGCCACCCACCGCCTGCAAGCGTTATTTTCCTCGCAACATATCGGTGTGAAGCTGCTGCAGCGCCTCGAAGTCCCGGGCAATGCTCCGCCGCGCCGCGTCCTGCATGCCGCGGTAGCGTTCGAGCACCTCGCGTCCGGCTGCCGTCAGCGCGGCGCCCTGCTCCTTGCCGCCGCGCGCCGTCTCGACCAGCGCTGCGCCGAACCCTTCGTTCAGCGCCTGCACCAGCCCCCAGGCGCGCTTGTAACTCATGCCCATGCGCCTGGCGGCTTCCGAGATTGAGCCGGTCTCCGCAATCAGTTCCATCAGGTCGGCCCGGCCCGGGCCGATATAGAACGTGTCGGACAGCGTTATCCTGAGGTGGGAGAGCCCTGCCGGCCCGGGTCTGGCCACTGCGCGCCTACTTCTTGCCGAGTTGCGAGGCTTCGCGCGCCAGTTGCTCGATGCGCTTCCAGTCACCCGAAGCAATGGCATCTGCCGGCATCACCCACGAGCCGCCCACGCAGATGACATTGGGCAGCGCCAGGTATTCAGGCGCCTTGGCCATGTCGATGCCGCCGGTGGGGCAGAAAGTGATGTCGGAGAGCGGCGAGGCGAAGGCCTTGAGCACGTTGACGCCGCCCATGGCCTCGGCCGGGAAGAACTTCAGGAACGAGTAACCATGTTCCGAAGCCGTCATCGCCTCGGTGGGCGTGCCGATGCCGGGCAGCAGCGGAATGGCATGCTCTTCGGCCGCCTCCAGCAGCCGCGGCGAGGCCCCGGGCGACACCATGAACTGGCAGCCCGCATCGACCGAATGGCCCATCTGCAGCGGCGTGCGCACCGTGCCCGAACCGACCACGGCGCCCGGCACCTTGGCCATTTCCTCGATGGCCTGGAGCGCATGCGCGGTGCGCAGGGTCACTTCCAGCACCGGCAGACCGCCTGCCACAAGAGCCTCGGCCAGCGGGCGCGCATGCGACACGTCGTTGATGATGATCACCGGAATGACCGGCGCCAGCGAGAGGGTCTGGCGAAGGGCGGCGGCGTCTTGCGGCATGGCGAACCTCTTGATCTGTTGCCTGAGCGTTAGGCGGAGCCGTGGCCGCGATCAAGCCAAATAACCGCATTGAAATCGCGGGTTCGTGATCCTAACTCTTGTTGGCTCCGGGAGGTGTCAGCCGTGCAGCTCATCAACTCGCTAACACCGGTCGATGAAGCGCGCGCCGCTCTTGCGAAGAGTTACGACCTCAAGTTCACCAAGGCCGTCGAGCGCGTCACCGCCCGCGTCTATGACCGCATCCGCGACCGCATTCCCGAGATCGAGTGGCCGTTTCTCGCCCCGCTGGTGCTCCATATCAACCGGGTCAAGAAGGAGAAGGATGCGCTCATCCTCGCGCATCCCTACCAGTCGCCGCAGATCTATCACGGCGTCGCCGATGTCACCGGCGACACGCTGCAACTTTCTCTCGCCGCCCGCAAGGCGAAGCAGTCGGTGATCGTTCAGGCCGGCGTGCGCTACATGGCCGAAACCACCAAACTGCTGGCGCCGAAAAAGAAGGTGCTGCTCCCTGATGGCCGCGCCGGTTGCTCCGTCGTCGCCTCGATCACCCCCGAGGACGTGATTGCGCTTCGCGACCAGTATCCGGGCGTGCCGGTGGTCGCCTACATCACCTCGTCGGCCGCGGTGAAGGCGCTGAGCGACATCACCTGCACCACCGCCAATGCCGCCGAGATCGCCGACTCCCTCCCCGGCGACCGCGTCATCATGCTCCCCGACCAATACCTCGCCCGCAACACGGCCAAGAAGAGCAGGAAGAAGATCATCGCCTGGGCCGGGGCCTGCGAGGTGCACGAGACCTTCAACGCCGCCGACATCGCCGAGCTGCGCAACGCCTACCCAGACGCGAAGATTATCACCCACCCCGAGGCGCCGCCCGAGGTCACCGCCGCCGCCGACTTCTCCGGGGACCTCGATGCGATGGTGGCCTACCTCAAGGAGGCGAAATCGAAGCGCGCCGTGCTCGTCACCGAGTGCGGCATGTCCGACAACATCGCCGCGCAGCTGCCCGAGACCGAGTTCACCCGCGGCTGCAACCTCTGCCCGCACATGAAGCGCATCACGCTCGAAAACATCCTGTGGTCGCTCCACACCATGGGCGAGGAGGTGACCATTCCCGCCGAAATCGCCACCCCGGCCCGCGCCGCCATCCAGCGCATGCTCGATACGAGCAAGGTGCGGGTCTAGAAGAGGCCGAAGACGTGGTCGAAGTGCCACGAGAGCAGCGCAGGGTCGGGCCA
>Ga0207868_1000910_pt1 | contig 25154 bp, 20 predicted proteins | sample Passage237B_FD_187370 | JGI IMG/M metagenome (GOLD analysis project Ga0207868, IMG submission 187370) | Cellulose adapted compost microbial communities from Newby Island Compost Facility, Milpitas, CA, USA - Passage2 37B (SPAdes) (version 3) ... | reverse complement strand
CGAGCCGATCCTCGAAGCCGAAAACCTGGTGATGCGCTTCGGCGGCCTGATGGCCACCGACAACGTCTCGGTCACGCTGCGCCGTGGCGAGATCCTTGGCATCATCGGCCCCAACGGCGCCGGCAAGACCACGCTGTTCAACCAGATCTCCGGCTTCCTCAAGCCGACCTCGGGCGTGACCCGGATCTACGACGACGATGGCCGGATGCTGACGCCGCGCGCGCCCGACGAGTTCGCGCGCGTGGGCGTCGGCCGCACGTTCCAGATCACCCAGCCGTTCGGCAAGCTCACCGTGGCCGAGAACATCATGATCGGTGCCATGATGCGGCACGCCCACCTCGACGACGCCCGCGCGGCGGCACTGCGCATCGCCCGCCTTGTCGGCCTGCACGACCTCAAGGATGCCGAAGCCGGCAACCTGCCGGTCAGCGACCTGAAGCGGCTGGAAGTGGCGCGCACGCTGGCGCTGGAGCCGCGCATCCTGCTGCTCGACGAGGTGATGGCGGGCCAGAGTCCGTCCGACACCAACAAGATGGTCGAGATCATCCGCGCGATCCGCGACACGGGGGTCACGGTGGTTGCCATCGAGCACAACATGCAGGCGATCATGAGCCTGTCCGACCGCATCGTCGTGCTCGATTCCGGCAAGGTGATCGCCGAGGGCGAGCCGTCCGCCGTGGTGCGCGACCCGCGCGTGATCAAGGCGTATCTGGGAGAGGAATTCGTCAATGCTCAGGGTCTCTGACATCGTTGCCGGATACGGCCGCACGGTGATCCTGCAGGGCGTCTCGATCACCGTCGGCGCCGGCGAGGTGGTGACCATCATCGGCGCCAACGGCGCCGGCAAGACCACGCTGCTGCGCACGATTTCCGGGCTGATCAAGCCGAGCGCCGGCACCATCACCTTCGGCGACGAGACCATCTCGACGCTGACGCCCGCCGAGATCGTCGGCCGCGGCGTCGTCATGGTGCCGGAGGCACGGCAGTTGTTCCCGGTGATGACCGTGCGCGACAACGTGATGATGGGCTGCTATCACCCCAACGCCCGCGAGGGGGCGACGCAGCGCCTCGACGAGGTGCTCGACATCTTCCCGCGGGTGCGCGAGCGGCTCGGCCAGCTTGCCGGCTCGCTGTCCGGCGGCGAGCAGCAGATGGTGGCGCTGGCGCGCGGCCTGATGGCCAAGCCGCGCCTGTTGATGCTCGACGAGCCGTCGCTGGGGCTGGCGCCGATCATCGTCCAGCAGGTGTTCGACGTCATCAACCGCATCTGCGCCATGGGCACCACGGTGCTGCTGGTGGAGCAGAAAGCCTATCATGCGCTGAAGATCGCTCAGCGTGCCTACGTCATCGAAAACGGCCGCATTGCCATGTCCGACACCGGCGAGGGTCTGCTGGCCGCGCCGCGCGTGCGCGCCGCCTATCTCGGGATCTGAGGCGATGGCGCGGACGGCCAGGCGACGATGCGCGCGACGAGGCGCGCCATAACCGGACGAATTGCCATGACCGAGCCTTACGAGATCACCGGCCGCACGCGGCTGTTCGGCATCGTTGCCGACCCCGTCCATCAGGTCAAAACCCCGCAGGCGATCAACGCGCGCATGCGGGCGCAAGGGTTTGACGGCGTGCTGGTGCCGTTCCATGTCGCGCCCGATGGCCTCTCCGATTTCATGGCGGGGCTGCGGCGCTTGCGGAATTTCGGCGGCTTCATCGCCACGGTGCCGCACAAGTCGGCGATGGTGACGCTGTGCGACGAGGTCGATGCGGCCTCGCGCCTGATCGGCGCCGTCAACTGCATCCGCCGCGATCCCGACGGGCGGCTGATCGGCACCATGCTCGACGGTCGCGGTTTTGTGCAGGGGCTATTGAGTGCGTCGATCGATCCGGCGGGGATGCGCGTCTATCTGGCCGGCGCGGGAGGGGCCGCAGCCGCGATCGCCTTTGCGCTGGCGGAAGCCGGGATCGTGGCGCTGACCATCGCCAACCGTACGCGTCCCCGCGCCGCCGCGCTCGCCGAGCGGCTCGGCCGGCTCTATCCGAAGCTGTCTGTCACTATCGCGCCGGCGTCGCCTGCGGGACACGACCTCGTCGTCAATGCCACCTCACTCGGGCTGCGCGAGGGCGATCCGCTGCCGATCGATGCGAACCAGCTCAACGCCGGCCAGATCGTCGCGGAGGTGATCATGGACCCGGAGACCACGCCGCTGCTTGCCGCCGCGCGCGCCGCCGGCTGCCGCGTTCATCCCGGCTATCCGATGCTGGCCGAGCAGTTGACGCTGATGATGGCGCATATGGGCGCAATGCGATGACGATGACGGAAGATGAGACCTTCGACTATGTGATCGTCGGCGGTGGCACCGCCGGCTGCGTGCTCGCCAACCGCCTCACCGCGGACGGGCAGCATTCGGTGCTGGTGCTGGAGGCCGGGCGTCGTCCCACCAGCCCATGGATCGACATTCCAGCCGGCTTTACCAAACTGCTGGTGGACGACCGCTACAACTGGCGCTTCCAGACCGAGCCCGAGGCCAATACCAAGGGGCGCGTGATCGCCATTCCGCGCGGCAAAGGGCTCGGCGGCTCGTCGCTGATCAACGGCATGATCTATGTGCGCGGTCAGCCGCGCGACTACGACCAGTGGGCGCAGGCGGGCTGCGCCGGCTGGAGCTTTGACGATGTGCTGCCGTATTTCCGCAAGCTTGAAGATTTTCGCGGGCGCCCCGATCCGCTGCGCGGGCAGGGCGGGCCGCTGCCCGTCACCGAGGTCGCCGAGCGGCCGGCGCTGGCCGAAGCGTTCATCGCCGCTGCCGGCGAGGCCGGCTTTCCCCGCAATCCCGATTACAATGGGCGGCGCCAGGACGGCTTTGGCTATTACCAGGTCAATCAGCGCAACGGCCGCCGCGTCAGCGCGGAAAAAGCCTATCTCGACCCAGTGCGCGGCCGCGCCAACCTTGATATCCGCACCGAGACCCATGTCACGCGGATCGAGCTTAAAGCGGGCAGGGCGGTCGCGGTGCGTTACCGGCGTGGCGGCGAGGAGCATGTGGTGCGCGCGCGCCGCGAGATCGTTCTTGCGGCCGGCGCCTTCCAGTCGCCGCAGCTTCTCGAACTCTCCGGCATCGGCGACCCCGCCGTGCTCGCGGGCGCCGGCCTCGCGGTGCGGCATGCGCTGCCCGGTGTCGGCGCCAACTATATCGATCATTTCTGCACGCGGATGAACTGGCGGGTACTGCAGCCGGTGACGCTCAACGAGGCGACGCGCGGCGTGAGGCTGGCGGCGGCGGTGCTGCAATACTTTGCGGCGCGGCGCGGCATCCTCACGCTCGGCACCGGCCTTGCCTTCGGCTTCGTGCGCTCGCGGCCGGACCTTGCCGACCCGGACGTGCAGTATTTCTTCATGCACGCAAGCTACGCCAACGCCGCCGAGCGCAAGCTCGACCATCAGCCCGGCATGACCATCGGCGTGGCGCAGATGCGCCCTGAATCGCGCGGCACCATTCATGCGCGCTCGCCCGATCCATTTGCGCCGCCGGCGATCCGCCCCAACTTCCTCGCCGCCCGCACCGATCAATTGTGCATGATCGAGGGCATGCGGATCGCCCGCCACATCGTCAACCAGCCGGCGATGGCGCCCTATCGCGGCGAGGAAATGAGCCCGGGCACGGCCTGCGCCAGCGACGACGACTGGCTCGACTTCGCCCGCGAGAACGGCCAGACGATCTATCACGCCTGCGGCACCTGCCGGATGGGCCGTGATCCGATGGCGGTGGTCGATGAGCGGCTTCTGGTCCACGGCGTTGCCGGTCTGCGCGTGGTCGATGCCTCGATCATGCCGAACATCGTCTCCGCCAACACGCAGGCCGCGGTGCTGATGATCGCCGAAAAGGCCGCCGACATGATCGCGGCCGATGCCCGCGGCTAATCAGGAGCAAGACTGAGCCTGACCTCGGTGACGCTCGGATCGTCGGCATTGGTGGAGACCGTGAAGCCGAGCTCGCGGCACATCTGCAGCATGGCGGCGTTGTCGTTCAGCACCTGTCCTGTCAGCGCCGTCAGCCCTTCGGCGCGGGCGTAGCGGATCAGCAACTGCATCAGGGCGAAGCCCAGCCCCCGGCCCTTGAGGTCGGAGCGCACCAGCACGGCATATTCCGCGGTCTCGTACAGCGAGTCGGAGTGCAGGCGGACCACGCCGGCGATCGCCTGCGTCGCCGCCTCGTACGCCACGAACGCCATGGAGCGCGCATAGTCGAGCTGCGTCAGGCGGGCAATGAACGGATGGGTGAATTCCTTCAGCGTTCCGAGAAAGCGCAGCCTGAGATCGGCGGCATCGACCGCATCGAGGAAGCTGCGCAGCGCCGGTTCGTCCTCCGGGCGGATCGGGCGGAAGGTGACGCGCATACCCTTGACGTCGAGGTCGCCCTGCCAGGCCGACGGATAGGGGCGGATGGCAAGCCGCGTCTGCCCGGCGAACACCGTCTGCGGCGGCGCGATGGCGAACCGCGCGTCGAGCGCCAGCACGCCGGTCTCGTCGGCGATCAACGGGTTGATGTCGAGTTCGCGGATTTCCGGAAGATCGACCGCCATCTGCGACAGCTTCACCAGCGTCAGTGCCACCTCGTCGGGCTTGACCGCCGGCACGTCGCGATAGGCGCCCAACAATTTTGCCACGCGGGTGCGCTCGATCAGGTCGCGGGCGAGCGCGAGGTCCAGCGGCGGCAACGCCAGCGCCTTGTCGTCGATGACTTCGACCGCGATGCCGCCGTGGCCGAACACCATGACCGGGCCGAAGGTCGGATCGTCGGCGATGCCGAGGATGACCTCACGCGCCTTGGGCCGCACGATCATCGGCTGGATCAACACGCCGTCGATGCGGGCGTCGGGGCGGTGCCGCTGCGCCCGCTCCAGGATGCCGGCAACGGCTTCGCGCAGCGCCGGCGCATCGGTGATACCGAGCACCACGCCGCCGATGTCCGACTTGTGAACGATGTCGCGTGACAGGATTTTTGCCGCAACCGGCAGCTTCTGCGCAAAGAAAGGCTCGGCCTGCTGCACCGCCTCGTCCGCGTCCTGCGCGGCAAGGGTCGGCACTGTCGGGATGCGATAGGCCGCAAGGAGTGCCGCGGCGTCGAGCGGGTCGAGCCACGTCCGTCCGTCGGCCAGCGCCGCCTCGACGATGCGCCGGCCCGCCGCCGCGTCGGGTGTGAACGTCTCGGCGATGGCCGGCGGCACGGCGCTCAGCGCCGACAGTGCCTCGCGGTGGTGAGCGAGGTGCATGAACGCGCGCACCGCCTCGTCGTCGGTGGCGAAGTGCGGCACGGCGGCGCTTTCGAAGGCGGCGATGGCGTCGTGGTCGGCGCCAATCCAGGCGGCCAGCACCGGCTTGGGTGCAGCGTCCTCGCGGTGCGCGGCGACGCGTGTTGCCACGGTTGCGGCAATGGCGGCGGCGTCGGCAACGGCAGTCTCGACGTTCATCACCAGCACGGCGTCGCTTGCCGGGTCGGCGAGCAGGGCGTCGAGTGCGGCGGCATAGCGCGCGCCGTCGGCGTCGCCGACGATATCGACGGGGTTGGCTTTCGACCAGGTCGGCGGCAGCACGCGGTCGAGGTGTGCGGCGGTCTCCGGCAACAGGTCAGCCGGCGTGCCGCCGAGTTCGACAAGCCGATCGATGGCGAGGATGCCGAGGCCGCCGCCGTTGGTGAGGATGGCAAGCCGCGGCCCTTCCGGCGGGTGGCTCTGGCCCAGGATCGAGGCGCAGTCGAACAGGTCCTGCAAGCCGATGACGCGCAGCAGGCCGGCGCGCCGGAACGCCGCGTCGTAGACCGCATCGGCCCCGGCCAGCGCGCCCGTATGGGTGGCCGCGGCCTTGGCGCCTTGCGCCATCCGTCCCGACTTGACCACGACCACCGGCTTGACGCGCGCCGCCGCGCGCGCCGCCGACATGAACTTGCGCGCGTCCTTGACCTGCTCGGCATAGAGCAGGATGGCGCGGGTGCGCCCGTCGAGCGCGTAGAAGTCGAGCAGGTCGGCGATGTCGACGTCGAGCTGGTCGCCGACCGAGACGATGCCGGAGAACCCGATCCGCTTCGGTGCCGCCCATTCGACCATCGCCGCGGCGATGGCGCCCGATTGCGAGATTAGCGCGAGATGGCCGTCGCCGGGCATGTGGGCGGCGAAGCCGGCGTTGAGCCGCGCGCGCGGCACCATGACGCCGAGGCAGTTGGGGCCGATCAGGCGCAGCCCGTGCGCCCGCGCGTTGCGGTTGGTTGCTTCCGCGATCGAGCCGGCGCCGCGCCCGAGCCCGGCACTGATGATGATGGCGCCGGCGACGCCGGCGGCCCCCGCCTCGGCGACGATGTCCGGAATCGCCGCCGCCGGCGTGGTGACGACGATGACGTCGGGCACAAAGGAAAGATCGGCGATGCGGCGATGCGTGCGCAGGCCGGCGATCTCGGCGTGGCGCGGATGCACGATGCCGATCGGGCCGGCAAAGCCGGCGCTGCGGATGTTGTGCAGCACGGCCGCGCCGAGCGAGCCTGGTCGCGGGCTGCCGCCGACGAGTGCCACCGATTGCGGCGCGAGGAGGTGATCGAGGCGATAGACCGACACGCTGCGCCGCTCCTGTCAGAGGTCTTGCGTCAGATAGCTTGTACTAAATGCTGCAACGCGCCGCGCACCGTGCGCGGCGCCTGTCGCATCATGCGGCCGACTTGACCTCGATCTGCTTGGCCTGCTTCGGTGCCGGTTTCCGCACCGTCACGCGCAGCACGCCTTTGGCGATCTCCGCCGAGATGTCTTCGGGCTTGACGCCGGCCGGCAGTTCGACCGCGCGCGCAAAGGAGCCGAACGAGCGCTCGACCAAGTGGTAGTCCTTGTTCTTTTCCTCGCGCTCGTTCTTCTTTTCGCCGCGGATGGTCAGGATATTGTCGGACAGGTTGAGTTCGACATCCTTCTGCTCCAGGCCCGGCAGTTCGGCGCTGATCTCGATCGTCGTGTCGGTCTCGCCAACGTCCATGCTCGGCAGGTTGAGCGGCCCCGCCGACAGTGCCGGCAGGTTGCGCGTGAAGCCGTCGAACAGGCGGTCGATCTCCTGTTGCAGCACCGAGAATGGATTGAGGCTGCGGCGGGTTACGGGTTCGGTTCCGACCGATATCGGGGATTTGCTCATCATGGCCTGTCTCCTGTTGAGCTCAGTTGGCTCGCCCGGACTTTAGAAAGGGCCAGGCCGGGAGGCGTTGATGAAGATCAAACAGCGCTGGCTAGCCTGACGTAGCGTCAGGGCAGCGTTGCGAAAGGATCGTGCCATGCAAGCCATGGTTCTCGAACGGGCCGGCGCGCCGCTCGTTCTGCGCGAGCGACCCGATCCCGTTCCCGGCGCCGGAATGGTTCGCGTGAAGGTGTCGGCATGCGGAGTGTGCCGTACCGACCTTCATGTCGTCGATGGCGAATTGCCGGATCTCGTTTATCCGATCGTACCAGGTCACGAGGTGGTGGGCCGCGTCGACAGGCTGGGGATAGGCGTTCTGAACCTGCGCGTCGGCGACAGGGTCGGGGTGCCGTGGCTCGCCGCGACCTGCGGCGTGTGCTTCTACTGCCGCAACGGATCGGAAAACCTCTGCGACCGGCCGCAGTTCACCGGATATACGCGCGACGGCGGCTTTGCCTCGCACCTGATCGCCGATGCGCGGTTCTGTTTTCCGCTCGGCGAGACCGAGGACGACGTGGCGCTGGCGCCATTGTTGTGCGCCGGGCTGATCGGCTGGCGCTCGCTGGCGATAGCCGGCGAGGGCCTGCATCTCGGCATCTACGGGTTCGGCGCGGCCGGCCATATCGTCGCCCAGGTCGCACGCTGGCAGGGCCGTTCGGTCTATGCCTTCACGCGCCGCGACGACCGCGCGGCGCAGGACCTGGCGCTCGCGCTCGGCGCCTGCTGGGCGGGGAGTTCCGACGCGGCGCCGCCGCATCCGCTCGATGCGGCGATCATCTATGCGCCGGTCGGCGACCTGGTGCCGCTGGCGTTGCAGGCGGTGCGCAAGGGTGGCCGGGTGGTCTGCGCCGGAATCCATATGTCGGATATTCCGTCGTTCCCTTACCGCATCCTGTGGGAGGAACGGCAACTCGTCTCGGTCGCCAATCTGACGCGGCGGGATGCGGCCAACTTCTTTGCCATCGCGCGACAGGCCGGCATCGTCACGCGAACGACGACCTACCCGCTGGAACGGGCCAACGAGGCGCTGGCCGATCTGCGTCGCGGCGCGCTCGTCGGTGCCGCGGTGCTGCAACCCGCCTGAGCGGCGCCTCGCCCGCGGCGTGGCTGTGCTATGGTGAGAACCGGAACCGGCAGGGCCGCCTGTCATGATGCCGCGTCGCAATGCCATCGCTTGCGCACACCCGGACGATGCCGTCGGTCCGGGCACGGCCCTTAATTGCGAGACTACATTCCGGCGGATCGCGGACGACGCGCTCGCTGCCGTCCGAACGCGGCATGCGAAAGCCTGCGTCGGCAACGCCGAAGCCATCCATCAGATCCGCGTCGCCCTGACGCGGCTGCGCGCGGCGCGCGCGTTCTTTGCCGCGATGACGACCGATGCCGCCTGGCGGGACCTGAAGAAGGAGATCCACTGGCTCAACCGCCGGCTGGGTGCAGTGCGCGACGGCGACGTGATGCGCGGCTATGCCCGGCGCAAGGCTTTTCGCGACTGGGCGGCGCGGGCCGGCATCGAGGGCAGCCTCGACGAGGTACGCCACCACCGGCGCCTTGCGACGGCGCTGCGGTCGGCGCGCTATCGCAACCTGATGGCGGCGCTCGCGCAGTGGATCGCGGCAGGGCCATGGCTTGCGCAGTCGGACGCCGCAAGCCGTGCGCGGCGCAGCGAGCCGCTCCGGGCCTATGCCGAGGAAAAGCTGCAACGCTGGCGCGGCCGCATCGCCCGCAAGGGGCGCGACGTCGGCCGGCTCGGCGACCGCGCGCGCCATGACCTGCGGATCAAGGCCAAGCGCTACCGCTACATGGTCGACGCGCTGTCGGCGCTCGACCCGGCGTTGCGGGATGCCTGGCAGGATAGCGGCCTGCTCGCCAGGCGCGTGCAGCGCTCGCTCGGCGATCTGCGCGACCTGCAACGTTTTCGCAAGTTAGGAGGAAAGCGGGCGAAACTGCCCGGCTACAAACAGGCGAAGAGGCGGCTGTTGCGCCATGCCGGTGCCGCGCTGCGCAGGCTCTGAGGATGAGCCGGCCGCCGTCCGTGCCGTTGACATGGATCAACGAGCGGGGCGGCGATCGGCGTAAGACGGCGCCGGATGCGTCGTCACCACGACCGACGAGGATGACGGAAAGAGGCCATGCGGTTCGTTCGTCTGGTACCTTATGTACTTCTTGCCGCGGCGTTCTGGGCTGTCGCGGCCACCGCTGCGGACGCCGCGAGCCGCGCGCAGGGACAAAGGCTTGCGCGTCTCTATTGCGCCTCGTGCCATGCGATCGACAAGGTGAGCCCGAGTCCGCTTGCGATCGCGCCGCCGTTCCGCACGCTGCACGAGCGCTATCCCGTCGAGACGCTCGAGGAGGCGCTTGCCGAGGGAATCATGGTCGGGCATCCCACCATGCCGCAGTTTCAGTTCGACCCGGATCAGATCGCCGATTTCCTGCTCTTTCTCAAGTCGCTCGAATAGCCGGCCGGCGGCCGATGCCGTAACAGCGTGAAGGCTTCAAAACGGGAAGGGATAGGCTCATGCGCGCCCATCAGATCATGACACGCAACGTCGTTACCGTGACGCCGGAGACGGCGATTGCCGATGCCGCCGCGACGATGCTGAAGCACCATATCAGCGGCCTGCCGGTGGTCGATGGCACGGGCCAACTGGTCGGCATCGTTTCAGAGGGCGATTTCCTGCGCCGCTTCGAGATCGGCACGCAACGCAAGCGGCCGAACTGGTTGCAGTTCTTCCTCGGACCGGGGCGCGAGGCAAAGGAATTCGTGCAGGAGCGCGGCCGCAAGGTCGGCGAGGTGATGACGCCGGAGCCGGTCACGGTGACCGAGGACACGACGCTGGAAGATCTGGTCCAGACCATGGAAGGACACAGCGTCAAGCGGCTGCCGGTGATGAGAGGCGATCAACTCGTCGGCATCGTGACGCGGGCCAACCTTTTGCGGGCCGTCGCCGGCCTCGCGCGCGAGGTGCCGGATCCGACCGCCGACGACGATCACATCCGCGAGCGGGTGACGCGGGCGCTGATGGCCACCGGCTGGCGCCCGGTCGGTTTGCAGGTGACGGTGCGCGACGGCGTCGTGCATCTGCACGGCATCATCGTCGATGAGCGCTCGCGCCAGGCCAGCATCGTCGCCGCCGAGAACGTGTCGGGCGTGAAGGAAGTCCACGACCACCTTTGCCTGGTCGATACCTGGTCCGGCTATTACGTCGAGTCGCCGGAAGACAGGGCGAGCGCCGGCTGAGCGGGGCGTCATGGCGGGGCTGGTACGCATCATCCTGATCGTGGCGGGGGCCATCGCCGCCCTGTTCGTCGCGCGCGATGCCGTGAACTTCCAGTTCATCGAGATGATCGTTACGATCCTGCTGCTCGGAGCCGCCGTGGTGTTCGCCGCGCTGTGGGGCCTGCGCCGGCGGGGCTAGAATCCATCGGTCAGTACCGCCGCAGCCAGCCGTAGCGCCGCATCAGGCGCTTCTCGCCTTCCAGCACCACCATCGCGACAAACCCGGCGGCGACGATCATCATCCCGTCGGCGAGCCCGACCGGGCGCGTCGCGAACAGCCGCTGCAGCACCGGCCAGTAGGTGAACGCGACCTGCGCGACGACCACGGCCGTGATCGCCGCCAGCACAGGCGGCGTGCCGAGCGCGCCGCGCCAGGTGAACGACGTCATGTACAGGTAGCGGACGTTGAACAGGTAGAAGATCTCCAGCACCACGATGGTGTTGACCACCATCGTCCGCGCGGTGTCGAGGTCGAGCCCACGGCCGAGCGCGTAGAAGAACACCGCCAGCGCCCAGGCCGCGAAGATCAGCGACACGAACACGATGCGCCACACCAGGAACGGCGACAACAGTCCCGCGCCTGGCGGCCGTGGCGGCCGCTCCATCACGCCGGGCTCGGTCGGCTCGAAGGCCAGTACGAGGCCGAGCGTGATCGTCAGGATCATGTTGATCCACAGAATTTGCGCCGGCGTCATCGGCATGGCGAAGTTGAGCACGATGGCGATGATGACGGTCAGCACCTCGCCGCCGTTGGTCGGCAGCGTCCAGCCGATCACCTTGCGGATGTTGTCGTAGACGGTCCGCCCCTCGCGTACTGCGGCGACGATCGAGGCGAAGTTGTCGTCGAGCAGCACCATCTGCGAGGCTTCCTTGGCCGCCTCGGTGCCTTTGCCGCCCATCGCGATGCCGACGTCGGCCTGCTTGAGGGACGGCGCGTCGTTGACGCCGTCGCCGGTCATGGCGACGATGGCGCCGTCGGCCTGAAGCGCGCGCACGATGCGCAGCTTGTGCTCGGGGCTGGTGCGCGCGAACACCGCCGTATTGCGCACCGCGTCCTCGAAGGCGGCGTCGCCGAGATTGTCGAGGTCGTGGCCGGTCAGCACGCGGGGCGTGTCGGTCAGCCCCAGTTGCCGGGCGATGGCGGCGGCGGTGGCGGCGTGGTCGCCGGTGATCATCTTGACGTCGATGCCGGCCGAGCGGCATTCGGCAATGGCCGCGATCGCTTCGTCGCGCGGCGGGTCGATGAAGCCGACGATACCGAGAAAAGTCAGGTCGCGCTCGGCTACGGCGGGCGACAGGTGCCGCGGTGTACCGGCGACCGGTTTCATCGCAAAACCCAGCACGCGCTCGCCGGCCGAGGCCGCGGCCGCGATCCGTTCATTCCAGTAAGCGATATCGAGCGGTTCCTCGCCGTCGACGCGGGCCTGCGTGGCGCACATGTCGAGCAGGCGTTCGGGTGCGCCTTTCACGAAAACGACGCTGCGGTCGTAGGGGACGTGGTTGAGCGTTGCCATGTAGCGGCGCTCGGGATCGAACGGGACTTCGTCGGCCCGGCGCCATTCGGCGCGCACCGTGTCGGGGTCGAAACCGGCCTTCATCGCCAGCGTGATCAGCGCCCCCTCCATCGGGTCGCCTTCCACGGTCCAGGTGCCGGCGGCATGCCGCAGGTGGGCGTCGTTGCACAAAAGGCCGGCGCGCACCAGCGCCAACACCGGGGCGAGCGCGGCGGGCGCCGCGCCTGCGCCCCATGCGCCGTGCTCCGGCGCGTAGCCCGATCCCTCGATAGCGATCTCGCTGTCCGCGAGCACGATGCGGCGCGCCGTCATTTCGTTGCGGGTCAGCGTGCCGGTCTTGTCGGAGCAGATCACCGACACCGCGCCCAGGGTTTCGACTGCAGGGAGCCTGCGGATCACTGCCTGGCGCCCCGCCATGCGCCGTACGCCGACCGCGAGCGTGATGGTGATGACCGCCGGAAGCCCCTCGGGCACCACGCCGACGGCGAGCGCCACCACGGCGATCATCGCGTCCGCCCAGTCGAACTGGCGCGCATAGACCGCGAACAGGAACAGTGCGGCCGAGGATGCGATCACGACCCATGTGAAGCGGCGGCCAAAACTGTTGATCTGCCGCAGCAGCGGCGTTGTCAGTTCCTCGATGCTGCCAAGCAGCGTGCTGATGCGCCCGATCTCGGTGGCGCTGCCGGTCGCGGTGACGACGCCGCTGCCCTGGCCGGCGGCGACCATCGTTCCCGAATAGGCCATCGAGATGCGGTCGCCGAGCGGAGCATCGGCCTTGACCGGGGTCTCGCCCTTTTCCGCGGCCACCGATTCCCCGGTCAGGATCGCCTCGTCGATCAACAGTCCCCGCGTGCGGATCAGCCGCAGGTCGGCCGGCACCCGGTCGCCCGGTTCGAGCAGGACGATGTCGCCGGGGACGAGATCTTCCACCGGCACGCTGGCGCGCCGTCCGCCGCGCAAAATGCTGGCGCGCGGCGAGATCATGCGCTGGATCGCCGCGAGCGCGTTCTCCGCCTTGCCTTCCTGGATGAAGCCGACGACGGCGTTGATCGCCACGACGATGACGATCACCGCGGCATCGACGGTGTGGCCGAGGCTGAAGGCCGCCACAGCGCCCGCCAGCATGAAGTAGATCAGGGCATTGTTGATCTGCGCGAACAAACGCGCGAGCGGGTGGCGCCGCGGGGCTGGCGGCAGCTGGTTGCGGCCGTGGCGTTGCAGGCGCCGCGCCGCCTCGTCCGCGCCCAATCCGTCCGGGTCGGCGGCAAGCGCGACGAGGACATCCTGAGCCGGCCAGGCATGATAGGGCCGGCCGACGTTGCCCGCCTGCGACGAGGAGGGCGGCGCGGGCAAGCGAATATCATCGCGCCCGCCGTCACGGCGAGCGGCAGTTACGGCATCGCGCCGGCCGGTGTTCGTCGCAGCCCGTCCCAGCATCGGTTCGCTCAACGCTTCGACTGCGACGCCATTGCGGCCGGGGCGCTGTTACGCCGCCTTGGACTGGAGCGGCGCTTCAGCCGCCGTCGGCATCGGCTGCGGCTCGCCGTCGCCCGGCGGCAGCGACGAACGCGCCAGCGCGCTGGCGATCGTCATCGATTGCTGCTGCCAGGCGAGGCCGTCGGCCATCACCCGCTGCATCGCGCCCGCCGCCCAATCCTGATATTCGCGGAACAGATCGACGGCGGTCTCGGCCCGGCAAACGCGCTGTGCGGCATCGAGCGCGGCCTGCGTGCCGACGTGGCGCCGTTCGAACCAGCCCTGGGCGAAACGTTCCAAGCCGTCGAGCACCTGGTCCTGCGCCTCCCAGAAGCTGCGGGCGTTGTGGCGCAGCGCTCCCGAGAGCGCCGAAGGCGGCATCATCATGCGCTGCATGGCGGCAAACTGCTCTGTCATGTTGGTCTCGGTCATCGTGCTCTCCCTGTGTGACGTCGCCGTGTGCCCCCGTCCCCGATAAGCCCTCACTGGTCCAGAACGTAGCGGCCGGGTGCCGGCGCCAGCGTTCCGCTATGCGCAAGTCCCAGCGGCGGCGGCGCCACTGGCGCCGACGATTTTTGCTTGAGCCAGTCGGCCCATGCCGTCCACCACGATCCCGGTGTCGGCCTGTTGCGTTCGCGCCAGCTCTCCGGCGAGATGTAAGGCGTCCCGTGCGGATGGTAGCCGACCCGGTACTGGCGCTTCAGGCTGCCGGGCGGGTTGACGATGCCGGCGTTGTGGCCGCCGGAGGTCAGCGCGAAGGTGATATCGACGTCGGCCTGCAAGTGAATCTTGTAGACCGACTGCCACGGCGCGATGTGGTCCCATTCGGTGCCGACCACGAACATCGGCACCTGGATGCTGGAGATGCTGATCGGCGCGCCATCGACAACGTAGCGGCCGGCGGCGAGGTCGTTGTTGAGAAACAGCCGGCGCAGATATTCGCTGTGCATGCGGTAGGGCATGCGGGTCGCATCCCCGCTCCACGCCATCAGGTCGGAGACGGCCGCGCGCTCGCCGAGCAGGTAGTCGCGCACGAGCCGCGACCAGATCAGGTCGTTGGAGCGCAGCAGGCGGAACGCGCCGGCCATCTGCCGGGCTTCGAGAAGCCCCTTCTTCCACATCATGTCTTCGAGGAAGGTCACCTCGCTTTCGTCGATGAACAGCGTGAGTTCGCCGGCATCGGCAAAGTCGGTCTGCGCCGCGAGCAGCGTCAGCGTCTTCAGCGTCTCGTCGTTGCGCCGGCCGAGCGCCGCCGCCGCCATCGCCAGCAGCGTGCCGCCGAGGCAGTAGCCGACGCCGTGGATCGGCTGGCCGGGGACGACCTCCTTGACGGTGGCGATCGCCGCGTCGATGCCGAGCGACAGGTAGTCGTCCATGCCGAGGTCGCGATGCTCCGGCCGTGGGTTGCGCCACGAGATCATGAACACCGTGTGACCGCGCTGCACGAGGTAGCGCACCAGCGAGTTTTCCGGCGACAGGTCCAGGATGTAATATTTCATGATCCAGGCCGGGACGATCAGGATCGGCTCCGGGTGCACCGCTTCCGTCGTTGGCGTGTACTGGATCAGTTCGATCAGTTCGTTGCGGAAGATCACCGCGCCCGGCGTACAGGCCACCGTTTCGCCGACCTTGAACGCCTCGGCGCCAGCCGGCGGCTCATGGGTGACGAAGCGCCGGATGTCCTCGGCCAGATGGCCGAGGCCGTCGCGCAAATTCCGACCACCGCTCTCGAAGGTGCGGCGCAGCACCACCGGGTTGGTCGCGGGGAAGTTGCTCGGCGCGCACAGATCGAGCACCTGCCGTGCCATGAACGAGACGGCCTGCATGTTGTGGCGCGTTACGCCGGGCACGTTCGCGGTCGCCTGCTCCCACCAGTGCTCCTGCATGAGAAACGCCTGATGGATGACGTTGAACGGCCAGCGCGACCATGCCGGATCGGCAAAGCGCCGGTCCTGCGGCAGCGAGGAGACGCACGGCGTCGGTTCGGCGGCATCCTCGATGGCGCAGGTCAGCGCGTAGCGGAACAGTTCGGCGCTGCGCTCGGCGGCAAGAACGGCAAGGTGCTGCTGCAAGGTGGGCGCCAGCGCGAGATGGCTCGCCCAATCGATCGAGGCGAGGAACAGCGACACCGGCGAGCGGCCCCCGGTCAGGCCGGCGACGGTCGCCCGCATTATGCGGTCGAGATCGCGCAGGCCCGGTGCTGCCGGTTCGTCAGTCCGCGGTATCTCAGGTGCGGTGGGCGAAGCGATCCCTGGCGCCGGCGCACGCGGCAGCGGCTCACGGGATGGGCCCGCCTCGGGGGCATCGCGCTGGAGGTGTTGAACCGGCATGTCGGAACCCTGCGCTATCGAAACCACTCATGGCATGTCGGGGCTGAGCGGCACGTTGAGCTACCTCAACCTTCTGGCGCATTCGCGACGTGCGATCCTGACATAGTGTCGCGGCGCCATTGCGGCGGCCGTCGTCAGGCGTTCATGCGGTGCAGGCTGTGGCGGTTGCGCAGCGCGATGTGGCGGGCGCCGGCGAAATCCAGCACGCCCTGCGCGTGAAGCTGCGACAGCGTGCGCGACACCGTTTCCAGCGTCAGGCCGAGATAGTCGGCGATGTCGCGGCGGCTCATCGGCAGCGCCAGCATTTTTGCCGAGGCGAGGCGGCGGTCCATCTCAAGTAAAAAAGCCGCGACGCGCTCGGTTGCGGTCTTGCGGCCGAGCAGCAGCATGTGGTCCTCGGCGTGGCGCAGGTCGCCGGCGGTGATCGCCCACAGGCTGCGGGCGACGCCGGCATCGCGTTCGGCGGCGTGCTCGAGGCTCTCGCGCCGGACGAAGCGGACGCGGGTGTCGGCGATGGCTTCGGCGGTGAGGCGGTGAACCTCGCCCGAGGCGAGCCCGAACACGTCTCCCGGCAGGTGGAAAGCGCCGATCTGGCGCCGGCCGTCGGACAACAGCTTGTAGCTGCGCACCGCGCCGCTGCGCACCTGGTAGACGTATTCGGCCGGCTCGTCCTCGCCGTAGATTTCCTCGTCCCGGCGGTAGCGGAACTCGGTGACGGCAAGGCCGATGTGGTCGATGGTCTGGAACGGGTCGGCCGAGACGGAGGCCGGGGAAGGTCGGGCGGTGCGGGCGTCGAGAACCGGGGTCGAAGTCGTCGTGGTGAACATCCGCCGTCTCCCTGCGTGGCAATGGCGGATTTTTAGCTGGCGACGCTGTGCCGCCTCTACCTCGGGCGAACTCGTAACGGAGGCTTCCTTAAGGGATTCTACGGAGGCGCGCCGTCGCGCCGCGGCCGCTCGCGCATCGCCGCCTGAATGCAGCCGGTCAGGCTGATCTCGAGATGCGGCTTGCTGAGCACGCATTGAATGTCGGCTTCCGCCGCGCGCGCCGCGACGTGCTGGTCGGGGAAGCCGGTGATGAGCACGATCGGCGTCTCGATGTGATCCTGGCGCAGGCGGCGCGCCAATTCCAATCCGTCGATCACGTCCATCTTGTAGTCGAACACGAAGCAATCCACCGGGTGTTCGGCCGGCAGGGCGTCGAGCAGCAACGCGCCGCTATCGAATGTCCGGACGTCGAAGCCGTCGGTTTCGAGCAGGAAGCGCAGGGACACCAGTACCGCCGGGTCGTCGTCCACGACGTAGACCGTGTATTTGCGGGCCGCGGGCAAGGGCAGGCACCTCGGTGAAAGAAAAACGCACGTTACCGGTCCCGCTGTCGAAAGCCTTGACCTGCCTCAATCTTTGAGCGTGCCAGCGCGCATCACGAGCCGCACGATTTCGGAGACGCTGCCTGCCTGCATCTTGGTCATCACGTTGGCCCGGTAGATCTCTACCGTGCGCGGGCTGATATCGAGGTCGCGCGCGATCAGCTTGTTGGATTGCCCGGCGACGATACCATCGAGCACCTGGCGTTCGCGCGGGGTCAGCGAGGCGATCCGGGCGGCGATGTCGTCGCGCTCCGCCGCGCTTTCCGCAGCCGTTGCGTGGCGCCGCAGCGAGGCTTCGATGGCGCGGATCAGGTGCTCGTCCTCGAACGGCTTTTCGAGGAAATCGGCGGCTCCTAACTTCATCGCCTCGACCGCGAGCGGTACGTCGCCATGTCCGGTCATGATCAGGGTCGGCGGCGGCGCGTCGTGCTCCGCGAGCCGGCGCAGCAATTCCATGCCGTCGATGCCTGGCATGCGCAGATCGGACACGACGCAGCCGAATTCCAGTTGCGGCAGTGCGCTGAGAAACGACGCCGCGGATTCGAACGAAGCGACCTTGAAGCCCGCGGTGCCGAGCAGAAATTCAAGCGAGTCGCGCATCGCCGGATCGTCATCGACGACATAGATGGTGCCTTTGTGCGTCATGCCGGTGGCTCCTGCGCCACCGGCAAAGTGAACCGGAAGGTAGCGCCCTGATCGGAATTGATCTCGGCCCACATGCGTCCGCCATGCGCCTCGACGATGGTCCGGCTGATCGACAGCCCGACCCCCATGCCGGCGGCCTTGGTGGTGAAGAAGGTGCGAAACAGGTCCTTCTCGACCTCGCCGCTGAAACCGTGGCCGGTATCGGCGACCGCGACCTCCACCATGCGGTCGCCGGCGCGGCGGCTCGACACGGTGAGCACGCGCTGCGGCGACTGGCTCATCGCCTCGAGCGCGTTGCGGAACAGGTTGACCAGCACCTGCTGGATCTGCACGCGATCCACCAGCACCAGGTCGTGTGCGGGGTCGAGGGCGAACCGCAACAGCACGTCCTGCTCGCGCGCGCCGGTGAAGCCGAGCGCGCCGGCTTCCTCGATCAGCTTGGCGAGGCTTTCGATCTGCTTTTCGGTCTCGCCGCGCGCGACGAAATCGCGCAGGCGGCGGATGATCTCGCCGGCGCGCAGCGCCTGCTCGGCGGCGCGGTCGAGTGCCGCCTCGATCTTGTGGATGTTGGGGTCGGAGCTCGCTTCGAGCAGGCGGCGCGAGCCCTTCATGTAGTTGCCGATCGCCGCCAGCGGCTGGTTGATCTCGTGCGCCAGCGCCGAGGCCATCTCGCCCATCGCGCTCAGCCGCGAGACATGGAATAGCTCGGTCTGCAATTCGTAGAGCCGGGTCTGCGTGCGCTGATGTTCGGTGAGGTCGTGGCAGAAGCCGGTGAAATACGGCTCGTTGCCGGAGCGCATCTCGCCGACCGACAGGTGCATGGGAAAGGTCGTGCCGTCCTTGCGCCGGCCGGTCACGATACGCCCGATGCCGATGATGCGGCGCTCGCCGGTCGCCTGATAGCGGGCGAGGTAGCCGTCATGCCGGGAATGGTCGGGCTCCGGCATCAGGATGCGGACGTTCTGGCCGACGGCCTCCTGTTCAGTATAGCCGAACGAGCGCACGGCCGCGCTGCTGAAGAACTGGATGATGCCGTGGCCGTCAATCACGATCATGGCATCGGGAACGGTCTCAAGGATCGAGCGGAGATGGCTTTCGCGGGTCCGCAACGCCTCTTCGAGCTGCTTCTGCTGGTCGATGTCGAGAACGACGCCGCCCAGCCGGTCCGGCATGTCACCGTCCCCTCTGGCCAGGCTGCCGCGCACCCGCACCCACGACGCCCCGCTTGGCGCGCCCTTGATCCGGCATTGGACATCGACATTGCCGCCGTTCGCAAGAGCATCGCGAAACACCTTCGCGGTGCGCTCGCTGTCCTGCGCCTCGAGCAGGCCGAGGAAGGCCACAAGCGTGACGGGGCTGTCGCCAGCGAGGCCGAATAGGGCGCGCGCGGCCTTCGACCAGACGAAGGTCTGGCGCGCGAGATCAAATGTCCACGTTCCTATTCCCGCCCGTTCGATCCCGAGCCACACCTGCTCGCTGAGCGAGGGGACCGCGGGGACGGACAGACCGCTCCGGTCCATGCTGATCGACCTCCGCCTCCCGGTTACGATGGAAACGGGGCAAGGTCAAAGCGGGCGGCCGCGTCGCTTTCGGGAAAATATTCCGTGTGACGGAGCCTGCCGCGTTGGGCGGGCTGCTGCCGCTGTGGTCGGTCAGAATGTTGCGCCGATGGTCCGCATGAAACGGGCAAACCTGTCGTCGTTTGCGTAGGCGATGTTGACGCGCATGGCGGGCGGGCCGGCTGTCGCCTCGGGATTGAATGCCGCTCCCGGCGCCAGCAGGATGCCGTGCTCCGCCGCCGTTCGCGAAAGCTCCTTGTCGTCGATGCCGGACGGCAGCACGCACCACATGTAGAAGCCGCCGGCGGGCTGGCCGAACACCGGCAGCCGCAGGCGTGACAGGCTGTCGTGCGCGGTGCGGGTTGCCACCTCGATGCGATCGATCAGACGCTTGAGGTGGTTCCGGTAGCGGCCGCTGGTGATGAGGTCGTAGACGATCTGCTCGATATAGCCGGAGCTGTTGGTGCGGGTGATCATCTTCACGTCGGCCAGCGCGGATACGGTGTCGGGGTCGGCGGCGATGTAGCCGCAGCGCAGGCTGGCCGACAGCGTCTTGGCGAAGGTGCCGACATAGATGACGCGGTCGAGCTGGTCGAGCGCCGCCGGCCGCGGGCTGGTGGCTGGCAGCACGTCGGCGAACGGGTCGGTATCGACGATGCGCAAATTGTGTGTGTCCGCGATTTGCATCAGCCGGTAGGCCACCGGAAGGGTGATCGAGCAGCCGGTGGGGTTTTGCGCCAGCGACTGGGTGAAGAACAGCCGCGCGCCGGTTGCGGCGGCGCGCTGCGCCAGTTCATCGAGATCGGGACCGTCGGGATTGCGCCGCACGCCGGCGAGTTCGGCCTTGGCGAGGTGGAGTTTGCCGAACAGCGGATAGTAGCCGGGATTGTCCACCAGCACGGTCTCGCCCGGCTCGACGAAGTGCCTGACGATCATGTCGAGCGCGTCGTTGGCGCCATGGGTGAGCAGCACCTGCGCCGGCGTGACGTTGATCGACCGCTCCGCCAGCGTCAGCGCGATGCGCTCGCGCAGCGCCGGCAACCCCGCCGGCGGACCGTAGCTTTCCGGCAGGATGCGCTGGCCGGGGCGGGCAACCGGGCGCAGCGCGCGCGCCATTTCCGGGCCTTCCATCCACGCTGCCGGCGGGCGGCCGTCGCCGATCCGCACCTCGTAGCGCTTCTCCAGCTGTTCGCGCAGCAACCAGATGATATCGACGGCCTCGATGCTGGCGGGCGAGGGCGGCTCGCCACGCTTCGGCCTGTGCTGCGAGACATAGAAGCCCGATCCGGGCCGGCTCTCGACCCGGCCCGCCGCGACCAGCCGGTCGTAGGCTTCGACTGTGGTGTTCTTGGAGACGCCGAACGTCTGCGCGGCGGCGCGGATCGAGGGCAGCCGCTCGCCCGGACGCATCAGCCCGCGGTCGATGCGCCCGACAATGGCCTCGTAAATGGCCTCGACGCGGGAGCGACCGTTGATGCGATTGGGGCCGTAAACTGTACCCATCGTTTGACTGGTACGGACCATCTCCAAAAAGCGCAAAGCGTTCCTTGTACTGTACCCACCCACAGTTACGGTTGAGAAGCAAAACGTTACAGCACGAGCCGCCATTGCGGCGCAGCTGCATAAGGGAGGTCGAGGAATGAGCGCCCGCCGGGACGGTGCCAACCGAAGCTCGCGGATCGCCGGTTTTCACCGCCGGTCGCCGGCCGAGCGGCTCGACCTGGTGGCGGCCTTCGCCGGCCTCGACGATGCCGAGGTGGCCCATCTCTCCGACATGGGCAATCTGCCCGTTGCGCTCGCCGACCGCATGATCGAGAACGTCGTCGCCACGATGAACGTGCCGATCGGCATCGCCACCAATCTGAAGATCGACGGCGAGGACGTGCTGGTGCCGATGGCCACCGAGGAATCGTCGGTGGTCGCCGCGGTGTGCAATGCCGGGCGCCAGAGCTACGACAGCGGCTTCACCACCTCCGTGTCCGGCACATTGATGATTGCGCAGGTGCAGGCGGTGGATGTGCCCGATCCGCACGCGGCGCGGCTCCGGCTGCTCGAACGGCGCGACGACATCAAGGCGATCTGCGACGCCTGCGATCCCCTGCTGCTCAAGATCGGCGGCGGCTTCCGCGACCTCGAGGTCCGTATTCTCGACACCGCCGGCGGCACGATGCTGGTGACGCATCTCATCGTCGATACGCGCGATGCGATGGGCGCCAACGCGGTCAACACCATGGCGGAGGCGGTCGCCCCGCGCGTCGCCGAGTGGAGCGGCGGCCGGGTGTTTTTGCGCATCCTGTCCAATCTCGCCGACCGGCGGCTGGCGCGCGCCCGCGCCGTGTGGACAACGGATGCCATCGGCGGCGCGGAGGTGCGCGACGGCATCGTCAGCGCCTGTCACTTCGCCGAGGCCGATCCCTATCGCGCCGCGACCCACAACAAGGGCATCATGAACGGCATCAGCGCCGTGGTGCTCACGACCGGCAACGACACCCGCGCGGTCGAGGCCGGCGCCCACGCCTATGCGGCACGCAACGGCCGTTACGCGAGCCTGACGCACTACGAGATCGATGCCGACGGCAATCTCTCCGGCTCCATCGAACTGCCGCTGGCGGTCGGCCTGATCGGCGGCGCCACGAAAATCCATCCGACAGCGCAGGCGTGCCTGAAGATTCTCGGCGTGACCACTGCGGAACGCCTCGCGCGCATCGTCGCCGCGGTCGGCCTTGCGCAGAATTTTTCGGCGCTCAAGGCGCTGGCCACCACCGGCATTCAGGCCGGGCACATGGGCCTGCACGCGCAGAACGTCGCGATGATGGCCGGCGCTATCGGAGAGGAGATCGACGCGGTCGCCCGGCGTCTTGTTGAGCAGAAGGCGGTCCGCATCGATGTTGCGCAGGCGATCCTCGCCGATCTTCGACGCTAGAGGATGCGTCATCCGCTCCGGCAGCGTTCACGCTCACGGATCCATAACCAAGGCACAGAAGGGAGAGACGACATGGCGAAACAGGTGGGCGGCTTCTGCATGGCGGCAGCGGCGCTGGCGGTGCTGATGGCGGCCAGCGCGGCGCATGCTGAAATTCCCAACAACACCGTGAAGCTCGGGGTTTTGACCGACCTGAGCGGCTTTGCTTCCGACTCCACCGGCGTTGGCTCGGTGGCGGCGGCGAAACTCGCCATCGAGGACTTCAAGAAGGAGAAGTTCGACCTCAAGGTCGAGTTGATTCAGGGCGACCACCAGAACAAGGCGGATATCGGCGGCGCGCTGGCGCGGCGCTGGGTCGATCTCGAAAAGGTCGATGCCATTCTCGACGTGCCGTTCTCGTCGGTGGCGCTTGCCGTGCAGGAAGTGGTGCGCGGCACCAAAACCGCGTTCATCGCCTCGGGGCCGGGCACCTCGCTCTTGACCGGCGAGAAGTGCTCGCCCAACACCGTGCACTGGAGCTACGACACCTGGTCGCTGGCGCATGGCACCGCGCTCGCGCTGTTGCGCGCCAAGAAGGACACCTGGTTCTTCGTCACCGCCGACTATGCCTTCGGCCATTCGCTGGAGAACGATGCCGCTGCCGTGGTCAAGGCGGAGGGCGGCAAGGTGCTCGGCGCGGTGCGCCATCCGACCGGCACGGCCGACTTCTCGTCGTTCCTGTTGCAGGCGCAGGCCAGCAAGGCCAAGGTGGTCGCGCTTGCCAACGCAGTCGGCGACACCATCAACTCGGTCAAGCAGGCATCCGAGTTCGGCCTGCAGGCCGGCGGTCAGGAGCTGGCCGCGCTGTTGATGCAGGTGACCGACGTCAACGCCATCGGCCTCAAGGTCGCCAAGGGGCTCTACCTGACGGAAGCCTTCTACTGGGACATGAACGACGGCAGCCGGCAATTCGCCGACCGCTTCGCCGCGCTGACCGGTGGCAAACGGCCGACAATGATCCAGGCCGGCGTCTATGCCGGCACGCTGCACTATCTGCGCGCGGCGGCAGCAGCCAACAGCAGCGACGCCAAGGTGGTGGTGGCGAAGATGAAGGAGATGCCGTCGCGCGATCCGCTGTTCGGCGAGGGCAAGGTACGCGAGGATGGTCGCCACATCCACAACATGTACCTGTTCCAGGTGAAGGCGCCCGAGGACTCCAAGGGGCCGTGGGACTACTACAAGCTGATCCAGACCATTCCCGCGGCGGAAGCGTTCCGGCCGCTTGCCGAGGGCAACTGCCCGATGGTCAAGAAGTAAGCAGGTTCGTTCTCGTCATGCCCGCGCGTCTTACGCGGGCATGGCGATGGAAGCGACGCTATTCCGCCGCCTGCGCGTAGTCGGCGACCGGCGGGCAGGCGCACACGAGGTTGCGGTCGCCATAGACGTTATCGACGCGGCCGACCGGCGACCAGTATTTATCGGTGCGCGATGAGCCGGCCGGAAAGCAGCCCTCGACACGGGTATACGGCCGGCGCCACTCGTCGTCGGCGATGTCGTGCACGGTGTGCGGCGCGTGGCGCAGCGGCGCATCGTCCACTTTGAAGCGGCCGGCCTCGATCTCGGCGATCTCGCGGCGGATCGCGATCATCGCCTCGCAAAAGCGGTCGATCTCGGCTTTCGATTCCGACTCGGTCGGCTCCACCATCAGCGTGCCGGCCACCGGGAAGCTCATGGTGGGCGCATGGAAGCCGTAGTCGATCAGCCGTTTGGCGATGTCGTCCACGGTGACGCCGGTCGAAGCCTTGAGCGCGCGCGGATCGAGGATGCACTCGTGCGCAACGCGGCCGTTATGATTGCGGTAGAGCACCGGGAAGTGTGCGTCGAGCCGGGCAGCGATGTAGTTGGCGTTGAGGATGGCGATCTCGGTGGCGCGCCTCAAGCCCGCGCCGCCCATCAGCAGCATGTAGATGTAGGAGATCGTCAGGATCGAGGCCGAACCATAGGGCGCGGCCGTGACCGGTCCGACGGCTGAGTCCTGCGCATGCAGCGGATGGCCCGGCAGGAACGGTGCAAGATGCGCCTTGACGCCGATCGGCCCCATGCCCGGCCCGCCGCCGCCGTGCGGGATGCAGAACGTCTTGTGCAGGTTAAGGTGGCTGACGTCGGCGCCATAGTCGCCGGGGCGGGCGAGGCCGACCTGCGCGTTGAGATTGGCGCCGTCGAGATAAACCTGACCGCCATGGGCATGCACGACGTCGCAGATATCGCGGATGTGCTCCTCGAACACGCCGTGGGTCGAGGGGTAGGTGATCATGATCGCGGCGAGCCGGTCGGCGTGCTGCGCCGCCTTGGCGGTGAGGTCGGCGAGATCGACGTTGCCGCCGTCGTCGCAGGCGACCACCACCACGTCCATGCCGGCCATGTGGGCGGAGGCCGGATTGGTGCCGTGCGCCGACGATGGGATCAGGCAGATTGTGCGCTGCGGCTCACCTTGCGCGGCATGGTAGCCGCGGATCGCGAGCAGGCCGGCATATTCGCCCTGCGCGCCGGAATTCGGTTGCAGCGATACCGCGTCGTAGCCGGTGATCTCCACGAGCCACTTTTCCAGCGTCGCGAACAGTGCATGGTAGCCTGCGGCCTGCGCGCGCGGCGCGTAGGGATGGATGTTGCCGAACTCGGGCCACGTCAGCGGGATCATCTCCGTGGTGGCGTTGAGCTTCATGGTGCAGGAGCCGAGCGGGATCATGGCGCGGTCGAGCGCGAGATCGCGGTCGGCGAGTTTTCGCATGTAGCGCAACAGATCGGTTTCGGAGCGGTAGGCGTGGAACACCGGATGGGTGAGGAAGCGGCTTGTGCGCTTCAGGCTGTCCGGCAGCGT
>Ga0207868_1000909_pt1 | contig 25171 bp, 17 predicted proteins | sample Passage237B_FD_187370 | JGI IMG/M metagenome (GOLD analysis project Ga0207868, IMG submission 187370) | Cellulose adapted compost microbial communities from Newby Island Compost Facility, Milpitas, CA, USA - Passage2 37B (SPAdes) (version 3) ... | reverse complement strand
CATGTTGTCATTTTTGTTCAAACGGTTTGCCGGGAGGCACTACAGAAAGTTTCTGGAACGCTGCCGCCCCATTGTCGCGCGCATCAATGAACTGGAACAGTCCTACCAGTCCCTGACGGATGAGCAGCTAAGGGCCAAGACGGATGACTTCCGCGCCCGTATCGCTGCTGCCACCGATAAGAAGGCCATGCTGGACGAGATTTTGCCCGAGGCTTTCGCCACGGTGAAAAACGCCGCCCGTCGCCTCCAAGGCACCACTGCGATGGTCTGCGGTCACGAACTGACTTGGGACATGGTGCACTTCGATGTGCAGCTCATCGGCGGTATTGCCATCCATGAAGGTCGCATCGCTGAAATGGCCACCGGTGAAGGCAAGACACTGGTCTCGACCCTGCCTCTTTATCTCAATGCACTGACCGGTCGGAATACGCAGCTCGTCACGGTCAACGATTACCTGGCGCGCCGCGACTCCGAGTGGATGGGACACCTCTACAATTTCCTCGGTGTATCTGTCGGCTGCATTCAGCAGCAAATGCCGTCCAGCCTGCGCCGCGAAATGTATGCGCGCGACATCACCTACGGCACGGCTTCCGAATTCGGTTTCGATTACCTGCGCGACAATGGCATGGCCACGCGCAAAGAGGACCAGGTTCAACGCGACCACTGGTTCTGCATCGTGGACGAAATCGACTCCATCCTCGTGGATGAAGCGCGCACTCCGCTCATCATTTCCGGTCCCGCGCCGATCGAACGAGAACAACCGTTCACGCGCCTGCGTCCTGCGATCGATCGCCTCGTGAACGTGCAGATGCGCTTGTGCAACACGCTCGTTGCCGAGGCCAAGAGCCTGCTCGAAAAACCGGATGTGTCTTCGGATGATCGCCAAGCCGCCGTCACCAAGATGCTGCAGGTCAAGATGGGGCATCCGAAGAACAAGCAGCTCCTCCGCCTCCTCGAAAATCCCGAGTGGCGCAAGGCCCTCGACAAGTTCGAGACCGAGATGAGTTCCGACTTCAACAAGACGGAATACTATCGCCTCAAGGAAGGCCTCTACTACGGCATCGACGAACGTCAGCAGCAGGCCGATTTGACGGAAAAGGGCCGTCGTCATCTGCGCCCCGACAATCCAGACGCGTTTGTGCTACCCGATCTTGCCACGGAGTATTCCGAACTGGATCGCGACAGCGCCGGCACGGTGGAAGAGCGCGAAGCCAAGAAGGTCGCCGCACAAGAACGCTTCACCCAAGTTTCAGAAGAGATTCACGCCATTTCTCAACTCCTCCGCGCGTATTCGCTCTACGAAAAGGACGTCGAATACGTTGTGCAGGAAGGCAAGGTCATGATCGTGGACGAGAACACTGGTCGCGTCATGCCCGGCCGCCGCTGGTCCGATGGTTTGCATCAAGCGATCGAGGCCAAGGAAGGCGTGATGATCGAACGCGAGACCCGCACTTACGCGACGATCACCATTCAGAATTACTTCCGCATGTATGAAAAGCTCGCCGGTATGACCGGCACGGCGGAAACCGAAGCGGGCGAATTCAGCGACATCTACAAACTTTCGGTGCAGGTCATCCCGACCAACAAGCCCTGCATCCGCATCGATAAGAACGACTCCATTTTCAAGACCCGGCGCGACAAGTATAACGCCGTCGTTAAGGAAATCGAAGTGGCGCACAAACGCGGCCAGCCCGTGCTCGTCGGCACCGTTTCGGTTGAGTCTTCCGAAGTGCTCTCGCGCATGCTCAAGCGCGCCGGCATCATTCACACCGTCCTCAACGCGAAGTTCCACCAACAGGAAGCCGAGATCGTGTCTCGCGCCGGTTTGGCTGGCGCCGTGACGATCGCTACCAACATGGCTGGTCGCGGCACCGACATTAAGCTCGGTCCGGGCGTGCGTGAAGCAGGTGGTCTTTACGTTATAGGCACCGAGCGCCACGAATCGCGCCGCATCGACCGCCAGTTGCGCGGCCGTTGCTCGCGTCAGGGCGACCCCGGCATGACCAAGTTCTTCCTCTCGCTGGAAGACAATCTCATGCGCCTCTTCTTGCAGGGCAATCTGGCCTCGCGCCTGATGGAAGGCTCGATGAAGGAAGGGGAGGAGCTCGAACATCCCTGGCTCAACCGCTCGATCGAGAGCGCGCAGAAAAAGGTCGAGCAGCAGAATTACTCGGTGCGCAAGCGCCTGCTGCAATACGACGACGTGCTCAATCAGCAGCGCGAGGTCGTTTACGGTATTCGCAATGCCGCCATTCATGCCGAGCGTCCGAAGGACATCATTTTCGAACAAGTCGAAGAGGAGATCGTCTCGCGCCTCGAAAACGCCGGCTATGGCGAGAAGGCTACGCTGGGCGCGAGTGAAACCGATCAATTGCTCGGCTGGATCAACTCGCATTTCCCGATCAGCTTGAAGGCTGAGGAACTGAAGGGCGATTTCGACGCCGTGACCGCGCATATTCTTGAACGCATCAAGCAAGCGTATGCGGTGAAGGAGTCGGTGGAGAATCCGCAGGCTCTCGCCTCGGTCGAACGCTACGTCATCATCAACGCGATCGATCATCACTGGCAGGAGCATCTTACCGAGATGGAGGAACTGAAGAAGGGGATCTTCCTTCGTTCCTACGGTCAGAAAGATCCGCTCGTGGAATACAAGGGCGAGGCTTTCCGTTATTTCGAAGAGTTGATGAACAACGTGCGGTTGCAGATTTGCACCGGCTTGTTCCGCAGCGCTTCCAACCTCGAAGTGTTTGAAAACATGCTCGCGTTGCTCAGCCGCTCGGCGAAAGCCGTCGGCCCGACCGATGAACCGGCTCCGGCGCAACGCGCTCCGCAAGCGCAAGCGGCTCCCGCGGCAAGCGGTGGCGGTGACGACGAGATTCAGTTGCCTAAAATCACGATTCGACGCGAAGCGCCGAAGGTGGGCCGCAACGATCTTTGTCCCTGCGGCTCCGGCAAAAAATTCAAGCACTGCCACGGAGCCTGAGCTCCGTTTCCACTTCTCTTGAGCAATCAGGCGACATCCTTAACGCCCGACGATCCCTACGCCGATCAGCCGTCGTTCTGGGAACGGCAGCGCACCGAGGTGTGGGCGGTGGGCATTTTTGTGCTCACGGTAGTGCTCACGGTGGTGAGCTTCCCGCCGTTCAACGCGCCTGAATTCGCTTACGCGTTTGCTGCGCCCGCGATTTTTTGGGCGTATTTGCGACCGAGTTTCCGCGTTTATGCCGGCACAGTGCTCGCGGCGCAAATTGTGGCGTGGTGCATCAATCTCAGCTGGCTGCACCATGTGACGTGGGGCGGCATGGCCATGCTCGGCTCGCTAGTCGGCGTGTGGATTGGCGTGTGGTATTTGGCGGTTTGGTGGGCGATCCCGCTGGTCCTCAATCGCAAGCCATTACAACGCGTGCTGGTCATGTTCGGTTTGGCCGGATTGTGGGTGCTGATCGAATGGTCGCGCACGTGGTTGTTCGGCGGTTTCCCGTGGCTGCCGTTGGCGGCGAGCCAGTGGAAACGTTCCATTCTCCTGCAGATTTCCTCCATCACTGGTGCCTACGGCGTATCGTTTATTTTGGTTGTCTTTAATCTCGGCATTGCGGCTTACGCCCACCGCTTGCTGCGCGAGGCGAAACGCGGACTGAAGAAGCGCAGCCCTGAATTCATGGTTGCGCTGCTCGTCTTGATGTTCCCGTCGTTTCTCATGCTCCGTGACACGTTCCGCCAGCAACGAGCCGACTTTGCCCGCATCGCGTTGCTGCAACCCTACGTGCCGCAGACTTTGAAATGGGATCCGGAGCAAGGAAAAGACATCGCGAAGACAATCGAACAACTGACGCTCAAAGCGGCGCGCGATTGGCCCGATGCGGTTTTCTGGCCGGAGGCCGTCACGCCTTGGGCCGTGCGTGGCGATCCATACACTCAAGATTTTGTTGCGACCTTGTCTGCGCGTATCAACACGCCGATCGTGCTGGGTTCAATTGCGCTCGAGCGTTACAACGAGCCGGACGAGGCGTGGTATAACGGCGTGTTTGTCGTCACTCCGGAAGGCGGCGTGGCCGACGCGTATTACGCGAAGCGCCACTTGGTTCCATTTGGCGAATACGTGCCGCTGCGTCCACTGCTGGGCTGGATTGAAAAGTTCGTGCCGGTGGGCGGCGATTTTCTGCCGGGCGCGGATCCGCGTCCGCTCTTGCTGCCCATGCAGCGCGGCGTCGCAGTCATCGGTCCGCTGATTTGTTATGAAGATATTTTCCCGCAACTCGCCCGGGCTAGTGTTCGCACTGGGTCGGATTTGCTGACGGTGCAAACTAACAACGGTTGGTTCGGCGAGGGCGGCGCGGCGTATCAACACGCGGCGCATTCGGTGCTACGCGCGATTGAAACGCGTCGCCCCGTGGTCCGCGTCGGCAACGGCGGTTGGAGCGGCTGGATTGATGAATACGGTAACGTGCGCGATGTCATGACCGACGAAAACGGCAGCATCTATTTCCGCGGTGTTCACACGGTCGAAGTGACGCGTGATCGCCGCTGGATTGATCGCGAGAGTTTTTACGTTCAGCACGGCGATTGGTTCGTGCTGGTTTGCGCCGGCTTCGCGACCTTTGCCTTCAGCCTGCTGCGTCTCACCAAGGCCCCGTCCGAACCGAGCGCGCTCTAAGCCGTCTCGCCCGAATGTTCGTATTACGAACATTCGGCGGGAGATTCAGCGCTCGCGCTTTTTTGTTTTGGGCTTCGTGGGCGTGATCGATTTGGCGACGAGCGGTTGACGCGCACGCGGTCGCGCGCGCGGTTTGCCTCCGTGTAATTCGGGCAACCACGGCACTCCGAGGCGCAGACATTCGTCACACATGACTTCAGCACGGCAGGGCAGGGCGCGCGCTGCAAGCGAGGTTTCATCGCAGGATTGATTTCGGAACTGACTTGGCGAAAAGGCGTGCCATAACCGTCAACCCATGACCCCCAAACTCCTTCGTCGCGCCGCCGAGGCGCTTGATTCTTTTAAGGTTGAAACTCCCAGCTGGGGATTCGCCGACACTGGCACTCGCTTCGGAAAGTTTTTCCAAGATGCCGCCGCCATCGACATGAACGACAAGCTCGCGGATGCCGGCCAAGTGCACGCGTTGACGGGCTGCTGTCCGACGGTGGCGACTCACGTGCTGTGGGATTTCACGCCGGGTGAAGATCCGGCGAAGGTCGGTCGTCTCGCCCGCAAACACGGCATCAAGATCGGCGCCATTAACCCCAATCTCTTTCAAGATCAGGAATACAAGTGGGGCTCGTTTGGAAACAACGACCCGAAGGTTCGCCAACAAGCGCTGCAGCATTGCTTCGATTCAGTCGCGATCATGAAAGCGACCGGCAGCGAATACCTTTCGCTCTGGTTTGCCGACGGCACGAATTACCCGGGACAGGGCAGCATTCGCGAACGCAAAGGCTATTTCGAAGAATGCCTCAAGGCCGTGCACAAGAAGCTCGGCCCGAAGCAAACGATGTTGGTCGAATACAAGCCCTTCGAGCCGGCGTTTTATCACACCGACATCGGTGATTGGGGCATGGCCTATCTGCTATCCAAGAAAGCCGGCCCGCGCGCCAAGGTGCTGGTCGATACCGGCCATCACTACAACGCGCAGAACATTGAGCAGATCGTGTCGTGGTTGCTCGACGAGGACATGCTGGGTGGGTTCCACTTCAACGACCGCCGCTACGCCGACGACGATCTCACGCTCGGTTCGATCGATCCATATCAAATCTTCCGCATCTTTCACGAGATTCACTTCTTTGCCGCCGACCGCGGCAAGATGCCGAAGATCGCCTACATGGTGGACCAGTGCCATAACGAGAAGCCGAAGATCGAGGCGATGATTCAAACCGTCGTCATGGCGCAGGAACTCTACGCCAAGGCCGCCATCGTGGATCACGAGGCGCTGCGCAAAGCCCAAGCGAAGAACAACGTCATTGATGCCGAGCTCATTTTGAAGAAGGCGTTCTTCACTGATGTCGCGCCGGCGCTCGCGGCCTATCGCAAGAAAAACAAGCTGCCTGCCGATCCTATCGCCGAGCATCGCCGCCAAGGTTACGAGAAGAAGGCTGCGGCCGATCGTAATGCCCGCCGCAAGGCCATGGGTATTTCGCGCGGCGGTAGTTTTGCCTGAGCTTTGAGCTGTTTATTTCGCTAGTCGGCAGGAATTTCTGTCGGCTAGCGCGCTCATTGTTGACCAGTAGAATGGACTGGTTGCAACTGTAGGTCGTCGGCGGTGTTTGTCATTGGCATGGGTGATAAAATACCACCAATGGTGACAGCCACCCATTGCCACGAAGAGCGGTTTATGGCAGGGTATTGGCACCATGACCGCCCTGAAAAAGCTTACCCCGCAGCAGATCAGTTTCTTTCACGAAGAGGGCTACGTGATCGTGCCCGACGTGTTTGATCCGACCGAACTCGAACCTTTGCGCAACGCCTTGCATGCCGAAATCGCTCGCAAGGCCCGTGAACTCAAGGCCGAAGGTAAGCTCGAAAACTTGCACGAAGATTTGGGCTTCGACCAACGCCTCGCGGCGATCTATCGCGACTCAAAAGAAAACGGCGAGATGCTCATGCGACACCTCGAAGGTCTGCGCGGTGGCGGTTTTCACGCGCCGGAGATGTTCGGTGTGATCGCTCATCCGAAATTGATCGGCGCGGTGAGCTCGCTGTTGGGCTCGGAAGAGATCGTGGCGTCTTCCGTTTATCGTATTCGCCCAAAACTGCCGAGCATCGGTCGCGGCGTGGTGCCATGGCATCAGGACAGCGGTTACTTTGCCCCGCACTGCGACAATTCCCTCATCATCACCTGCTGGGTGCCGTTGGTGGACGCGACGGTGGAAAACGGCTGCATGCAAATTTTGCCGCGCACGCATCGCGGCAAGGTCGTGACGCATCACACCGGCGGCAATGCCGGCTTCCTTGTGATCAAAGATGAGAACTTGCCGGATGATCCACGCCGCGCGATCACCGCTTCGTGTCCGCGAGGTGGCGTGGTGTTCATGACCAACCGCACGCCGCATTGTTCGACGCCGAATTATTCCGATCACATTCGTTGGAGCACCGATCTGCGTTATCAATCCGCCGATGTGCCGAACAACGTCGGACTTTGGCCGGAAACTCTCGATGCCGAGGGCAATGCCAATCCGGAGTTCTACGAGAAGGGCAACATCGCCTGCTATCCGCCGGAGGCCGATTTTCTCGTGTATAGCGCGACGCGTCCGGACGAGGTGACCGACTACGCCGAATACGTTAAACGGCGCGAAACCTACGACACCACCAAGCCCAATTTTTCGGTGATTCGTCGCTGGCCGGAATCGGTGTCCGCGAATTAATCGTCGAGACATATTGTTTTCTGCAACCTGCGGTGTCTGCCGCAGGTTTTTTTATGGCAGACAAACGGATTGCTCGGATGGATTAGGCAAAGCTAGTCAGAGGACATGCCCCTGATGTTCCTCTGGGAACTGAATCCCGCCGAATCGATCTTCGCGCCGTTGCATGATGAAACGACGCTGCCGCAACTGCCGTTGACCTGTGAGCCCGGCGCGGCGGTGGATTTTCGCTATCGCGCATCGTGGGACAGCACGCGGGTTGATTGGGATAACTGCCCGGCAGGCGCTGAAGCGGGCAGCCTGACGATGCAGATGAGCGACCTGCCCGCGCGGTTTGATCATTATATTTTCTGCGTGGTGCTGGCAAAGGGCGTGTCGGCGCAATTTGCGGCGTGCGTGAATGGAAAATGGGAGAACTTGGGCGATCCCGTGGCAGGCGATGGTTCGCGTTTGGAAATCACGCGGCCCATCACCGGTCCGGCCTCCGCCGTGCGTATGACCTTTCTCACGACGCAGACTGGCGCGGGTTTGTGCAACCTGCGCTGGTGGGGCGTGGGCGACGCCGCGATGCTGGCGAAGCTGCAGGAAGCGAAACCGCGCTATGATTCGTCGTGGACGGGTTTGATTCGTCCGACGAACGAATGGCCGGAGCCGAAGTTCGCGCGCGGCCTGTTGTTTGATGAAAACGATCTGCCGGCACTGCGCGCCCGCGCGGAACATCCGGGCTGGCGCGGCCATTTCGCGATTTTGGAAGGGCGCGCTCGCCAATCGCTGAATCGCAATCCGGAAGAGGAAATCGGCGATTATTTGCCGTGGTCGGATTACCGTTATCTGCGCGAGCGTGAGAAAGGCCGCGAACCGTGGATGGCCGAGCCGGTGTTGGGCGCCTTGGTGGGATTGGTGCGCGAGGATCAGGCACTCATACGCCATGCGCTGCGTTATCTGATGTCTTTCGTGCACACGACACATTGGTGCCAGTCCGCCGAAAGCCGGTTGCGCGGCAACGTGTGGGATCAGCGTTGTTTCCTCGAGGAAATGTCGATCACCACCTGTGCGCTGGTCGCCGATATGTTGTGGTTCGCGTTGACGGATCGTGCGCGTGAAATCGTGAAGCTCGCGATCTGGGACAAGGGCCTGAGCGTCATCCAGCGCGACATGGTGAAGTGGGAATACGTTTACCACATCAACCAAGGTCCGTGGTTCTGTCGCGCGCGGATTCTTGGCGGATTGCTGTTGGAGGCGGATTGGCCGCGGACGCGTCCATACATCGAGAGCGCCTATGCGGACATGCAGGAAGGCATGTCGCACTATCTGCTACCCGACGGCGGCGTGGATGAAGGCGTTGGCTATTTCAGTGTGACGCTGCAGGCCGTGCTGCCGGGTCTGATGGCGTATGCACGTGCCCGCGGAAAAAATATTCGTGAGGTGCTGCCGGAGCGCTTGGCGCGCAGTGGAAATTTCGTCGCAGTCATGTCGGCGATGGAGCCGGCCAGCGTGCTGATGGACGGCGACAATTCGAATGAACGTTTCACCGGCGACGCGATTGCGCTGCTCGCGGCGTTTTATCCTGACGATGTTTACAAGCGCATCGCCAAGGGCACGCTGTTACAGGCACGCGGCTCGACGTATTACCGCCAATACATGGTGGACGGTCCGTTTGCGTTCATCGCTGCTCCGCTCGAATTGCCGGAACCCGAATGCATCGTGCCGGAGTTTGGCCGCTTGCCGGATACCGGCGCGATTACCAGCCGCCGCCCACTCACACCGGGCCGCGAAGTGCGTTTGCATGTGACCGGTTGCAAAGCGCGCGCGAGCCACACGCATTTCGACAAAGGCGCGTTCACACTCGAACTCAACGACGAGCCGGTGCTGATCGATCGCGGCGTGATGCGCTACGATGACATTCGCCACCTGCTGCTGAAGCGCACCGATCTGCACAACATGCTCACGCCGATGTGTGATGATGGCACGTGCCCCATGCAGGCATCGCCGGAGATTGCAATTATTCCGGACGGGCAGGGCGATGCGAAGCAGTTTCACTCGACGATCGATCTGAGCCATGTGTGGCGCAACGTGATGTCGCGCTGCAGCCGCGCCGTGGATTCGGATCATCCGGGCCGTTTTGTCGTCAGCGACAGCGGCGAGCTCTTGGAACGCATGGCACTGGTGTTTCATCTGCACTCCCGCGTGAAGTGGAGCATTCATGCGCCAGAGCATCGTGCTGTGTTACAACTGCCTGGTTGGCGTCTGACGGTCGTGGCGCCTTGGGCGGTGTCGTTGATGCAAGGTGAGGATCTGGTGGATCATCGCTTGCAGCCGGTCTGGCATCTCCAAATCCGCGCACCGCACTGCACTTCGTTTGATCTCAAGACGGAGTTTCTGATCGAAGCGATCTAATCGGCATTTCGAGGGCGTTTGCGTTTGCTCTGCCTGTGATATGGGGTTGGGTGAGGGTGTCATGCATCGCATCGCTCTCTATGTTATCCTGTTAATTTCGAGCGTCGGCCTAGCCGCCGCTCATCCCCTGGCCGGTTCGTGGCGCTTGCAGCCGGAATTGGGCACCCATTTGGCCGCGTGGAACGCGCTCGACCTGATCATTGAAGTTGACGGCGATCATGTCACGCTCACGCGGAAATTTGCCGCCGGTCGTCGCACGTTTGAAGATGTGACGAAGGTGGATTTGTCGAATCCGGCCAACATGATTCCCGTAGAAATGTGGCCCGATGCCCGCTATATCGGCGCCAACATTGGCGGTGATAAAACCAAGACTGTTAGTGGCCAATGGATCGGCGACGGCAACGTCCTGCGCCTCAACACCGACGTCGTGTTGGCCACGCAACAAGGCGAACATCCCGTCAACACCCTCGGCACCTACACCGTTTCAACCAACGGCGAACGTCTCACCCTGATCGAGGTGCGCAGCACGCGCACGCAGCCGCTCGTCTTTGTCTTCAAGCGCCTGCAAAGCGATGAAGCCCGCCACACCGGCAACGCCGAATAAGACCTGAACCGATTCCTGCCATGAAGAAAATTTTCTCTCTTGTTCTCCTGATTGCGTTGGCGGCTTCCGTGACGGCCCAGCCCGCACCCAAGCGCCTCGAGACGCCGCCAGCCGAAGCGACCATTATTCCCATGTCCGAAAACTGGCGCATGGATGGCGATATCCCGACCAATGTTCTGATCCTTTCGCTGCAAGGTTTGGCGAATCGCGACTATCCGCGTGTTTATCTCGAATACCCCACGCACTGGCAGTGGGAGACCGTGCGCCCGCTCATCAAATTCATGGAAGCGCGCCACGGCATGAAGTTCAACCGCCTCGGCCTCAACGATGCTGATGCCGCGCTGGGGCTTTTTGGCCAATACGCCAAGGGCTACGTCGTGTGGGATCGCGAAGTGCGCGCATCGGTCAATGTCGCGTTCACCGCGGCCGGCGTGCTCGATGCCGTGGTCGTCAGCGAAGACCTCATTCCACTCGTGGAAAAGCACGGCAAGAAAAAAGTCGAGGACTTGCGCAATATCTTCCGCGGCAAAACCGATGCCGAGATTTATCAGTGGGCGGTGGACAAGTATTGGGACAAGTGCTCGCGCGATTATTACGCGGTGCTCGGCGGACACGCTGGCATGGAGATGCAGCCCGGCGTCGCCGACTTTGCGATCATGCAGCGCGCATTTTGCGCCGATCTTTCGGCCAATCCCAAGCACCCTGCGGAACTCGCTTTACTCAAGAAATTGCTCGGCCAGCAAAACCCGGCCAGCACGGTTGTTGGCTGGCATTCTTATGGCAAGGACACTGAAGGTCAGCACACGACGCTCACCGGCAATTTCGGTCTGAAGATGGAGGGGTTGCACAATCTGCCCAACGTCTCCTTCACCTGCCAGATTCCGCTCTCGCCCGATTTCAAGTTCGCCAACAATCACAACGTTGCGCGCGACGAGAAACTGACAGCGGAGAATAAGGTTTACATCGCCGCGCTCGCGACGGACTCGATGGGCATCGGCACATGGACGAAGCCCGGCCGCGGTGACATTCCGTATGGCTGGCAGGTGCTCATGGGCTGGCTGCGACTCAATCCCGTGGCGCTCCAATTCTTCTACGAAGACAAGCTGCCCAACGATTATTTCGTCGGCGGTCTCAGCGGTCCCGGTTACATGTATCCGAAGTCCATTCCGGCCGATAAATTCCCGCCGTTGATGAAGGACGCGCGCGAGCTGATGGCCGCGCTCGATCTGCGCGTGATGGAGATCATGGATTACTCCGAGGGTAATCGCCACGTCGGCAATACCGACCTGCCGAAGGAACTGGTGGATCGCTATTACAAGGAATTCCCCGACGTCATCGGTTTCATCAATGGTTACGGTGCGGCCCGCACCTTTGATCTGCGCGACGGTGTGCCGTTCCTCAGCTATGATTACTACCTCGCGGTGGATCGTCCCGAAGCGGATGCCGCCGCCGATATTGAGGAGCTGATTCAATTGAATCCGAAGCGCCCGTATTTCCTCCTCATGCACGTGCGCGAGAGCAACACGATCGAGAAGGTGAAGAACATTCTCGGCAGCCTCAGTGAGGAAGCCGAAGTCGTCCCGCTCGACGTGTTCCTGAAACTCGCCGCCAGCAACAAGACGTATCAAACACGATTCCAAGAGCCAGAAGACCCGATCGATCACAATCCGTGAGCGTCTGAGTCGCGCATTGATCGTTGTAGGGCGGGGTTTCCGAACCCCGCCTTTTGTTTTCTACATCATTCGGAGGCAGGGATCCTCCGTCGCAGAGCCTATGGAGGACGCGTCGGAATCTGCGCCCTACATCAGGATTGCCGATGACAGGACGCCGGAGCATGCTGTGGACATGAAACCTTCATCCCTGCTGCGTGGGCTCCTCGGCATCTGCTTTCTGGCGACTCTCGAAATGCGTGCCGACGACGCGCCGGAATACATCACGACGGAATCCGGCTTGCAGTATGTTATCACCAAGCGCGGTGCGGGCGCGGCGGCGCAACCCGGCCATGTCGTGATTGCGCATTACACCGGCAAGTTGGAAGACGGAACCGTATTCGACAGCTCAGTGGATCGTGGCGAGCCGTTCGCATTTACGCTGGGTCAACGCCAAGTGATCAAAGGCTGGGACGAAGGCTTTGCGCTTTTGCACGTGGGCGACCAAGCGACTTTCGTTATCCCGGCTGATTTGGCTTATGGCGAAAAAGGTGCTGGTGGCGTGATTCCGCCGGGAGCCACTCTGCGATTTGACGTCGAATTTGTGGACGTGAAGCAGCACGGTCTGGCCGACCATTTGCAGCAGCTCATCGATCGCGACGGCTTGGATGCAGCGCTCGCGCGCTTCGTCGAACTCAAGGCGCAGAAATTTGGTGACTACTACGTGAGCGAGGCCCAGCTGAACTCTCTCGGTTATAGCTACCTCGGCAAAGGCCAGATCGCGGAGGCGCTTGCGGTGTTTAAGCTCAACGTCGAACTCTATCCGCTGTCTGGCAACACGCACGACAGCCTCGGCGAAGCGTTGCTAAAAGACGGGCAGACAACCGCGGCGATTGCCGCCTACGAGCAATCCGTCGCGCTCGATCCGAAAAACGACAACGCCCTTCGCATCCTCGCCGAACTCAAATCGGCGGATGTGGTGAAGTAAGGTTCCGGATCTAAATCGCCGCTATTGATCACCGCCTCGATCCAATAGCCGTCCGGGTCGATTACGAAGGCGGCGTAATAATTCGAACCGTATTCCTCATGGAGGCCGCAACCACCGTTGTCGGTGGCGCCAAGACTCATCGCAGCGGCATAAAACGCATCGACGGCGGCTCTACTTGATGCGGCAAATGCGAGGTGAAAACCCTCGCCCGGGACGCTGATCGGTTCCTCCTGTCGCTTGAGCGCGAATTTGTCCTTATTGTCCTCAATCCCATATCCAATGAACCAATCACTATCACACACCCGGCGGTAGCCCAATGCCCCGAGCGTGGCGTCATAAAACCGGCCTGCGCGAACCAAGTCATTGGTCGCGAATGATAGATGATGCAGCATCTGTTCGCACGGTTTGTTCATCGATTCAACCACACGATGGCGGCGTTCAACACGGTGGCGAAGCTTACCCACAACAGATAGGGTAGCCAGAGCCAGCCGGCAATGGAGTCGATGGCCCGAAAACGCCGCCAAATCGCGAACAGCAGCGTCCACAATATGATCACGTCGATCAGGGCGAGACTGGGGTTTTGCAGGCCGAAGAAGAGCACCGACCACAGCGCGTTGAGACTCAATTGAACGAAGAAAAGCGCGAGGGCGCGGTTGGTCGCGGGATGATCTCGATGCAGCCAAACCCGCCAAGCGGCCACGCTCATCAAAATGTAGAGGACCGTCCAGACCGGACCGAAAATCCAGGCCGGCGGATTCCACGACGGCTTGATCAGAGTCGGATACCACGTGTTCACACTCTCGGCCGTGGCATATCCGCCGATGCCGGCCGCCGCGAACGTGGCCAGCAAAAATGCCGCCAGCATCAACCAGCGTGGAGTGGGGTTCGTGCTCACCGGCTGTCGCGTTGAGTTTTCGGTCGCACGCCGCACTTTGACCAATCCCACGACTTGAAGCCGAGCTTAAGAGCGGGCGAATTCTTGGCGAGGGTCCAAGTCTTCTTGCCTTCGGTGATCTTGGGGTTGGCGATGATGGAGAGGGAATCGTGGCCTGCTTTTTTCCATTCGGACCAAGAGAATTTGCGCGGCACGTCCTTGCGTGTGCCGGGGTGTCCACAGGGCGCCAGCTTGCCTTTATCAAACCAAATGCAGTTGGCGTTCGATTCGAGTGCATAGCGAACGTCGCCACTATAGCCGCCGATGACGACGTGATCACTCGGGCCGATGAGGATGTTATTGTAGAAAGTGGCGCTGAGGTGGTTTTCGACGCGGTAGACTGACGTGAGTGCGTGCTTGCCGCGGGCGAGGATATTATGTCGCACGACGTTTTCGCGGCCGTAGTGGATGTTGAACGGCGCGTCCTTCGTGTCGTGCACGAGGTTGTGCTCGACGATGAGATGCGACGTGCCTTCGTCGAGATACACGCCCCAACCGCCGTAGGCCTGCGACCAGATGTGGTGCAGGTGGTTGCCGCGAATGACGGTGCCGGGCTGGATGCCGAGGGTGTAGATGCCGCCCATGTCGCTGAGGACGCCAGCGCCGATGTCGTGGATGAGGTTATGCTCAACGCGATTGTAGGCAGCGATGGTGTCGCGGTAACCCCAAGTCCATCCGACGGAGATGCCGGTGTAGCAGGTGTCGTGAATGTGGTTGTGCGCGACGAGGCAGTCCGAGGCGTTGCCGATCAACACGCCGATACCTTGATGGAAAATACGACCGATGTGGTGAATGTGATTATCGGTGATCGTGAGGTTGCCGGTGCGCCGGGTGTTGAGTCCGTCGAGTTCGGCGCCGCCGGCGCGGATGCCGCCGGCTCCGATGTCGCTCAACGTGTTGCCCGTGGCTCGGCAGTGGCGGCAACCGTTGCCAAATTCGATGCCGTAGAGTCCGATGCGTTCGATCGTGCAATCTTCCACCACGCAATCGCGTGCGGCGCGAAATATGATGGAACCGCGCACGGCAATGGCTGCCTGTGGGCTTCCGCCGATGGGCTGATCGTAGTCCTCGGTGGAGTCGTGCGAAGGCAGGCTGCGCTCGGCCAACGGTGAGAACCAGTCGCCGTGGCGGAAGGTGAGGCCTGAGAACTCAAGTCCTTGCACATGTTGGGTGCCATCGAGATCGATGCGCGCGCCGGATTCGCCAAAGACGTTGCCGTTGGCTTTGATGAAGGTGTTGAGACGCGGCGCGCGGATTTCGACGTTGTCAGGCGTTTCACCGGGACGGGGCAGGTAATACAGGCGGCCCGTTTCGCGATTAAGATACCATTCGCCGGGCTCCGTGAGAGCCTCGAAAAGATTGTCGATGTAGTAACGCGCGAGGGCGTTGTTGCCGTGGGCGTCTTCGTAGGCCTCGTAAAGGGCGAAGGCGCTGCGGCGTGCGAAGCTCACCCAACCGGTGCGCGGGTTGAACGCGGGCTTGGGCAACCGCTCCTCGATCCAGTAGTGCAGCACGACGAATTCCGCGTCAGGCAGCGAGGTCCACTCGGGTGAGAGATCGCCGGGTTGGGGTTTGAATGTATCACGCCCGGCGAAAAGCTGGTTTTTTTCCGGCTCGAGAATTTCGCCGATGCGCAGGACGTTTTGCGCGCCTTTGGCGTCGGGGCTGAACTTAGGGAAGCGTGCACGTGGTGCACGGCGTCCGTTGACGAAAAGCGAGCGGAAGAAGCGCTTGCCTTTCGGAACGTCAGGCAGATCAAGCGTCCATTCGGTGCGGCCGTTGCGTTCGCCGACTTTCCAGCCGGTCAATTTCTCGCTGCCATCAAAAATCGGTTGGGCGCGCGGTGCCGCGACGAAGCGCGTGTGTGAATCTTCCGGACCGAACGCGACGGTTTCGCTGAGTTCATACAAGCCATCGTGCACGAACACAGTGGCAGAGCCGGAGAGTTTTCCCGCCGCTCGCAGAGCGCGGAGATTATTGCGTGCGCCGGCCAGCGTGCGCCACGGCTGTTTTTGAGTGCCCGAGGCACGATCATTTCCACGGGGTGAAAGGTGGTAGGTATTCATGAAAGCTCCGCAAGCGAACTAAGCCGCCGCCCCGAAAGCGAAATGAAAATACCCGTCGCTCCATTTCGTCGGCCATTCAAAGTAACCTATTAGGTTACTTTGAATGGCCGATCAGCGGAGTCTAGGCGGAGAGGTTGGGGACGCGAAGACGACGATCGAAACACCGATGACTACGAGGAGACTGGCGAGATAAAAGCTGCCCGGCGGGATTTGTTGGAAGAGGAGCCATGCCATGATCCCGGCGAAAACGAATTGGCCGACGTTGCATAGGCTCACGATCTGTCCGCGCAGGTGGCGCATGCTGACGTTGAGAATCGTGTGGCCGACGACGGTGGGAAGCAATGCGAGCGCGATCATCAACACCCATTCGCGCGTGTCGCCGAAGTCGCAAGTGCCCCACCAAGGCAGCGAGAACAGGACGCAGATCACAGAGGCTTGGGCGTAAACTGGCACCATGTAGAGCCAGATGGACGGGAATGTGCGATTCTTGCGACCAAGCGCGAGGTAACACGCGAAGAGCAGCATGGAGATGAAGCACACGATGTTGCCCCAAGCGCTGCCGCCGCCGGTAAATGCGTCGCGCACGGTAAGCGCTATCACGCCGGTGAGGGCGATGAGCGTGCCGATGATTTCGGCGCGGTTAATGCGTTCACCGACAAGCCAGTGCAGAAAGAACGGAATCGCGGCGGGAGCAAAATTGACGACGAGACTGGCCTGCGCGGCGATAGTCATGCGCGCACCGGCCGTCCAAGTGATCATGTGCAGCGCAAAAACGACTGCGGGAAACGTCGTGCGGCGTAGATGCTCGAGGGTAAATTCGGCGCGATGCTTCTTGTAATCGCGCCATGCGACGGGAATCAGCACCAAGGCGGCCAATGTCACGCGCCATGCGGCCTGCACGAAAGGGTGGGTGTTGCTGGCGTTGATTAGGATGACTGCTGTGGAGCAGACCATCACGCCAAAGATGAGCAACAGGTAGGGCCGGAGCATGTGCAACGCGACGTTGACGATGTCTGCCGCGCAGTCGAGTCCGTCGACCGTCATCCCGGATGTCTCCGGAATGACGGCTGCTAAGGTTTTTCAGGCGATCAGGATCGGCAGTTGTCCATCGGTGCGCAGGCGCAAATCCACATGGCGTCCGCGATGTTCGCCGTGCACGTGCCAGTCGCTGCCTTCGCGCGTGACTGCGATCTGACCGTGCGTGTCCCCCGCCGGGGCGGTGGTGCAAATGGTGATCCATTCGTGACGGTTTCCACTGGCGCTTTCGATTTCAGCAAATGGATAAACGCCTTCCTTGGCGGGCAGATCGAGTTGCTTGGTGGCAACGGTCAGCGCGCTCATTCCGGTGACTTTCGCCTGCAAAGTCGCGTGCGGCCGCGTAATGAGAAATCCGTTGGCGCCAGACAACGTGACGGCGCCTTTGCCATCGTCGTTATACACCTGAAAGCGCGCCTGCGCGCTGCGCGCGTCGGAGAGATGCACGCGGTCGAGCACGATGAGAATGTCAGGTTTCAGGAAGAGGACCGTGCGTTGCACGAGTTCCGCGGGGTGGTTGGCCTTAGTGTAGGCTTCGGTGGCGTCGCTCGTCGCGAACATCCAGTCTTGTCCGATGCGGTAATCGACCAGCGTGGCACGCGCTTGCGCGGCGTTGGTGCCTTCCTCGCCGTTGTGATATTGATGGCCGCGCCCGTCGATGAGCACCGCCGTGTGCGCGGAGGTTTGGCGCAACAGCCACTTGGGTTGCGAACGCAGGTAGCTGGCTTTGACGTGGTCGTTCAGCAGTCGCTCGCCGTGCGCGACAAAGATGAGGCTGTTGCGATCCGCGTGTTCGTGGTTCTCCGGTTCGCCGCTGCGCATGGAGAGCACGGAATCTTTTTCGCCCCAACCGCTGTGTGAAAGCACGATGCCGGGAAAGAGGACGCGATCCAACGGCAGGTCGGCGCTACGACGCGCGGGCACAGTGGGATCGAACCAGATCGCCGCCCAAGCGGAATTGGGCAGATCGCGAATGACGCCGGGTTGAAGCACGAGCTGATTGGCCGTGCTGTCGCGAAAATGACGACCGATCCAAGCGAGCGGTTCCGCGCCGGACATCCGGAACGCATCACCGATGTTCAGGCAGCCTTCGGGCAGCCCAATCGTGGGAAGCGAGACCTGCTGCACGTAGCGCGACATCGAAGGAAAATCGAAGGCGTCGCGAACATCGATGCCGCAGCGCCGGCGCAACAATTCTGCGGAGACAAAGTAATAATTAAATGTGAAGTGCCAATAGTCCGGCCCTTCAGGGAACACGCCGTCTTGAGGCAAGCGCGAGGCGAACAACCGCATACTGGCCTCGGCCATCGTCGCCCAATGCGCGGCGCGCGGATGACGGCCGTGTAGGAACGCAGCGGCGGCAGCGAGTCCAGAGGTGGCGATGATGCGCAGATTGTTGCCATCAAGAATAGCGGGCCAGCGGCTGAAATCGATGTTGCGGTAGGCTTGATCAAAACCTTTGGCGTCGGGGTCCATAGCCCAGCCGATGACTTGATCGTGATGCGTCATGCCGAAGATCGCGCGCTCGGCAGCGGGGCCGACTTCCTCGGCAATATAACGCACCAGCGCGGCGTGCTCTGCTTCAGTCAAATCGTTGGCGATCCAATCGGCGGAGAGCACCGCGGTGATGCCGGTCGTGCCGTTGCGCATGACACCCACCGTGTGGCCGTCCTCGACAATCCAATCCCAACGGCGAAATTCGAGCAAACGGGACAATGCTAGCCGCGCGATCGCAAGATGGCGCGCGTTGGGCGTGATCGCATGAACGAAGGCGGAAAGCTGCAGCGCGTTGGCGACGCGTGCGAGGTCAACCAAGGGATTGCTGATGTCGATTTCGTCGCGCAGATAGCGTTCCTCGGCATCGAGGTCGGTATTAAGGCAGTAGTTCCAGAACGAAGCGAATTCAGGACGCGCCAACGTATCTTTGATACGCGGGAGTTCCGAGGGATCGAACAACAGATGAAGTGAGGAGGGCATGAGTGGGAGGTCTCTGGTGGGAATAGAAGTATGGTGCAAAAGTGAAATGATCCGCTGCGTTGGTCGGTGCGGTAGTGGACTCAATCGAGTTGTAGATCCTTGAGAATTTCTTTCGCGGCGTTGTGTCCGGGGATGCCGCTGACTTCGCCGCCGGGATGCTGGCCGGAGCCGCCGAGGTAGAGACCGGCGATGGGCGCACGATAGTGGGAAAGTTCGGGCAGCGGACGATTGCCGAGCAGCAGATCGGGCGTGTGTTGCAAATGCCAGATGCAGCCGTCGGTCAGCGCGAGTTTGCGTTCGAGATCAAGCGGAGTGCGCAACTCGTAATTCAGAATCGAGCGTCGGAAATTCGGTGCGTATTCAGTGATTTGATCGATGAGTCGCTCGGCCACAGTTTCGCGATGATCGTCCCAAGTGCCGTTGGCGAGTTTGGCGGGGGCGGAGTAAACGTAAACCGAAGCGGTGTGCTTGCCGGGAGGAGCGAGCGAATCGTCGAGCGCGGAGGGAATGTTGAAACTCATCATCGGTCGCGACGGAGCCTGGCCGGCTTCGAGTTCGGCATAGCAGCGCGTGATGGCATCGCGATTGATCTCAAGTTGCACCGAGCCGCGATGCGGCAGCATTGGATCGCCATCCCAGCCGTTCCATTGCGGTAGCTCGTCGATCGCGGCGAGGAACTTGTAGCAACTCACGTGAGAGTTGAGTCCGGAGATGCGCGTGCGTAGTCCGGCGTCCACTGTTTCGGTGGGCAACAGTTTGAGAAAAGTGCGCTTGGGGTCGGCCGTGGATAACACGCGCTTGGCCTCGATGCGCTCGCCATTGGTAAAAGCCAAACCGGTGGCGCGGCCGTTCTGCACCACGATGGATTCAACAGGGCAGTCGGTGTGAATAGTGACACCGGCGGCTTGAGCGACTTCAGCCAGAATGGCGGGCAGGTGGCCCATGCCGCCGCGCACAAAACCCCACGGTCCCTTTTCACCCGTGGTGAGATCGGGCCAATCGATCGCACTGTAAGCGAGCACGAAGGCGCCGGGATTGGCGGCGTAAGCAGAGCCTTCGACCGCGACGCGATCGCGCAAGCGTTCGGTCGGCAGAAAGTTATCGTGCAACTCCCAGAGTTTGAGACGCGTGGCGAGATTCAGAGCTTCTTCGGCTGGCGTGCCCGCGGCGGCGCGGCGCAACTCGTCCATCGTCGGCGGCACGGTCAGCAGGTAATTCCGAACGAGACCGATGAAGTGCTTTTTGAATTCGTCGTAGCGTGAGAGTCCGTCGCGCTCCTCGCGCGTGAGCTTGGCGCGCGCGGTCGCGTGATTGGGTAGATCGAAATCGAGGTGCGAGTGATAGGTGCCGTCGCGTCGGAGGTAGACGACCTCGTCGCGCGGCACAGTGACGAGACCCTTTTCATACAGGCCGAGTTCGCGTGCAAGTTGCGCGGGAATGGCATGCAGCAGATGCGCACCGGTGGAGAATATGTAACCGGGCCAGAGTTCTTCGTGAAGCGTAGCGCCACCAATCGTGGTGCGTCGCTCAAAAATGTGCACGTTGAGTCCCGCGCGGGCGAGATAGATGGCGGCGACGAGGGCGTTATGGCCTGCGCCAATGATGGCGACGTCAATGCTCATGAGTGACCAGCAGTTGTGTTTTCTTTCAACCACACGGCCATCGGCGCGAGTCCGCGGTTATTCCAAGTAGCGTAGGGGATGAGTGTGACCGGTTGGAGGGATGGCGGTGCATCGGCCTCGTCGAGAACGAGAGTAACTACGCCGTCGAGCAGATCGGGTCGCGGTTGCACTGTAGCTTTGGTGGCGGCAGACACAGCGATCGCTTCGGGATTGGTGTGATGATCGGCGTCTTCGAATGCATAGACGACGGGACCGCGTTCGAAGGCGACGCGTCCACGCACCGCCTCAATCTTTGGGTGACCGCGCACGGCGTGAACCGGCATTGGCAGATCGAGTTCAACGGTGTCGCTAGGATTCCACGTGCGCGTGATCACAGCATGGCCATGTTCAAGTGTGGGCGTGATGGTTTCTCCGGCGACGCGCGCGGTCCAAGTGCAACGTGTTCCGTCACTGTAGGTGTAGAGATCGGAAGGCACGGGGCGGCCTTGCGACCAGCCGGGAATGCGCAGGCGCAAGGTAAACGCAGCGGGCTCTTCCGGTGAAACCGTCAGGCGCACCGCGCCGGACCACGGATAGTCGGTGGCTTGGGTGAGTCTAACTTTGGTGCCCGCAACGGTGGCTTCGCCTTCGTTGGGCGCGTAGAAACTTACATAGAGCGAATCGTCGCGCACGGCGTAAAACCAGCCGGTGAGCGAAGCGAGCGTGCGCATGAGATTGGGCGGGCAACATGCGCAACCGAACCACGGCGCGCGGCCGGCTTGGTCGTGATTGTTTTTGGCCACGCCGTCGTAAGCCAGCGGATTGGGATAAAAGAAGCGGTCGCCCGAGAGTGAAACGCCGCTGATGAAACCGTTGTGCGCAGTGCGTTCGAGCACGTCGAGGAAGCGGGCTTCGCCGGTGAAGAGGAACATGCGATGGTTCCACATCATGAGCGCGATGGCGGCACAGGTTTCGTTGTAACAGGCGTTGGGTAGCTCGTAGTCGGCGCCGTAAGCTTCGCCGTGTTGGATTGGGCCGACGCCGCCGGTGAGGGAAAGTTTTTTCTCTGCAACGTTATCCCAGATTTGGCGAATGGCAGAGACGTAATCCGCGTCCCCGGTGAGCGCGGCGACATCGGCCATGCCGGAATACATGTAGTTGGCGCGCACCGCGTGACCAACGGCTTCGGTCTGCTGTGTTACTGGCAGGTGTTGCTGGCTGTAGGTCGGGCCTCCGGGGCCGCGGGCTTCCAGAAAGATCTTAGCGAGTTCGATCCAGCGCGGATCACCGGTGACGCGATGAAGCTTGGCGAGGCCCATCTCAATGACTTGGTGACCGGGGGCGACGCGCAATTTGCGGTCGCCGAAATCGCGCCAAAGTAGCTCGGCGCTTTTCAAACAGGCGTCGAGTAGTATGCGTTTTCCGGTGGCCTGATAATGCGCGACGCCGGCTTCGTAGAGGTGGCCGAGATTGTAGATTTCATGGCTGAGATCGGCGTCCTTGATCCAGCGTTTTTCGTCGATCCATTCATGCACCGGCGAATCGGGATGCATGGTGCGGAAAGTGTAGAGATAACCATCGGGTTCCTGCGCGGCGACGATGCGCGCAATCCAACCGTCGAGGCGCGCTTCGAGTTCCGGGTCGGGTTTGACGTGAAGCGCGTAGGCGATGCCTTCGATGACTTTGTAAACGTCGGAATCGTCGAAGGGATAGATCGTGAGCGGTTTGTTCTGAAATGTCGTGTCGCCGGCAGCGCGACGACGCAGTGTTTCGGCGGCGAGATCGAAATTGGTCAGGCGTCCGGTATCCTCGCATTGCTTGATAGCGTAAGGCACGGTGGTCGTGAGATTGACCAACTGGCGTTTCTGCCAAAACCCGCCGGTGATACGCACAGCGGTGAAGGGCACAGGGCGAATGGGATAATCTGCGCTGGACATGGGGGAATACCCAGAATGCGCGACCGCAAAAAACCGCCAAGGAGATTCAGCCTTGAACTATGGCTTAATCATTTCCACCGCACCGTCAGTGGCGGCGTATTTCATCGCGTCGGAGGGACTGAGATCGGGCAGAAGATGAACCCGCTCGCGTCGGACCAAATAAAGTTGTCCCGCGACATTGTAGGCTTGGGGGAGATAGACGGCGACGAACTCTTTCCCGAGTTCAAAACTGCTGACGTCTTCATCGGTGAGAAAACCAATCAGCCAAACGTCCTCGGCGAAAATCCGCACGCGTGCGGTGTGTGTGAATCGGCGTTTGTTGCCGACAAAGGCTTTGAAGAAGTCGCGGACGGATGAATAGACGAAGTTTACGCCGGGTAGAGTCTCGAGCCAGGTATCGAACATCCGCATCAGCCCGTCCACCGGCAGGAGCGAAGCGAGCCAGCCAACAATCAGAAAAGTCGCGAGCACGATGAGAAATCCAAGTCCGGGTGTGTCGACAAACGGACCGAGCAATCCGTCGAGCAATCGAAAGACCCAATGAAGAATCGAAAAAGTGATCGCGATGGGCGCGAGGATCAGGACTCCGCGCATGAAATACTGCGCGAGGCGACGCCAGAAGAGGCGCAACGCAGACCGCGGACGAAGCGTTTTCATGACAGATGACTGTTGAGGTTAAGAAAAAGCCGGGGCGGTTTCGCCCCGGCTTCTTTGCTCGGCTGAATGGCCGCGTTAGTCGTTCATCATATCGGCCTTGGCGTTATCATAGGCAGCTTCAAGGTCCTTGGTGGCGGCGACGACCTCGGCTTTCGCGCTGTCCCACGTCGCGGCGCTGGCATTGCCCAATGCGTCGAGTTTTTGCGACAAGGTGGCTCGCGCGTTGTTAAGGCGATCCATGGCGGCTTGGCGAGCCGCGGAGGCTTTCTGGCCTTGGTAACTCGCTCTCAACTCTGCGATGTGAGCATCCAAGTCGGAAGCGACTGCTTCGGAGCGGCGTTTAAACTCCGCGCTTTGGTCGAAGGTGTAATCTTTTACGTTGCTCCACGCTTCGCCAACGGCGGCGGTGGAGCTGTTGTAGACATTCTCGATTTGGCCGGACGCGGAATCGCGGTCGCGATCGTTCTTGGAGCAACCCGCGAGCAACAAGGCAGCGGCGCTGAATGCGAGGATGAGATGACGGTTGATGAGGTTTTTAGTCATGAAAGAAATGGGTTTCGATTAAGGATTGAGCAAGTGAAGGGCGGGAGGGATCAAACTGGCGGCTTGCCCCGCAAAGCGCCGGCGAGCGCCGAGATGATCAGCAGAACGAGAAAGACGAAGAACAGGATCTTCGCTATGCCCGCCGCGGCTCCGGCGATGCCGGTGAAGCCCAAGACACCTGCGATGAGCGCGACGATGAGGAATGTGAGAGACCAGCTTAACATGGTAGTGCTTTCGTTGAGGTTGATAGGGATACCGGTTAACACTTCCCTAATCGCAGGTCTCATTCCTGCTTCGCGTGCCAATCTCCTTAAGAAGCTGGTCTATAATTTCTTAAAAAATTGGGAAACTATGCCGGCCCATTTGGAAGCGCGGCATTTCATGCAATGCGCAATGTCTCAGCCAGTCACACCCTGCGACATGCAAGGCTCGGCACCGCCTCTTCAAGGCAGCTGATCAAAGGAGATGCGTCGGATGCACGAATCTTGCAGCACCGCCGTGCCGCGACCGCCACAGCAATAAGCGAGTAGCAACGCGTCTTTCACCGGGTGAATCGCAATGTAACAAAAGCCGCGTGCACGATCGTCCTCGATTAAGAGAGGACGCGACCATGTCGTGCCTTCGTCTGCACTGGTCGCCAGAGCAAGCGGTGTGCGACCCCAGCTCGAATTTTCGCCCCACTGGCTTTCCTGCGAAATGGGCGCCTGTGGATCATTCCACACCGCGACCCAGCGATTCAGCTCGGGAATGCGTTTGATGGAAAGCGGACTGCACGGCGAGGCGAAGCGCGAACGCCGTGGCGTGCTCCACGTTTCACCGCGGTCGTGCGATGCGAATTCCCATTGCCAACCGTCGCTCGTGCGCGCCCAGCCGTAAAGGCTGCCGTCGCTGCGTTCAATCAATCCGGGTTCTTGCAATCCCGATTCGATGCTTTCGGCGATGCGAAGCCGTTGAGGACTTTCCTGCCAAGTCACGCCGCCGTCGTCGGAATAAAAGAAGCAGGCCGTGGCGTGCATTTCGATGCCGGCTTCGATATTGCCATCCGGTGATTGTGCGCGGTGATAACCCGCTGCCACGAGCAAGCGTCCGTCATGCAATTGCAACACGCGATCGTTGTTGGTGACGAAGTAACCCTGCGCGGGTTGGCAAAGCACGGCATCGCTCCACGTTTGCGCTTCATCGCTGGAAAAGCGCACACGCAGGCGACAATCGAGCGCGGAGTTTTTCTGCAGGTAGAAGAGTGCGATGCGTCCATCCTGCAATCGCAGCAGCGAGACGCTCATCACATTGCACTGGCCTTCATTGGCGACGAGGAGCTGATGCGGACCCCACGTGTGACCGTCGTCGGTCGAGATACAGCCGGCGATATCAGCGCGGCAATGATCCTCCCATTTTTCGCCGGTGTAGCGCGACCATGCGTAGAGAATGCGACC
>Ga0207868_1000908_pt1 | contig 25193 bp, 26 predicted proteins | sample Passage237B_FD_187370 | JGI IMG/M metagenome (GOLD analysis project Ga0207868, IMG submission 187370) | Cellulose adapted compost microbial communities from Newby Island Compost Facility, Milpitas, CA, USA - Passage2 37B (SPAdes) (version 3) ... | reverse complement strand
GACCTCGTCCTGGTCGCGGTCCCGCTGGGCAAGATCGACCAGATCCCGCCGCACATCCTCGACGGCAAGATCGTCATGGACGCCAACAACTACTACCCGGGCCGGGACGGGCGCATTCCGCGCATCGACAGGGGAGAGGTGACCACCTCGCGCCTGCTGCAGGAGCACGCTCCCGGCGCCCGCATCGTCAAGGCCTTCAACAACATCCCTGCGGCCGACATCCCGAAGGACGGCCTGCCCGCCGGCACGCCCGACCGCCGCGCGCTGCCCATCGCGGGGGACGATGCCGCCGCCAAGCTGGTGGTCGCAGACTTCCTCAACGCCATCGGCTTCGACGCGGTGGACGTGGGCGGTCTGGACGACTCCTGGGTCGTCGAGCGCGACACCCCCGCCTATGTGCGCCGCACCACGGCCGACGAGCTGCGCGCCCTCGTCCAGAACGTCGAGCGGGTCATCCTCTCTTGACCTGGCACCCTGGTGCCATGACCTCGGAACCCCAGCCCGCGTCGTCATCGCTCCGTCGCACCAAGGCCGGCGGCGCGTTGCACTGGTTCGGCGCGCTCCTCATCGTCGTCGGGACCGTGCTGACGGCGTCCTTCCCGGCCCCGCCGAGCGTCACCGGGGACGTCACTCCCGACGCGTAGCCTGGGCGCCATGACGTCGAGCCTCGAGCGGCCGCAGTACACGGTCACGCGCAAGCGCATCCGCACGCTGCGCATGACCGTCAAGGCGCCCCACGGCTCGGTCCACGTCTCCGCACCATTCCACGTGAGCGACGCGGCCATCGCCGAGTTCGTGGCGAGCAAGGCCTCGTGGATCCGCAAGGCGCAGCAGCGCATCGCCGCCCAGCCCGCCCCGCTCGAGCCCGGCGACCCCGAGACCGAGCGCCTGCGCCGTCAACTGCGTCGTGACGCGCAGCCCCTCATCGCGTACTGGGCGGAGCGCATGGACGTGCCCGTCCCGCACCTGACCGTGCGCACCATGACCACCCGCTGGGGCAGCTGCAACAAGGACAGGCAGCGCATCAGCCTCAGCACCGAGCTGGCCCGCCGCGACCCCGAGCTGCTCGAGTACGTCATCGTGCACGAGCTCGCCCACCTCATCGAGCCCAGCCACAGCCAGCGCTTCTACCGCGTCATGGACACCTACCTGCCGGACTGGAAGGCCAAGCGCCGCATCCTCAACGGGCGGAGCTAGGCGCCTGGGCTCGGGGCGGCCGATGCCGCGGCCACAAGGGTGCGTCGGCACCGATGCCCGGGCCGCAGCAAGGCGTAGCGCTCAGCGCGCCGCGAGCCACGCCTCCAGGTCCTCCGCCCGCATCGGGCGCCCGATGTGGTACCCCTGCGCAAAGTCGCAACCAAGCCGCGACAGCACCTCGAGCGCGAGGCTGCTCTCCACTCCTTCGGCGGTGCACTCCAGGCCAAGACCGCGACTGAGCTGCAGCATCGAGCGGACCATGACCTCCGCCGGCAGGGACTTGCCCAGGTTCTGCACGAACGAGCGGTCCACCTTGACCTCGGTGAACGGCATGCTCGCCAGCTGCGTCATCGAGGAGTAGCCGGTCCCGAAGTCGTCGATCGACAGGTGGAAGCCGTCCAGCCGCAGGCGGGTGAGCACCTCAAGCGACACGTTGGCGTCGCCCATCGCGCTCGTCTCCGTGACCTCCAGCACCACGCGCTCGTTGGCCACGCCGAACTCCGCGCACACGCGGTGCAGACGACCGTGCAGGTCGGTGGTGGCGAGCTCGCTCGCGGACACGTTGATGCTCAACCGCTCGCGCGTCGACTCGGCGCGCCCGGCGAACCAGGCGAGCGCGGCGCGCGCCACGGCGTCGGTGATCACGTGGACCAGGCCGGCGCTCTCCGCGCGCGGCACGAACAGCACAGGGGAGATGAGGCCCACGTCCGGGTGCTCCCAGCGCGCGAGCGCCTCGAAGCCGACGAGGCGCTGCTCGTGGCACGTCACCTTGGGCTGGTAGACGACCGTCAGCGAGCCGGACGACGCCGCGGAGCGCAGCTCCTCCTCGAACCGCGCCGCATCCCATTCGTGGAGCGCATCCTGCGTGGGCTCGGCCTTGCGCGGCGTCACCACGGCCTTGGCGAGCACGGCCGCCACGTCGGAGCGGGTGAAGGGCTTGTTGAGCACGCCCGCGTAGGGCAGGCCGTTGGCCTGGGCGACCTGGCGCGCGGCATCGAGCACGCGACCGCCCATGCCGGACTGGATCACCACCGCCGCCTCGATGCCTGCCTCCGCCAGGCGGCCGAGCACCGCGAGGCCGTCGGTGGTGCCCATGACGAGGTCCACGAACACGTGCGTGGGCTGCCATTCCTTGGCGAGCGCGATGAACTCGTCCGCGTCGTCGGTGAGCTTCGCCTCGTAGCCCGATGCGCGGATGTGCGACGCGAGCATGCGCCCCACCATGTGGTCGTCGTCGATGATGAGGACCCGCCCCAGGGGCTGAGCCTCCCCAGCCGTCTCAGTCATCACCCACCTCCCTCGCGCTCGCGAGCACCTCGGTGACGCGCCGTACCAGCTGCGCTCCCGTGTAGGGCTTCTGCAGCAGGGAGACGTCGTCGATGTGCCCGTTGTGCAGGATGACGTTCTCGGTGTAGCCCGACGTGTACAGGACCGGGGTCCCCGGACGTGCGGCGAGGACCGCCTCCGCGAGGTCCTCGCCGGACATGCCTCCCGGCATGATCACATCGGTGAACAGCAAGTCGACGTGGTCCATGGCCTCGAGCGCGGCCAGCGCCGCCGGGCCGGACGATGCCGCGACCACCTGGAAGCCCGTCGCCTTCAGGTGCTCCATCGCGAAGCGCTGCACGAGGGGGTCGTCCTCGACCAGGAGGATGGTGCCCGACCTCGCGGTCATGAGCGCGGGCTGGTCGTCCGCGTCGCCCGCGACCGTGGCGTCGGACGCGGCGAGCGGGAGGTAGAGCCGGAACGTGGAGCCCTTGCCCACCTCGGAGGACACGGTGACGTGGCCGCCGGACTGCTTGGCGAAGCCCCACACCATCGGCAGGCCCAGCCCGGATCCCTCGCCCAGGCGCTTGGTGGTGAAGAACGGGTCGAACAGGCGCGGGATGAGGTCGGCGTCGATGCCCGTGCCGGTGTCCGTGACGGACACCACCACGTACGTGCCGGGGAAGACGTCGCCGAAGGTCGCGGCGTGGTCCTCGTCGATGACCGCCTTCTCCGCCGCGAGCGTGATGACGCCGCCGTCCGGCATCGCATCGCGGGCGTTGATGGCGAGGTTGAGCAGCGCGTTCTCGAGCTGGCCGGGGTCGATCGTGACGAGCGGGAGGTCCGGCTGCAGGGACGTCTCCACCGCGACCGCCTCGCCCAGCGTGCGTTTGATGATGGGCAGGATCGACATGAGCTGGCTGCCGACGTCCACGGGCCTGGGCTCGAGCGGCTGACGACGCGCGAAGGCGAGCAGGCGGCGCGTGAGCTCGGCGCCGCGCAGCGAGGCCTCGAGCACGAGCTCGGCCATCTCCCGGGCGTCGTCGGTGAGCGCGGCGTCCGCCGCGATCGCCTCCGCGCCGCCGATGACGACGGTCAGCAGGTTGTTGAAGTCGTGGGCGATGCCTCCCGTGAGGCGGCCGATGGACTCGAGGCGCTGCGCGTGGGCGAGCTGCTCGTGGAGGCGACGCAGCTCCGTGGTGTCGCGGAAGAACACGGTGAGGCCGCCGTCGGACGGGCTCATGACCACGTCGAACTCGCGCCCCAGGGTGGGGGAGTGCATGGTGATGAACTCGACCGTGTGGTTCTCCATCGCCCGATGGAACACGCGGTAGAACTCCGTGCCCACCTCCGCCGGGAACTCGTCCCACACCACCTTGCCGATGAGGTCCTCGGCGGAGCGCTGCAGCATCGTCTCCGCCGCCGGGTTGAGGTAGCGGAAGCGCCACTCGCGGTCCACGGTGTACACGCCGTCCGCGATGGACTCGAGCACCATGTCGCGTTCGCGAGCCACCTCGTCGGCCTTCTGGCGCAGGACGTGGACGGCATGGATGTCGATCGCGCATCCCCACCAGCGCAGCACGCTGCCGTCGGCGGCGAACTCGGGCTGCGCGCTCACGCGGTGCCAGCGGAACTCGCCTGCCCAGTTCTGCAGCCGGAACTCGGTGTCGTAGTTCTTGCGCTGCTGGATCGCCTCGCCCCAGTCCGCCCACACGCGCTCGATGTCGTCGGGGTGCACGCGGCGCGCCCAGCCCTCGCCCACGAGGCCCTCGAGCGGCACGCCGGTGTAGCGCACCATCGCCTCGTTGAGGAAGTCGACCACGCCGTCGGCGTTGGCGGTCCAGATGATGAACGGCATCGCGGAGACGAGCTGCACGTACTGGCGGCGCTGAGCGGACAGCGCGGACTCGGCGTCGCGCCACAGCGTGACGTCCTGGACGACGCCGTTGATGCGCTGACGCCTGCCCTCGGCGTCCAGGATGACCTTGCCCAGGACGAGGATGACCTTGCTCGTGCCGTCGGGCAGCTCGAGGCGCGCCTCCTCCATGAACGGGTCGCCCGTGGCGGCCGCGAGCTCGATCGCCTCCGCGAGCCTGCGGCGGTCGTCGGGCGCGTAGTGCTCGAACGCCTCGGCCGGCGACGGCTTGGTGCCGGGCGGGCGGCCGTGGATGAGGGCCACCTCGTCCGACCAGTCGATGGCGTCGTTCTGCGTGTAGTCGAAGCTCCACATGCCGATGTCCACGATGCGCTTCACAGCGGTCACAAGCTGCTCGCTCGCCTCGCGTTCTTCCGCCGCCTCCGCGAGCTCGCGCGCGAGGGTCATGAGCCGCTCGCCGCGCCCGATGAACACCACGACCATGAGGGCGGTGAGGCCGATCACCACGGCGGAGCCGATGCGGTTGTACAGGACGAGCGACGAGGGGATGCTCTCCGAAGACTCCTGCTTGAAGAAGTGCGCGAGTCCGGCCAGCACGATGCCGAGGCTCGCGGCCGCGATCACGATCCATCGCTTGCGCCACAGGCCAGCGCCGATCACCGCAATCGAATACAGATAGGCCGCGTTGAACCCGATGGGAAGGCTCGTGTCGAGCGCGAAAACGAGGATCATCGCGAGGACGAGTCCTGCCACGCCGAACCACACGTGCAGCGGGACCTGCCAGCGGGCCGCGGGGCTTTGGGGCGGGCTCGCAACCTGCGCGTCGGCGCGCGCCGTGTCCTCACCCTCAGCCATCGCCGCGCCTTTCTCGCTGCGTGGGGCTCTCATGTCCCCATGAGTTCGCCAACGCGCTCCCTTGCGCGTGGTGACACAGTCATCGTAGGCGGGCGTCCACCACGAACCAAGGGTAGCTTTGGCGCTACGGGACAAGCCTCGCACACGCCTCGAGCCGTTACCCCACTTCCGGGGGCACCCAAACCGGACATTGGCAGATGCCAGCGCATGTTGGATGTGTCACAATGGTCGCGATGCACACCGCGATCATCATTCTGTAGCGCGTCGGTCACCCCCGACGCGCAGCCTCCCGCACCCATGGGGGGCTTTTTTGTTGGGACGGTGACGGACGGCTCGCAAGGTAAAGGAGTACGCAATGGCGGATCTCTCCGTCGAGATCTACGACACCACGCTGCGTGACGGAGCGCAGCAGGAGGGCATGAACCTGTCCGTCTCGGACAAGCTCGCCATTGCCGCCCTGCTCGACGAGCTCGGCGTGGGCGTCATCGAGGGAGGCTGGCCCGGTGCCGTGCCCAAGGACACCGAGTTCTTTGGCCTCGTCGCCAAAGAGTTGAGCTTCGCCAACGCCACGTTCGCCGCGTTCGGCATGACGCGCCGCGCCGACACCTCGGCCGGCTCGGACCCGCAGGTGCGGGCCCTGCTCGACTCCGAGGCGCCGATCATCACGCTCGTGGCCAAGTCCGACCTGCGCCACGCGGAGAAGGCGCTGCGCGTCACGGGCGACCAGAACCTCGCCATGATCGAGGAGACCGTCGCGTTCCTGGTGGGAGAGGGCCGCCGCGTCATCCTCGACGCCGAGCACTTCTTCGACGGCTACCGCTACGACCCCGAGTACGCCGTCAAGGCGCTCCTGGCCGCCGAGGCGGGCGGCGCGTCCACGCTCGTCCTGTGCGACACGAACGGCGGCATGCTCCCCGACGACGTGACCCGCATCGTGACCGAGGTCGCGGCGCGCGTGAGCGCCCCGCTGGGCATGCACGCGCACAACGACTCCGGCTGCGCGGTCGCGAACTCCATGGCCGCGGTCGCCGCGGGCGCCACCCACGTGCAGGGCTGCGTCAACGGCTACGGCGAGCGCACGGGCAACGCGGATCTCATCGCCGTTGCGGCCAACCTGGAGATCAAGCGCGGCGCGCGCGCCCTGGCGCCCGGCGCGCTGCGCGAGGCCACGCGCATCGCGCACGCGATCTCCGAGATCACCAACATCGCGCCGTTCGCCCGCCAGCCCTACGTGGGCGCCTCGGCCTTCGCGCACAAGGCGGGCCTGCACGCATCGGCCATCAAGGTGGACCCCGACCTGTACCAGCACACGCAGCCGGAGCTCGTGGGCAACGACATGCGCATGCTCGTGTCGGAGATGGCCGGCCGTGCGTCCGTGGAGCTCAAGGGCAAGGAGCTGGGCTTCGACCTCGCGGGCCAGAGCGAGCTGCTCGGCCGCGTGACGGAGCGCCTCAAGAACGCCGAGGCCGCCGGCTACACCTTCGACGCCGCCGACGCGTCCTTCGAGCTGCTGCTGCGCTCCGAGCTGGGCGACCTGCCGCGCTACTGGCAGGTGGAGCGGTGGAGCGTCAACGTCGAGACGCGCGTCCCCGGCGAGCCCGACGCCGACGCCGAGGCCGTCGTCAAGCTCACCGCCGGCAACCAGCGCATCGTCCAGGTGGGCGAGGGCAACGGTCCCGTCAACGCGCTCGACCACGCGCTGCGTTCCGCGCTTGCGGCCGTCTACCCGGAGATCGATCGCTTCGACCTCGTGGACTTCAAGGTCCGCATCACCGACGCCGCGCACGGCACGGACGCCGTGACGCGCGTGCTCATCACCACGCTGGACTCGGAGACGGGCCTGTCGTGGGTGACGGTGGGCGTGGGACCCAACATCATCGAGGCCTCGTGGGAGGCCCTCACGGACGCGCTGTTCTACGGCCTCATCAAGGCGGGCGTCACACCCAAGCCGTGAGGCAAGGGGCCGGCGGCCGGATGCGACGTCCGGCTACAGCGTCGTGCCCACGGCCAGGCCGATGCCGTAGGTGATGGCCATGGCGAGCGCGCCGCCCACCATGTTGCGCGCGATCGCCTTGCCGCGCGCGGCGTGGCCGAGGCGTGCTCCCGCCCAGCCGGTGATGGCGAGCGCGATGAGCACCGTCACGAACGTCGCGGGGATCGCGAGCGCCGACGGCAGCAGGAGAGCGGTGAGCAGCGGCGGGACGCCGCCCGCCGTGAACGCGACGAGCGAGGCGATGCCCGCGTGCGTGGGGCTCACGAGGTCGTCCGGGTCGATGCCCAGGTGCATCTTGGCGTGAATGGCGACCGGGTCCTTGGCGTGCTGCTCCACGGCGGCCGTGCGGGCGGTCTGCTCGGACATGCCGGTCTCCATGTTGAGGCGGACCAGCTGCTCGAGCTCCCATTCGGGGCGGTCGCGCTGCCACTTGGCCTCGCGCGCGAGCTGCGCCCGCTCGGCGTCGCGCTGGCTCGAGACCGACACGTACTCTCCGATGCCCATCGACAGCGCGCCGGCCGCGATTCCCGCGATGCCGGCCGTGAGGATCGCGCCCGGCCCGGGGGAGGCGGCCGCGACGCCCACCAGGAGCGCCGCCATCGACACGATGCCGTCGTTGGCGCCCAGGACGCCCGCGCGCAGCCAGTTGAGGCGGGAGGAGACGCGATCCTCGTCGGGTCCGTCCCAGGGCTTGTCGTCAGTCACGCCACAAGGCTAGGCAAGGTCCTAGGACCTCGCAAGGAAGGCTTGCCTGTCTTCGACGGGCCGAACACCGTGGCGGCGTGCGCCCGGCGTCGCACCTGGTGCGACGCGCCCCGGTATAGGGGCGCGTCAGCTGCGACGCAGGCGGATGAAGAACGACGTGATCAGGGTGAGCAGCCCCGACCACATGACGATCGCTCCCACGAGCGCGCCGTGCCAGCCGTAGAGGCTGCCGATGACGCCCACGACTCCCGCGATGAGCATCACGAAGGCGGCATCGCTGCCCGCCGCGGTGAGGATGCGGCTCTCGCGCTCGTCGGCGATGCCGGAGGCGATGCGGCCGGGGGCGCCGGCACGGCGGCCGAGCGCCCACAGGGCGATCGCGATGACGATGGTCGCGCCCGCGCCCACGACGATGCCCTTGGCCATGGAGGCGTTGCCGGCCAGGTGGGCGACGAAGGCCAGCACGCCGGCGGCGAGCGCGGCGCACAGGAGCGAGACGATGCGGACGGCGACGGGAACGGGCTTAGTCGACATGGAAGATCTCCTCAACGGTGGACTCGAAGAACCGGGCGATGGCGATGGCGAGGGGGAGCGACGGGTCGTACTTCCCGGTCTCGATGGAGTTGACGGTCTGGCGCGAGACGCCGAGCGCTTCGCCGAGCGCGGCCTGCGACAGCCCTCTCGCCTCGCGTCGCTCGCGGACGTCATTGCGCACGGCGGCGTCCCCTCCGATAGGCGACGTACGCGACGCTGAGCGCGACGATCGCGCCGGTGGCGACGCCCCACCAGGTGGCGGCGGTGAACACGGGGCCGTCCTCGTGCGAGCGGTTGAGCGTGAGCATGAGCGCGCTCATGCCCAGGAGGATGGGCGAATAGACCGCGGCGGGGTTGACCGCGGGGGTCTTATCGGAGCTGTTCTCGGCCATGATCGGGGCATTCCTTCTATGACAAGCGACCTTGACGTGTCAAGGATGCTTGACATGACGGCGCTTGTCAAGCCACCTTGACATTGATCCGGCAGATGGCGCGAATACCAGGGGTTATGCCCTCAGTCATCGGCGGCGACCGCGCGCACCTCGATCGGCAGGCCGACGGCCTCGCTCGCCTTGGCCGCCCAGGCGACGGCCGCATCGGCGTCATCCGTGTCGATGACCCAGAACCCGCCCAGGTGCTCCTTGGACTCCAGGTACGGGCCGTCGCTCACGAGCGGCGGAGAGCCCGCCCGCACCACCTTCGCGGCCGGCGCGAAATCGACAGGGGCGCGAGGAGACGGCCGCTCAGCCCGTGCGGCGCCCCATGACGGCGGTGCCGACGCGCACGATGCTCGCGCCCTCGGCGATCGCCCACTCGAGGTCGTTCGACATGCCCATGGACAGCTCCCACGCATCGCGCAGGTCGTACAGGCCCCGCTCGGAGTCGATGAGCGCCTTGTCGCGGATGCGGCGCAGGCGGCGGTATCCCTGGCGCACCGCCTCCTCGTCGCGGGAGTTGAGCCCGACGGTCATCCAGCCGGTGACGGTCAGCCCGGGCAGCGACTGGACCCGGTGGGCGAAGGACAGCGCGTCGTCGGGGGACACGCCCGCCTTGGTGTCCTCGCCGGACACGTTGACCTGGACCATCACCTCGAGATCGCGCTCCGCCTCGAGCGCCAGGCGCGACAGCTTCTGGGCGAGCTCCCACGAGTCGAGGCTCTGGATGCAGCGCGCCCAGCGCGCCGCGATCGCCGCCTTGTTGCGCTGCACCTGCCCGATGACGTGGATCTCCGCGCCCGCCTGGGCGAGCGCCTCGCCCTTGGCCTCGAGCTCCTGCATGCGCGACTCGCCCACGAGCACGCCGCCCGCGCGCACCACGGCCGTCGCGGCATCGGCGTCCCAGGACTTGGTCGCCACGAGCAGGCGCACGCCCGCGCCCTGGCGGCCGCACGCGATCTCCGCGGCGCGGATGCGCGCGACGACCTCCTGGATGCGCTCGGCGTAGTCCCAGCCGGGCGGGGTCGAGGCGAGATCCTGTGCCATCAGGCGTCCTTCGCGATGGGGGCGACCACGGCGTTCGTGATCCTCGCCAGGTCCGCCGGCGCCAGGCCGATGTCGAGTCCGCGCCGTCCGCCGCTGACGTAGACGACGTCGAAGAGCTCGGCCGTCTCGTCGAGAGCGGTGGGCAGCGCCTTCTTCTGGCCGATGGGGGAGATGCCGCCCACGACGTATCCCGTGACGCGCTCCGCATCGGCCGGAGGAGCCATCTCCGCCTTCTTGCCACCGAACGCCGCCGCGAGGCCCTTGAGGTCGAGCTTGCCGCTCACCGGCACGATCCCCACGCAGAGCTTGCCGTCCACGTAGGCGCACAGCGTCTTGAAGACCCGCTCCGGATCGACGCCGATGGCCGCGGCGGCCTCCAGCCCATAGCCGAGGTCCGTGGAGGGGTCGTGCTCGTAGGGGTGGAGGGTGTGGGGGATGCCCGCCTCGGTGAGGGCTACCACGGCAGGGGTGCCGCCGTGCGCAGGAGCGTGCTTCGCCATGGTCCTATTGTGGCCGGACTACGCGGCCGCTCGGATCGCCTCGCACGCGGCGATGAGCCGCTCGCGCAGCACGGCGCCCCGGGCGGCGACGTCCCGCTGGAGCGCGGCGTACTGCGACTTGCCCTCGGGAGTCTCGACGGGGATCGCCTCGAGCCCGAAGGAGCTCACGTCGTAGGGCGAGGCCTGCATGTCCACGCGCCGCACCTCGAGCGCGAGCTCGAAGCACTCGAGCTGCAGCTCGCTCGGCACGGCGGGCGCGAGCTTGGCGCACCACTTGTACAGGTCCATGGTCGCGTGGAGGCAGCCGGGCTGCTCGCGCTCCATCTGGTCGGCGCGCGTGAGCTGGATCGCGTTGCGCGGCGCGGCCTGCGGCGTGAAGAAGCGGAACGCGTCGAAATGCGTGCACACCAGGGGATTCGCCTCCACCACGGCGTCCGTGCCGTCCTGGCCCAGGCGCAGCGGCAGCGGATGCCGGCGCTCGCGCGCGCGGTACACCATCGCCCACTCGTGCATGCCGAAGCAGCCCAGGCCCAGCGGTCTCGCGGCCGTGCGCCTCAGCAGCTCCTCCACGAACGCCACCGTCTCGCCGCGAGCCTCCCAGAAGGCGCGCGCGTCCACCCTCACGCCCGCCGCATCGGCCGTGTACCAGCGCCACGTCGCATGATCGAGGGCGTCCTCGAGCGTCACGCCCACGCCCGGGTGCCACCGGCGCAGCAGCGACGGCCGCGTCGAGTAGTACTCGTAGAGGAAGTCCTCGATCGCGTGCTTCGCGCCCCGCTCGGCCCGCGCCCGATGCCCGGCCGTCACCGCGTCGGCCCGCTCGGCGTGAGCGCGCGCGAGCGGCTCCCACTGGGCGCGGGAGAGCACGGTGGAGTTGAGGGTCACGCAGACATTGTCGCGTCCGGCGGGCCGATGCGGCGACGGGCGTCGGCGTCCGCGGCCCGCGACGACGCCCAGCTCACGACGCGCTCGAGCGGGCCCTGGCCCAGCAGCGCTCGCCACGCGCTCGCGAACGCGACCGCCGCCGCGCACAGGACGAGCATCGCGGTGTTCGTGGACCTCCACACCAGGGCGTCGCCCACGATCGCGATGACCACGATGTGGGCCGCGTAGAGCGTGAGCGTCATGGATCCCGCGGCGGCGAGCGGCCACAGCGTCCGGCGCGACAGGGCGGCCGCGGCGAGGCATGCCGCGACGACCGCCGCCGCGACGCCCGTGTTGGAGAGCATCTCCACGGGCGTGTAGGAGTGCGGCTCCACCTCCGTCCACGCCGGATCGCCGCCCGTGAGGCGTCCGCCGAGCCACATCCCCGCGCCCACCACGGCACCGCCGATGCCGAGCGCCGCGAGCCTCCAGCCACGCCACGGGCGCCACGTCCCGATCGCCATCCCGATCAGGACATGGCCGAGCCAGGACAGCGCCGGGTAGTGCTGGGACCACAGCTCATGGACCACGGGCGCATCCGCGAGCCAGGCAGGCACGATCACTCGCAGCCCGTCCACGACGGCCGTCCCCGCCACGAGCACGAGCACGCCCGCCGCGCCCAGGACGCGCGCGGGCAGGCCCAGTCCCACGAGCGCGAGGAGCATCATCACGCCCAGGTTGTCGAGGATGACGTCCACCGGGGTGCCGAGCGCGCTCAGCACCCAGCCCAGCGGGATGAGCAGGCTCGCGCGCACGGCGATGCGGATGCGCGTGTGGCGCAGCGCCTCGCGATCCGAGGCGTGCGCTTCGGGGCGGCCCGCGCGGTCCGCGGGCGCCGGCGACGCGGTGGCGGCCGCTGCGTAGGCGCGAGCGGCCCGACGCGTCAGCATGAGCGCCATCGACACGCCTGCGAGCACCGCGAAGATCGCCGCGGATCGGCCGTGGAAGACCTCGAGCCAGGGCCAGCCGTCCGGAGGATGCTCGTTGCCCACATGGCTGGCGAACATGCCCAGCAGCGCGATCGCGCGCGCGACGTCCAGGCCGACGATGCGGGCCAGGCTCGCGCTCACGGGCGCCTCGCGGTCACCTGAGCGACGCGCGCTCGAGGATGTCCAGCGCCCACCGGTAGTGGATCGCCAGGCAGTGCTCCACGACCTCGCCGAGCGCGTTGCCTCCCAGCCAGGGGAACGCGGCCGGATCCGTCAGCTCCTCCTCGGTCGCATCGCGCAGCGTCTCGAGGACCTCGGCGTGGGACGTCACGAGAGCGCCGCGCAGCGTCGCGTAGTCGGCGTCCCTGTGGCTCGCGTAGAGGTGGTCGTTGAGCTCGTCGAGCTGCTCCCACGTGTAGCCCTCGGCGGGATACGCCGGCGTGGCCCCGGCGCGCGCCTGTGCGACCCAGCCGCAGAACAGGACGTGCCAGTCGTGAAGGTGACCAAGGACATCGGCGACCCGGCGTCCCTTCCACGCCTCGCCGACGCTCGCATCGGGATGCGCGTCGGTGACGGCGAGCAGGCGCTCGAGTTCGGCTTCGGCATCGGCGGCGAGCTGCTCCGCCCGCGGTGAGGTCATGTCGTCATGCTACGGGCGAGGGGCCCCAGGGCCGCGGATCACTCGCCCTCGGCATAGTCCTTGAGGGCCTCCTGCGCCACATGGAATGCCTGGTTGGCGCTGGGAACAGAGGCGTAGACGGCGAGCTGGAGCAGGATCTCGGAGATCTCCGCCTCGCTCAGACCGTTGCGGCGGGCGGCGCGGATGTGCATGGCGAGCTCGTCCCAGTGGCCCCGAGCCACGAGCACGGAGATGGTGATCGCCGAGCGCATGCGGCGGTCCAGTCCCGGGCGAGTCCAGATCTCCCCCCACGCGGCGCGGGTGATGTACTCCTGGAAGTCGCGGGTGAAGTCCGTCGTGTTCGCGATGGCGCGGTCCACATGCGCGTCGCCCAGGACCTCGCGACGCACCTTCATCGCGGCCTCCAGCCCGCCCGATGCGGCGGTCGCCCTGGCCCCTGCCGCGTCGTCGAGCACTCGGGCCCGGATGACGTCGGCCACGGCCTGCGGGCTCTCCGCCGGGGCCTGGTGCGCGACGTGGGGGAGGAGGACGAACTCGGCGCCCGGGATCTCGTTGGCGAGGTGGGCGCTCGTCTCGACCGGCACTGCCGTGTCGTCGCCCCCGGCCACGACCGTCACGGGACGGTCGATGCCCGCGATGCGCTCGCGCAGGTCGAACGCGGCGAGCGCGCGGCACACGGCGGCGTAGCCGAAGCGGTCCGTGGTCTGCAGGGCGCCCAGCAGCAGGCCAGAGACGCGGGCCTCACGGTCCATGAAGCCCTGTCCGAACCAGCGCTCCGCCGAGCCCGCGACCTGCGTGGGCGTGCCCGCCTTCTCCACGAGGTCCGCGCGGTCGTTCCAGAATTGCGCGTCGCCCAGCTTGGCGCCCGTGCCCAGCAGGAACGCTCCCGCCAGGCGCTGCGGCGCATCCACGAGCAGCTGGATGCCCACGGCGCCGCCCACCGACACGCCCGCGTACCAGAACGGCGCGCCCTCGTCGCCGCGCGTGCGCTGGGCGGCGGCAGCCACCTCGAGCACGTCTCGCGCGAGCGACTCCATGGTCACGACGCCCTCGGCCCACGGCTCGGCGGCCTGGGGCGAGACGCCGTGGCCGGGAAGGTCGAAGCCCACCACGTCGAACGCGTCGGTCAGGAGCGCGACGGCGCGCTCCCACAGCGAAGCGGTCGAGGTGCCGAGCGACGGTCCCACGATGAGCAGCGGACGCGACGCGTCTCGCACCGCGAAGTCGACGCCCGTGACCAGCGAAGGCTCCTGCGCGTGAGCCATGTCAGCTCTCCTTGCCCTCGTAGCGCGCCAGGATCGCGTCCACGACCACGGGGGCGTTGCCGACGGTGGCGCCCTGCGGACCGTAGGCCGCGAGGTTGCGTGCGGCGGCCTCCTCGTCGAAGGTCAGCCCCTCCGCGAGCTGGGCCGCGCAACGCGACGCGATGACCGCGTGGCGAGCCAGCGCGCGCGCCGCGTCCCACTCGGTGTGCCACGCGCCATCGGGACGCTCGTCCACGGCGAGCGCGGCCGCGGCCGTCGTCTGCGACAGCAGGTGCGGAGCCACGAGCGCGGAGCGGCGCATGAGGATCGACAGGATGGGGTTCTCCTTGAACGGCATCGCCGTCGAGGCGCCGCGACCCTTGGCGGTGGGCTCCTTGAGCTCGCCGACCTCCGGGCGGGCCCCGGCGAGCACGTCGCCCGCGGTGGCGCCCAGCTCGGCGCACACCTCCGCGAAGGCGGCGGCGATGCGCGTGACCGGGTGACGGTGGACGTGCCACGGCGCGACGGGAGCGCGCAGGCCCAGCGCCTCGGCCCAGCGCTTCACGTCGTCGTAGCCCACGCCGTGCATCGCGCCCACGGCGCCGCCCATGGCGACGGGGATCCGCGCCGCCTGCTCGTCGAGCGCGCGACGCGCCTCGTCGATGCCGTGAAGCCAGCCCGCCACGCGCGCGCCGAAGGTGGTGGGCAGCGCGGCCTGGCCGAGCGTATGGGCGAGGACGGGGGTGTCGCGGTGCGTGCGCGCGAGGTGCGCGAACGAGGCGCACACGAGGTCGAGCGAGGCGAGCGTGCGGCGCGCGGCGTCGCGCATCGTGAGCATCATCGCGGTGTCGACGATGTCCTGCGACGTGAGGTTGCGGTGCACGGCGGCGGCGGCCTCGGCCGGCAGGCCCTCGCGCAGCGCGTTGATGATGCCGAACACCGGGTTGCCCGTGGTGACGGCGTCGATCGCGATCGCGCGCGTGAGCGTGTCCAGCCGCAGCTCGTCGGCCAGGAGCCGGGACGCGTGGCGCGAGACCGTCTGCGCCGTCGCGGCATCGGCCGTCGCCTCCACCCACGCCACCTCGGCACGGATGAGGTTCTTGACGACCACGACGTCATCGGGGTCGCCGTCGCCGATGCCCGGAACGAGCAGGCCGTAGTCAGGCACGTGCGCGGCCTCCCTGGGCGAAGTCGAGGAACACCGTCTCGCCCTCGCCTTGCAGCACGATGTCGTGGCTCAGCGAGCCGTCGGGCTCGCGCGTGGCGATGAGCGTCGGGCGGCGCTCCGCCGGGAGCGACTGGAGGAACGGGTCGCTCTCCGTGGCAGGTCCGGGCAGGTAGATGCGGGTGTACAGGCGGTCCATGAGGCCGCGTGCGAAGACCGCCGCCGCGAAGAACGGCGCTCCCTGGGTGGCGCCGGGCTCGAGCGTGCGGAACCACCAGCGGCCCTCGAGGTCGGTCACGGAACGGCCCCATCCCGTGAAGGAGCCCTCGCGCTTGAAGCTGCCGCGCGCATCGGGCACGGCGCCGTCGGGCGTGGCGTGCCACAGCTCGACCATCGCGTCGGGAAGCGGCTGCATGGCACCATCCAACACCCGACCGTGCAGACGCACAGCCCCGGGGGTGCCCGGCTCGACGATCTCGTGCGCGCGCTCGTACATGAGGCCGAAGTGGAAGAACGGCCCCACGGTCTGGCCCGGCGTGGGACGGAGCTCGGACGACGCGGTGTTCTCAGACGACTCAGTGCTCATGGTCGGCGCCCTCCTCGCGGTCGTGCTCGAACACGGTGCGCTGGGACCCGCTCAGGACGATGTCCCAGCGGTAGCCCGTCGCCCACTCGTGTTGGGTGATGGAGTGGTCGTAGCTCGCGATGAGGCGCTTGCGCGCGGCCTCGTCGGGGATCGACTGGTAGATGGGGTCGAGCGAGAACAGCGGGTCGCCGGGGAAGTACATCTGGGTGACGATGCGCTGCGTGAAGTCGGTCCCGAACAGGGAGAAGTGGATGTGCGCCGGACGCCACGCGTTGAAGTGGTTGCGCCACGGGTACGGGCCGGGCTTGATCGTCGTGAACTGGTACCAGCCGTCCTTGTCCGTGAGGGTGCGGCCCACGCCGGTGAAGTTCGGGTCGATGGGGGCGGGGTGCTGGTCGCGCTTGTGGATGTACCGCCCGGCCGCGTTGGCCTGCCAGATCTCCACGAGCTGGCCGCGCACGGGGCGGCCGTCGCCGTCCACCACGCGCCCGCGCACGATGATCCGCTCGCCGATGGGCTCGCCGCCCTTCTGGACGGTCAGGTCCGCCTCGAGCGGGCTGATGTCCCGCTCGCCGAAGACGGGGGAGAACAGCTCGATGCCCTCGGGATTGGCGTGGACGAGCTCCTTGGTGGGGTGGCGCAGGATCGAGGAGCGGTACGGCGGGAAGTCGAGGCGCGGCCCCAGCTCCTCCGCGCCCGCGGCCCGGTACTCGGCGTGGATCGCCTCGATCTCGGCGGAGATCTTCTCCTGCGGCTCCGCCGCCTGGTCCAGCTTGTGCTCGGTCACTAGATCCCTCCCCACCCTGTATACCCCTCGGCGAGGTAGGTGCGCCCCGCCTCGGAGTCGGTGAGCGTGCGCAGTTCGGCCAGGCGGCGCTGCCTGTCGAACACGGTCTCCTCCGGTGTCGTGTGCATCATGCGGCTCATCCACGCGGAGAAGTGCTGGGCCCGCCACACGCGGCGCGAGGACTGCGCGCCGTAGCTGTCGAGCACGGCATCGTCTCCGGTCTTGAGCCACGTCCCCAGGACGCGGTGCAGCAGCACCACGTCGCCGATGGCCAGGTTGAGCCCTTTGGCGCCCGTGGGCGGCACGGTGTGCGCGGCATCGCCCGTGAGGACGACGCGACCCAGGCGCATGGGCGTCACGACGGACGAGCGGAAGCGCAGCACCGACTTCTCGACGATGGGCCCCTCGATGAGCCGGAAGCCGTCCTCGCCGGCGACGCGAGCCTGCATCTCCTCCCAGATGCGGGCGTCGTCCCAGGCGTCGGCGTCCTCCTCGGGGTCGCACTGGAAGTACATGCGCTGGTGCGTCGGGGTGCGCTGGCTGACGAGTGCGAAGCCGCGCTCCGACTCCGCATAGACGAGCTCGGGGGCGCTGCGCGGCGCCTCGCAGATGAAGCCGAACCACGCGTACGGATACTCGAGCGCGTAGGTGCGGCGCACCTCCTCGGGGAAGGAGTGGCGCACCACGGAGCGCGAGCCGTCCGCGCCCACGATGAGTTCGGCGCGCACCTCGTGCTCGGCGCCGTCCTTGTCCACGTACCTCACGCCGGGCCGCTCGGAGTCGCCGTCGAGGATCTCGGTGACCGTGCACTCCCAGCGGATGTCCGCGCCGTCGGCCATGCGCAGGGCGGCGAGGTCCTTGAAGACCTGCGTCTGCGGGTACAGGTACACCGAGCGGCCCACGAGCGCCGGGAAGTCGATGCGGTGCATCTGTCCCTCGAAGCGCAGGTAGATGCCGTCGTGGCGATCGCCGTGGCTGAGCGCGCCGTCCACTCCCGCCTCCACGAGCGCGTCGACGGCGCCGGCCTCGAGGATGCCGGCGCGGTGCGTCGTCGCGATCTCGTCGTAGCTGCGCGACTCGAGGTTGATGTGGTCCACGCCGTCCAGGTGCAGCAGGCGGGACAGGAGCAGTCCCGCGGGTCCGGCGCCGACGATGAGGATGCGGGTGGTCTCGACCGTCACGACTGCACCTCCCGAGTCGCATCGATGAGGGTCAGGCCGAGCCGGTCCTGCAGCTCGGCCACGGAGACGCCGAAGGTCTCCAGCACGCGCGGGGTGATGGGCTCGCCGCTGTCGTCGCGGCCCACGTCGATGACGGCGAGCTCGCTGTACACGCGCGACACGCATCCCACGCCGGTGAGGGGGAGCGTGCACTCGCGGACGAGCTTGGGCGATCCGTCCTTGGTGAAGAGGTTCATCATCACCCACGAGGCCTTGGCCCCCACGGCCAGGTCCATCGCGCCGCCCACGGCCGGGATGGCATCGGGCGCGCCGGTGGACCAGTTGGCGAGGTCGCCGCCGACGGACACCTCAAAGGCGCCCAGGACGCACACGTCGATGTGGCCGCCGCGCATCATCGCGAAGGAGTCGGCCTGGCTGAAGTAGCTCGCGCCCGGCAGCTCGGTCACGGCGATCTTGCCCGCGTTCACGAGGTCCGTGTCGATCTGGTCGCCCACCGCCGCAGGGCCCATGCCGAGCATGCCGTTCTCCGTGTGGAGCGTCACGTCTGAGCCTTCGGGCAGGTGGTCGGACACGAGCGTCGGCAGGCCGATGCCGAGGTTGACGTAGGAGCCGTGCGGGATGTCGCGCGCGACGCGCGCGGCGAGCTCGTCCTTGCTCAGCGGGGCGTCAGCCATCACAGCCTCCCCTCGTAGTACGACGGATCGACCTGGACCACGGTGTCGACGTAGATGCCGGGGGTGACCACGGCCTCGGGGTCGATCGCTCCCGTGGGCACGATCTCCGCGACCTCGACGATCGTGTGCCTGGCGGCCGCGGCCATCATGGGGCCGAAGTTGCGGGCGGTCTTGCGGTAGACGAGGTTGCCCACGCCGTCGGCCTTGTGCGCCTTGACGAGCGCGACGTCGGCGTGGATGGGGTACTCGAGCACGTAGTCGCGCCCGTCGATGCGGCGCGTCTCCTTGCCTGCCGCGAGCGGAGTGCCGTAGCCCGTGGGGGTGTAGAAGGCGCCGATGCCCGCGCCGGCCGCGCGGATGCGCTCGGCGAGGTTGCCCTGGGGCACGAGCTCGAGCTCGATCTGGCCCGCGCGGTAGGCGGCGTCGAAGTGCCACGAGTCGCTCTGGCGAGGGAAGGAGCACAGGATCTTGCGCACCCGGCCCAGCTGGATCAGGCGCGCGAGGCCCTCGTCGCCGTTGCCGGCATTGTTGTTGACGATCGTCAGGTCCGTCGCCCCGTGGTCGATGAGCGCGTCGATGAGCGCGATGGGCTGGCCGGCGGTGCCGAAGCCGGAGATCATCACCGTCGCGCCGTCCGTGATGGGGGCGACGGCCTCGCGGGTGGTCTCGACAAAGCGGGTGAGAGTCATCAGGCACGCTCCAAGACGACGGCGAGGCCCTGGCCCACGCCGATGCAGATGGCGGCGACGCCCCAGCGCGCGTCCTCGGCCTCCATGCGCCGGGCGAGCGTGCCCAGGATGCGGCCGCCGGACGCGCCGAGCGGGTGGCCGATGGCGATGGCCCCGCCCCACCCGTTGACGATCTGGGGGTCGACGTCCCATGCGTCGATGCATGCGAGGGCCTGGGCCGCGAAGGCCTCGTTGAGCTCGACGGCGCCCACGTCCTTCCAGCCGATGCCCGCCGCGGCGAGCGCGCGGTTCGCGGCCTCGACCGGGGCGTAGCCGAAGAACTGGGGCTCGTCGGCCACGGCCGCGCGCCCGGCGATGCGGGCCAGGGGAGCCAGGCCGATGACGTCGGAGGCCTCCTCGCTGCCCAGCAGGAGCGCGCTCGCGCCGTCGTTGAGCGGGGAGGCGTTGCCGGCCGTGACCGTGCCGTCGGGGCGGAACACGGGCTTGAGGCTCGCGAGCTTGTCGAGGCTCGAGTCGGCGCGGATGCCCTCGTCGCGGTCGAGGTCGACGCCGGGGTAGGGCGCGACCAAGGAGGCATAGCGGCCCTCCCGCCACGCGGCATCGGCCTTGGCGTGGCTCGCCAGGGCGAACTCGTCCTGGCGCTCGCGGTCCACCTGGTAGCGCTCCGCGAGGCGCTCTGTCGCCTCGCCCAGGCTCACGGTCCATTCGGGCTGCATGCGCGGGTTGACCAGGCGCCACCCGAGCGTGGTGGACACGAGCGCGGCGTCACCGGTGGGGAAGGGCTTGTCCGGCTTGAGCATGACCCAGGGCGCGCGTGACATGGACTCGACGCCGCCCGCGATGACCACGGACGCGTCGCCGGTCTCGATCGCACGCGCAGCCTGGATGGCGGCCTCGAGGCTCGAGCCGCACAGGCGGTTGACGGTCACGCCCGGGACGGACAGGGGCAGACCCGCGAGGAGCACCGCCATCCGCGCCACGTCGCGGTTGTCCTCGCCGGCGCCGTTCGCATTGCCCAGGATGACGTCGTCGATGCGCTCGGGGTCGAGGGCCGGGGCCCGGTGGACCTGGGCGCCGACGACGAAGGCCGCGAGGTCATCGGGGCGGGTGCCGGAGAGCGCGCCGCCGTAGCGACCGAACGGCGTCCTGACCGCGTCGTACAGGAAGGCCCGCGCCATCGTCTTCGTCTGCCTCCGTGAAGAATGTTCGCAAAGCGAACACTGGTTCATAGTGCGTACGGCCACGCTAGCACGCCGGAAGGGCGGTGAACACCGCCTGGTCCCAGGTGAGACGGGTGCGTGTCAGCGAGACTCGGTCTCGACGTGACGCATGTCCTCCTCGATCGCCTTGGCGGCGGCGAGCACGGGCGGCAGGAGCTCGCGGACGATGTCCTCGAGCTTGCCGCGGCGCACGGGAGCGGAGATGTTGACGGCCGCGACGACCTCGCCGCGCGCGTTGCGCACGGGCGCCGCAAGGGAGCGCAGGCCCTCCTCGAGCTCCTGGTCCACGAGCGCCCAGCCCTGGGAGCGGACCTCCTCGAGCTTGGCGCGCAGCTCGTCCACGCTCGTGACCGTGTACGGAGTGAGCTGGCGCAGGCGGACCTTGGACAGGAAGGCCTCCTGGGCCTCGACGGTGCCGGCTCCCAGGATGGCGCGGCCCATCGACGTCGCGTACGCGGGGAAGCGGGTTCCCACGACGATCGCGGCGGACATGATGCGGTACGTCGCGATGCGCGCCACGTAGACGATGTCCTGGCCGTCGATGACCGCGACCGATGCGGACTCGCCCACCTCGGTCGCGAGCTTGCGCAGGTGCGGCTGGGCGACCTGCGGCAGCGACAGGCTGGACAGGTAGGCGTAGCCGAGCTCGAGGACCTGGGGGCGCAGCGTGAAGTCGCGACCGTCCGAGGCCACATAGCCGAGGTCCACGAGGGTGTGCAGGAAGCGGCGCGCTGCCGCTCGGCTGAGTCCCGTCGCCTTGGCGACCTCGCTCAGGGTGAGGGAGGGGCGGTCTGCGCCGAAGGCACGGATCACGGCGAGGCCGCGCTCCAGGGACTGCACGAACTCGCCGCTACGCTGGACGGAGTCTTGAGGCTCCTCGGACATGGCGATCTCCTTGGTCGCACGAGGGGCGCGGCAGTGCGCCCCGGAACACTATAGTGGCCGCAGAGCGAACTTGTGTTCTATATGTGAACGCAATCAGTGTCACACTGGTCCCGAGCCGGCGGAGAGGCCGTCGGCACCGAGGTTAGGGTTGGCCTATGCGCATCGCCCGTTTCACAACCGGCAGCGACCCTCGCTACGCGATCGTCGACGGCGGGGACGACAATCTCGAGCTGATCGTCCTGAGCGGCGATCCCATGTACACGCCCGGCGCGCCCACGGGCGAGCGCATCCCGCTGACGGACGACGTCCGCCTGCTCGCCCCCGTCATCCCGCGCTCCAAGGCCGTGTGCCTGGGCAAGAACTACGAGGCCCACGCCCAGGAGATCCCGCACCGCGGCCCGGCGCCCGACCTGCCGATCCTCTTCCTCAAGCCCAACACCGCCGTCATCGGCCCGGACGACCCGATCGTCATGCCGCCGTACAGCGAGGACGTGCAGCTCGAGGCGGAGCTCGCCGTCGTCATCGGCCGGCTGTGCAAGGACGTGTCCCCCGAGAGCGCGCTCGACTACGTCTACGGCTACACGTGCGCCAACGACGTCACCGCGCGCGACCTGCAGCGCAAGGAGGACCAGTGGTTCCGCGCCAAGGCCTTCGACACGTCGCTGCCGCTGGGTCCGTGGATCGAGACCGAGCCGCGCTTCGAGGAGGCGGAGATCGCCTCGCGCATCAACGGCAAGGGGACCCAGCACGGCAACACCAAGGACATGCTCCTCGACGTGCCGCACGCGATCTCGATCGTCAGCGAGTTTGTGACCTTGCTCCCAGGAGACGTGATTCTCACGGGAACGCCCTCCGGCGTGACTACGCTGAATCACGGTGACATCGTCGAGGTCGAGATCGAAGGGCTCGGCACGCTGCGCAACCCCGTCGTGCGGCGCTGACCCGGCCCAGGCCGACCCGGCATCGGCGATGCGCCCGGCACCTGCCGCCTAGGTTTCATCGCATCGATTGGAAGTCATGAGCACCGTCCGGGTCCGCTTCTGCCCGTCTCCCACCGGCCTGCCTCACGTCGGCATGGCCCGCACCGCCCTGTTCAACTGGGCGTACGCCCGCCACACCGGGGGCAAGCTCGTGTTCCGCATCGAGGACACCGATGCCGAGCGCGACAGCGAGGAGTCGTACCGCCAGCTCCTCGACGCGATGGAGTGGCTGGGCCTCGACTACGACGAGGGCCCGGAGGTGGGCGGCCCCTACGGCCCGTACCGCCAGAGCGAGCGCCGCGAGCTGCACCTCGACGTGGCCCACAAGCTCGTCGAGGCCGGCTATGCGTACGAGTCCTTCTCCACCCCTGAGGAGGTCGAGGCGCGCCACATCGCGGCCGGACGCAGCCCCAAGCTCGGCTACGACAACTTCGACCGCGACCTCACGGAGGAGCAGAAGGCCGCCTACCGCGCCGAGGGCCGCGAGGCCGTCATCCGCATGCGGATGCCCGACGAGGACATCACCTTCGTCGACCTCATCCGCGGCGAGGTGACATTCCCCGCAGGCACCATCCCCGACTACGGCATCGTGCGCGGCAACGGCGACCCGCTCTACACGCTCGTCAACCCCGTCGACGACGCGCTCATGAAGATCACGCACGTCCTGCGCGGCGAGGACCTGCTCGCCTCGACCCCGCGCCAGATCGTGCTGTGGCGCGCCATGGTCGACCTCGGCATCGCCGATGCCGTGCCCGAGTTCGCGCACATGCCCATGGTCCTGGGCGAGGGCACCAAGAAGCTCTCCAAGCGCGACCCGGAGTCCGACCTGTTCCTGCACCGCGAGCGCGGCTTCCTTCCTGAGGGCCTCGTCAACTATCTCGCCCTGCTGGGCTGGAGCATCGGACCTGACCGCGACGTGTTCACGCGCGAGGAGCTCGTGGCCGCGTTCGACATCACGAACGTCAACCCCAACCCCTCGCGCTTCGACCTCAAGAAGGCCGAGGCGATCAACGCCGACCACATCCGCATGCTCCCCGTGGGCGAGTTCGCCAAGCGCGCCGTGCCGTACCTGCACCGCGCCGGACTGGTCTCCGGTCCCGAGGTGCGTGACCTGACCCCGCACGAAGAGGGCACGCTCGCGCTCGCCGCGCCGCTCGTCCAGACGCGCGTCCAGCTGCTGGGCGAGGTGCCGGGCATGATCGGCTTCCTGTTCGTGTCCGACTCCGAGCTCGTGGTGGAGGACGAGGCGCGCGCCAAGCTCCCCGAGAACGCGCGCGAGATCCTCGATGCGGCCATCTCCGTCCTGAGCGGCCTGGAGGACTTCTCCGCGGCCGCGCTCCAGGAGGCGCTCACCGCGGAGCTCGTGGACCGCCTGGGCGTCAAGCCGCGATTCGCGTTCGGGCCCCTGCGCGTGGCGGTCACGGGTCGCACCGTCTCGCCGCCGCTGTTCGAGTCGATGGAGATCCTGGGCAAGGAGCACTCGCTGGCGCGTCTGGACGCGCTACGCGCAACCCTCTAGCGGGGCGCTAGAAGGCAAGCGCTAGTACCCGAATTCGCGGATGGTCATCCCGGCGGCGCCCGTGCAGTCGTGGGGCGTGAAGCCCGGGGGAGGCGAGTCGACTTCCCCAGGGATCACGCCAGTGGCTGCCGTCATGACGGCGCGGCGCAGTTCGTCCACGGTCGCGTCCGGCTCGATGGTGGTCCCCGCATCAGCAAGGCACGCGATGATCGCGTCACGGTGCTCGGCGATCACCCGCCCCTGGGCCTCGCGCAGGGCTGGCTGCAATTGGTACGCGGTATGGAGTAGCCGTGCGTGGCTCGCGTAGCAGGTGTCCATCAGTTCGTTGCTGATCCCTGTGGGGACGCTCACGCGAAACGTGAAGGTGGGGAAGTCCGGAGGTCCGGTGGGGTCTCCCCACGAGTAGGTCATACCTAGCTCCGCCACGCATTGGCCGTAGTTCTCCAGTGCTTGCCGCATGACCTCGGGTGTGATCGCGCCCACCTCGCGTGCCGCTTCAAGCGACGCGATTTGGTCCGCGTTGGCGCCGTCGTCGGCGGCTGTTGCGAGCAGACCGTTCAGCAACTCCTGGAACGCCACGTTCGGTGTGACCTCGGGTGTGGGTGCTAGTTGGGTGCAGGCGCTGAGCGCAACTACCCACCCCACAATGAGCGCGGCAGAGTGTCCCCGGCGGTCAGTCAACGCCGTGTCTCGTCATGTAGGGCTGGTAGATGCTGCCTACGGCAGCAAGGGTCGGATCGACGTCTTCACGTTCCCAAGTCACACCGCCTCCATTCCAGATACCGATTTGCGCACTGACGCGGCATCCCGACCCTCCGGTGCTCTTCACGGTTTGGGTGGGATAGTACGCGACGCCCTGCGTACTGCCAGTGGCGCCACATGAGCCCTCGCTGAAGAGGCCTGTGGAGGCACTCAAACCCCAGCCGGGATAGTACAAATATCGGTAGGTCCAAGCACTTGCTGGCAATGCTGCCAAACAAAGAAATAGGGCGACCACGGCACCTGCTACGAGAGGTCTGGTCGGCTTCATCATCATCGCCAATGTCCTGCATCGACTTGAGTCCTCAGCCAAATCGAACTTACGCCGCCCGCGCATGGGGTGCAACCGCAGGAGGGCGACGTGCCTGCTCCAACTCGAGAGCAGGCCAGATTGATGAAGCTTGAGTTGTGCTCGGATCAGAAGGAGCCATGACGCTTCTCCGTCGAGGTCCGCAGCACACCGTAGGGTTGCAGGGTGCCCATCACCACTGACGTCTCATCCGTGCGCGCAGTCCTGTTCGACATCGACGACACCCTCGTGGACACGCGCGGGGCGTTCCGCCATGCGCTCGCGGTGGTGGGGGAGCGTCACCTCCCGGGTCCG